>Ga0105239_10000556_pt1 | contig 53501 bp, 29 predicted proteins | sample KBSC44metaG_FD_92761 | JGI IMG/M metagenome (GOLD analysis project Ga0105239, IMG submission 92761) | Corn rhizosphere microbial communities from Kellogg Biological Station, Michigan, USA - KBS C4-4 metaG | ecosystem: Host-associated > Plants > Roots > Rhizosphere > Soil | place: Michigan, USA...
GTCGACCAGATGCTGAAATAAGGATCATGCGTAATAAGAGGATAAGCCGGGGCACGGAACTCCTGGGCCTTCGCCGCAAAGGCCAATCCTATCGCGGCCGCCAGAATGCTTGTTTTTTTCATCCGAGTCATTTGTTTTTAGTTGTTCTCAATTTTCTGGTATTATTTCGAGGGAATGGCCAGGGGAATATTATCCTTCACAGGCTCGCCAAATACCGGCTCGCCGTTCGCATTCCAGGTGAATCGCTGTGCCCTGGGCGCCCGCGTACTCCCGCAACCCTGGCCAGGCTTGCTGTTCGCGTGATAAAGTATCCAGTTCTCCTTCCCGTCAGGGGATAGGAAAAAGGAATTATGGCCCGTAGCATAGATGCCATTGGCCGGCGATTGCTTAAAAACAGCGCTGTCCGACTTCTTCCACGCCGCAGGATCCAGGATATCACCCTTACCCGTATAGCGCAGCATCCCCAGCGCATAGTTGTCCGTCCAGCAGGCGCTGGCAGAATAGATGACGAACAGGTCGTCGCCGTGCACCAGCCCCTGCGGCCCTTCATTGACATTGATATGAGGAGGATCGTTCTTCGGATCCCTGATATCCCCTATCTTCTCCCAGCCATACTCCGGGCTTCCGATCTTCACGCGCTGACTCTCGATGGTCAGCGGGTCTTTCATCCTGGCGATATAAATATCCTGCTCGCCATTCTCATCGCCTTCCCATCCCGACCAAACCATATACAGCCGGTCTTTATACCGGAAGACGTCCCCGTCGATCGCCCATTTGTCGGTAGCATCGGTTATCTTTCCCTTGAACACCCACTCCCCGACCATCGGATCAGGAGAGGCGTTCTCTAAGACATATAGCCGGTGGCCTTTGTTACTTCCCCCATCCGCGGCATAATAGGCATACCATTTCCCGTCCAGGAACATGACTTCGGGCGCCCATAGATCACGCGACCATTCCGTACCTGTCGGAGGCGTATAGATGGTCTTGTGCTCGGCATGCCGCAGATCAGTGAGGTCCTTCGTCTTCCAAAGGTCGAGGCGGTTCCCCATCGTATGCGTATAGTAATAATATCCGTCCTTGTAACAGCTGTACGGATCAGGCCCCGAAGGCAGCAACGGGTTGGTATACGTGGACGCATTTCCCACCACCGGGAAAGACGATATCCTCAGCCTCGCCCCACCCATCGGCACCAGCGTCAACTCTTTCAACGGCTCGCTCGTAGCCACCGGGCTCTGCGGCAACACCCCGCAAAGTCCATACTGGTCCACGGTCCATGAAGGTATCTTCCTCCCTTTTGCCTTGAGAACAATGGGCGCAGCGACATTCGTAAATGGATTATTATCAGCCGGCCATTCTCTTCGCTCCACCCTAAACGACGAAGGATCCAATTCTAAACCATAATTCCAATCCGAAGCAGGCAGTATCTCGTACGCCGGCCACTTGCCCGCATCCGCCGTTGCCTGCCATCCCGCGTCACCCTGGGCGGTAGTCCTGCTGTCCTTCCGTTGATAGGTCTCGGCTATCTTCAAGGAAAATCCCAAAGGCCCATAATTTACGCTGACGCTGTTCTTATTCCGGGTCCAGGTAGTCAGCTTCAGCGACATGGGCAGCACGAGACGAACCCGGTCTCCATTCTTCCACACATTTGCGATCTTTACATATCCTTCCTCATCAGCCATCCGTACCTCCTTCCCGTTGACTTCCACCCTTGCACCGGTACACCATGCGGGTATTCGCAGGTACAACGGAAAAATCGCGGAAGCCGCCTTCGTCTTCACCGTAAATTCGATATTCTCGTCAAAAGGATAGTGGGTCTTTTCTTCAACAGACACCATCTGCCCCGCGGCAACCTTCGCGGTCACCACGCCCTCCACATACAGCTGTGCGACCAGCCCGTTGTCCGGCGTCGCCATCCAGGTATTCTCCGCATAATATACCCATCCGGCCGCATGGTTGTGCTGACAACAACGGCTGCTGAATGGGTTCATCATCAGGAATGGTCCCTCGTTGGCAATGCCGGGCGCATGGTTCCGGCTGTCGCTGACGACCATATTGGGCGCCGTAAGATATCGGAGCGACCGGTAGTCCGGCATGAACGCCGCCGGGAAAGTATTAAAAGCCACGTCCTCGCAATTCTCCGCCCACTTCACGTCGCCAGTCATCTGCAGCAGCAACTGGTCCGAGGTCATCTGCTCGACCATTCCACAGGTCTCAACGGCCTGCCGCGGGTCATCATACCCTTTCCGGGCATTCTCGTCCGCACCGAACATACCACCGGGCACCTGTCCGTAGATGGTCCTGATCAAAGCAAAGTCATTATACGTCGCATCCAGGTCTTCTTTCTTATGGCTCTGTAAATAGTAGGTCGCCGGCTCCCGAAAACATTGCGCGACATTCACGTTATGCCAGTTGGGTAAATTATTTTGCTGACGCCAGTCGGCCGTATTCCTGTCGATCTTCGTAGCGAGATCCAATAGCCATGTTTCGCCGGTCCGGTTGTACAACCAGTAAACGCTCAGCATGTTATCTCCTCCCCTGCTCTTCTCCCAGTAGTCTTCCAAAAAATGTTCGTCCGGCACCGATAGCTCCCACTTGAAATACCTGCTCATGAACTTCAGTACCCGCGGGTCATGCGAGTATTCATAGTACGACTGCAGACACCAAAGCATCGGCATGTTCGTCCACAGGTCACGGTTACCGTTGCGAACGACGGCGGGACCAAAATCCCCGTTCGCCCGCTGATTCTTCAGTACGGTATTGATCCAGAACAACGACTCCCTGATCATCGCCGAATCCCGGAGCATATACCCGATGTCCGCATATCCCTTCAGCCAGTAAGGCAATTCCTCCCATCCATACTTCCCTTTGCCATCCTTCGCCAGCCAGGCATTGTCTTTCTTTTCCAGCCAGATGCTGATCTCACCCAGATGTCCCGTAAGCCCTTCGCGCTGCAGCTCCAGCTGCCTCCGCAACCACCCGCCAGGCCTGAACGCCGTGACGGGCAGCTTGATGAACTTACTTTCCAGCAAAGGCGCCCGGTTCTTTACCTGCGCCTGCGTAGCCACCAAAAAACAAAAAGACAAAAAAAGGACTCCTGATTTTTTCACACCTTGATTTTTACTAAAAAGGGGCGGGGAATCCCGCCCCACTATCAAATATACCAAAACGAACTGCCAGTTTTAAAAAGATATCTTCTGCAGTGGCGAAAAGATCATATCCTCCAGCCCCGCGATCTTGAGCCCGATACGCGCATACACATAGTTCTGCGCCGGGGTTATCGAAGGTACGGCCACGCTCAGCGAAATATTATTCATATCCGTTATATCGGCGGCCGCCAGGTCCTTCTTAGCGATATTATCTCCACCCGACACGAACTGGTCCTTGTTGATATAGAGGCTTACCCTCTCGACGTCTTTCGCATTGGCATCGGTGATGATCTTCTCCAGCTTGCAGGTCGCCGACACGGTACCGCCGCTGATGGTGATACTGGCATTCCGGATCATATAATAGGGCGTGACCTGAAAGTCTACGGTCTGGTTGCCCTTGAGCGCAACTGTAACCGTGTCCGGGTTGCCAGCGGCGGTCTGCTTCCACATAAATGGCCCCTGACCGTTAGGGACAATGATCTTATAAGTTCCGTCGGACAGCACGGCGGAATAGCTGCCGTCCTGAGCAAAAGCCGTTTGAGGGAGGGGTCCTACCTTTCCAAATCCATACTGGTAGATCTGGTACGGTACCTGACTCCTTTCCACCTGTATCGTATCGGTCTTGTAGAGTAAATGTCCGGTCAGCATGCTGCTGGGCGCCGTATAGTTGTCTTTCTTACAACCGGCGGCTGCAGCAAAGACCAACGCACCTAGAATATATAATGAATGTTTCATGTGTCTATCATTTTATTGATTGGGCTGCCGGATCAGCTTGGGATTGGCCGCAATCGCGTCATTGGAAATTTGTGAATAATAATTGCCGAACAGGAACTTGTTGTATCCCGTGGCCAGCGCAGGCTTTGTCTCCTTGAAGATCCACTTGCCGTTGGTGGCCGGGTCGGCGGGGTTGTAGACCTTGTAGGGCCAGAGTCCCCAGGGCTGTGTGCTGTGCGTTCCCGCCACTCCCAAATTCGTCTTGATATCCGTCACGCTCGTCGGCGTACCATCCCATACCTTGTGCGCCAGTCTCCAGCGCTTCATATCGAACAGGATATGACCTTCGAAGGCCAGCTCGATCCTCCGCTCGTGCACGATACGGTCGAACGTGATATCCGCGGCGACGAGCGGCGTGGTCAGCCCGGCACGCGCACGCACCTGGTTCATGTAGGTTGCAGCATCGTCCGGATGCCCCAGCTCGAAAGACGCTTCCGCCGCATTGAGCAATACTTCTGCGTAGCGATAACGGATAAAGGCCACAGTGCTTCCCTGTCCGCGTCTGCCCGAGCCTACCGCAGGATCGATGTACTTGCGGATGTAAAAACCCGACTGGGTCCTCAGCTCGAGACCATTGACGGGTCCGTCGATACCCACTACCTGTACGGGCGTAGTCGTTCCCGGTAATGCCTTGGTATGACCAGCCTCGTCGCTCGTGAAGATCGAGCCGTCGGACAGCACATAGCCCGCCCAGATATCGACCTTTTTCCCTTTATATAGCCCATCGGGCAGCAGAATCGTACCGGCAAGACGCGCATCCCTACCCGTAAAGACATCCTGCAGGTTGGTGTAGTAGATCGGCTTGTTCGTTCCGTCCACGGTTGCGATCGGCGCAAACGTATTGTCCAGCATTTCATACTGCTCCACCAGGTTGAGGGAAGGATCGAGACGGCCCGCGTCGCCACCCTCGTCCGACAGCGAATAAGGCTGGTCGTTCGTAGTGAAGGAGTGCGTCTTACCGCCTGTCTTGAAGTCTTCGTAATAAATGGACTCGATGCTCGCCTTGTCCAGGAACAGATTGGCATAGTTGTCGGAAAGATTGCCTCCGTTATTGTACAGACCATAGGTCCCGTCGGTACCGGCAATGATCTCCTTCGCAGCATTCAGCGCCTTTGTATAATAGTCCGTGGACTTGGAAGCAGCAATACCAACCTCGCCGCCCGGCAGCGATACCGCCGGAGTAGTAGCGCCATATTTGGCGATAGAACCCGCATACAGCGCCGCACGACACTCCATCGCCACAGCGGCCGCCCGGCTTGCCCTCGACTTCGTAGCGGGATCGGCCGGCAGGTCAGCCTTGATGGCTTCCGCCTCGCTGATGACGAAATCATAGATATCAGACTCCTTGGCGCGGGGGAATTGTATCGTGGTGATATCCTTCGACGGCAGCGTCAGCGAATGCGTGATCAGCGGCACTCCGCCATAGCGTTTGACCAGCTCGAAATAATACATCGCCCTGAGGAAGCGTCCCTCAGCATAGAATCTTTTTTTGTCGGCATCGGCCAGCTGTGTGCTGGCGCTGTCCCGCTCGAGAAATAGGTTCACCTCCCGGATATAGGTATAGGCAGTAGGCCAGTCGATGGCCCACTGGTTGTATGGCCAGCCCGTGCGCTGCACGATATAGGAGCTGCCGTTCTCTGAAGGGAAGCTTTCGCTAAAGTCGGCAAAGGTCCTCCATCCCGGATCAGCGCTCGTATTGTCAAGGCCGGTTATATCTTCTTGTCTGTTATACAGGTCGGCCAGTACGGTCAGCGCCAGGTTGGGATCGGAAAATACCTGATCCGTCGTAAGAAAAGTGGTCGGCTGCACATTTAAAAAGTCGCTGTCCTTCTTACAGCCCGACAGTCCAAGAACCACGGCCACGATCGTTGCAATCGATAATAGCTTTCTCATTTGAATATTTTTTTCTTCTCCAATTAATTTTATTGCCCTTCGGACGATGGACCTCCGGTCCGTCTATAAGGAAAGATTGATACCTATGTTGATCACCCGGTTCTGAGGGAACTGCAGACCGTTGTCGTCGATCGTTTCCGGATCGAGGTTGTACTGCGCCAGATTGTCTATCGAGAAAGCGTTGTACACGTTCGCATAGATCCTCGCTTTATATATTCTCGCCCGCTTCAGCATAGACTGAGGGAAGGAATAGCCCAGCTCGATCGTCCTGGCCCTGAATGAAGTAATATTGTGCAGCCAGAAGGTTGAATGTACCGTATAGTCGCTGTGCGAGGTCCCTACGTTGTATCGGTTGGCGGGATACTTACCTGGGATCCAGGGACTGTTCGGGTCGAATATATTCTGGTGGTGCCACCTGTCCTCGAAAATGGCGTTCAAATTTCCGTTGTTCTGGAATGCCCAGCGCTGCTCCCAGTTCTGGTACCAGGTATAGCCTGTAGCTCCGGAGAAATCGGCATGGAAATCAAAACCCTTGTAATTGGCGGCGATGCTCAGACCGAAGTTGACCTCCGGCTGGGTTCCGTAGCCGTACCCGATGGGACGCTGGTCAAGATCATTGATCTTCCCGTCTCCATTGACGTCTTTATAGATAAGGTCGCCGGGCAGCAGCGTCTTGTTACCCTGACCGTCGATATCCACTTTATAGCCGTTGATCTGCGCCTGTGACTGGAACTGACCTGTACAGATATATCCCCATCCGACGTTCGTATACCTTCCTTCCCTGGAATTCCGGTACTGGTCATAGGAATTCTGGAACAGCGGATTATAGTCATGCAGCCACTTTCCTTTTGTAAAGCTCATATTGCCGGTGATGCTGAAGCCCAGCTCCCTTATCCTCGTATTGTAGGTCAGCGATCCCTCTTCACCATACTGGGCGTCGGAACCTACATTATACTGGGGTTGGCCATAGCCTAGCTCCTGCGGCACGACCACGTCATTCTTGCTGCCCGGGATGCCGGTGCGCTTACGGTAGAACCAGTCAAAGCTGCCGGTCAGCCGGCCATTGAGAAAACCGAAGTCCATACCGACGTCCGTGACCTTATCCTTCATCCAGGACACCGTGGTGAATGGAGCGCCCCTGTCGCGGCTGGCCGTTACCGTATTGCCATTCAGGATGGCCGGCGTCAGCAGGTTGCCGCCATTGTCGGTACCGTAGTTATAGCCAGACAGATAAGTGAAATCGGGAAGGATGGGATCGGTTCCGTTGATCTTCCTGTCATCCCCGAGTATACCATAAGAACCCCTTAGCTTCAGGTCCGACAATACTGTGTAGCTGTCGTTCAGCAGCGCCTTGAACCATGGCTCTTCTGTGATCTTCCAGCCAGCAGAGAATCCGGGGAAATAGCCGACACGGTAACCCGGCGCGAAGAGATAGGATGCATCCCGTCTCGCGGAAGCCTCAAAGAAATATTTGCTGCCGTAGCTATAAGTAAACCGTCCGATATAGCCCGATCGGGTCTGGGTCTGGTCGGCGTCCTCGTACCGGTCCATGATCGCAAATGTGACCAGGGGCAGGTAGTTCGATTGCGGAGAGGCGTGCAGCCAGTTGCGCAGGTGGTGGTTGTTGATCCTCTCCGCCACCAGAGTCGCGCCGATCGTGTGCTTGCCGAAAGTATTCGTATAGTTGGCCTGCAGCTGGATATCGGTATTGATATTCTTGATCTGCTCTCTGTCACGCCAGGGGTTGCTGCTGCCGCCCGTGACCTTGTAGGTATTGTTGCTGTCGATATAGGTATACGCCTTGTAGGTGTACTCCTGGTTATTCTCGATGTAGTCCGCAAAATAATAGGAACCCAGCGCCCTCACCGACAACCCTTTCACACCGGGTATGTCGTAGTCGATGTGGAAATTCGTCTGTACCACGCGCCAGTCGCTGCGCAGATGCCCGGACAGCTGGTTATTCAGGAACGCGTAGTTCGACTCGAGGTGCGGCCCGAGGTCGTTCAGGTACTGGGGATTGTCATTGGCGTAGGGCCTTTCCATCGGCGTATTCCGCAGAACGGCCAGACGCGCAAGGAAGTAGTCGTCACCGCCCGGGACACCAGGGTTCTGACGCGTCTCCACGCGGCCGTTAATGTCAAAACCGACCTTCAGCCCGTTGGACAGCTTGGCCGTCACATTGGACTGGATATTTGTACGATTGAAATTGTACTGACTTCCCAGTACGGAGTTTTGATAAAGGTTCGTACCGGACACGTAATATTGAACCTTGTCGCTGCCGCCATTGATATTGACATTGACCGAATTCAGCGGCGCACCATTATTACCCATTACATACTTTCTCCAGTCGAAGCTCCTGTACTGTCCCTGGCCTTTCTTTGCCTCGTCCAGTATCGCCTGCGTCGTGCTGGTGCTGCCAAAGGTGTTCATCTCGGCATCTGCCTTATAATAAAGGTAGTCGTAGGTATTGTTCAGGACCTTGGGGAATCTGAAAAAGCTCTGGTAGCCGGTATACGCATCCAGATTGATGTTGTTCCTGCCCGCCGTACCCTTCTTGGTAGTAACGACTACAACGCCGTTACCGGCGCGCACCCCATAGATGGCCGCGGAAGCATCCTTCAGAACGGTGATGCTTTCTACGTCATTCGGCGACAGATTGTTGAACTGACCCTCGTCCTGCTGGATGCCATCGATTACATAGAGCGCGGGACCAAAGTTGCGGATCTGGATACTGGCGCTCGCGCCCGGACGACCCTCCGCCTGCCGGAACGTTACGCCAGGTAGTTTTCCTGCCAGCGACGTGCTGACCGTGCTACCACCGTGTACCCGCTCGATGTCCTTGGAAGTCACCGTCGCGATAGCCGCGGTAATCGATTCCTTTCGCTTCGTACCATAACCTACGACCACCACGTCGGAGAGATCGGCCTGGTTGCGTACCAGCAAAATATTCATGACCGAAGAGTTGCCTACCACCATCTGTTGCGTGATATAGCCTACATAGCTGAAAGTCAGCAAAGAGCTCTCGCCCGCCACCTTCATGGTGAACTTACCGTTGGCGTCGGTAAAAGTACCATTATTGGTACCGGTTTCCGTAATTGTTACCTGGGGAACACCCTTTCCGGTGCTATCCTTCACCGTACCGCTGACGGTGATCTTAGGCTTTGTTTGTGAAAATGCAGGCGTCGAAAAAAGTGCAAGAAGGAAACAGCAAAACAAAAACCTTCCTTTTTTTTCCATACAGCAATTAATTGTTGGTTTAAGAAATGGTGCAAACGTTTACATGGATCTCAGTCCAAATGACTAATTTTATCCCCATCGAAAGTAGAAGATATATACGACGAGCCTGATTCACTCCGTATCATTTTCTTTTCAAAATGTTACATTTGAGAACGTCTGCCATATTAACCCTCGTGCTCACCGTCTTGCTGTTCAGGACATACGCACAGCCATATTATTTCCGACACTTCCAGGTAGAGAACGGCCTCTCCAACAGCACGGTATACTGCACCACACAGGACAAGAACGGATTTCTATGGTTCGGCACAAAAGAAGGACTCAACCGTTTTGACGGCTATCATTTCAAGCTGTTTTCCCTCATCCACAACAATAGCTCCATAGGCAGCGACATGGTCTACTGCCTTTTCTGCGACGATAAGGGTACTCTGTATGCCGGCGGCCAGAACGGCCTTTTCCGGTTCGACTACGAACGCGAGCAGATGGTGCGCATGATCGATTCCCTGGTGGAGATCAACTATATACAGACCGACGATAAAGGCAACCTTTGGTTCCTTTCCCGGAACAACGTATACAGGTATAATCTTACGACACACCGGCTCACGCACTTTCCGGAATCGAAATACTTCCACGCCGTCTGCATCTGCAAGACGGACAAAGGCGATATCTGGTTCACCGACAACAACGGCCATATCTGGAGATACAACGAGGGGTCCAACGACTTTACCCCCTACGATATATTTTCGCACTCCCCGAAGCCAAACTCCCGCGAAGCACAGCGCATACGCTATGCAGGCAACAACCGACTCCTCATCGCCACCAACGACCAGGGGCTGAAATGCTTCGACATCGTCACCGGAGAGTATAAGGACATACTTACCTACAATTCCGCAAGGTCTACCATCTATGCAAGGGATATACTGCAATATTCTCCCAACGAATTCTGGATCGCCACAGAATCGGGCATCTTCATACTCGACATTACATCCGGCCGGACGATCAACCTCAAAAAGAAATTCCTCGACCCGTACTCCCTCTCCGACAACGCCGTCTATTCGCTTTGTAAAGATTCCGAAGGCGGCGTCTGGGCGGGCACCTACTTCGGCGGCGTCAATTATTACTCCAAACAGCACGCCTTCTTTGAAAAATATTTTCCGGACAATTCTTCTTCCTCCATCAGCGGAAGCTCCGTCCGCGAGATATGCCAGGACCCATATAATAATATATGGATCGGCACCGAGGACGCCGGACTGAATAAGTTAGACAGCAAGACAGGCGCCATTACGCACTTTATGCCGTCGGGCTCGCTAACCGACATCGCCTATACCAACATCCACGGATTGCTATGCGATGGCAACCGCGTATGGATCGGCACCTTCGAACACGGACTCGACGTCCTGGACATAGGGACAGGCAAGGTAGTCCGCCACTATATGTCGGGGCCCGGCCCTCATGACCTGAAAAGCAATTTCGTGCTGACCCTCATCCGGACGGCTGAAGGAAAAATAGCGATGGGCACCGCGGCCGGAGCCTACTGGTATAACGACCGGACCGATGACTTCACCCCCCTGCCCGGTATCCCGTACGCCTTCATCGCCATCATCCTCGAAGACCACGACGGCGTCCTCTGGATGGGAACCCACGGCAGCGGCGTATACTTCCTCGACCCCAAAACCGGCCGCACGGGCCACCTGGACGGAAGCGCCGCCGTAGGAAAAGGCCTTGCATCCCGCGATGTCAACGCCATCATGGAAGACAATGACCATAATATGTGGTTCTCCACCGAAGGCACAGGACTTTGCAGGCTGGGCCACGACAGAAAGACCTTTTCATCGCTCACGACCGCCGGTGGCCTGCCCAGCAACTTCGTCTTCAGGGTCATCCAGGACAACAACAACGACTACTGGGTAACCACCTCCAAAGGCCTTGTGAATATTCGCAGGACGGACAGCGCCATAAGAGTCTATACCAGGGGCAACGGCCTGCTCAATGACCAGTTCAACTACAATTCCGGATTCAAGGACAACAACGGAAAGCTCTATTTTGGCAGCGTCCGCGGGATGATCACTTTCCGGCCCAATGACTTTGTCAACCCCGACTTTGAACCCTCCATCTATATAACGGGTTTCCAGGTGGACAACGTCGAGCTGAAGACCGGTCCCGACAGCTCGATCCTGAAGAGATCGATCCTCTATGCCGACAAGATCACGCTCCCGCACGACCAGTCCTCCTTCAGCATCGATTTCGCGGCGCTAAGCTACGGCTCGCCGGACAGGACGGAGTACAGATATTTTATGAAAGGCCTGGACAAGGACTGGACCCATCTTACCACCAATAGAAAGGTCTATTTTACCAAGCTGGCTCCCGGCCAGTATACATTCAGACTACAGGCGGCCGTCGGTGGACACTGGAGCCGCGCGGTAAAAGAGCTCACCATCGTCGTCCTCCCACCCTTCTGGGCCACCACCTGGGCTTATCTGCTCTACGCCCTGCTGCTCATCCTCCTCATCCGGTACATCGTCCGCAGCTACCACCGCCGGACAGAAATAAAGAAAGAAAAGGAAATATACGAGGCGAAGATCGACTTCTTCACCAACGTCGCCCACGAGATCCGCACGCCGCTGACCCTGATAAAAGGTCCCGCGGAGAACCTGATCGAAAAAATTGACGAGCTGCCCGAAATAAAGGAGGACGTGCTGACCATGGAAAGGAATACCGACCGGCTGATCGCTCTTGTTAATCAGATCCTCGACTTCCGTCAAACAGAGACCAGGGGCTTTAGCATCGACTTCTCCCGGGTCAATATCACAGCCGTAATGCAGGAGACCTGGCTCTCTTTTCAATCAATGGCCAAAAAGAAGAACCTGGAATTCTCCTTCGACTATCCTCCGGCGGACGTCTACGCCATGGCCGACGAAGAAGCGCTCAAAAAAATATTCAGCAACCTGTTCAGCAACGCCGTAAAATACGGCCAGCACCAGATATTCGTGCGCCTCTCGTCCGGTAGCGCCGAAGACGCGGATATCATTATCGAAATAGCCAACGACGGCCCCATCATTCCTGCAGAAATGAAAGAGCGTATATTCGAGCCTTTTTACCGGCTCAAAGAGACGAACAAACAAAAAGGCACCGGCATCGGGCTCGCGCTTGCCCGATCGCTCGTCCTGCTGCACAAGGGCCAGCTTTTTCTTGATGACAATTGGCCCGGCATGAATAAATTTGTGCTGGAGCTGCATTCTAACCTATAAACGAACGCTTATGACACCTTTGATCTTACTTGTAGATGATGAAGAAGAGATAGTGGACTTCCTCGAGCGCATCCTCAGCAGCCGCTATAGCATATTGAGAGCAGCCAACGGGAAAGAAGCCCTTCAACTACTCGAAGCCAACGCCATACAGCTGGTCGTCAGCGACGTCATGATGCCCGAAATGGACGGCTTCGAGCTCTGCAAGACCATCAAGTCCACCCTGGACCATTCCCATGTGCCCGTCATCCTCCTTACTGCAAAAAACACCATTCAGGCCAAGGTGGAAGGGCTCGAGCTGGGCGCAGACGCCTATATCGAAAAGCCTTTCTCGAAAGAGCACCTCCTCGCCCAGATATCCAGCCTGCTGAAGAACCGCAATATGGTCCGCGAATTCTTCGCCACGTCGCCACTGGTGCATATCAAGACCATGGCCCATACCCGCAGCGACGAGAAATTCCTCGCAACGCTGCACAATACGATCATGAAGAATTTAGACGACCCGGACCTCGACGTGGAAAAGCTGGCGAAGATCATGACCATGAGCCGCATCACCCTCTACAGGAAAATAAAGGCCCTTTCCGACCTGTCGCCGATCGAGCTGATCAATATCTCCCGCCTCAAAAGAGCTGCCGAGCTGCTCGCAGGCGGAGAACACCGTATATATGAGATATCAGATATGGTAGGCTTCAGCTCGCAGAGCAATTTTGCGCGCAACTTCCAGAAGCAGTTCAACATGACACCCACCGAATACATGAATTCCAGGCAGCAGGAGCAGCAGCGCTAGGGCATTCTCCGGGCTACAAACTCTCCGATTTTATCCCCCTCATCCAGTCCAAACTTGATGGCGGGCTTAAAATGTATGCCCCCATAAAATCGGCTGATGGCCGCCTCTTCCGCCGCCGCCCGGAAAGTGGCAAATGACCTCGGCGGCAGCCCGAACTCAACCTCCGTAGAGTCGGTGAATGCAAACTTATCCCCAAACAGCTTGCCAAGCACCACAGCCGCACAAGCCGAAACTACACTGTGCCCGCTCGTATACTCCGGAAAAGGCGGCGTCTGCAATAAAGGCATCCAATCCTGGCTGATATACTGGTTGATATAGGTTTCTGGCCTTATCGCCTTGCTCCTGTATTTTTCATCCCAGCAGCTGATAAAAGCATCGGCAATCACGACCGACGTCCACGCATATGCCTGCAGGCTCTTTACCACATCGGCCTTCGCCTTCTCACAGGCCACTGCCGTAATATTGATCCAGTGTCCCCCCGGCGAGATCTTCTTGGTGGCGAACATCAAATGACCGTTGACATTCATCTTGAAAGGATTGCAGTCCCAGAAATTGGCGATCACCCGCTGCTCTTCGGTCAGCTTCAGTCCCGCTTCATATACCTCCATCGCGTCGGCGTAGAACGGACTCCCCTTCTCGGGCGAAAAAGGCGTCGGCGGATGAGGAATGAACTGTCGCGCCGAATCGATCACAAAGGTCCGCATCTCGCTCCAGTGCGGCTCGACGGCCTTCATATAGGCAGGCGGGGTCGGTTTCCATTGCCAGTCCTCATAACCCGGGTCATATTTGGCCATCGCCCGCGTTTCCTTGTACCTGTCTTTCGACGCCCAGGCAAGGATATGCGCCGCTACTTCTTTCCCGTAAGCGATCGAATTCGAATAGACGTCCGTAGACATATCCATCCCTGCCAGCACTTTCGCCTCGTACGCTTGTACCGCAGATTCCGAAATGACCATCGCGCGACCCACGGTCAATATCGCCTCGGCCGCCGCTACAGAAAAATTATATTGTTTGCCCGCCGCCGGCGCCGGTACGGCATCCAGCCCGTGCAGCTTTCCTGCAAGACTCGGATAGGATGGTTCGCCCGGACGGGCTGCTTCGTAACCTGCTATGGTCACGTACGCATAGATGCGGCTGGCGACAGGGGGCGAAAAAATGTCGCGCACCATGACATCCGTGACCTCTTTGATACAGCCATGGATCAGCCGCGGGTCACCGGCCCGAAAACCAGGCCCCTGTCCGTACAGGACGCCACCCGCAAAAAAGGATAGTAAAAAAATAGTGAGGGGGCTTTTCACATAAGCAAGCTTCATCATAAACGTTTACATTCTCTGCCGGCAACTTACCGGATATATAAATCCTCCCTTATCCAATTTCGATCATTTTCTATGCGATTTGTTTCAATCTCCCCGCTTAACATCGATCGCCTCCCTATTTTTTTATATTGCAGGACCAAAACGAGCGCTAGCCATATGAAATTCCGTCTACTCTCCCCTTTTTTTGCATTGATTTTTACATTCCACGGGGCCCGGGCACAATCAAGAACGCTTTTCCAGCTGCTTCCTCCTTCCCGGACGGGGATCAAATTCGAGAACCGGATCTTCGAAAGCGACTCGTTGAATATTCTCAACCAGGCGAATATCTATAATGGTGGCGGCGTGGGCATCGGAGACTTCAACCACGACGGCCTCCAGGACGTCTTCCTGTCCGGGAATATGGTATCCAGCAAGCTGTACCTAAATAAAGGCGGGCTGAAATTCGAGGACGTTACGGAAAAGGCGGGCGTGACAGGAGAAGGCAGGTGGTGCACGGGCGTCTCTGTGATCGATATCAATGGAGACGGCTGGCTGGACATCTATGTCTCCGCCTCCTTTCGCAAAGACCCCCGCCTGAGGACCAATCTTCTTTACATCAACCAGGGCAACGGCAAGGATGGCATTCCAACCTTCAAAGAGTCCGCCGTCGCATATGGGATCGCCGACGCCGGCTTCAGCACCCAGGGCTTGTTCTTTGACTACGACCACGACGGCGACCTCGACCTGTATGTCGTCACCAACCAGATCAACGACCCAAAGACACCTATCCGTTTTAGGCCAAAGGTCACGGACGGCAGTGCGCTGGACAACGACCGGCTCTATCGAAACAACGGCAACGGCACTTTCACCAACGTCACCAAAGAGGCCGGCATCCTGATCGAGGGCTGGGGTCACGCAGGCTGTATCTCCGATTTCAACGGGGATGGCTGGCCCGACGTCTATGTCAGCAATGACTTCGTATCCAACGACCTGCTTTATATCAACAACCACGACGGCACCTTTACCGATAGATTAGGAGAATATTTTCACCACACGGGCTGGAACGCCATGGGTACAGACGTCGTGGACTTCAACAACGACGGGCTGCCCGACATCATCTCGCTGGAAATGCTCCCCGAGAACAACCTCCGGAAGAAGAGAATGCTGGCCGGCAACGAATACTACAACTATTACAACAGCCAGCGCTTCGGCTATACGCACCAGTATGTCCGCAACGTGCTTCAGCTCAACAGGGGTATTTCCCCGGCTGGACACCCGGTCTTCAGCGAGGTAGGCTTCATGGCCGGCATCTACGAGACGGACTGGAGCTGGTGTCCACTGGCTGCCGACTTCGACAACGACGGCTATCGCGACCTCGTGGTCACCAACGGTCTTCCCCGCGACGTGACAGACCTCGACTATGTCGCCTACAACAACGGCCAGGGCGGGTATGGGCACTACAACCTGAAAATGGTCGACTCCCTTCCCATCGTAAAGCTGCCGGGCTATGGATTTAAGAACAACGGAGGTTTCCAGTTCACCAATTCCAGCAAAGAATGGGGCTTCACCCACCCCAGTTTTTCCAACGGAGGCGCCTATGCCGACCTCGACAATGATGGAGACCTCGACCTCGTGATCAACAACGTCAACGACGCCGCCTTCGTCTACGAGAATACCCTGAACTCGCCGGGACACCCGGCAAAAAGCCACTGGCTCAGCGTCGCCTTTGCCGGCGAAGGACAGAACCGCGATGGCATCGGCGCCTCGCTCCGCGTCTACTATGACCAGGGCCACCAGCAGTTCTACGAACACCAGCCCTGCCGGGGCTATATGTCCACCGACGACTACCGCGCGCATTTCGGACTGGGCACGGTGGCGCATATCGACTCGATACGCGTTCGCTGGCCCGACGGAAAGACACAGATCTTAATGGACGTTGCCATCGATCAGCTACTCACGGTCCACTACAAGGATGCCGCCGGTTCCATCGCACCCTATAACTACCATGTACAGCCGCCTCTATTCACGAACGTCGCCTCCGACTACGGCATCCATTACAAGCCCCAGGAAAAAGACGTCATCGACTATAATATCCAGCCTGCCCTGCCCCACAAGCTGAGCCAGTACGGCCCCGGCATCGCCGTAGGCGACGTGGACGGCAACGGCTATGAAGACTTCTACATCGGCGGGGCCGCCGGTCACAAAGGAATGTTCTTCATGCAGGACGCCAAAGGCAAATTCACCATCGATTCCACCCGCATGCCCCTGAGCGAAGGGCACGCCGGCGAGGACATGGGAGTGTTGTTCTTCGACGCAGACAACGACGGGGACCTGGACCTATATGTCGTCAGCGGCAGCTATGAGTTGGCGCCCGGTAGCGCCGCTAGCCAGGACATTCTTTATTTCAATGACGGCCAGGGCAGGTTTACGCCCAATTACAACGCCCTGCCCAGGATGCTCTCCAACGGCAGCTGCGTCAGGGCCGCCGACTTCGACGGGGACGGAGACCTCGATCTTTTCGTGGGAGGACGCGTGACTTCCGGCGCCTATCCAACCCCACCGCAATCCTATTTGCTGGAAAATCACTCCGGCGCTTTTTTCGACGTGACCAACAGATGGTGCCCCCAACTACAGCAGATCGGCATGGTCACCGACGCCCTCTGGTCCGACTTCGACGGCGACGGCAAACCCGATCTCGTACTAACGGGCGAATGGATGGCTCCCACCTTCCTGAAGAATACGGGCAAGGGTCTCGTCAACATAAGCGACCCGACCGCCATCGCCAGCCATAAGGGATGGTGGAACAGCCTGACAGCAGGCGACTTCGACAACGACGGGGACATCGACTACGTCGCGGGCAACCTGGGCCTGAACTCGAACTACAAAGCCAGCCCCGCCGAGCCGATGACGCTGTATGCAAGGGACCTCGACGACAACGGGCTGCTCGACGCCATGGTATTCTGCTATATGAAGGGAGAAGACGGCATCCGTAAACCCTTTCCCATGACGGCAAGGGACGACATGGCCAGCCAGATGATCTCCATCCGCAAGCGCTATCCCAGCTATAAGTCCTATGGCCTGGCGACCATGGACGATCTCTGGAAGCCAAAAGATAAAGAGAACGCGCTGATGCTGCAAGCCACGGAGATGGCCAGCTGCTATATTGAGAACCTGGGCAACGGCAGCTTTCGCCTCCATCCCCTGCCGGCAGAAGCCCAAATCGCACCCGTCTACGGCATGGACGCTGCAGACATAGACGGTGACGGCAACCTCGACCTGCTGATGGTGGGCAACGATTATGGCATGGAACCCTACAGCGGACGCCACGACGCCTTTATGGGCCTCTGTCTGAAAGGCGACGGCAAAGGAGGCTTTACACCATTGTCCCTGCCTTCCGGCGGCTTTTATGTAAAGGGAGACGCCAAAGGCCTGGCGCGGCTGCACACCGCCCATAATGACGACGTCTGGATCGCCACCCAGAACCAGGACAGCCTCGTCGCCCTGACCCTCGCGAACGGCCCTTCGCCGGACATCACCTGGATCACCCTGCAGCCCCGGGACTTCTCGGCAGACATCACCTACACCGACGGAAGGACCAGGCATACAGAATTTTACTATGGCTCTACTTATCTCTCGCAATCGTCGCGGAAGATACCGGTCAGCGGGGAGGTAAAAAAGATAGTGGTTACCGATTTCAGGGGGAATAAAAGGGAGGTCGCTCCTTAGTTGACCAGCAGGCCTGCCGGCAGCAGAAAATTAATTTATTTGCACGATCGATCGAATTTATTATCTTTACCCCGAAAGCTTATCACAATAAGGCTATAAGCCGAAGATAATTCTAGAGCCCTGCGTACTCCGTGGGGTTCGTTTTTTATAGCTTCCCAGGCGTCCTACAACCAAACCTGGCTTTTGTGCTCTTTAATGGGCAATTCGTCCTTAATATTTTCTTATCGGAAAAAATTCTTCAAATGAATGACTAAAATACAAGCTTCCTCCGTATTATTAGTAGCATGCCTCCGTCACCTTATGCGGAGCGTTTTTCAGAAAAAACAGGCAGGGATGGATCTCATAAGCCCACACCCTAACCCTAATGCTATGCGCAATCAGGAAAGCAAAAAAAGGCAAATGCCATAATAGCAATCTATTATGGAGGAAGCTTGCTGTGATCTGCTTTCATTTCACTTGCTTTCCTGATTTTTATATATTTTCTTAACCAAAACCTCTTGCCGTATGAACAAAATCCTCGGACTGGATCTTGGCACGAACTCTATTGGATGGGCGCTACGCGAAACCAGCGTACCCGGAAACCAAATTGTAGATAAAGGTGTGCTTACCTTTCAAAAAGGCGTCGGCGAAGGCAAATCCGGTGAATTCCCCCTGGTTCAAAAACGAACCGAATCCCGTTCCAAACGACGCAACTACCAGGCTGAAAAGTACCGAAAATGGGCGCTCCTTCAGACCCTGATCGAAAACAAAATGTGCCCCCTGAGTAGTTCGGAACTGGATGTATGGCGCAAGTACAATAAGGGAGTCCCTCGACAATATCCCCAATCGGCCGAATTCACACAATGGCTCCGATATGACTTCGACGGCGATGGGAAACCAGATTTCCAGCGGCTTGGCTTCGACAAAGACGAGAATCACTATCTGTTCAGGATGCTGGCAGCTAGCGAAAAAAAAGAACATCGGTCGATCTTGACAAACAACCCTATGATCCTGGGCAGGGTCCTCTATCATTTAGTCCAACGCAGAGGCTTCAGAGGGCGTGATGAAACAGAAGCAAAAACCATCATGCAGGGTAGCAAGGAGAACGGTACGGAAGGTGTAAACGCTATTATCCCTTACCTGCAAAAATACAAGACTCTTGGCGCAGCCCTGTATTACCTTCAAAAAGAGAACAAAAAAGAAAGGATCAGGCGCCGGTATAATCTTCGATCCGACTACGAACAGGAACTAAAGATCATCTGTGAGCAACAAGGTATCGACGAAGGACTCTACAAACGATTTTGGAAGGCGATCATCTGGCAACGTCCCCTTCGATCACAAAAAGGATTGGTGGGCGCCTGCACTTTTGAATCGAATAAAGCTCGCTGCCCCGTCAGCCATCCTTTTTATGAAGAATTCAGAATATGGAATGAAATAAACAACCTGAAGATAAAATTTCCCGACGGTATAAACTGCGAAAAAACAATTCTTGAGAAGATCTATCCGCTCTTTTACGTCGCTTCCCGGGATTTCAAGCTAAGCTCAATCGCCTCAACGCTTCGAAAATTTGATGGAAAAATTACTTCCGCAAAAGGAAGCGACGCCAATGCCGAAAGAGCAAAATATAAGCTGGACAACACCAAACTACCATCAGCCGGTCTCCTTCACCAACTGCAATCGCTGCTTGGTACGGACTGGAAGGAAACCTATGGCTGGCAGGGGGCGCTGGAAAACAAACCGAAGACCTGCCCATACTCCATCGAAGACATCTGGCATATCCTCTTTACGTTTGACGATCAGGAAAATCTTCGTTCTTTTGCAAAGGAAAAGCTGCATCTTAGCGATGATGCGGCAGAAAAGTTTTCGAAGCTGAAGCTGACCCAGGGTTACGCCCCACTCAGCATATCTGCCATAAAGAAACTCTTGCCCTATTTACGACAAGGATATCTTTACAGCCACGCCGTCTATCTGGCCAATATCCACAAAGTTTTGGGTCAAAAGCAGATCAGCCAGGACCAGGCGAAGACTATTGCACAGTCCATCGATGCTTTAATCAGTAAGTCTCTGGATGATAGGCTGCTAACCGCTGCTGTCAACAGCCTGATCAGTGACCAGCTCAATAGCAGTACGCGCTTTGGAATGGATTCTGGTTACAAGCTCGACGACGATGACAGATCGGATATTGATCGCAAGCTGACAGAAGTCTTTGGCGAAGAGTCCTGGAACAAAAGATCTGACAAAGAAAAACAAAGGGGACATGAATTTGTCGCAAGACATTATCTTTCTTTTCTGCAAAAACCAATACAATACGCAAAAGAAAAATTATTCCTGAAAAGAAATTCCTTACACGATAATATCTTCGAATATCTACAGGAAACTTATGACGTCCCCGCCGACCGTAAACTCTTGCTCTGGCATCCTTCCGAACAGGAAATCTACAGGCGAAGCAAGAACGCCAACGGTATCCCGCAGCTCGGCTCGCCTGTACCTGACAGCCGCGGGTTCAGGAACCCAATGGCCCTAAAGACCCTTCACAAGCTAAAAAGGCTACTCAATCATATGCTCCGGGAAGGCAAGATCGATTCGGACACAAGAATCGTAATAGAAATTGCGCGCGAGCTCAACGATGCCAACAAAAGAAAAGCCATCGATAAATGGCAACGGGATCGGGAAAGACAAAATGACGAATACAGATCGCGAATCAAAGAACTCAATGATGAATATAACCTTGAGCTGGACATTAATAATAAGAATCTCATCGAGAAATACCGGCTATGGGTCGAACAAAAAGGGCAGTGTCTATATACCGGAGAGGTCATCAACTTTAAAGACTTATTTGATGGAACCAGATATGATTTTGAGCACACGATCCCAGCCAGTATCAGCTTCGACAACGAGCTCAAGAACCTTACTATTGCCAATAGTAAGTACAATCGGGAAATCAAAGTAAACAGATTCCCAACACATCTCCCTAATTACCGGGAAGAGTTCTCCGGCTACAAACCCATTATCCAGAACATCCAATTTATTGGTGATGAGGTAGCTCGCCTCGAAGGACTATATGAGGAATGGCTGAACAAAGCAAAATTTGCATCTGACAAAGAAAAAAAAGACGCCTGCATTCAGCGTAGGCATATCATACGAATGGACCTGGACTATTGGCGATACAAGCTGCATACATTTACGCTGACGGAATACAAATTCGGCTGGCGCAATAGCCAGCTCAGGGACACCCAGCTGGTGACCAAATATGCGCTACCGTATTTAAAAACAGTCTTCGATAGGGTCGAGGTGCAAAAGGCATCGGTAGTGGCCGACTTCAGGAATATATACAAAATAATTCCGCGCAACGAGGCCAAGAGCAGAGATCAACACAGCCACCATGCCAAAGATGCTGCCGTGCTCACACTTATTCCGCCGCCAGCGATCCGGGACAAAATATTGCTTAGGTATAATCAGGCTAAAGACGTACAATCCAACGCAGTGACACACGAATCAGTCAGGGATTGGAAAGACTTTGACCCAAGCTATATCCATTCAATAGAGGACGATGTGCTGATCAACTTTCAGGGGCAGCAAAGAGCGCTTACGCCAACTTATAAAAACGTGCGAAAAAGGGGGCGTCAAGTATACGTAAAGGAGAGGGGGCCAGACAAACATATGAAGTACAAACTGGATGAAAAAGGGCAGTGGATACCACTGAAAGCCAGGGGAGATTCCATTCGGGGACAGCTTCACAAAGAAAGCGTTTTTGGGATCATAAACAGGAATGGCGAGAAATGGCTGGTAGAACGATATGCCATTTCGCAATTTACGAGCATCAATGACTGCCGCAATATTGTCGACGATGCCGTTCGGAAGATCGTCCGGGATGGGCTGGAAAGGAGGATGGCGGCAGGTGAATCCTTTGAAAAAGCGAAGCATGGGGAAATTTTTTTCCCCTCCGGAAAGGCGGCTATAAAAAAAGTGCGGTGCAGGGTCGCAGCCGGCAGGGGCTATCTTACACAGGAAAAGGCTCTGGAAATATCCCGACGGACGCACCTTTCCCGGCACGATTATAAGCAAGTGGCATATGCGCAGAACGAGGAGAACATTCTTTGTCTTTATTACGAAGACGGCTCTGAAAGGGGGCTTAGGATCGTTGGCTTGTTTGAGTTAGCACAACTCAAAGTGAAGAGTTTTCACGATCTTGAAAAGGAAAAGTATTACCAGACCATGGAGGTCGGTAAAGGCAAAAACCGGCGGCAGCTGCCGTTGGCGCATATCATCACAACGGGAATGAAGGCCATAGTCTGGCAAAATGAAAAGGAGGAATTGAAAGAATTGTCACGGCAGGATCTCCTGCGACGCTTATTTCGCATATATAAATTCAACGAAAGACCGTCGCCTTTCGTGTATTTGCAGAATCATTTGGAAGCACGGCCAAATGACGTATTAGGCTATGGAGACAGCGAAATAGACATAAATGATTATCAACCCCGGCTTTCACTTAGCGCGGGCAATTTTAAATGCGCCCTGGAGGGGCACGACTTTGCGGTTAGTCTGGACGGAGCTATCGAATGGAAATTCTAATTCAAGTTCAATAAATACATAAAGATTTCGTTCAATATAATGCCAAACCAATTCTATGATCAAGCGCACGCTCTATTTTGGAAGCCCGGCGTACCTCAAAACTACCAACGAGCAGTTGGTGTTCGAGAGTCATGATACGGGCGAAACAAAGTCGATGCCGATCGAGGATATTGGCGTTTTGATAGTTGATCACCAGCAAATTACCGTTTCCCACGCATTGATCGCAAAGCTTTTGGCCAACAACGTGGCGTTTATCACTTGTGACAATAGTCATCATCCGACGGGGCTGTTGTTGAATCTTGACGGGAACACCCTGCAAAGTCAGAAGTTTCAGGTCCAGATAGAAGGTTCTGCCCCGTTGAAAAAACAGCTTTGGCAGCAAACGGTAGCGGCCAAGTTAATTAATCAGGCAGCTATGCTGGAGAGCATTAGGGTACCGGCTAAAAATATCCGGAATTGGGCTACTAACGTCAAGAGTAGCGACAGTGAAAATCATGAGGCTACAGCAGCTGCCTATTACTGGAAGAATGTCTTTCCTCAGTTTCTGGAGTTCCGTCGTGAACGGTATGGCCCCCCGCCCAACAATCTTTTGAACTATGGATATGCGATTTTGAGAGCCGTGGTGGCCCGGGCGCTTGTCGGTTCCGGCTTGTTGCCGACCTTGGGAATTTTTCATAAAAATCAATATAATGCTTATTGCCTGGCAGATGACGTCATGGAACCTTACCGGCCTTTTGTAGATAAAGTGGTGGTTGGGATTGTCCGGATGAACGGAAGATTTCTGGAGTTGACACCGTCCATGAAAAAAGATCTGTTGGGCGTCCCGGCAATGGATGTTCTCATCAACGATGAAAAGAGTCCGTTGATGGTAGCGGTGCAAAGGACAACGGCTTCCCTTGCAAAATGCTTTGCGGGCCAGCAGCGAAAGATTCTTTACCCGGAATGGGTCTGAAATCGTGATCTGTACCTATATCCAGTTTTTTCCTTACATCCAATGAGAAACCGATTAAATGCATATCGAATATTGTGGGTATTGGTATTTTTTGATCTCCCGACGGAAACTAAATCTCAGCGTAAAATATACGCCAAGTTCCGTAAAGACATTATGAAAGATGGATTTCAGATGTTCCAGTTTTCTATTTATATGCGTCATTGCAGCAGTCGGGAAAACGCCGATGTTCACATTTTGCGGGTGAAACAGATCCTTCCTGAAAAAGGGCATGTCGGCATTATGTGCATCACCGATAAGCAATTTGGCATGATGCAGATCTTTCACGGCCATTCTCCAACGTTTCCCGCAGCGCCCGTCCAGCAATTGGAAATGTTCTAAAACCGCAAATCCAGAAACCTTAAAATGAGAAAAAGGGGCAATTTTTCAATCCTAAAATCGCCCCTTAATTCAATGCAGATAAGGCTTTCAGCCAAATCTGCTGTGTGGCACCTAAGGTACCGATAATTTTGAAAGCAGATCACAACCGGTTAGCGGAAAGGAAAATATCGTTCATCGCTGTGTGGCACCTAAGGTACCGATAATTTTGAAAGCAGATCACAACTATATGCCCCATGCCCTTCGATGAAGTGGAGCTGTGTGGCACCTAAGGTACCGATAATTTTGAAAGCAGATCACAACTGTTGTACGTTCGGTGTACGATTGTAGGTGCTGTGTGGCACCTAAGGTACCGATAATTTTGAAAGCAGATCACAACTACTGGTACTACTGATGCTCCGCAGGGTAGGCTGTGTGGCACCTAAGGTACCGATAATTTTGAAAGCAGATCACAACTATAAAAGGAGAAGAAGAAAAAAGGCAAAAAGCTGTGTGGCACCTAAGGTACCGATAATTTTGAAAGCAGATCACAACTGAGAACGCGCAGCGCGCCAATCCTTCATGGCTGTGTGGCACCTAAGGTACCGATAATTTTGAAAGCAGATCACAACTTCCATGAGTATGACGTACTCGGCGCAATGGCTGTGTGGCACCTAAGGTACCGATAATTTTGAAAGCAGATCACAACACAACGAGGACGTGGGGACTCCTTACCAGCGCTGTGTGGCACCTAAGGTACCGATAATTTTGAAAGCAGATCACAACTATGAAGCTAGTTTTTTCGGCGAGTCAGAAGCTGTGTGGCACCTAAGGTACCGATAATTTTGAAAGCAGATCACAACCATGGAGCCAAGTGACCGGTTCCGGCGGCGGCTGTGTGGCACCTAAGGTACCGATAATTTTGAAAGCAGATCACAACAAGCTATATAACGGTAGCCAGGTATTTCTGGCTGTGTGGCACCTAAGGTACCGATAATTTTGAAAGCAGATCACAACCGTATCAGCCTTTACCGCGTCGACCAAGGTGCTGTGTGGCACCTAAGGTACCGATAATTTTGAAAGCAGATCACAACAGGCTTGGAGTCGCTCACTATGCCATATTTGCTGTGTGGCACCTAAGGTACCGATAATTTTGAAAGCAGATCACAACCGCATCGATAGCGTCCTACTACGGTTGGGCGCTGTGTGGCACCTAAGGTACCGATAATTTTGAAAGCAGATCACAACAGCGTAGTGGTATAGAACTTATTCAGCTTAGCTGTGTGGCACCTAAGGTACCGATAATTTTGAAAGCAGATCACAACAGGCGAAGATGGGTACGCATACCCTCGGTAGCTGTGTGGCACCTAAGGTACCGATAATTTTGAAAGCAGATCACAACATGCGAGGACGGCGGATCATAATTACAGCAGCTGTGTGGCACCTAAGGTACCGATAATTTTGAAAGCAGATCACAACCGTGCAGTCCCATCGAAAGAAGGTAATCCGGCTGTGTGGCACCTAAGGTACCGATAATTTTGAAAGCAGATCACAACAGGAGGTTGGCATGGCACTAACCTTTACCAGCTGTGTGGCACCTAAGGTACCGATAATTTTGAAAGCAGATCACAACTCGCGGCAACCCATTCAGCCACGGTCACGAGCTGTGTGGCACCTAAGGTACCGATAATTTTGAAAGCAGATCACAACTGTCGTGATATGAGGGTCTGGAAGCACCACGGCTGTGTGGCACCTAAGGTACCGATAATTTTGAAAGCAGATCACAACGGGAAGACTTTCTTGACCATTTCCGTGATAGCTGTGTGGCACCTAAGGTACCGATAATTTTGAAAGCAGATCACAACCGCTGAAATTGATTCCTTTGTCGTGGAGTAGCTGTGTGGCACCTAAGGTACCGATAATTTTGAAAGCAGATCACAACTTCGATACACATCGTCCGTTATGATCGTTAGCTGTGTGGCACCTAAGGTACCGATAATTTTGAAAGCAGATCACAACAATTACAGTTTGTGAAGTTGTCATAGCTGATAATTTTTTATTGGTAGATAGTATTTATCCTTAAATTTTCTGACCAAAGGCCGATGCCAAAAGTTTCTAAGAAACTGCGTTATTTATTTCACGAAATTCGCTGTCCGCTGCGGCAATTGGAGTGCGAATGCACCCTATGAGTATTGGAAAAAAATTAAATTTGGATATTGTTCACTTAAAAGTTAACTTTGTGCAAGCGAAACGGGAAAGGCAAATTGTTTTTCATGGAACATTTTTCACTGAATTTTATATCCAGCAAACTGCAAAAGTTCAGGAGAAAATTGGCTTTGTTTTTAAGCTAATCAAAACTGTGGATCATGTTCCGGAAAAATTTTTGAAGCATATGGTCGGAACGGATGGTTTATATGAAATCAGAGTAGAATGTGAAAGTAAAATTTTCAGAATTTTTTGCTGCTTTGATAAAGGGAATCTTGTAATACTTTTCAATGCATTTCAAAAGAAGTCGCGAAAAACACCTAAACAGGAATTGGATTTAGCGATAAAATTAATAAATGAGTATTTCACCCAGAAAGAAAAAGATAGTAAGGCGGAAGACCGAAAATTCCAAAGGAGAAAATAATGCTATGCTTAAAAAGGAACATATAAAAAAAGCCAAGACCTTCGATGAGTTACTGAACGCAAGGTACGGGAAGATAGGCACAAGAAGCAGGGATGAATTTGAAGAGAAAGCTCAGTATTTTGTCATTAGTGAAATGCTTAAAGAGGCCCGAAAAGAAGCAAATCTTACGCAAGAGCAATTGGCAGAAAAGGTAGGCACTAAAAAGAGTTACATCTCCAGACTTGAAAACGGTAATTGCGATATTCAACTTTCGACTTTATACAGAATTTTTGAATCTGGTCTTGGCAAAAAGGTCAATTTATTTATTGGATGAGAAAATTTACAATTCATTGCTTAACCAGTTTAAACGCTTTCATAGGGGCATCATTTACCGCCACCAGCAACACACTATCCCCACCCACCGATATCCATTTCATGTCCCTTATATCCCCATCCAGAATAAGACCAGACCGCGCCGGCGCGACGGGCGCCAATCCCTGCAACAACAATCCATAAGAAGCATCCTCAGCCCCCACCGACGCCCGCATATGGTATTCATTCCCCGCCAGGATGACGCCCCCCGGGCCGCCAGCCATCACATTCACCGGCGCCACCTGCGCCTCTAGCGCAAATGCGACAAACCCAAACCCTTTCCCCGTATTCCTGAAATATCCGCTGCGCGCCTCCCTGCAATGAAGCACAAGACCTCTATCCCCCCCATCCTCCGGCAGCAGATCGCCCATCCCCGCCCTCGCATACGAAGCATTATCCGAAAACCGTCGTTTTATCGATGGCATCTGCACCGCCCACTCATCCCTCGAAATGCCCGCCGTCAGCTGATATTGTCCGTTATCATGCTTCATGTAATAACAAAAGATCGGCTCGATGATCCCATTCCCGTCCAGGTCTTTCGCCAACAGCTGGGCCGGCTGCCGGGCAGAGATATGAAAAGGATTGTTCAACCCGGCATTCCCCGCCACGATATCGATACGGCCATCATGGTCGATATCCGTCACCAGCAGACTCCGCCAAAACCCCTGGCTCGCCCCCATTCCATATTCATCCGTCACTTCCTTCATCCCCACCCCGGTATTCCTGAAGACCCGCACCGGCATCCAGTCGCCGGCCAGTACAAGATCAGGCCGCCCATCCCCATCGATATCGGTAAACACCGCCGCATTCACCAGCCCCGGCTTTTCCAGCGCCGGACAAACCACACGCGTCACATCTGTAAAGATCCCGTGGTCATTGCGCAGCAGATAGCTCCTCGGCGGCAGCGGATATGTGCCCAGCGATACCCGGCCGCCGATAAAGACGTCCATATCCCCATCCCCGTCCCAGTCCCCGACAGCGAGAGCCTTGCCGGGCGTCCGGATATCCACCGGAAAAGCCGTCAGGTCCTGCCTGAAATTCCCCTTCCCATCGTTGATATACAGCCGGGGTCGGTAATAAGGCGAGTTCAGATCGAACTCCGTGCTCCCGCTGACCACCAGCAGGTCCAGGTCCCCATCATTATCTACGTCAACCAGCGCGCTTTGCATGTCCTCCTCGTGCTTCTCGCCATGCACCAGGTCCTTTCCTGCAAACCTTCCACCCGGCTGCTGCAGGAATATCCTGCCCGGCTGGTCAAAGCCGCCGCCGATAAAAAGATCCTGCAACCCGTCCCCATTCATATCCCCGACGCTGATAAAGGGTCCTTCCTGTGAATACTGTTGCGGGATCAGGGGCTGGAACGCATAGTCCAGAAAGAATTTTTCCTTGTGAGCATAATTGAGACCAAGGACATCCGTCACCTCCGTAAACATCCCCCCACCGTCCAGACCATCCTGGCTTACAACCTTGCCCGCCTTCTTCACCATAACCATCGAATCGGCCAGCGGTCCATCGACTATCTGCACGCTTCGATCCGGCCACACTACCTTCATCGAGTCCACAACGCAATGCCCCAGCCCAAAATGAAGCCGCACATCCACCGACGAGAGATAGCCCCTCACGGGATACTGCTCCAGCATCTGCTCACCATTCCTGGTATACACATATACCGTAGCCCCGACGCCATCCTGATTCAACGAGTCCCCTTGCAGGCAGACCCTCAGATAGCCGGCCCCGCCGCCGTCATTCCTCATCACCGACGCCGGCTGATTGATATTATTGGTAACAATATCCAGGTCCCCATCATTGTCCAGGTCCACATAAGCCGCGCCGTTAGAGACGGTCGGCCGCTCTATCCCCGCCGCTACCGAAACATCCTCCATCGTCATATCTCCCTTATTCCTGAACAGATAATTTCGCATCGGCAGCGGCCCTGGACCGCCACCAGCCGGAACCACCCCACCCCCCACCTGCGTATGCTGCGCCAGCGCATACCGGTACTCCAAAAAATCCGCATTCACCGGGTCCCTCCCCATCCCATTCGTAATATGCATATCCTTCCGCCCGTCATTGTCAAAGTCCGCCATCAGCACGCTCCAGCTCCAGTCTGTCTCCGCAATACCCGCCAGCTGCCCCACCTCGCTAAAAAAGGGCAATGACCTCCCGCCAACCTTCCTCACCCCGTTGTTCAGCTGCAGCATATTGTGCACATACTCCGGCTCATACCCATTGTCCCTCTCCAGCTGATGCCGCTGGTCATTCAAAAAAGAATACATCGTCTTCTTCCGCTCGCTCGTTTCTGGCTGCATATCCAGGGTCACGATATCCGGCCACCCGTCATTGTTGTAGTCTGCCGCGTCCGTGCCCATGCTCGAATAGCTCTGGTGCCTCACAGCAGAGGCGATACAGTTGCTGAACGTGCCGTCTCCATTATTCATCCATAGCAGATCATTGGCCAGGTAGTCATTGGCCACGTATATATCAGGGTAGCCATCCTTGTTAAGATCGCTGACTACTACTCCAAGCCCATACCCGTTGTCGGCAATGCCGGCAGCCTCCGTCACATCCCTGAATACCGGGTGATCCAACCCCTGTGGCACGCCTTCATTGTGATACAGCCGGTCGGCGGCAGGTGAGTGCACACCGGCGACCCGCGGCCGGATATCATTCGGTCGTTCGCCCCGCTCCCCCGACAGCTGATGATCTACCAGGAACATATCCAGTCGCCCATCCCTGTCATAATCAAAAAAGACGGCCTGCGTAGAATAGGCCGTATCATCCAGCCCATACTCCACCGCCGCCTCCCTGAATTTCTTTCCTCCCAAATTCACAAACAACAAATTCCTTCGCCGGGCTCCCGGCGCATTCCCCGCTACACAAACATAAATATCCGGCCAGCCGTCGGCGTTGATATCTACCACGCTCACCCCTGTACACCAGACCTTAGTCCCTACCCCTGCGCTTTCCGTCACGTCCTCGAAACGCATCCCGCCCTTATTGATGTACAGCCTCGAGCTCACCTGGCTTCCCGCAAAAAAGATATCCGGCAGTCCATCCCTGTTAAAGTCGCCGATACCAACGCCTCCACCCATATAGGCATATTCGTTAGAGAACATGTTCACCGAGTCATTCTCCGTGATGGTATTCTCAAACCGGACTCCCGTCTCCGCCGGCGATAAAAAAGTAAAATGCAGGCCCTCCGGCGGCCGCGAAGCGCAGCCATCCAGGATCAGAGCCGCCATGTAAAAAACAACAACCGCTACCTTATTCGTAGTCACGGAAAAAATTTTATAGACCCTACTGCTTCTTGTCCACCGCCAGGTAAACAACGCTGCGCGCCGGCACCGACAACTTTATAGTGCCGTTCACAGCCGCCTTATAGGCCGGCAGGCTGGCATACGTCAATGGCCCGCCCGTCGCCGTGGAAGGCCCCGCTCCATTCACGTACACCTGCCCCGAAAAGCTGCCATTGTCCGTCCCGCCCGTCAGCACATACCAGTAGTAGTTAGCACCCGTCGGCCAGTGCCTCAGGTCGATCGCCACGTTATGATTATAAGTACCGGAATTCACGATGATCGTCCCCACCTGCCCCGAGGAAAAGGTCGACGAATAGCTGGTCAGATCGCCATTGATCGCTTTCAGGGTGTCATAAACCATCCGGTCTCCCATAAAATGCTGAAAATAGTACAGGTAATAAAAGGCGGGACGCGGATTCCACTTCGGCGCCCCAGGCTCATCACCATTGTTGAACATCCCTTGATCATCTCCGTTCTTTCCCCAGCCATTGGCCAGATCCCAGCGGCTCGCCTCCCCAAACTGGTTCCTGATAATCGCCCCCAATGCCTTGGCCGCATGGACTCCGGCAATAAAAGACACATCCTGCTTCGACCCCTCTGCCCGGATATTCCACTCCGTCAACGCCACCGGCTTCATCGATACCCCCGCCGCCGACACCTGCTGGCGGATATAGCTCATGTCAGCAGAAGGCACCGTCGCCGCGGTGCTCAAAATATCGTCCGCCGTACTGTTAGCCCCATACGGCGTAAAATAGTCATGCACGATATAAAAATCAGGTGCATTCCCCGCCTGCGTCAGCACCCCCTGGTTCCAGGTCTGGACGACAATATCATCGCCGGATGTCGGCGCCTGCTGATACAGGGTCGCCCCGATATTGATGGTCGCCCCCACCTGTTGCGCCGCCGCCCGCATGGAATCCACGAAGACTTTGACGTGCTGGCCATACAAAGCGCCGGTGATCACAGCCGGTTGTCCATCCTTATTCTGCGATACATCGATGCGGTATCCCGCCTCCCAGTTGCCATAAGTCTCATTCCCGATCTCCCAGAACTTCGTACGGCCATTGTCATACCTTACCCAATCCGCGGCCAGATGCGCCGCCGTGGCTACCGGATTGGCGCTCGTCCCATACCTGGCATATCCATAATTGACAGTAATGATCCCCGTCGAGCCCGTCTGCGACAACATGTTGTAATAATTGCCCAGCGAGAGCGTCCAGGAGGCCGTATTGCCGCCAAACCAATAACCCGCCGCGGCAGTGGCGCCGCTCGCATCCAACAGATTCGCGGGCGCATCCGCAGGCGCTGCCGTCGTATCATTCCAGAAATAGATATCGCTGGCGCTGCCCGCCGGAGCACGGATGATCCGCGGCGCCAGATCCTTGATATAGCCCATTAAGGGACCCTGGTCTACTATCTGGGACATCCATAGGTTCGAGTTATTTCCAAATACATAGGTCGGCACCTTTACCAGCACCTTATTTGCATCGATCGTCAGCGTATCCGTCATCACCCCGGTAGCCGGCGCCCCCGCCGCAGTCGCAGCTACGGCAAACGACCGCCCCTGCCAGTCGCTTCCAAAAAAACCAATGCTCGAAGGCACGGCGGGGTCCGTAGGCGAATAGACCGAGTCAGCGGCAGTCAGCACGACACCGGCACCGGATACAGCCCCACCGGAAACACTGCGCTTGCTACATCCCGTACATATCCAAAGAGCCATAGTCATCAAAAGGCCGGCCTGAAAAAAAGGCTTCATACTCTGTATTTATTATTTTATAGCTACTATTCTTACGTTATCGATCGCCATCGCAAACGTACCGCCCTTGATCGTGGTCGTGCCGTCGTTGGCGTACATGATCATCAGCATCCCCTGGCCATCATTGATCGCACCGTTCTTGCCGGGAGATTTCTGCAAGGCCGAAATGCTGGCGGCACCGGTACCCGTGCTCGTATATGCGTTATTAGTAGCCGACAGGAAGCTCGTCAGCGGAATGGTTGCCGTCAGCCAGCCACCCGTAGATATCTTTCCTCCGGCAGCCTTCTTCCAGGGGGCAACTTCAGCCAGATAGCCCCAGTTGTCGCTCGGGAAGGTAGTTCCGATCCATATCGACCCCGCCGACCAGTTGTTGACATAGACCTCGAACTTCAGCGCATAGTTGCCGATGGGTCCCGAAGGCCAGGTCGCCGTGTTCGTAATGATCGCATTATTATCCTGCCACCAGGAATTATCCCCCTTGGGCTTGTCGTTCGCGGGATCGATCTCCACGCAATTCCCCGTCCCTCCGGGAAACTTCGTAGGGTCGGTGACAAAAGTTCCTACCCACTGCTGTTGTGACCAGCCATAGAAAGGATTGTTAGCCGGTGGACTCCATTGATCGGTAGTACCCTCAAAATTGGCGATAAAGCCCGTAGTCGGCGATAGCCAGTTGTCATAGACAAAAGGTGAGCTTGCCGCGCCAAAGGTCCCGACGACACGCAGGCTGTCCCCCGCCGTTATACCCGGAGGCACCGTGACAGTGATCTGTGTCGAGCTGTCCACCGTATAGGTCGACGCATTGATCCCGCCCGGGAAAACAACCTTGGAAATACCATAGAAATTATATCCCCTTATCACCAGCGTACTTCCCGCCGGAGCGTTCTCATTGCTGACAGCCAGTATCACAGGCGGGGTCAGCACGAGGGTGAATTGAAAAGTCGCTGTGCCATGACTGGTCACCACCTTGATCGTATTGGACACGCTGTTCAAAGGCGGCGCAGTCGGTGCATCAGAGGGTATGACAATAGGAATATAATTATTGGATACCAGCGCGGCGTTGAACGGCGCATCGAAATCATTAAAATAGACGTGCTCCAGCCCGTCGAACCCCGAACCCTGTATCGCTATCAGCGTCCCGGGATAAGCCTTTACGAAGAAACTGTCCCTCGCCGTCGAATCCACAGCCCGCACATGCGTTATAACAGGGGCGCCCGATCCGGATTTTTTACACGCGACCTGGAAGATGCCGCCCAGTATCAACAGGAAAATGAGAACCCTTTTATATATCGTTTGCATAATTTAATAGTTTGGAAGTTTAGAGAAATCGAACGCCACAGGAGGCGCCATAAGGTTGGGCTCTATCGTCAGCTCGGCCTCTGGCCAGGGCAGATAGACCGTGGCATCCGTCACCGGGTAGGTAGTACCCGTATAGGTGATCGTATAGTTGCCCGGAGCATTGTACTTGATGTTATAATGGCCCCTGTCCTGCGAGCTGAAATAAGCCAGGGCCTTGGCCGGCGCAAAATAATACCACCGCACCCAGTCATACCAGGCCAAACCTTCAAAGGCGAACTCGATCTTCTTCTCCTGGAAGATATCGTCGAATGTGATGGACGAAGCCGGCGCAATACCCGCACGCGTCCGTACCGCATTAAAATATTTGAGCGCCGAGGCATCCGATGTCGAAGAGGAATTGCCCAGTATCGCCTCCGCATAGGTCAGATATACCTCTGCCAGCCGCAACTGATAGGTATTCTCATAGGCCGCCATTTTCGTCCCTCCATTGTTGTCCGCCGGCGATCCGATGACGTATTTCTTGATATAGGCATGGTCATTCGTCGTATTGAAATTGCTGGCAGGCACCGTAGTGCCACCGCCCGTCGCATTCAGCTCGGAATAGTTGTCACCCGGCATCATAAAAGTAGCCTTGCGGCGTATGGAATCTTCGGGATGCGCCGCATAGTACTGCAGCAGGCTCGAAGACGCCCCAAAAGCCCCACCCCATCCGTCACCCGTCTGCGTGATTGTCGAGGTGTAGGCGACATAGGCCTGAAACGTATTATTGATCCCCCAGGGTGAAGAAGACGGCATCCACAGCAGCGAGAACAATGCCTCCGGATTGGGGTTGGCAAATGCCGAGCTGTTATACGCATGCGTGAACAGGTCATAATAGCTGTGTAAAAGGCTCGCCCCGCTGTTATTGACCACGTCACCGGCATAGTATTTTGCGCTGTCCAGGTCGCTCTGCGATCTCGCTCCCTCACTCTTCCCAAGCCCCGACCGGTACAGATAGGCCCGCGCCAGCATTCCCTCGGCCGCCCATTTGGTGAGCCGGCCCTGCTGATAGGGTGTGGAAGGCAGGTGCGCCGCACCATACGCAAAGTCCATCACGATCAGCTTCCAGACACTGGCCAGGTCATTTCTGCGGACAGTGGTATCCGTTAACTGGGTGACGTTGTCATAAAGGATGGGCACTGGTCCCCAGTTGCTCACCAGGTAGAGATAAGCCAGTCCGCGCATAAACCTGCATTCGGCAATGGCCATCCGCTTGGTGCTTTCGCTGGCCGTCGTTTTTGCACTGACAATATTTGACATCACCAGGTTGCTTTGTGCCACCACCTTCCAGAAAGCCTCGTACCCCGACGGCAGGATATCATCCGTCTGCGGTACAGAGAACGAGATATACCCCTTACGGTCCGCATCGTCGCAGTTCAGGTTACCCCCATGCGCCTCGCCAAAGCTCAGAAACGCCTTGTCATTATAGTCGAACCAGACGATCCCGTATAAGGGTGCCGTACCGGCCATCACCTCCGCATCCGTAGTGTAGAAATTCCCCGACGTCGTCGCATCCTGCGGAGGCCGGGTCAAAAAATCCTTCTTGCAGCTAAATGCCATAACCGCCAGGGCAAAAACCATCGAATACTTTATTATATGTTTCATTATCGACGTACTTTAAATATTAGAAATCAGCGAGCACATTCACGGAATACATCCTGACATTAGGATACCGTCCGTTGTCCAGGCCATTGATGATAATAGGATTTCCGCTGTTGTAGTAGTTGAAGGGACCGATCTCGGGGTCAAAGCCGGTATACTTGGTGATAGTGAACAGATTTTGCGCATTCACTGCCACCCTCAGCCCCCGCATGGCCAGATGACTGACCCATTTCGCAGGGAAATTGTAGCCCAGCGAAATATTTTTCATCCGCACATAGGTACCGCTCTCCACATTCCACTGGCTCAGCCTTTCATTGCCATTGGCCGTGCTCGTATATACCCGCGGCACCAGCGTCTGCGGATTGGTCAGGGATGCGACCAGCGCATCCGCGGCATTGTAGCTGGTAGGCCGCGCGAAATTGACCACCGACTCATAGTAATTCTCGAACGCGCCCTTGTTGCCTGGTATTGAGTTCTGATACTTTTGGAGATTGACGATCTTATTCCCTACCGATCCGGTGATAAAGATGTTGAGATCAAAATTCTTATAGCTGATGAAGTTGTTGAATCCGAACGTATACTTCGGCCATGGATTACCGAGGATTACCCGGTCCTTCTGATCGATGACTCCATCCGCGTTGACATCCCTGAACTTGATGTCGCCCACCCAGGTGCCCGTGTTCGGGTCCACCGTCACCTTGGAGTTGGAGGTCTGGTTCGCATGAGTGACGATATCCTTATAATCCTGGAACAGTCCGTCGGCTATATAGCCTGTGATCATGCCCACCGGCTGCCCCACCTGCGTGGTGAACTGCGCCTGCTGGCTGTTCGTATTGCTGGTATAAATGGCCAGAATAGGATTGGATAGCGAGGTCACCTTGTTCCGGTCGATCGAAAAATTGATCCCCGTCTTCCAGGTAAAATTGCGGTTCGTATAGTTGACCGTGTTCACCGTTATCCCTATCCCCTTATTCCGCATGCTGCCGACATTCGTCTCCGGCCAATTCAGACCGCCATTCCCCGTTCCGCCGCCCCGATTGGTCGGATAGGTAGAATAGGTCAGCAGCTTGGTGATATCTTTTACATAGGCATCCGCTATGACCTCCAGCCGGCTGTTGAACATATGCAGGTCAAACCCCACATTCGTCGTCTTGTCAACTTCCCACTGCAGCAGAGGGTTCGGGAAATTGGAAGGCAGGAAACCCGTCCCGAATGCAGTCGGATAGGACGTCAGGACCGCATATTGCGCAAGCCCGTTGCTGCCCGAATTACCGGACCAGCCATATTCCGCCCGCAGTTTGAGGTCGTTCAGATTGGGTATTCCCCTCATAAAAGGCTCCTCTGATATCTTCCAGGCTGCAGACACTGCAGGGAAGCCGCCCCAGCGATTGTCCAGACCGAACGCCGAGCTGCCGTCATATCGGTAAGTGCCCTGAACGATATACTTGTTGTCAAAGATATACATCAGCCGGCCGAAATACGACTCCTTCGAAGAACTCGCCATCGTGCTGTTATTGCTCTGCGTATTATCTGAAGCCCCGGCATTGAGCGTCTGCACCGTATTGTTCACAAATCCATCCTTGAATCCGTACAGGCTTTCGTATTCGCTCACCGATGCTTCATGACCGGCCATCGCAGAGACTGCGTGCTTGCCGATCTTCGCATCATACTGCAGGCGCGTATGCACATTCCACCAGTAGTTGGAGGTCACCTGCTTGGAACCCGTGGCTACGTTATTCACCGTCGTACCAAATGTATAGGTGGGATTGAACTGATAGTTCGTGGAATAATTATAAGTACCATTGGCCTCCGTATGCCACACCAGCCCCTTTATAAAAGTGACGTCCGCATAGATCCCGCCAAGACCGCCAAAGCCCTTGTTGTAATTGGTATTTAGATTCGCCAGCGCGATCGGGTTGACGAAGTTGTTCGCATAAGGCGTCCCCGGGGCCGGTCCACCCCAGGTGCCGTCGGAGTTCTTGATGGCGATGGCAGGGCTGATATCGATGGCCGACGCGATCAGGGAGTTATTGTTGGTCACGATTCTCTCCTTCGTCAGGTTTGCGCTCAGGTTGACGCCGACCTTCAGCCATTTACGCGTATTGTTTTCCAGGTTGATCCGCACCGAACCCCGGTTGAAGCCCGAGCCCTGCGCTACTCCTTCCTGGTTAAAATATTCTCCCGACAGATAATAGGTCGTCTTTTCATTGCCGCCGCTCAGTGACAGTTGATGGCTTTGCAGCAGCGTTTTCCTGAACAAGGCGGCCTGCCAGTTGGACCCGGGGCCCAGTATGGAGGGATCGGCAAAGTCTGCCTCAGATGTGCTCGCGCCGGCCTTCTGCAACTCGTTCCGGAAAGTGGCATATTCGGGGAGTTTCATCACAGGAGCGAATTTCGGCAGCTGCTGCTGCGTTAGCAGGGTATTGAAGGATACCTTGGATTCTCCCGCACGGCCATGCCTGGTCGTGACCATGATGACCCCGTTGCCTCCCGCCGCACCAAAAATGGCCGTCGCCGAAGGCCCCTGCAGGACGTTGATTGTCTCAATATCATCCGGATTGATACCCGCCAGCGGACTCGAATACGAGTTGGCGACCTGACCCATCTGCGGAGTCGTGCTCGACCCCGGAGCATTGTATGATCCCGCAGCCCCGCCCTGCGGATCAGCCGGCTTGATCTGTACCCCGTCGATCACCCACAAAGGCTGCGTACCCTGGCTCAGCGAGCTGACACCCCTGATAACCACACTGGGGGCCGCCCCCGGCTGGGCATTGCTCGAAGCAATGTAGACATTGGCCGCCTTACCCTGCAAGGCCTGCTCGACCGTGGCATTCACGGTCCGGTGGAGCTCCTCCGAGGTCACCGTCACCTGGGAGCTGCTCATGTCCGTCTTTTTCATCTTACCATACCCTACTACCACCACATCCTGCATGTGAGTGTAGTCTTCCGTCAGGGAAATACCACGTGCCCCCACGCTGCTGGCCTTCAGCTCCCTGGACGTATAGCCTATCAGGGTGATCACGAGCGTCGCATTCGGGGAAGCCGTCACGGTAAATTCTCCTTTTTCATTGGAAACCACCGTATTATTTGTCCCCCTGACGGTGATCGTCGCATTCGCCAAAGGGGTTCCAAGAGTGCTGGAAATGATCTTGCCGGTGATTGGTATCCGGTCCTGCTGTGCTGCGACAGAGAGGGAGGTCAGCAGCCAGATCACAAGGGACCATAAAGAGAAGCGTTGGGATAATCTCAACTTTTTCATACTAAGCAATTCGTTTTGTTTGTGCGCTAATAATTGTCTTTCGGACGAGGCCCCGCCGGGCCGTTGAATAAAATTAGGACCCCGGGACATTCCCGAGGGGGCTGGAATCGTTCAAAAAGGGGGTACAAATGTTTAATTCCGCCTATCTTTGTCGTCTATAACTGCATGTGTAACCAGCTGAGCCTTATGAGGAAAAAGATTTTTCTACTGATCTTGTGCGGCGCAGCCGTACTACAGTCGCATGCGCAGACCAGCGACTATGTCTTCTCCCACCTGGACTATACCAATGGCCTGATCAATAATCATATCACCAGTATATATAAGGACAGCCGGGGATATATGTGGTTCGGGACCGTGGCCGGGCTCGATCGCTATGACGGCTACCAGTTCCGTCATTTCAGGCACGACCAGCGGGATACTACGACTATAGTAGATAATTATACCGAACAGATATTCGAAGGCCCCGGTGGCGAACTCTGGGTGGAGATCAGGGCCGGGCGATTCAATATCTTCAACTTTGAAAAGGACTGTTTCGACCGGGACTTTACTGGTTACCTGCAACGGCTTTCCCTGCCTACCTACCGCCTCCTCACCATCGCCAAAGGAACAAACGACTACTGGTTCGTCTACCAGGACAGCGGCGTCTACCACTACCTCCCCGACGGCCATATTGTCCACATACCCCATACCACCGCCACCATCAACACAGCCCGCGCCGACGGCGACGGCAATTGCTGGATCGTCTATAGCAGTGGCCTCCTCGAAAAAATAGACGGCCATACCAACCAGTCCGTTCTGCGGACGACCTCCCTTCAGAATAGCGTTGGCAGCCTCCTGTCTTCCTGCGGCCTCTACATCGACCGGCAGAACGACCTCTGGCTCTACACCAACAATGGGCTCTTTAAGGGCGTATTTTATTATTGTCCGCCGACCGGCGAGCTCAGGCATCTTTCCCAGGAAACCCCCGGCGCCCGCCTCAACAGCAACCTCATAGACAATGTCCTGCAGGATGAAAAAGGGCTGATCTGGCTGGCAACAGACCACGGCGGCATCAACATCGTCGACAAACGGAACTTTTCCGTCAGATACATCCGCCACGTCGAAGACGACCCCCGCGGCATCGCCGACAATAGCCTTAGCACGCTATACAACGACAGCGCCGGCACCATCTGGCTGGGTACCTTTAAGAACGGCGTCAGCTATTACCATCAGAACCGGATGCAGTTCCCGCAATACCGGCACGACCCGCAGAACCCGGCCAGCCTTAGCTTCGACGACGTCAACGCCTTTGCCGAAGACTCGGCGGGCACCATCTGGATAGGGAGCAACGGCGGCGGCCTCATGGCATTCGACCGCAGACACAGCCGCTTCCGCCAATACCTCCATAACCCGAGCGATCCCTCCAGCCTTTGCAATAACATTATCGTCGGACTGCTGGCCGGCCGCGGCAACCGGCTTTGGATCGGCACCTATTACGGGGGGCTGGACTGCTACGACGGCAGGACCTTTACCCACTACCGGCACGACCCGAAAGACTCCGGAAGCCTCGCCGATGACCGCGTCATGTGTGTTTACGAAGATTCGGACGGGCAGCTGTGGGTCGGCACCCTTGCCCGAGGCGTGGATCGCCTTGACCGGAAAAAAAGACGGTTCATCCATTACAATATGAGCATCCCGGGCTCGATCTCCAACAACTACGTCTCGTCGATCACCGAGGATGACCAAAAGGATCTCTGGATAGCTACCGGTTACGGAATAGATATACTCCAAAAAAAGACCGGCCGCTTCGTCCACCTCTCCAGCACAGACAACCAGCTGAGCAGCGACAACGTCACCACCCTCTTCGAAGACAGCCAGCACCATATGTGGGCCGGCACCCGGGAAGGGCTCGACCTCTACGACCCCTCCAGCAACAGATTTCAGTCCTTCCGCGTCGAAGACGGCCTACCCGACAATACCATCCGCAGCATCCATGAAGACCGGCAGCACAACCTGTGGGTCACCACCGCCAACGGCATTACCCGGATCGTCCTCTCCCGCAACGCCGGAAAATACAGCATCCGTTGCAAGAACTACCACGAACAGGACGGCCTGCAGGGGAGAGAGTTCAACGAAAGGGCCGGGCTTACCACCCGCGATGGATCGATCCTCATCGGTGGCCCCAACGGGTTCAATCTCTTTAACCCCGGCAACCTCATCGATACCCGGAACGACGCACCGATCGTGCTGGGCAACTTAGAGCTCTTCGATCAGCAGGTTTGGCCCGGCGAGCCCGTTGACGGCCATATCATTCTCGAAAAGGCGCTTGCAGAAACACGTGAGATCACCCTCCGCTATGGAGAAAAAGTATTCTCCATTGGCTTCGCGTCCCTGGACTATGTCGACAACCCCAGAAGCCGGTATATGTATAAGTTAGAAGGATTTGACAAGAACTGGCTGATCACCGACGCTGGCTCGCGAAAGGCCACTTTCACGAACCTGGACGCCGGCACCTATACATTTCACGTAAAGGCTTCCGACGAGGACGGCATCTGGAATGACAGGGAAGCGGCTTTGAAGATCACCGTCCTTCCCCCGTGGTGGAGAACGCCTCTCGCCTATATCATCTATGCCCTGCTTACTGCGGTCCTGCTGTACTTCGCACGAAGGATGATCATTCAACGGGCCCGGATGCGCTTCGCCCTGGAGCACGAACGACAGGAAGCCCGCCGGATGCACGAAATAGACCGGATGAAGATCCGGTTCTTCACCAATATGAGTCACGAGCTGCGCACTCCCTTGTCCCTGATAATGGCCCAATATCCCGAACCCACCAAAAAATATGAGATCACCCAGCGCAACGCCCGCCGCCTCCTCCACCTCGTCAACCAGCTGCTGGATTTTAGAAAATTAGAGGTTAACGAGCTGCGGCTGAACTCGAGAGCCGGAGACATCCTCCAGTTCATAAAAGACACCTCCTTCTCCTTCATCGACCTCGCAGAAAAAAAGAACATTACCTTTCACTACCATTCCGACAGAGAAACGCTCTACACCAGCTTTGACCACGACAAGCTCGAGCGCATCCTCTTCAACCTCCTGTCCAACGCCTTTAAATTCACTCCCGAAAGCGGCTCGGTCACCGTAGACATAGCTACAGGCAGCAGCCAGCTGCAAATAAAAATAAAGGACACCGGTATCGGCATCGCCCCCGAAATGCAGACAAGGATATTCGAACGCTTCTTCCAGACCGAAGTCCCCGACACCATCCTCAACCAGGGCAGCGGTATCGGGCTGGCCATCACGATGGAATTTGTAAAAATGCATAGTGGCTCCATCACCGTCCAAAGTCAGCTGAATCAGGGTAGTTGCTTTACCGTCACCCTCCCCTTCACAGAGCTGGCCGCAGCCGAACACCACATGCCTTTACCGGACCACCCCCCGGTGGGGATCGCCTCCCAGACCACCGAAGAATCCCCGGATCCCACTACCGAGTCCCCTGAACCAGCCTCCGCGCCACCCATCCGCGATGGTAAAAAACCGCTGATCCTGCTGGTCGAAGACAACGAAGACTTCAGATTCTATTTAAAAGACAATCTCAAACACCTCTATACTATACACGAGGCCGCCGAAGGCCGGCAGGGCTGGCGCAAGACACTATCGCTCCATCCCGACCTGGTCGTCAGCGACATCAGCATGCCGCAGATGAACGGAATCGAGCTTTGTAAAAAGATCAGATCGGACGAAAGGACCCGCCAGATACCCGTGATCCTGCTCACCGCCCTCGCCGGCGAACGCATAGAGCTCGAAAGCCTCGGAACAGGCGCTACCGACTACATTGCCAAACCCTTCAACTTCGAAATTCTTCTGTCGAAGATCAGGAACGTCCTCGCCCATAACGAGGTTGTCAAAAAGACTTACCAGCGCCAGCTCGAAGTAGCACCGACACCGGTGCGGCCCGTTTCCGAAGACGAGACCTTCTTACAAAGCGTCCTCGAGCTGATCGAAAAGAACCTCGACAACCCCGACTTCTCCGTTGCAGAGCTTGGCCAGCCCTTTCACACCAGCCGAAGTACCTTCTACAAGCGCATGCTGACCCTCACCGGCAAGACTCCCGTCGAATTCATCCGGCACGTCCGGCTAAAGAGAGCCGCCGAGCTCCTCGAAAAAAGCCAGCTGACCGTCGCGGAAATAGCCTATTCCGTCGGCTTCAACGACCCCAAATACTTCGCCCAGAATTTCAAATCGGAATACAACGTCGTTCCCTCGGCCTACCGGGCGCAGAAAAAGAAATAACAACCGTTCACTTCTCCTTCCCCGGCCAGTAGGACCAGAGCACAGCAAAAAGACATGCGATCAGCAGCAGGCTGTATTCCACTCCATTCCTGCCGCCGCCTACCACAAACCAGCCATCACGCGCATGATCCAGCACGATTCCCATGACAAGTACGATCATATGACCGAGACAGGCCCACACCACCAGCCTCCGCACGATCAGGGCAACGCTGCACGCAAACGTATAAATGGTGATAAACCAAGCCAGAGGGACCCCTAATGGGAACCCGATGGAACCTAAATACCCGCCGAACCCGGCTACATCGCCGGCGACCACGCGGTAAACGGAATGCACCATGAGCAGCAGCGCAACAGTGACGCGGATAATGTCGAGGCTGCGGCCAGGTCTGGTAGAAGCCGCATTGACCCATTTGTTTGGCATAAGATCTTTTGATTTGATAACAAGAAAATTATATCGCCTGTGGAGACAAATATATTTTTTACGTAGCACCTGATATGTGCCGAAATGCTCAATTTTGATCATCACATCGACCTGAACTGCAAGGGAGCGGCGCCGTATGCCGCCCTGAATGCCCGGCAAAAAGCGCTGATATTCTCAAAACCACATCTCCACGTGATCTCATGCACTGGCATGGCAGAATTCCTTAAGAGGCCGGCCGCATGATGCAGCCGTAGCTTGACGAGGTATTGATAAGGCGTTGTAAGGAAGACTGCCTTGAATTGCCTTACCAGCTGGGGTGTTGACAGATGGGAGACTTGTCCGAGCACTTCCAGGTCCAGTCTTTCCATAAAAGTAGAATGCAAATGGTCTTTGGCAATGCACAATCGCCGATGTATCTCATTCCGCGTGGCTGCTTTCAAAGCAGCTACCCGGTCGGTATCATCTGCTTCGGTCTTATGACGGCGGATCAGATGGGAAAGGATGAACACCAGCCGTTCATCTACCATGGGCTGGATATATCCCTGTCTATTCAGTGCAGACACGAGTCCCTGCAAAGCGGCCTCCAGCCCCGGATCGGTGTCGTGTATTGCCTGAAAAAATTCCAGGGGCCGCCTTTGAAAGGTGAAAGGATCATCCAGCAGCATTTCCTCTCCATGCAGGTTATCCCGAAAGACCGCATTGACAAACGCAGTGCTAAAAAAAACAGACTGTACCCGCACTTCGCCCGCCGTATCGATCCTGCAGGAGTACTCCTGGTAGTCATTCAGGATCAGGAACTGGCCCGGTCTCAGCACCAGCTGCCGGCGATCCACACCGTACCGTTCCTCTCCCCCCAAAACCCTTTTGATGGAAAGACAGCCAACATGCCTGTCGCAAAAGCTCCGGTAGGAAATGGCATCGAAAACGATGTTCTGCCGCCTGAACCTGCTGAAATGCAGCTGCTCATCGAATGCAGGATCAGTATGATCAGGCAGGCTGTTAAAGTACATGGCTTGATTGTTTACTATTTTATTGTATCATATTGTTATCAGCTCAACCGCTTTCCTTACTCCATCCTCACTGTTCACTGCTTGAGCAGCTGCACGGCAACGTTCGATGGTCTCAGGTGTCTTTACAGCCCCGATCGCCTGTACCAGCCGCTCGGGCGTAAGCCTTTTGAACGGTATATGCACCCCCAGTCCCTTTCTTTCGATGATCTTCCCGTTGACCGGCTGGTCCGCCAGCACGGAGACGATAATCGTGACATGCGCATTGGGCGGCCAGTCAGCGGGACGCTGCAGCAGGACCCTGCTCTCAGCCACAATAGCGAGCATATTCGACCTGAGACAGGCCTGTAAACCATTTTCAGAAGGAAGACCGATCTCTTTTCGGAACGCGTTCACCTGCTTGCGGATCATTGCATAGCTGAGCCCCAGGAGGCGGTAGCTCAGACGATTGATCCAGGGATGCCCCTTGATGCCGACAGCCTGGAAAATGAATTCCCGGGTAGGTATCGGCGGCAGGCTCAGAAAAACAACCGCGATCGGCTTATGATATCTTTCGGCTATAGAGAACACGATCGGAAGGGTGAGGACATTCGCGACCAGGTAGTTGAAATTTTCCGACGCGACAAGTACTACCTCCTTTCCGGCTTTTTTCAAACCCAGCGCCAATGCAATAAAAGGCTGCACATCACCCCTTGAACCTGTCGTAATGATAGCATATTTCACAGACTAAATATACGACGACCGAAGGCATGAAGTTTGAAGCGACTATCAATTAACACTCACACCATGAGCATTACAGCCGTCAACCCCGTCAGCGGGAGAAAGATAAAGGACTATACCGAGCACAACGCGCAACAGGTCGCCGAAAAGATCGCCCAGACACACCAGGCCTGGCTCAGCTGGAAAGAGACCACCCACGATGAAAGAAGCAGGCTTCTCAACAATATGGCGAAGGTCCTTAGAGATCGCAACCAGGAGCTGGCGATACTTATGGCGGAAGAAATGGGCAAACCGATCCGCCAGGGCCACGACGAAATAGAAAAATGCGCGGTCTGCTGCGAGCACTATGCAAGAAATGCAGAACACTTTCTGACTGACCGGCCAGTGAACACCGAGGCCTCAAAGACCTTCATCACCTTTCAGCCGATAGGCGTCGTCCTCGCCGTTATGCCCTGGAATTTTCCGTTCTGGCAGGTATTCCGTTTTCTTGCGCCCGCGCTGGCGGCGGGCAACTGCGGCGGTCAACAGCCGCATCACCAACAGCGGACAGAGCTGCATCGCGGCCAAACGGTTCATTGTCGTAAACTCCGTCCTCGATGAATTTACGAGGCTGTTCCAGGACAAAATGCGGGCAAAGAAAATGGGGAGCCCCCTGGACCCTGCCACCGATATCGGTCCCCAGGCCCGCGTCGACCTGAGAGACCAGCTCCATGGACAGGTACTGGATTCCGTCAGAAAAGGGGCAAAATGTATTTTGGGAGGAGAGATACGGGATCATGACAGCGCCTTTTATCCCGCCACCATTCTTACTGGGGTCAGACCCGGGATGCCCGCCTACGACGAGGAGCTATTCGGCCCGGTTGCGGCGATCATTGCCGCTAAGGACGAGGAAGATGCTATCCGGATCGCCAATGACAGCGTCTTTGGCCTGGGAGCGGCCGTATTCACAAAAGACCTCGCCAAAGGCGAAAGAATTGCCACCACCCGGCTCGAGGCCGGCTTTTGCTGCGTCAACGACCGCGTACAGTCCGATCCCCGTCTGCCATTCGGCGGAGTCAAACAGTCCGGCTATGGCCGGGAGCTCAGTGACTTCGGCATTCATGAGTTCATAAATATCAAGACTGTATATATGAAATAAAATTACCCCTACCGTGGGCTCATGATGGGTCGTTGTCCGAAACTGGGTTCAGACGCGATCCGTTTGTTCCCTCCGAAGGCGGCTGCTGATCGGGCTTCGAAGAATGCCTGCTCCATACAATGGGTTCCATTTCCTTCCGCTCTTTTTCGTCAAGCACATCGTGGATCTCCTGTAAACGCAGTTTCCTTGCATGCAGTTCTTCGGGAGTACCGTTGTCCAGGCATTCGATGAATGCACGCGTTTCCTGAATAAGGAGATTCCGCAGAGTTGAAGCAGATAGTTGGACAAGGGCTTTTTCCATAGTAACGCAACATACCAACCAAAAATCATTCCGGTCTTCTTCGGCAGTAAAGCCCGATTCCACGAAAATTCAGTTGATGAGGCTGGGCAAATATTTCCACACATTTCATCGTCCATTTGGTGTAGTTTTTGTTGCGCTGAAGAAAAGGATTGAGACCTTATAATGACCATCGAAACATCTTCTCAGCGGGACCTGAAAGCATCGATATTGCTTGATTCGAGAAATTTCCTCATTTCCGTCCAGGCAGGCGCCTCGGATGAGTATCTTACTTCCCTTCTGATCGGACTCAGAAAACAGGAAGCAATGCTGATGAGGAACGAAGGGATAATGCTACACCCTGGGGTCTGGCGCATCCTGGTCAACCGTTTTGCCAACAGAAAACATTACGAGGTTATTGACACCACCAGCTAAAAAATAAGCCCGCCGTTGTGGCGGGCCTATCTTGATTGTGGCCGTTAGTGCGAGGGATTGGGATCAGAAGGCTTCGAAGAAAGGTTCCCATTCTGATCAACATAAGCCAGCATATCGGTCCAGTCATGATGGCCCTTGTGGCTCTTTCTCTCCTGCTTCTTCTCGGTCTTCTGCTTCTTCTTTTCCCGCCGATTCCGTTCGCGCTCCCGTTTGTTCCAGGTTTCTGGCATTTTCGCTCCCTTTTTTCTAATACGCCGCAAATAGCGATCCCGATTTCCTCATACGTTCTATTAAATTGATTATCAATCAAGGAAACCAGCCCAACCTGACAGGATAGCCCGAAAGCCCCGTTTTAAACGTCATTAAGACATTTTATGCGACAATACGACCGTCCGCGCGTTACCCGCGCCTCCAGCCAGCCATTGGAACCATTTTTGTCCACCTTTAACCCAATTATGGGTAATTCCGATAAAATCGCCTATCAATGGTACGACCTCACCTGCCCTTTTTGCTACGTCGCCCAAAGCCGGAATAAAATATTGCAGGCAAACGGCTACAACGTAATATCTCTACCCTTTCAGGCACATCCTGAGATCCCGGCAGAGGGACTTTATATGGGTAAGAGAAAAGGTCCCATGTACGAGCTGCTGCAAAAAGAAGCCACCGAAGCAAACCTGCCGCTGTGCTGGCCCGAACGTCTCCCCAATAGCCGATATGCGCTGGCGCTGGAAGAACAGGTTCGCAGGCATCATCCCGACCTCTTCCCTGCCGTCAAAGAAAGACTCTATGCCGCACATTTTGCCCTGAACGAAGACCTGGGTTCGATGGAATTCGTCGACGGCTGTCTGAACAGGCTGGGCATCAGAAAGCAGGAAACAAAAGAATGGATAGAAAGCGGACAGGCCTTTGAAGACCTTAGAGCTTCACAGGAGAACGCCCAACGCATAGGAGTGACAGGAACCCCGGCCTGGATGCTGGACGGACGGCTGATCGTTGGACTACCCGCTATCTCGGATTTGGACTACCCACCTCAGCCAGATGAAAAGTAACTTTATGGCATGGAAATAAACCTGCAGCCCGTTCTGGAAAACGACAGCATCCTGGTGACACCCCTCCAGGAGGAAGACTTTGAAAGCCTGTATGCCGCGGCTTCGGACCCAAAGGTCTGGGAGCAACATCCCAATAAGGACCGCTGGCAACGCGAGGTTTTCAAAAAATTCTTCGAAGGGGCCATGGAAAGCAAAGGCGCTTTCAAGATCATCGACAAAAAGACCGGCGAGATCGCGGGGAGCACGCGGTTTTATGACTTCAACAGTGAAGAAAAAAGCATCGTGATCGGCTATACCTTCTACGCCACAAAATATTGGGGAACGGGCCTCAACCCGGCGGTCAAGCGCCTGATGATGGACTATATCTTTCAATTTGCCGACAAGATCATCCTAAATGTCGGAGCCACCAACCTGCGTTCGCAGATCGCCGTTACCCGGCTGGGCGCCACAAAGATCGGCGAGGAAACCGTAGCCTACTACGGCGAGCAGCCCAAACTGAATTTTGTCTACGAGATAAGAAGGCCGGGCAGGCCCTGATTCGATCAGGCAAGCTCCAATTCGCCAGCGCCCGCCTTGATCAGCTGCCACCTGGCCGCGGGCAGATACTCGCAGCAGGCATCAACCACCATCCGAAGGACAAATGCCGGCGCCTGGCGCTTTAACGCGTTCAGCCACTGCAACAGCTCGACGTTATTGAGCCCCTTAACCATCCACTCGAAGACGATCTTCATTTCGTCAGGGCGAACGGACTGCTTGATCTTCTGTACGACCCCCAGCAGTTCCTGGTCGCTGTAGTGCTCCCAAAGCACCTGGTTAAGCTGCTGCTCCTCCTTGTTCATGTGCTGAAGATTAAACGCGACATAGGCGTTGAGCGCATAGTACAGCTGCCTACCTGCCGCTTCCTTGTCGTCCGCCTCGTGATATATGGCAATTTTCTGTCGTAGCTGAGCAGACAAGGCGAGATCCACGAAGTGCTCGCTCTCGAATTCCTGTATCAGGACAGGCGCCTTCTCCTCCATCGGATGCAGAATAAAATGGTCTTCATGATTCGCATGTCCATCCATCAGCTCAAGCAACAGCTCAACCTGCTCTATCGCCGGCCGGCATCCGACCGGGTCGCCAGGATCAGCGTGCTGGAGCCGCATAACAGTATCGAACATCAATGTACGCAAGGCTTTGTGTATCTCGTTGAATGAATTGAACCGCGGGGTATTCATGGCTTTATTTTTTGTTGCTGCAAGATGGCAACAACAAAGCCGTCAGACAAGCACAACAGGGATGAACTGTTGTTTCCGGTGTATGAGCCGATACCATCATTTCCCCATCCATTCCACCGTCGCCTGGACCAGCTCGGCCATCACATCCCTTTTTCCCGCTTTGAACATATGGTTGGCGCCGTCTATCTTCACCAGTGTAGCCTTCGGCAGCGTGGAGCACACGGACTCTATCAGGTCCCAGACAGCCAGATCATCCTTTGTCCCCTGCAAAAAAAGCATCCGGGTTTTTATTTCGTGTAAATGTTCCGCCCGCTCGACACCAGGCTTGCCGGCCGGATGCAATGGGAAACCGTAAAAGACGATACCCTTCACTTTAACTCCCGGATTAGCCGCGAGATACTGCGAGGTCATCCTTCCTCCAAACGATTTGCCGGCGGCAAAAAGGGGCAGCGAAGGATAGGACTCCCGCGCATGCGTGATCGCCGCGGCAATGGTTGCATGCGCTACAGCAGGCGTATCGGGTCTCCCTTTTTTGTTCTCCGTAAATGGAAAATTGAATCGTAGCGTCGCGACCCCCGCCTCCGCCAGCGACGTGGCCAGCGCTACCATAAAAGCATGCTGCATGCCCGCACCGGCCCCATGCGCGAGGGTCATGATATATCTCGGTTTGGCCGGAACCACATACTCAGCAGTAACAGCGCCTATTGAGGGGGAGACTTGTAAGGATATCATGCTGCGAAGATCGAAAAAATCGATATTTTTATCGTCATGAATCGCCTTCTATTTTTTTGTCTCGCTGCGACGCTGTCCGTCCGCTCGTCAGCCCAGTCCACCCAGACCATCTGTAATCCCATCGACCTCAGCTACCGGTACTGCCTCGACACGCCTTCCCGCCGGGAAGCCGCCGACCCGTCCATGGTCCTTTATAAAGGAGAATACTATCTCTTCGCATCCAAGTCCGGTGGCTATTTTCACTCTACTGACCTGCAGCACTGGGACCTGATACCCAGCAATATATTACCGCTGGAGCCCTATGCGCCCACGGCCGTTGTCATCGACGACGAGCTCTACTTCACCGCCAGCGGCATCCACACGATCTTTAAAACGCACGACCCCAGACAGGGGGACAGCTGGCAGCTGGTCACCGACCAATTCCCTTTCTCCGAGACAGACCCGATGCTCTTCCTCGACGACGACCACCGGCTGTATTTCTATTACGGGTGTTCGGACAGGCAGCCGCTGCACGCTGTCCAGCTGGACATGAAAACCTTCACCCCGATCGGCCAGCCAGCTGACGTCATCCACAGCAACACACAGGTCTACGGATGGGAGCGCCCGGGAGACTATAACGACAAGGCTGCCGCACCCTGGATGGAAGGCTCCTGGATGAACAAGATCAACGGGAAGTACTATCTGCAATACGCCTGTCCCGGCACCCAGTTCAAGAGCTATACCGACGCCGTGTTCGTTTCCGACCATCCGCTGGGGCCTTTCAGCCCCGCAAAAAGCAATCCTTTCGCTTACAAGCCGGAAGGCTTCGCCTGCGGTGCCGGACACGGCAGCACCTTCCAGGACAAATATGGCAACTACTGGCATATCGGCACCGTCACCATATCTGTCCATCACATGTTCGAAAGAAGACTGACCCTCTTCCCTGTCATTGTAGACGCAGATAATAACCTCAGCGCCTATACGGGCTTTGGCGACTATCCGCTGATCGTTCCCCAAAAGAAAATTGCCGATCCCCAACAATTGTTTCCCGGCTGGATGCTGCTATCTTTCCGCAAAAGAACAACCGTCTCATCGTCCCTGCCTGACCATCCCGCATCCGACGCCGTCGACGAAAATATCCGCACCTGGTGGAGTGCCGCCAGCGGCAACAAGGGAGAATTTATTACGGTCGACCTGGGTAGCCCTGCCACCGTCCATGCGCTACAGATCAATTTCGCCGACGAGAACACAACCATTCTGGGACGCAAAGCCGGCATGGCCTATCAATACATGCTCGAATGTTCCAGCGACAACAAGACTTGGAATGTGCTCGCAGACAGATCACAAAGCAAAAGAGACGCGCCCCACGAATACATCCAGCTGACCAACCCCGTCAAAACAAGATACATAAGGCTGACAAACATCGACGTCCCATCGGGAAACTTTGCCCTCTCCGGCCTCCGGGTCTTTGGCAAGAGCAACGAGGCGCCGCCGAAAGCGCCCGCGACGTTCACCGCCAAAAGAGACGCGGAGGACCAAACATCGGTGCACCTCAGCTGGAAAAAAGAGCCCGGCATCACGGGCTACTGTATCCGTTTTGGCACGGACAAGAGCCGGCTCTACGAGACCTATATGGTATATGACGACAACCAGGTCACTATAAGGTCCCTGAACGCCGGACTACCCTATTATTTCTCCATTGAAGCATTCAACGGGAACACCATGTCAGCTTCGACCACCCCTCTTCTTCTCCCTGTACTCTGAGGGCGTCAGCGCGAACTTGGACTTGAAAACGGTCGAGAAATAGGCCTGCGAAGAATACCCGACCCGCGAGGCGACCTCGGAGATGGAATATTGCATATCCGCCAGCAGGAACTTGGCCTTCTGCAGCCGAACGGTCGAGATATAGTCATTGACGTTATACCCCATCAGCGCCTTCACCTTCCGGTACAGCTGAACCCGGGACATGCCGATCTCGCGGCAGATATCGTCGACTGAGAACTCCTCATTGGGAATATTGTTCTCTACGATGGCAATAAATTCATTGATGAATTTCCGCGTAACCTTGCTGGTGCTGTTGGGCCTGACCTCTACCGGCAGCTCGCTGGTATAGTGTTCCCGGAGTACTGACCGGCTGTTGAGCAGGTTCTTTATCGTCTCTTCCAGGTATTCCAGGTTGAATGGCTTTACGATGAAGGCGTCTGCCCGGAGCTTTATACCCTTGATCTGGTCCTCGATAGACCCCTTGGCGGTCAGCAGGATAATGGGAATATGCGAAGTCCGGAGGTCCTGCTTCAGCAGCTCGGTGACGTAGAGGCCGTCCTCACCCGGCAGGATAATATCGGATATGATGAGATCGGGAACGACGTCATAGGCCTTGGCGATGCCCGAATTGGCATCCCCTGCCTCGTGCAGCTCATAGCTATTGCCCAGACGGTTCCTGAGGAATACCCGCAGGTCGTCGTTGTCCTCGATGACAAGCAGGGAATGTTCTTTATGGCGTGAGACCACCACTTCTTCATTGAGCGACATCGCCTGGATATCCGAAGTATATATCTTGATATCGTCGATTGCCTGTTGCTGCAGGGGTGTCTCTGCGGCGACCTCCGTCGTATCTCCCAGCTGATCACGGCTGATGGGCAGGCTAACGGTAAACGTCGATCCTTTCCATTTTGCGCTTTGCACGGTGATCGTTCCATGGTGAAGATGGATCATCTCCTTCGTCAGTGAAAGTCCGAGCCCCGTCCCCTTGAAGGCTTTCTTATTTCCCTGGTAGAACAGGTCGAAGGCGTGCTCCACCTCTTCCGGTGTCATACCGACGCCGGAGTCCTGCACGGTAATATGGACTTTTTCATCCGATGCGTCCTTGTCGATACAGACGCTGATCATACCGTTCTCGTTGGTAAATTTAAACGCATTGGACAGCAGGTTAAGGATCACCTTGTCGAGGGTATTCACATCGAACCAGACGCGCAGCCCGCGCACCTTGCTCGAGATAGTAAAGGTGATGGATTTCCGCCGGGCGATCTCGTGGAAAGAGCCGGCAATCTCAGTGACGAAATCCGTAATATTATTTTCTGAAACGACTAATTTCATCTTATTCTCTTCGATCTTTCGGAAGTCCATCAGCTGGTTGATGAGACGCATGAGCCGCAAGGCGTTCTTCTGGACGAGCTCCAGGTTATGGCGTATGGTAAAATGCAGCCTGGTGGAAGAGAGGGCGTCTTCCAGCGGCCCGAGGATCAGCGTCAGCGGCGTCCTGAACTCGTGCGAGATATTGGTAAAGAAATTGAACTTCGCCTCGGTCGCTTCTTTTGCCCTTGCCGTCATTTCGATCAGCTGGTTGCGCTGCAGCAGTATCTCTTCATTCTGACCAGCCAGCCGCCTGTTGATCCGTCGGTTATTTCGCAGGGCGAAGAAGGCGATGCTCCCGAGAATAAGCGTAAGGACAAGGGCCGTAACCGCGATATACAGCAAATTTCGCTGGTTATGATAGATGCGGCGCTGTTCCTGCAACAGGGCATATTGTTTTTCAATGTCGTGGGTCTGGTCGTTGATGCGGTCGGTCTGCTGCTTCATGATCCGGACATTGGAAGAGTCGATGACGACCGTGGGCATGATGGTCTCTTTGTGATAGGGTTGCTTCTCCATTATCTCGAAGGCCGTCTTTATCGCTTCCTCGCCGCCGGTAGGGGTCAGGAATGTAGCCCTGAGTACGCCGTCGGCCACCAGCTGGATGCCGCCGTCGGGTCCGGGAAGCCCGTCGATGCCGAAGAACCGGGCCGTCTTTTCCATGCCCAAACTCTTATATACTTCATAGGCGCCCTGCGCCATCGGGTCGTTCTGGGCAAATATGACATCGGTAGGGGCCAGCTGGTCCTTTATCTTCAGAAATGCGGCGGTAGACTTGTCCTGCAGCCAGTTGCCAAAGACACGGGTCTTTATGTGTATATGCGGACTCTGGCGGATGCGATCCTCAAAACCCCGCTGCCGTTCAGCGCTGGGTGTCGACCCCATCAGGCCGATCGCTTCGATGATATTGGCCGTATCATGGACATAGTGAGCGACA
>Ga0105239_10000559_pt1 | contig 53338 bp, 46 predicted proteins | sample KBSC44metaG_FD_92761 | JGI IMG/M metagenome (GOLD analysis project Ga0105239, IMG submission 92761) | Corn rhizosphere microbial communities from Kellogg Biological Station, Michigan, USA - KBS C4-4 metaG | ecosystem: Host-associated > Plants > Roots > Rhizosphere > Soil | place: Michigan, USA...
ATTTACGGCCGACTACGAGATTCTTTGACAATCGTCTCTCGCACACAGCCCCAATCGGAGGGCAGGGGCACCACCCCACTACCGCCGTATCATCTTCTGGTCAACACATTTGCAAACACTGTTGCTTCTGTCGAAATTGGTCATCGGGGCCGTGAAGCCGAGTTTGGGACCTCTTTGCTGACTAGTGTTCCCCAACAAACTCTAAGTCATCTTCAAATACTCTCGTCAACTTTGCGAGCCTATGCGGCGGCAGGCACACTGACTGTTCGAGGTCCGGCGGTGGAAGTTCATTACAAAACACTATGTGGACGAATTGAGTCCCAACTCGCTGGCGAAGCTCATAAACATGATATTCCTCCACTTCTCTCGATGGATGCTTTCCAGTTCCTCGTCCAGACGACCATGGTGTTGTCTCCCATTCGCAAGCTGGAAGTACGGCATGTATTGCAACTCTCGCTGACGGTCGAGCTCCTGCGAGTTATCTTGACCTTTGCGTTAGATTCTGCTGCGCTTGTCAGAGCCGGAGAGAAACTCACCACCGACAATACGCGGAAATCGCTCCACAACTTGGCATCGAAAGAGACTCACGCGATTAAGAGCGTGGTAATGTGGCTAAGCAGCAAGCTACAGGAGCATGATGACAGTAGCCGACCTGATTCTTTTCGGGACAGTATACAAAATCTGACTCCCGAAGGGGCCAGTGATTTGTACACGCTCTGCAGAACCTATAGTCTAGCTTTTTTGCGCAAATCCGCGATATTGTTCCACGTGGCGCACGGTGTTGACTTCCCAAACACTGCAGGATCGGAAGCTGGCCTGCCCGAACTCGATCGTCTTTTGCACCTATTTCAACTGCCGGATATTCTTGAAATCCTTCTTTCATTCGACGAATTTTCAGGTGTTAATGCTCTGAAAACTCGGGCGTCATCATGGGTGCAAGACGCTATCTGGGGAGTGACAGAGCCACTCCAAGACACTCTGGGCATCAGATTGCTGCATCCAGCACCATTTGAACTGATTGGACTTCCAAAATATTTCGATGTTCTCATGGAGGAGTCTCATTACTGGAAATGCCCCACAACGGGGAAGGAAGTCTCTGACCCGGCTCTTTGCCTGTTCTGCGGCGAGATTTTCTGCTCTCAAACTGTATGCTGCCTCACCAAGGAGATGCGGGGAGGCTGTAACGCCCACATTGAGAAGTGCTCCAGTCCAATTGGGATGTTCCTTTTCGTTCGTAAATGCCACGTTGCGCTTCTACATGTTGTCAAAGATCCCAGAGCAGCTGAGCATGATCGTGACAGACCACATCGTGGACTCCAGGCACCGACACCATCCTCACTCACACTCAGCCATGGCTCATTTTTCCCGGCACCCTACCTAACGAAACACGGAGAGACCGACTCTGGGTTGAGGTCAAAGCATCAGTTGATACTAAATCAAAAACGATACGACAAATTGCTGAGAGACACTTGGTTGATGACAAACGGAAGTGTTTGGAGCACAATTGCAAGGAAACTCGAGAGCGAGGTCAACGCCGGTGGATGGGAGACGCTATAGAGATACTTGAATTACTTCCTTGACTAATGACATGCATTATGGGCAGCCCCGTACGCCGTCTCCTTCCAACGGGACGTATTCCGTACGAGTATGCGTACGAGACATCAGGACGACTATCACGAGCATGACGAGTCATGAGCAGCTGGGCTGGCTCCATGGTTATGTAAGCTGTTGGCGCACCTTACACGGTGGAAAGCCAGCAATAATAGGTTAGATGAATTGTATCAATGAGCATAGACCCTCCCGAGCTGGTTGGATATCCGGCCTGCGTTTTGGTTTGCTACTTAGCGCCTGCAAGTATGCACGATTTTGATGTTGGGCACAAGGCTGGGCTCGGCATCATCAGGATTGGAGACATGATTGGCTAGCCCGGCGGCTATCCTGGGCATCACACTTGTTCTCACATTTCTTGCCTCGTTTCACATTCCGCCCTCACTTCCAATAGAAGGGCACTTCTCTTCTTACAATCCCATCTGGCCGTGAGGGGACCTCTTTAGGTCAGAGTTGGAGGCAGTGCAAAGGTGGGTGCAGCCGTTGGAAGTAGCGCCGCAACTTCAGGTGGAAACGCTGAGGTGAAAGACATAAGGTGAGCTGTGACCATCACAAAAGTAAGAACCGAAATCATTCTCTAAACGCAAAAACAACATAATAATCTCGAGGTGCTCTGGTCTGTCCTCATCTTCTTACGTCTGCACGATAGCTCTTCTTCTTCACCATTCCAACTTTCCTGACCTAACAACTTAATCTTCGGACTGCATAAATCGTAAACTTTCTCTCCGGGATGAACACTCCAGCCCGTCCTTTTGCTCAGTATTCTGCGCTCTGCCTATGTCTTAGCTACCTACAGAGCTTTGGGGTTCTCGCACAATCTGGGGATGGTGGCGGCACGGAGGGCCTTCAACCAGGGAGCTTGGGTGCCGACTCATCAAACTCAGAAACCGCGGCCTCTGCCGGACCAGACACGGGCTCTGCAAATTTGAGCCATGGTGCAGTTATCGCTATAGCAGTCGTGGTCAGTGTCACAGTTGTCCTCGGCAGTGAGTAAAAATCCCATCTCTGGAAGCCATGCAATCCTGTGCTGAATTTTGTAACCTAGCGACAACTGCTGTTCTATTTTTCCTCGCCAAAAAGAGACAATGGAAGATCAAAGAGGGTCTTCGTCGATCAGCACGCAGAGTCACGAGTGCAGTCAAAGCTGTAACCACACCACTTACGCCAAAGAAAATGACGTTCTCTCCAATCGAGAGGAAGATGCACAATGCCGAAACCGCCAGCAAATTAAAGAAGGCGAATTCGATGCACCGAGCTGAGAGTATGAAAAGGCAGCCCAGTCGTCAGGCTCGGGATGTCGAAAAAGGTCTTCCAGATGTTGCGGTGAAAGTCGAAAGCCAAAGAACCTCGGATGAATCTTCGAAGACCCCCTTGCCCAGGAGAGAGAGCAAGTCGAGGCCACGGCCGCCCAATGTCAAGATCCCCGTCTCGGCTTTCGAGATGGATAGCCCAAAGACACCCGTCTGGAAGAAGGTGTTTGGGCGGTAGCATTCTAGTAGGCGAGTGCTCATATATTGAGCCACGATCGGCCTAAGGCTTTGGGTCTAAGGAGTGAATCTCAATAAATTCCATATTGGAACCACAACGTTACGATGGTCTTGCACGAGATGATGTACAATTCGAGGGCTTGTTATTGTTTCGACCAACTTATCTCTCCTAACGATGATACATGAAGGTTTAGGAATAGGGATGATGTGCACTGCGAAATTGCTAGGGTTTAAGTATGAGCGGATGATAGCGTGAATTCCATTCTTGACATGCCCAAAATGTACTGCGTTCCAGGTCAAATACTGGCAGAAAGTACTGTGTTATCAGCATTCATAACCAAGTCTTGCACTACACTTTCTTTTCATCAATGACTCGGTTGTTCTCATTGGCAGGCTGTCCCACTATATATCGGACCTTGTCCATGTGTCATCCATACCAAATTGCCACCGTAGGTGTAGTACAGGTGCCAGGTCGGAGTTCTGCCGTAATTAGTAAGCAGATTCAACCCTACCTTCGGGTGCCTTCCAAAGCTGGCAGTATCTGGCGATGGGCATGTTGTCTTTATCGTTCGTGATGGCAATACGTCCGAGAAAAATCCTTTAAGCTCATTCACAGACTCTAGACTTTACCCAGAGGGTAAAAGGATTTGCACAACTTTTAGGTGGTTCGTTCCATGAGCGATCCCAGCAGCGCCTTCCCAGGCATGACATGAACACTTTGAGTCGGCCTAACACGGCGTTGACGGCTCTGGCGCTCGCGGTCGATCAGCGGTCTCGTCGGAGACCCATATACTTCCCCGGAGCGATTACGGAGTTTATGTTGTCTCTTTCCAGCTGATTAAAGCTTCCGTCTTTAATATGGCCAAAGAACACCAAGCTTAGCATTGACCTCTTTGAGAGCCGGTGTCTTCCAGCCTTGTGGGAGATGTGAAATGGGTATTTATTCCAACGCTTTATCCACTATGCTGTGGCCAGAAATGGCGAAATACGTTGAACAATTTCTAAGTCATAAAATTCGAATCCGTCAAACCCGCCATGCTTGAAATTGTGCTTCATCGAGAGAATGGGATGATCTCAACCGAGGAGCGCAATGTCCCAATCCCGTGAGCCCTGCCCCCGTTTCGCGGATTCAAATACAAATAACAGCATGCCTCTGACCTTCATACAGCGAACCTGCCGAGAATGAGGTGCTCATCAAGGTCGAAGCTACCGACTCGAATCCTAAGGATTGGAAGGTTTGTTTACGAGGTTCCGAGGCTGTTTACATACTGGAGATTGACTTGGATAAGGCCGCAGCAGTAATGACCATAAATCAAGGGGATGATATAGCGGGAGTTGTCGCTAGGGTTGGAGCAAGTGTCCATGACTTCAAACCAGGAGATCGGGTTGCCGCATTCCATCGAATGTTCGCAGAGTCTGGTTCGTACGCCGAGTATGCCATTGCACCAGCTGGCACCACATTCCATCTACCTCCACATGTTTCTTTCGAAGCCGGAGCGACTCTTCCTCTTGCTAGCATGACGGCTGCCCTCGCGTTGTACCAGCATCTTGAGCTACCAACGCCCTGGAATCCAGTCCCAAAAGGACGCGAATTCCCAGTACTGATCTATGGTGGCTCCTCCGCCGTAGGTGCATTTGCTCTGAAGTTCGCGAAATTAAGTAATTTGAATCCTGTTATCACTGTTGCTGGCTCTGGGGTCGAATTTGTCAAATCGCTACATGCTGCCGACTATGTTGTCGACTACCGTGAGGGACAGGTGCCCGCGACCATCAAGGAGATTCTTGACGGAAAGCAGCTCAAGCTAATGCACGCCTTCGATGCAATCTGCGAGCATGACAGTTGGAAGCACATTCTAGACGTCCTCGCCAAGACAGAGCCTGCTGTGGCCAAGTTCAATATGGTGGACCCACCGGAACCCATGCCAGAGTGGCCAGCAGGGGTCGAATTCAGTAGGACATTTGTTGCGACCGCACATGGTGTAGCACACTCGTATGCTCAACGTACCCCAGAGGAGGCCGCATACGATTGCGATTTCGCGTATATTTTCTACAGGTGAGCTTCACTCCCAATCCCCTGGCTAGAACTGACTCCGACTTTCTAGATATCTGAGCCTGCTCCTCGCGGAAGGGAGGTTTGAAGCCCATCCCTTTGAAGTTCAGCCAAACGGGCTGCTTGATGTTGGTAAAGGCATCCAGGCACTATACGACCGGAAAGTCTCGTCGAAGAAACTCGTGTATCGAATTTCAGATACACCCAATCTGGAAGCTTACCGGTGAACCACTGAACATCGCAGAGAAACGAGGTTGAAATACAGCTCACCACTCATCCAGACGCTCATTTGCATTGCCATGACCTTACTAGTCCAATAACTCGCTGCTCTCTTTTCAGATAAAACAAGCACTAGGGAACGCAAGACTTCCCATCCCAACATCTGAGTCTGAGTATCACTCTTCCTGTCTTTCACAATCGTGCGCATCATGCCCTGTTCGCACCCCACCCCTATTGAATGACCATACCTAGGTCCTATACCTATCCTTAAGTATACAAGGATACCAATGCACTCTGTGTTCTATTGAGAGAATTTCGGTCCGGGAATACCTCCCTCCGATACTGTCTGCACGTGCAACTCGAACGGAAAGGTGATGTGGGCTGCGAGTCAGCAGTGACAGAGCATCAACACAAATTCATTGTTGGAAGGCGCAAATGTGAAGTGGAAATGGCTGTAAACCCACTACGCGTTCCTTCCAAGTTCTTATTATCTCATCAATGAGGAGCCCTTTCCCCTCATCTCGCGGTATATCTTGCTGTCCTTCATGGCCGTGGAGCTCCAACTATTGTACAGTCAACCCTGTCCTGGGTTGAAGTGATTTTGTCCATTTGTCAATCATTGCACTTGTTTGTATGCTGCTCAATTCATTGTGGTCTCTTCTACTGTCTAGGGTCATGAATAGTAGTTCCGCTTCGATGGGGGATAACCCCGTACCCCCAGTCACTGATGAATTCAATGCCAGAAGTCACAGCCGCGGGCCGGAGCATGAGCATCACCAACGCCGAGAGGGCAATTTAGAGGCGATACACGACCATAACGCAAATCAAAGTCCTCGATCCACGAATGCCTTCTCTGAGCCGTGGGAGGAAAGTCCTACCTCCAGGGGTTTGTTGCAAGGGAGGAACAGTACCGCCGTTTTCGAACGCTCAGCTATTGCAACAAGTAATCTCTTCCATCGCCCAAGCAGTGCGGGAGGCATACATCCACCGACAACGTTCTGTTTCCAGCCTTCACATATGCCAAAGCCTTTCCAGCTGGGACGACACGCTGTGAAGCCCGCGCAAAAGGTCGCCTTGAAGGAGAAGGTTGTTGCGAATGAACAAGTGCCATTTTCCACCTCGGATGGGTAAGTTTCTTTTATTGTCCTAGTCTGCCTAAATTTTCTAATCACATTGTGCAGAAAATCTGCAGAGTCTGCTCAGATTTCTCTAAACATGATGACCGTCAAGATCGAACCTCCTCAAGGTTACCACAAAGCTGCCTCATCACGGAAGGAGCATTCGGTTTCTATCCAACCCTCTGCTGATATCCCTGAGCAAGACGGCAATCATGATGATGCATCTATTGTCGAGCCGCCGCCGCAGCGCCTGCCTTGCAAGGTTGTAGAACACTTGGAAGCTGCTGCACGAAGTTCTATTGCTTCGGAAAGCCATTCATCATTATCAAGGTCGCTGAGCGCTTCAAAAGAGGACATCAATTTACAAGAAACCCATGGCTACACTCCAATTGTTAATACTCCTCCACAGCATGAACGAGAAGGAATTGCTCGGCATCTCGAGACATCTATTTTCAACGAATATTGTCTACCTGTTGGGACACATTCACCTTCTTCCACCACCGGCTCAGCTGAAAGACATCAATCCAAGTTCTCCGGAAGACAGCCTTTATACTCATCGAGAGTTATGAAGACGCCAGCTAGAATACATCCCCAACAATGTACACCACATAGAGCCTCAAGACCTCAGAAGAGTCTTTCTTCTTATGAACAGGGACCTTCTGAGGAAGATTTGTTGTATCTGCTCATGTTTCGGTCAAGAGAGACTGCAAAATCTATACGCAAGTTGGAATCGATTGAAAACCAGAACCGCCGATTGCATCAGGAGAAGACCCTATCAGAGGCACGCCTTGAAAAGGCTGAAATTGCGTACCGCCAATTGTCGGCAAAACAAGCTATTGGAGACAAATCTCTAGAGGCTTTCAAAGAGAAGTACTACAAATTGAAAAGATGGGCGCTCGAAGCGAACAAGGATTGTGAAATTCTGCAAAACAAGTCTGTCGATCTCAACCAGTCTCTCACAGAGCTTACAAATGAGAGAGTTGATTTACGTACACGTCTACACGATTTAGGCAACTTCCAACAGAACAATCTTGGTCAGATGGACAAGGTTCGTTCTCTCATCAACGAAACCAGGCAACTAGCAACCATCAACAGTTCCGATCTGAGTCGAAAGGATGGGCTGCTTCAGGAAAAAACCGAGCACCTCAAAAGAGAGCAAGCTAGAGGTGAGAGACTAGAAGCTCACATCGCCCAACTTGAACGACACAAAATCGGACAGGACCAAAGATTTCAACATGAAAGAAATAGACAAAACAAGGTTCTGCAAGAACTTGTTAGTGAACTGACGAGACTTGCGGTAAAGGACACCGAAGCAACGTTGGAGTCAAAGAAAATCCTCGAGTCTGTGAAGGCATGCCAGATTCTTCTCGAAAATGACCCAACCTTGGGCCCTGAACTGATTCACCTCAAAGAAACCATGAAGTCCATGACAGAGTTGATCAGTTCACGCCTTGAATCAACCCTTCAAAGATTGAAGGAAGATGTCAGCGAACAAGTAGAGAAGGTTCGGACCACGGGAGAGACTGACGAAATCGAGCAGGCTCTCCTAGAAAGCAACACAGAGCTAGTCAAATCCAGAGAGGAGGCTGCTGGATTGTCACAAATTATTGAGCATTCTAAGGTTGTTATCGAATTACTTCGTAGTGGCAAGCAGGTCGCTGAAGATCGGGAGGCGTACCTGAAGAACAACACTGAAAAGCTGATTGAGGCCCTCTCTGAAGGGAAGGAGACTTCTCAAAAACAGTTCGACCATCTGAAGGCCACCAACGATGCTCTTCAAACCAAGTGTGAAGCTGCAAATTCTCAAGCAACAGAATACAAGGTTCAAAATGATGAGAAGTCGGGACAAATCAAGCTGCTTGAAATTCAGAGGGATAATCTTCAGAAAGAGAAAGACAGCATTGCTGAGCAGCTTCGCAATCTCATGGAGGAGATGCTCCTTTTCAGAGAAACAACAAAAAGACAGATTGATGAAAAGGTATGGGAAACGCTCGCGGCTCGATGATAAGTTCCAATGACTCACCACTCGCAGGTCACTCAATCAGAAGAGCAGATTTGTAAGTTGCGGGAGAATCTAACCGAGCAGGCTCACGAACGCCAACAAGCCGAAAGAGAGATGATGAGAGTGAATGCACAGTTCTCAGAGGCTCAGGAAGAGCTCGAAATATGTCAAAGAAGGTCCACATTGGCTCTTCGCGAGAAGGATGACATGAAAGATCATCTGAAAACGCTACAACAGGAATTGTCAAGAGCTCAGGAGGATGTCCGTCTGCGTGATCAGCTGCAACGTGATCTTGCTGCCAAATTGAATGAGGTGGATGAGCTGAAGAAGAGCCACTCTAAACATGAGAACGCCAAACAAGAATTGATCTCTCAACAGAAGATAGTTGCTCAGAAGACTAAAGAGGCCAGGGTGCTTGCTTCCCAAATCGAGACTTTGCAACGTGAGACACATGAGCTAAAACAAAAGGAACTAGAAAAAGACATTCTCGCCGAGCGCTTTACACTACTCGAGAAGGAAGCTCAAGGATTAAGAACACAGCTTTCAGAACTTCCACACCTTCGAGACCAGCTGGAGAAACAGAATGTCCGATTGGAAGAATCTCAAACAGCACTCAACAAGGCTAAAGATGACCTAGCACAAATCCGAAAACTTGAAGACGACAATAATCTCCTCAACGAAACGTTGGAGTTCATGCGGGCCGACCTGGCCATCGCGAATGAAGGGGTTCGGAAGATGGATGCCATGCAGGAGTTGCTCAATCATAAGGATGGGAAAATCCGCCAGGTCGAAGAAGAGTTAGCGACTTACGTCTCAGCATCTGAGGAACTTTTCCAAACCAAGGCTGATCTGGTAATGGCGCAAAATGAGCTGCTACAGATACGGAATCGTCTCTCGGTGCTGGAGATTGAGCAGGCCGCAACTCTACCCCCTCGACCTGTTCGGCGAGCCCCGAACCGGTCTACACAGAAGAATGTAGCTGTACAGGATAACCTTCGATCCAGCTTGGAGTTCGATAGGGTGGCCGAAGACCAAATCCCAGCCACCAGTCTTACTGATACAAGTTCCCTAGTGCTGCCAAACCCATCTTTAAATTTAACGACAAGCTCACAGAGTTTCGTTGCCGACACTCAACTAGACAATCAACAGACACTCCAGGAAATCCCGGACTCATTTCAGCCTCAACATCGCGACTTTGAGACGCTGAATTTATTTGAATCTGGAGACACTTCGCCATTGACTGAAATAGCCAATCCTTTTGAACAAGGTGGGTATTTGGAGGATGATCGTATGGGCTACCTCGAAGAACCTATTGCTTCTCTCCCATCTGCTGATCGTGATGAAAATTTGAGTAACCAATCAGCAGAACGCCTGGAGTCTGCTTCTCAACGTCCACCATCGAGCTCCTATGGCTCTGTGAATGAGCAAATGCTTCTTGACGTCACTCCCCAAACTGAGTCTCAACCTAGACCAACTCCTCATCCTCGAAGTGCTGGTATGGCCCGGAAATCTCGGACTACACGAAGTAACAGGGTAGGTGTCGAAAGTGAGCAGATCGAGGTTTCAATTCCAGGAGGGGATTCTAAGAAGGACCAACGGCTCAAGATTGAATCACAGACTGATCAACAGCAGTCTACTGCTGGCGCAGGGGGGAGGCCGGAGACACCAAGGGACAGGGAATCAACTCCCTCACTTGCACGTGAGAAGCATCAGCCAAACTCAGCGGCGAAGCGCAAGATTGGGCAGATGGAAGATCACCAACCGCTGAAACCGCTCAAGCGTACACCAGCCAACCTCGAAGTTAGAGGACCAGGCACATCCAAGGCTAACTCGGAAATATATGAGCAGACACCATCGAAGAAGACCGTTACTTTCCGTCGGAGCAGTGTTGTGGGCACGAATGCACCGGCACCGGGAAAGGGACAGAAGCCATCGAAATCGTCTAGGAGGGGCTCGCGTCAAGAGAGATACTCAAGCCGATTTGGTGCATAACATGGAGGTGAGGTTCGATATCAGCAACAACGAGAAGGCACTTCGTGAGGGCGAAATTCCTACTCGAGCCTGAATGGTTATGACTCAAGATGTTAGAATTTTTGACAGTACTAAGCATGGTGGTATATCAGTACACCTTGGAAGGCAAGCCCAAGACTCTCGTTCAAGGGCTCATGGGACAATCAATTGTAATCAGAGTTATAGACAAGGGGTTCAGGCGAGAATCGAACAATGAAATAGATGGTGAGAACGTCGACAAATTCGAGAGCCCAGATATAGAGTTAGTTAGTAGCTACGCCTACATAGAAAGAAGCATTTATGCGGAGTAAATAACACCTGTAAAACGAAGCAGTCCTTCAATAATCTCAGATTTTGTCGTCCAGATTCCCCTGTTGAATCTAGGTCTTTTTTCTGAGTGCCCGAGTCTATCTTGGGTTTCGTGTTGTTACAAAATATAGAAAGCTGAATAATGGCACCACCGTACTACTACATATAGCTTGCGTGCAATTCACAGCAGCCATAAAAGAACCCCCACGAACATTTATGTACTACTTCTAAAGTCGACCTATTCTTGCTCTGCTCCCCCAGCCAGTGTATCTCAATTCAAGCGCCTGTTCGTGACGGGGGTTGTATGTACGTGAAGGAGAGGAATCGGGGATTGAAGTTGCTGCTGAGTTGTAGTGGTGGTGACAGCAGCAGTAGTTGAGTAGCCGGGTGGTTGTCTGAGTTGACAATTCCATCTGGAAATGGTGCCGGGTTTTCCTGAATGACGATTGATAATTTGATTCTTAGGGTTTGCAAGTCGGCTTCGAGGCACCCCTTTCCTGTACCCTTAACACCAGCAGCAGAAAAGCTGCGATCGAAGCCGTCCTGCATATATTCACTATTCCATTTCCTTGGCCGTCGATTTGTGGTTGTGTATGTGTGTGCGCGCTCCTGCCCTCCTCTCACATCGCTTGTGAGTCCCCCAAATTCAGCCTTGATGACTCCTTTAGTTCCCTCCACAGCCGAACTACCCCTTATCAAGCGGGGAGAATCGCTTCCGCCCAATGTCTTTTGTGGATAGGTTTGCTCAGGTTGTAATTTGTGATCAATCCCCCCCGGTGCGATGGTTTCTTCCCCACGCTTGTCTGCTTCGTATTTTGACCAGTGCATCTCTCCTCTCAACGGCATCCATCTCTCTCTCGGACAAGGATTCCAAGAACATCCGGGCGGCGCATACTAGGTCATACGCAGCTTGAAAAAGACCAAATGGGCGAGTACCATGAATCACAAACGGCCATGCCCTCCATCGACCCGGGAACTCAAGAAAGCAAGCTTGCGAAGTCCGGTTCCCGAAAATTCACCCTGGCATATTACGTTATAGAGTGTGGATCGACTCAGTTCTTCCCGCGCTTCTGCTCGAGAAACAGGACCTGCTTCTTGACGACAGGGTCGTACTTCAACATGCTGAGAGGGCGTGAGGTGCGTGGCCGCACCATCGTTCGGTAGTAGCCCGTCATGGCCATGCTGAGGAGGCGCACGGCGATCGTGCGGGATTTCGCTGTTCCGTTGGGTTAGTGTTGGTAAAATGGAAGAAAGGAAGTGGATTTGGAGCATGGAAGGTGGTTGCAGAGAGCGTAAGAGGTAGCCAGGTTGGGCGGGCTTAATGGTGATGGTAAAAGGGACTTGCACCCAGTGCGGGGACGGAAAACATTACCTTTCTTCGCCATCTCGCAGCTACCCTCTCCTTCGAGTGTAGATGGAAATACCGTTAATCTAGAGGTTGGAGTGATGAGCTGTATGCCAGTGTGTTTGGATTGAGCTTCAAGAATCGAAATTAGGGACAACCGCCAAGCCCGAAGATATTCCGGACACCACAGGCATCACATGCCCTCGATCACTTGAGCTTCGCAAGGATTCAACTTCTTACATCCTACTTCCATTAACATGAATTTCCATGGTTTATCGAAGACTTGCATTGAGACCTAATAATAAATACCATCTATCAGGCAACATGAACATTCGAGGCTAGTTAGTGCAGTACGGACTTCTTCGTTTGCATGGATAGCCTCGCTCATCCACATCCAAGACCAGTAAGTGGAAAGGACGATCTTTGCTTCGATAGATCCTTCCTGATTGTGATCCTGACTTTGCTATGGACGTCCCCTGCCATATGCGCTTCGTCCTGATCATTCTTCCCCACAAATACCGCCCAGTGCATCGCAAATAGAGCGACAAGGTCCTCAGTCGAGCTTCCTGATCACTGCAGCAGCGGATCCTACACACTGTTAGTGAAGGTGTCAGGAAATACATAGAGACAGTCAAACTTACCCTAAAGTGTTTTTGGCTGTTGTTCTGCTTCTCCAGTTTTGCTTGATATCGGTTCTGTGCACGTAACTCTCTCTGTTTACTTCTGAGCTCCTGGGAGCGGACATCTTTTCGTTGCTGAGCAGTAACTCCCAGCATTCCTGCCTCACCACGTCTCACCAAGCTCCTTTGTGCAGGAGTCGTCGGTTGATCGGCGTCTTCCATGTCAGCGTCTGAACTTTCCTCTTCTATTAGTCGTTGAGCACGCTCCATTCGCTCAGCTGCTGTTGGATAAGAATGAAGGTTTTGCCGGTAATACTTTCGCAAGCTTCGATGACCAGCGACACGACCACTAGGCAGATGCATCTCATGCTCGTCGTAGAAGACAGCATTGTTGTGGTTATGTGCATGGGAGTGGTATCCGTCAACCAGCTTGTGAGGTCTTGACTCTGCGTTGGAATGATGGCGGTGCAGTGGAAGTCTTTGATAGGACGCTGATCGATCATCAATTGGGACAGATGCGAGGTCATTGGTATCGAGTGATGAGAAGGAAGAATCAGTCTCCCAGCCCTCATCCTCCTGAGAACCGGCGAGTTTGACGCCTCCATTTGTTCTAGATTTCCCCTCGTCTTCATCCATGTTGGAGTCACCATCAACGTCAGAATATGTGCTTGAAAAGTCGTAGAACTGGCCCACTTCTACCATCTCCTCCTCTGATTCAAAGGCGATCTTACAGTGTCCCTTGTCTCTCATGTGAGTCTGAACTGCCTCGGCATTATTTCTCAACTTGTGACACCACAAGCATTCAAAATTCTGGAACACCTTGGCGTGCATGTAGGTCAGAAGGCCTTCAGGGTCAACTAGGTAAGCTTGCTCTGGCACGAAGAGGCCGTGGATCTTGGTCATATGTGCAACACTGAGCTTAGTATTAGGCGAGTCGTAGTTACAGAAAAGGCAGCGTGATAGGGGGATGGAGGAGAGCTCAAGCTTCTCCGGCGACATGGGATGATCGGCCCGTGGATCTGTGTCTGGTGGTGGTGCAGATGGTCTTCTTGTGATCGCAGATGTCTCTTCAATGGAAGTATCTTTCATACCCGCTACCACTTTCTCGAACTCTGCTTCCGCCTCGGGATCTCGAGGCTCTGAGTCGGCAGTAGATCCGACAATGGAGTTGGCGTCGCCACGAGAACTCCTTCCGCCCCCTAATTCTCGTGTCTTGTGCGCTTTGCTCAGGATGTGGTTCTGATATGCATTCTCACTATAGTATGTTTTTTGGCAAATCGAACATGTCCTCGCAAACGCGGCTTGAGCAGCCGCAGCAGTATTAGTGGCTTGGGCAGCTAGAACTTTTTCATTATAGTCTTCTGAGGAGACGGCAGGGAGATCAGCCAGCCGTCGCTTCAAATTGTAACGATGCCAGTCACTTCTCATGTGCGTGCGTTGGGCATCACTATTGCGGAATGCGACCGCACAGGAATTGCAGGTGTAGGGGTGGGTTTGAGAGATGTCGGTGGGTTGCGTGGTCGCCATCGTGGGCGATGGGGGAAGGAGAGATGAGTAAAGAAAGGCAGTGTACAAAATAGTAGACAGTTATGGATAGGTGAGTAGAATCATGGACCTATGATCCGAATGTGAGTTTGTGGCACACAAAAAGAGAGTGGAAGGTGGGATGTGAAGATTCAAGAGTCAAGACTCAAGACTCAAAGAGGGACTCGGAAGTGGCGCCTTTAGGCGGTAGCAATTACTACTTAGTTAGCACTTGTATCAGTGTTCCTATCCCACTGCCGGTGCCCTTGCGCCCTCGCCTCCCCCAAACGAAGGGGACGGATGGGGAATTAAATGAAAAATGACGTTTGTTGTGGGTGGCCGAGAGGGCCCATGCCCGAACCCTGGCCGCATAAAAAGCTTCATTATTAGCCTCAAGGCCTCTAGGAAGTTGTGCGCCATTCCACGTGCAGGGATCAGCCGCCCCTCGTGCGAGGCCTGGCAGTTTGGCGAGCTTAACTTCCGCACATCTCAACAAAGCCTGCATAAGTCGTCACTTCCATCCCTCGACAGCTCAGAGGGGAGGCCGAGGGGCAGTGGGGGTGAGATGCTCCAACAATAGGAATTGTTAGCGGTACAGCAGGAGGCACGTGTCATAATATTTCAATTAATCCCTTTGCCCTGGGTGTATAAACCGAGCGGGGTCTATCTATCTACAGTCAAGCTTATCGCAAGCCAGCCGTTTATCATAATCTAACAATTTGTTGGGTATCACTCATAAAAAATCATGTCCAAAACGGAGTAACCCGGACGCCGCAGCCTTGTCTCGTTTAGTCAAATAATCCCTGGGGATTTTTCTCGAAGCCTTGCCGAACGCCACCCCGAATCACGCGTCCTGTTCGCTGACAAATTTGGTCATAATCGTAATTTCTGCTCAGATAAGGAAAATTGCGCAGAAGCCCAGCAATATCGCACCAGGTTGAAAGGTTTGTGTTAGGCTTGCCTCATTGGGTGCTGGTGGCGTTCCACTCGTAGTTGATGATGATGAAGCACTGGTCTGCGTCGATGTCGCCAAAGTTGACCCACTCCGGCTTGTAGATTCTGACTCACTAGCAGTCGTTGTTGTGAGTGGCTGTGAGGAAGACACTGAGCTAGTGTTTGCTGTGGTCTCCGAAATCGTCGAGGGGCTTGTGCTCAAGGCACCTTGTGTATCTGAAGCACTGTTCGAAATTCTCGTAGATGGAGCAATTGAGGAACTGGTTGATGTTGAAGCGGCTATGTTATCAGAAGAAGTTGTCGAGCCAATACTGGGGTTGATGCTTGCAGGACCGCTCGACGACACTGCAGTGCCGCTTGACTGTGCGACCTGAATGGAAGCCGTGGCTGAGCTCTCATCGCCGCTGGAGCTACCACCTGCCGCGACAGTGGACGAAGCTGATTCAGTGTTGCTCAATAGCTGAGTGACAGTTCCGGTCGTTGCTGAACTAGCCGCTGATCCACTGAGGCTCCCTGTCGGTTGTCCAGCGGCGCTGCTTGAGCCCGGACTTGTAGCGCTCAATACATTGGCGGAGGCTACTGCCGAAGTAATGGTAACTGGGAAACCTTGATTGTCATAGCTTATCGATGCAGTCAACGCTGCAGCATCCGTCGTCACAGTAGTCAGAAACCCTTGGTTATCCCAGGAAGTGAAAACTATAAGAGAAGAAGCTGAAGCCGAAAGTGACGGCAAAACTTGTGCAGACTGTGAGACTGGGGAGGAGATCTATATGAAAAGGTCAGCAAGGATCAGAGAATAGAGCTGGACCAGAGTATTCACTGACCTCTCAGCCCAGAAGTTGAGGCGCTTACCGCAGTCACTACCGTTGCCGTCGCTGTTCCGGTCCACGGCCAACCCGTTCGAGTTGCAGTGATGGAGTCGCTATTGGCATTGTTTCCAAATCCTAAGGGTGCACTATCCGGAACCTGCGAGGTCACTGCTGGTGCCGAACCTGCTTGAACCGGAGTACCGTTGCCCTTGGGATTAATCTGACCACCCTCGGATTGGATCGACTCCCAGGTACCGCTACTCCCAGAATATGTATAATGCGATCCGGTGGAATAATCCGTAACTTGAACGGATTTCACATACATGGTGAATGGACCAGCGGTGTAATCTGTGATCCCGCCCGCCCATTCAATGGTACCTTGAGGGTTCGAAGGGTCACCTCCTGCCCAAGCCCCCATCTTGACATACATGGGTGTTTGAGGATACTGTCCAGCTTGTGCTTGGTCCTTCGTCATGGCTCGAACGGTGCTGCCGTCGATGCTCCAAACAATTTGATCGGCAGTCCAATCGATGCTGTATGTATGGAATTGATCATGGTTGTTGGCTGCGCCGTGGAAGGCTCCTCGATTATAGCCGGTGGTGGTGATGCCTTTTCCAAAATAGTTGCTCTGCGCCTGCGTGTTGTCTCCTCCAAGCCATTCCCAATCGATTTCGTCGAGGCAATCGGATTGCAAGATGGCAGCGCTGACAATTCCTGTGCCTGGAGCGGCTTTCACAACAAAGTCGACATGGCCAAACATAATGTACCAGTTGGACGAGAGGGATGGAGAGTCGCCGTGCCGTGAGACGGTAAAGGCTGCGCCATTCGAATCATAGGTTGGTCCACCTGAAGCTGTAAACTCGCTGGATGACCCCGAGGTGAAATCGACTGACACACTTCGACCGAGTGCGGGGTCTGGTGGGCATCCACCTTGAGAATTGTTAGCGACCAAGCAAGGATTTGGGATAGCAGGAACGCACCTTGGGTAAGAGGATTACATGAGCTCCAGGTCTGTGTTGCAGCTGGGACCAGGAGCGATGTAATGGCCAGTGCTGAAAGCACCGACCGTGAAGATGTGGTATACATATTTGTACAGGTGATAAAGGATACAACGCCGAAAAAATGCAGCAAGACGGATTGAAGACAATGCTAAACCGAAAAGACAATGGGCAGAGTCTAGCTATGATTGTTTTGTAGCATGGCAATCAGGAAGGATATGTTCTGTGTGTTGCACGCGAGATATAATATTAATGGAGAATTCCCTCACCGTCCTGGGATTGAAGTAGTGGGAAGATACCACTGCTCGAGGGGGTTGGGAAACCACACAACGTCAGCGTCACGATGTGGACATGATGCCATGGCTCTGGGTTTCAATCAGCAGGGAGGAAAGCCAACTAGTGAGACACCTATGATTGGAAACTGGATAATTCTATGTGTAGAATGAAACTGGTTGAGCTCCTGGATTGGACTGTGGCAAGACAATGGGAGAGGTTGGTAGGTGAAGAAATCCTATCACGCGTACTAGAAGGCTGTAAATGGTGGCTGGAGAGCCACTAAGTCGGAACTTAGGCGTGGATACCTAACTTGTAGGCACCCGCGTGCATCCATGGCGCCTAGGGTCATCCCACTTCACGTCACGGCAGCCTCGGTAATGCCAATCTCCCGAGCCCAAGCGCCTTGGCAGCCGCTCGGTCTCGGGTGCCCCTTGTCAGCCACAGCCCTTTCTGTCTACGAGACCTTTCCATTTCTCACACTCCTATCCAATCCAAAATTTGCTCTGGACACGCCCTCTTCCCTACTGGTCCAAACCATTAAATCCCACACTCATGCACCGCCAACAAATCCGATGCCATCGTCTGAATCCGTACCTAGCCTGATATCGTGTATCCGTTGGCCTTGGGCTCGAGAATAATGACGAGGCTGAGTGAGTCCAGCAAGGTTCCTTCTTCGTCTTCTGACCAACCTCATCGACTAAGTAGAATGTCTTCAACCCACAATCATAGAAATAAATAAAGGGTTCAGTTCCCCTGTCGAGCACTCTGTCTGAATCTGCTGGCTTATAACAACAGTCCAGCGAACTCGTCCACTAGCGTCCATATTGTGGTAGGTCGCTCTCATTGCCTCTCATAATCGTCATCATCAATCTGGTCTGCAGTTCATTCTAGACTCTTGATGCCTCCTTCATATTGAGATACGTCGTACTCTTTTGGATATGTCTCAATGAGTCGTTTGAGCTCCTTCATCTGAGCCCTCGCTTCCGGAGTAATCTCTTCGTACACATCTTCAAACATTGCTCGGATAGGAGGTTTCTTGACCTTCTCGGCCGCTGAGAATTCTTGCAAGACTTGCTTCCGTATTGCTGCTCTTGCCTCCTTCTCTTTGTCTTCGTTCCAGATGCCCTTGTTTTCCATCCATTTGCGGAGACGAGTGATGGGATTATCTCGACGTTTCCATTCCTCAACTTCCCGTTTGGCTCGGTATGCGAAACTGTCGTCGCTGGTGCTGTGATGGCTGACTCGGTAGCTCATTGCCTCTACTAGCACTGGTCTGCAATCTCCCTGCAGTGCGAGTTTCCTTGCCTCTCGCATGACTTCTCGTACAGCAAAGATATCGTTTCCATCAACACGAATAGTATCAATTCCGTATCCTAATCCCCGGCTTGCAATGCCATCCCCTTTATATTGCTCGATACTTGCTGTTGAAATAGCAAAGCCATTGTTGCGGCATACAAATACAATGGGGCAAGATTTCGTTGCTGCCATATTCAAAGCCGCATGGAAGTCACCTTCACTCGCGGCTCCCTCTCCGAAATAACACGCCACCACTCTTTCCGGCGTGTTTGGGTTGATCAGTCTTTGCATTTTAAGTGCGTATGCAGCACCTGAAGCTTGTGGGATCTGAGTAGCCAACGGACTGGAGATTGTATGAACATTGAGCTTCCCACTACCGTAATGAACGGGCATGTTTCGCCCTTTGCCATGGTCGTCCTTGTTGGAAAAGAGCTGGCTCATCATTTCTTTCAAAGTAAAACCTCGGTGAATTAATACACCCTGTTCCCGATACTGCAAAAAGCAGACATCGTCCGGGCTGAGAGCGGAAGCTGATCCGACCGCCACTCCTTCTTCTCCAGCTGAGACCATGTAGAAGCTCGTTCGGCCTTGCCGTTGCGCGTCGAACATGATCAGATCCAAAATGCTGACTGTCAACATGTTTTTATACCAGCCAATGATCTCTTCATCAGATGCAGTTTGAGGATCTCTTGTGTTGTCCACAATTTTCCCGTCAGCATCCATGATACGATATGTTGGCATGGCCGCTTCCTCTGCTGGGTTTTGGAACTTCATTGTCGCTGTGAATTTACTCTTCAAAGCGCCTGGAAAATTCACACTAAATGAGGCGTTAGAGATGAGCACACTAGATCCATCGGAACGAATTGCACTTACGAGTCTGAACCAACTTTTTGTGCTGGGCCTGAAGCCCAAGTATCGCTTGCCCATCGAATACCAATTCGACGCCCTAGAAACCCATGGCTCCCTCTGCAAGATGCCACCAACGGCCTAACCAAACTTCTGCTTTTCATTTTCGATATTAAGATCTGACCGCCTTCAAGGGAAAAAAAGAGAGGAAAAAGTTCAACCAAAGCACAACAAGAAAACATCAAGGGATCCAGGCGGGTTGCCGTCAGAACAGCTTCCGATGAACCCTCGGTTATCCACGGCCAGGTGATTGCCCTTTGATGCATCCTCGGAAATTCTTTCCTTCCATCTCCGAGCCCTCAGCGTCCCTTCCATGTTCTCCAAATGCTAAACTAGTTTGGGACGGAACGGACGAGGCTGCATTCGAACCTTGCAAAAAAAGTCACTTCCATTTAGGAGACAGGTGATTCTGAAGCTCACTAACAATACTGCACAGCAGAGCCTAGAATATGTCCCGCCCCATGTCCCAACGTCTACCTACGCTCCTAAACCTCTGTCGAAGCTGTAATCCACCGAGAAGGCTTTTTGCCACCTCCCAGCTCCGCCAGCAACAGCCCCCCGGCGAAGATGATCGAACGACACACTTTGGCTTCGAGACGGTAGCAGAAGCACAGAAAGAAGCTAAAGGTAAGCATAAAGCATCTTCACTCCCAAGTCTTGTGACGCATGCCCTAATATACCCTACTATAGTTGGAGCCGTCTTCTCCTCTGTCGCATCGTCATACGACACCATGAATGACCTTATGTCCCTTGGAATCCACCGACTGTGGAAAGACTACTTCGTCCGCAGCCTCAATCCGGGCAACCGGACAAGTGAAACCGGCTGGAACATCCTGGACGTGGCAGGTGGAACAGGTGACATCGCGTTCCGCATGCTCGACCACGCGACGAATGTCAATGGCGACCTGAAGACCAAGGTGACTATCGCAGACATCAATGGAGACATGCTGGCGGAAGGACAGAAAAGAGCTCTCGAGACCCCGTATGGAAACACCAGCAGACTCTCCTTCGTGCAAGGCAACGCAGAATCGATGCCGTCACTTGAATCGAATTCTTTCGACCTCTACACGGTGTCCTTCGGGATAAGGAACTTCACCAACAAGGACGCTGCCATACGCGAAGCCTACCGAATCCTCAAGCCAGGCGGTGTCTTTGCCGTGCTTGAGTTCAGCCACGTGGACAGTGCCCTGTTCAATGCCGTGTACAAGAGATGGAGTTTCGGCGCCATTCCACTCATCGGCCAGCTTGTAGCTGGCGACCGTGACAGCTATCAGTACCTCGTTGAGAGCATTGAGCGACACCCTCCACAAAAAGAGTTCAAGGATATGATTCAAGCTGCTGGGTTCATTACGCCTGGAAAGGGCTACGAAAATTTGACCGGAGGAATTGCCAGCATTCACCGTGGTGTGAAGCCATTAAAAGAACAGCAACTCTGAATTGTTCGAATCGCCCTCACTCATCGACCATGATGGAACCTCAGAAAAAGCCCACCATGAATATGGCTCCTTCAGAAAGACACAACATCACGCTTCAATCCTCCCAGCATGCAGGCCGCCAGTAACCAGTATGTCAGTACCGGTTGTATAAGAACTCGCATCGCTCAACAGATACACCGCCGCACCAGTGAGGTCATTACGATTTCCAATCCGTTTCAACGGCGGCGTAGTATGCATCAGGTCCGCTAAATGCGGGTGCTCCTCTCGCAACGACCTAGACATATCGGACTCAATATAGCCCGGCGAGATAGTGTTGCACCTGATCGCATGTGGGGCCAACTCAACGCTCAGCGCCGTGCTCAGCATCTTGACTGCACCCTTCGTGGCGTGGTAGGCGGACAGCCGGTGGCCTGGAATGGCGACGTGGGCGCAGACAGATGCGATCAGTACCAGACTTCCCCCAGTACCTTGTTGTTCCATCTGCTTGGTGGCGAGTTGCGCTGCGAAAAAGGTGCCGGTGACCTGTCGCGAGTGTAATATTAGTACTACTGAGGGGTGCATAGAGGGATGGGGTACCCCGGTAGTTTATTCGAGTTCAACCCTTTGGCACTCACGTTTACCTCTTGTACCCTTCTGACTTCCTTCCACGACTGTTCAACAAAGGGCTTGTCCACCGCAATGCCCGCTGCAGTCACACTGTACGTCGAGCATTAGCGGACAGATCCGCACAACAGCAAACCCACTCTTCTGCCGAGTGTCAATTTCAAAATCACGTACCAGCCATCCAACGACCCCAACTCGGAAATCGACTGCTCAAACCCCTTCGTAAGGCTCTTCTCCTCGGTCACATCAGCACGCAGATATCTCGTCTTGACGCCGAAATCATGCTCTAGCGTTCCAAAGTCCTTGACTGGTGCGCCGAGCACGTCCAGCACCGCAACGTTGCCCCCCATCTCAGCGATCGCTCGTGTGATCGCATACCCGATGCCTCGTCCACCACCCGTCACGATGAAGTTCTTGCCGGTCAGGTCGAACAGCGGCCGCACGTTTTTCAGGTCCCCGTCGTGAAACGTCGTGCTCGAGAACCCGGCCCTCCGCGTCCGTGATTGGATCTGGAGCTGGATTGGTTGACGTGATTGATGCAACGATCTGAGTAGGGTTACTGGCAGCCTCTTTGCGGCGGTCATGGCGTGGCGTGGTCTGATATGGTTCGCGGTCCCACGGGCCTCCCAAAAATAGAGCTTTGTTGCACACACTCTCACACGCTTCACCAAGTTGAGGACGGAGTAGTGGGATAGGGTTGGACACCCCACGGTAGTATGCTAATTTGGGTGGTGGATCGGTAGACGTATTCGCTTTTGATGGCTTTAGAAGTGTGCCAGAACAGGCAGATAAGTGTTGACAATTTGTAAAGCTGAGGTCCAACGATCGGATCCTTTGGAAATACACCGTCTTTTGGTCGATTGACCCCAATACCAGTGCTACCTACAGCTCATCAACAGAGCGGCTGTTGGAGTATCCGTACTTGCAGGATAGGAGCTAACTAAGGCCACCAGACAGATCCAAGCTCGAGGCCAAGAGTATTTGGTAGTAAGGTGATGCCATGCCATACCCCGCACTGGACAATCCTACCAGTCACCAACCGGCTGGACCCTACACTGGGGAGCGATATTGGGAATATAGGCGATTTAAAGCCAGTGTACAGGTACGAGTTACGAAGTACTGTACATCCGTCAAGTCACTGAGAACCTACCTCGGTGCTATAGGTGGCTAAGAGAATGCTTAACTAGTACTCCAGACCTTGTGTTTTGCAGCCCCAAGCTCTCGTACAGACCATCGCGTTGGGGAAGCCTCACTGATTAGAGACACTGGTTTGGAGAGGTACTACTTAACTTAACCATCAAGCTCTAGTTACGAGTTTTGAGGCGGCTATAAAAATTGAAATTGAAGTAATAGCATAACGGTCAGCGCTTTAGTTCCAAAGGACCCATTTCCCATTTGAGTACTTCGTAAAGTAATGTTGAGAGTCATCGGTCCCGGGATTGACCACGGGGTTTGAACGGTTGAAATGTTTCCCCAACCAGCGTCGACAGCCGTCCCGGAAGGAAAACGCCACGCAACGGAATGGAGAAGCTCAACTCAAAACTGCCTCGGCTGACTTGCCACAGCCAATCAAGGGAGGAAACCTCTTGACCTTGACCACCCACCCTTACGCAATTCGCGGGGTGAGGGAGGTCTGCTGTTGTGAGGCTGTGCAACCCATCACCCCAAACCACGCCATTGACGCATGCTGCGCTATTCTTGGGAGGCCTTGCTTGCCGATGGTGGCCGGCACGAACTGCTCGGGAAAACAGAAATCTTTCCATTGCGGTTCTTCTTGGTTTCTACGTAGGATTCGAATCTCTCAATAATCACGAGACGAGTGTAAGGCGCGAATTGACCCATCTGACTACTGTAAGCTTGGAACATTTTAAGTTGTCTGTTGTGTCTTTACTGTTTTGACGGTGATCGCGCCGGAAAGGCATCAACTGCGCTGAGCTCGCATTTCCAGCTTTTGATTTGCCTTGCGCGACAATAAATACAGACAATATTTTGGCTGTCATCAAACTCATCGCGAACAAATATCGAGAAAACCTCGTTGAGGCACCAGACAGGCCCACTCGTGGTCCAGGAGTCAGTCACATATCAAACCAGACATCAGTTCCTAGCATGGGTTGTGGGTCATCCAGCCTGAAAGGCGAAGATGTGAATGTGAATGGGGCCCCGATGCCCGCACCGAAAAGGGTCAATACCAACTTCGCCAGTGTCGATTATGGACAAGAAGCGAACCAGAGCCGAAGGATGACAGAGTATGCGCCACATGAAACCATAAAGGGGAAGAAAAGCCATGATGCATCAGGCTCCGGACGTCCGAGCGAAGCTGCTGATGGAAGAGCCGGCATCGCCCACCTGAACGACGACGGACCACTTGCTCCGGATGGATTGGGTGCCGATGCCGCAAAGGCCAGTTATCCCCACGAGGGCGTAGGGGGTCCAGGTATAGGGCGAACAGCTACCGATCACGTCGAATTGAAACCGTATATGACCAACGACGGGGACGGCTGGGATAATGGCGAAACCGCCACTAGTAATCAACAGCAGGCCTCATACGCTAATGGCATACATGACTCTGACCCAACATCGACAAGGGCGAAGCAGCATTTCGCGATGGAAAACGACCCCGCCAGTATAGAGAATCAAGAGTCAAGGCAGCAAAAGGCGAGCAATTCGCAGTCTCTCAACCCGACCGCTGCAGGTGCGCCGTCGGAGGATAGCGAGGAGCGCAAAAAGTCTTGGCTCGGCGAGAAGTATAGCAAGTATCATGCTGCTAAGACGGGCAGGGACGTGGTCATCTCGGATGAGGACCTGAAGAAGTACACGGGTAAGGACCGCAAGGAACTCAAAGAGTGGGCAGACGGCAGAAAGGGCGTGGGCGAGAACCAGATCATCGGCAATCAAGGCACCGGAGACTATTGGGGAACAGCGTGATCTGCTAACTAGCACCAAATCCCATAAGTACGGCCGTGGTGTAAAGGCTTATGGTGGTGTCGTCTACGATGAACAGACCTGAAGGTGGAACCCACTCGCTCGCTCGTGCTTCAATCAACCAGCCTGCTGGAAGCTGAAGAAAATTGATGAGACGAAAGCTTGTTGCATGGCGGGAGGGGGGAGGTCCAAGGTGGGATAGGAAGGAAGCACACATGATCGATGCGGCCATATAAGGACTGCTAAGTAGTACGATAGTACCAAAGGGATTCAGGAAGCCGTGCGGAGATGGCAGCTGCAGATTGGTAAGGTCATCGTGCGTTCAGCACGGTTTCAGGCTCAGGAATATCTAAAGCCTACTACTACCTGGGGTCATCGGAGGTCATTCATATTGGAGGAATCAGTCTCGTGTACACCATAGTTATTCATCATGATTGTAATCTCATTCTTCAGAAATCCCCCGAGCTTTCATGAATCTCGTTCTGTCTTTTGTTCTATGAACTTATGTAGTGTACCTTGAAGCGCATAGTATACTAGTATATTCCAAAGCAAACCACCAGTGGGCCATCCGTGGTAATTTAACGATCGAGCGACCTCCAGCATTGTGTAACCTTATACCTGCTTGTAAAACTTGTAGAAGAGGAAATAGCCAAACCAAGTCTTCTATTTTGTCCGTTTTCGTAGGCTACGAACAGCAAGGCCTATTCTCCGGTGGAGTACGGTATGCTAATAGTTTCATCCTCCTCCTATTGATGGCTTGGGCAAGAATCCAATCTCGGAATCTCTAAATCCATGTCCCGCCCGACTGTACAAAACTGGGCGATGAGAAAGTGTCCGGAATTGAACGCTCTTAGCTCGTGAGAGTTTCGATGTCGCTTCAACATCGATTAAGTCTTTTTCATATAAGATACACAACATTCAACCGGCCGCACTAGAGCAGTATCACTCGGTACGGGAGTCAAGGTGCCATTCTTCAGGCACGGGGCGGATGTGCATTAGAAATGGATAATCATCCGCGTGGAAGCCATCTTTGTGGAGTGGCGGATTTTGAGAGGCAAAATCTCTCTCTGCGAAGCACTGGCAGGCTCAGAGCTGCTCGCGTAAGGTACTGGCAGCGGGGTTCAACAAATACTTCAAATGAAATCTTGTCTTGTAATCGAGCATCAACTGCTGGAGGAGTTCGCTTTGGACTTTCCCTTATCGGTGTCTTGAGTGATAGAGGTGGTGCTGGAGGCACGTCCGTCATCACCGTATAAATGATTCTGCTCAATGTATTCAACAACTGGTGCAGGGATGAGATACTGCACGCTCATTCCTCTTCGAAGGAAAAGTCGGATCTTCGTGCTGCTTACGTCATTTTGGATCAGCTGCTGGATGACGTGAATATTATCACGGTAGGTTTGAAGGCTAGCAAGAGCCTCGTCGATGTCAGTACCTGATCGTTCGATGATGAAGGTGCCGTAGCGGCCGAGTATATGGTCGAGATCCTTTTCACTCCATACGCCCGGGGTTGACATGGTTTGAATCAAGTCGGCACCGGCAAGTAGAGCGATCGTAACTGGTTTTCGTTTCCCATCTCCAGTGTCGATGCCCTTCCTTGCAACATTTATCTCGTGGTCGAAATGATCCAGGACTTTTGCAGTTGGCTGGTATTCCTTCTTCTCGGCTTCCCAGGTGTCGACCATAAGCCAGTTGGAGGCCTTGTCAATGGCAAGTTGGCACATGGCTACGCTGTTGAAACAGTTAGGAATTGACGTCATCTTGAGTATGAATTGTGTCAATGCTTACCGATGCTCTGCGAGAGCAAGGCCTTGCTTCTTGTAGGCGTCGGAGACAGGTGAAAGGTAGCCGCCTACCATTTCAAACTCTGTGTTGTGCTTGACATAATCGGCAGCCATGACAAACATCCGCAAGTGCAGGAAAGTTATGGGTGAAAAGGAGCCACAAGCGACGAGGAGCAGTGGTGTTTTGGATGGGTCATCCATTTTCTTCTTGAGGCGAGCATCGGGGAAATGGTATTCGTCCATGATGCCGAAATCGCCTGTTATGGCTTGCAGTACAGTGGAACGACGCTGAACTAGTGGAAGTTGACTCTTTCCGAGAGATAAAGAATATACTGAGGTTCCTTGAGGGACGATGGAGAGCAGGGCGGATTTGTCAGGTGAAGTCGAGGTGGGAAAGATGGATGAGTCGGATAGCGGGGCGCAAGGTGACGCCGAAGTCAAACGGCTTGGGAGAGTCTGAGAAGCCTGTGGCCGAAGATGCGGGCAGAGGGTGATAGAGCACGAGGGAACAATCAACGAGGGACTTCTCAGCATTTGAAGGCATCCATGGCCGGATGGAAAAACAAAGTTGAGAGCAATGGTACTAATGTCCGTGGAGGAGGATGTACGAGGAGGAGTGGGAGTTGTGGTCGTGACAAGTTCTCGGTTCGGCGAAGTGGAGAAATGAGAGGGACAGTGGGAGATGGACCAGCCAGCAGGGTGTTCTGCAGTTTTTGAACACCAACAGGGGAAAACTGGGCTCCGAATTCCCGGGACTAAAAATGAGTAATATCGTCGTCGACTTGTAGCAGCCTGAGTAGCGCAAAGAGGGTTTCACTTTTCGCAAGGGGAAGGGACTGCGAGTAGGCTACGGCTGGGCCCAGGCGGCGTCCTAAGTAAATGAGTATTAGTATTCAGTCAATGGGTCAATGGGGGAGAGGGGTGGGGTTATCTGCCTAGAGAACTGGCATTAGGTGTTGGAGAAGGCCGAGGGGGTGCTGAAAATCTAGATGGTGCTAGGCACAAGATGGAATAGCGGTATTATAGTAGGAACTTAGTCAATCATTCGCTCGTGAATCAGGCAGTGTAGGCTTAGGAGGCTGAATGATGCCATCCAAGGACCCCTGGCTAGTTCAGTATCCTTTCTGACGTCGTTAACTGGGGACGAAGTACTCCGTATTGCAGCACACATTGATATTAGACACAGTTAAGGGTTATTGGAAGAATCAGACTAATACCTACATAGGTAGGGTAATTGTGGCATCTTCTGATTTATGCTCATGGTCTTCTCACAAAACCATACTACCTAGGTGTGACTAACGGGCTATTGGGAGGGAGGGGGACCCGGGGTACCCAAGGGTTAGACAACAACATCAGTCAGTGATCACTGCACTTGGCTGGCGAGGGATCAGAAGGCATCAGCACAAAGGGAACCGAAGTACCCTAGGCAAAGAAGGCTTTGTGCAGGGCCTATCAGTAAAGGCCCCGGCTTAATAGTCGTAACTTTTATGGTCTAAGGGTTCTCCGTACGTACCTATAGCACTCCGTACTCCCCACCGTCAACGCCCCATCGCTCTTAACTAACAAGAGTCCCCTCTGCCCACAAGGTGCTCCAAACCATACCTATCAGTTAGGTAAGAGTACCCCGTAGAGTGGCAGCCCGTAGGCGGGACGAGGCACTCCGTGACCTCTGTACCCATCAATGGGACCTAATGGGCAATAATGTATCAGATCTCCCGGCGCACGGCTGGATTGCCGAATTCTCAAAACTGGACCCTACTGCCAACTAACCAACTAGGCTTAGCCGTCTTGCCTTGGCCTCATCTGCAAGTCAAAGAGGCAGACACGACGTCCATACCTAATCTATCTAATCCATCGGCATATCAAACTCACTACCATCTTTCATTCTCGAATTTCTGCATTTCATCAGTTTCACTTTGTAGGCCATCTACTCAAATCATGGCCGTGCCTCTCACTTAGATCCAAGTTCTTCCTGCAGCCGCCCCTTCGATGGCGGGTTAAGCATGGCACATCTGCCCGCACCCTCTTCAAACTCGCAGCTTGCAACTGTCCAACGCACACCAGGCTCTGCTGCCCACCATCAATTCAACCGCAATCACAACCACAACCACAGCAATCCGGCTGCCTCTTCTTCACAATCCGCCTCGCCTCCTTCCTCTTCTTCACCCAGCGCCAGGTATTACTCTCACTTCACTGCCTCGCAGTCTTTATCTTCCACTTCCTCGCAGGATCCCCTCTTTGTCTTGATTTTCCATCTCCCTCGTCCCTTCGCCTTCATTCGTCACACCCTTCAACCGCTCTGTTACATCCCGCATTTGTCCATTCTTTTTTTACAAAATTTCCACAGTCTTTGAATGATATCAAGATCTGTTGCTCATGTCCCGCAGAGTCACTCGCTCGTCTGCGAGGCTCGCTGCAGAGTCTGGCGCCCCCTCTACCGCCGTTCTACCCGACTCCGATCCCTCTCCTACATCGCTGCCTCCTCAGGCCTTGTCCAAGAAGCGAAAAGCCCCCGGTCGTCGACTCTCCAGTCCCGCTGACCCTTCCCAAGATTCATCTCCCTCATCTGCTCCTCCACGGGGGAAGAGACAGAAGGTCACTGAGTCAAAACCACCTCAGACTCCTTCCCTGCAGCCCTCGCGTGCGAGCAGGAGTAAGGCTTCTACCACTGCCACGGCAATGTCGAACAATGCGTGGGCTCTTCCTTCAACTGTGAGTAAGGATAAATCAGCTGAAGATCACAGATCATCCTCTCGGTATCCAGACGAGCCATCCAAACCATTGACTTCCAAGTCCAGCTCGAGACGTCCTTCTAGTAGCAACAACAAGAAAGCTCGACCAGGTATTCCTCTCACACTATCTTCCATTCAGACTAGTCTGACTCCTGCATCAGATCTATCTCCTCCATCGCAGACGACCTCCTCCCGTCGATCAAAAAAGCGGCCCAGCAAGAAGGATCAGGATATCATCATGAAGGATGATGAAGAACCCGACCACAAGCCTTCAAGACGAGAAAAAGAATCTAGTCCACCTCCAAACCAATCCAATAGCGATAGCAACGACGGCGATAACCACAGCGACATGGATGAGGACGATGGGCCAGATCCTTTTGCTGCGGCGCTCTTTGGTGTTGGTCGTGGCGGCCCTCCTTCAGGCTTGTCAAGTACCCTTCGAGCTCTGAGTGGAATGATGAGCGGCATGTCGTCGAGACTGAGGGAAATATTGAGCAATCTCCGCCAAGTGGATAACCCGACAATGCAGATGTTGGCCCTTGAAGAGCTTTCCAATCTGTTGTTGGTCTCTAACGAAGACAACCTCTCAGGCCAGTTCTCGCCAGACCCTTATGTCAAGGAGTTAGTCAGTTTGATGCAACCAAATCCCATCACAGGCGAGGAAAACCCTGAAATGATGCTTCTGGCCTGCCGGTGTATTGCGAATTTGATGGAAGCTCTTCGAGGCTCGGTTGCAAATGTGGTCTATGGTGGAGCTGTACCAGTTCTCTGTCAGAAACTACTTGATATCCAGTACATCGATGTTGCTGAGCAGGCCTTGAGCACCTTGTCCAAAGTCTCGATCGACTTCCCTGGTTCCATTGTCCGCGAAGGCGGCTTGACCGCTTGTCTGCAATTCCTTGACTTCTTCGCAACAGGTACACAGCGAACTGCCGTTACTACCGCAGCGAATTGCTGTCGTAACATTCCCCACGATTCATTCCCGGTCATCCGAGATGTCATGCCGATTCTATTGAATGTCCTAGCCAGCCATGACCAGAAGGTCGTCGAGCAGGGCTGTCTTTGTGTCACGCGAGTCATCGATAGTTTCAAACATAGTCCTCACAAGCTGGAGCAACTGGTTGATACATCGCTGCTTCGAGCCATTCTAGGCCTGCTACTTCCTGGAACGACGAATTTGATTGGTGCAAACATTCATACCGAATTTTTACGAGTCCTGGCCATCGTCGCCCGCTCCAGCCCACGGCTCTCTGCCGAATTGCTCAAGATGAATGTCGTTGACACCCTTTACCAGATCCTTACGGGCGTTTCTCCACCATCCGAGACTTCAGATGCTGCCTCGAAGATTGACAGCGTCGTGATCATGCAAGCCTTGATCCATCGACCCCGAGAACAAATTTATGAAACCCTCAACGTCATCTGCGAGCTGCTTCCTCAACCCAAGATGAGTCGCGATCTTGATGTCGAGGTCTATGAAGATGTGGAAGACGAGGTCTCAGATAGCGCTCATGATCCTACGACTAATAAACCCTCTCGACTAGAGACAAGACTCCAGCTGCTTGAAACTTGCAAGGAAGAAACACGCCGGTTTGCCATGATTCTTCTACCAACTCTGACAGACGCTTATTCCAGTACCGTCAATCTCAGTGTGCGGCAAAAGGTTTTGATTGCTCAACTGAAGATCCTCTCCAATCTCGAGACAATTGTCATTGAAGAGGCTCTGCGGCCAGTGCCCTATGCATCATTTCTTGCTTCAATTCTTTCCCAGGAAGACCACCCTAGCCTGGTGATGTTTGCATTGGAAGCATCCGAACTTCTATTCGAACGACTTGAAGACATTTATCAGTATCAATTTCACCGAGAAGGTGTTATTGGCGAGATTAAGAAACTTGCCGATCGCCCTCTCGAACGCAATAGAAAAGGCTCTTCTGGTTATGAGCGCAGCCAAGATCCCAGCGCTGCTAATCAGGGTGCTCCTGAATCTTCCACAACAGCCGTTCTTCCGCTTGGTCAGTCCAAACCACAAGACGCTAGTGCAGAGGAGGACCACAATGACAATAACGAAGAAGATGATGACAATGAGGAAGACGATGATGACGACGATCCTGAAGACGACGACGAAGATGATCACGATGAGGACGATGAGGAGAACCTTGCGATTCGACACGACCATGATATCGATGATTCGCAGAGTTCAGGTTCGTCTGATGACGAAGAGATGCCGTCTCCACTCGCCATTGCTGGTATTGCCGACTTGGTCGTTCTGCGAGCGAAGAAGTTCCTCGAAAAACACGACACAAGAAGGGGTAAAGAACTGAAGAGCAAGGCGGCGGGTATTCGCAGCGATCTCCACAAGCTTGCCAGTGATATCGAAAACTTTTATGCTGGCCCAATCGATCTTGAAGCAAAGAGTTCATTGTTCGGTAATCTTGCAAAATATTTTGACGGGGATGCCTTGGAAAGCATAACAAGCTCAGAGTTACTGGACTCCGGAGTTATTCGCGCGCTCTTGAATGTTCTCTGTGACGGTCCCCATCAGGCTTCCAGTGCTGCACGAGCAGACTTCGTGTTGTCTTTCATGGGATCCACTAACAACTCGAATATCAAAACAGCATCGGCCTCTTCAAATCCAACATCGTTGAGCGTTTTGATCCAGAAACTCCAGGACTTGCTTAGTCGAGCTGAGCACTTCGAGGTTTTGACCGTCAACAACAATGCCGCAGAAAGTACGCGGAGCAATTCCACATCCATGCTTTCACGCCAAATTCGTCTCAGGCTCTCAGCGGACAGCGATGCTGAGATTCCACCAACCTACCGCGAGATGATAGTCTCAATTCACGCAATAGCAACTTTCAAAGCTCTTGATGATTATCTGCGTCCTCGCTTCAGCTCCTCTGATCGCCCTGCCTCCGCTCAAAGACGTCGAGACATGTTGCAGCAGATCGCAAATGCTCGGTTGGCCCATCTCTCGGGAGCTGCTGAATCCGGCCTGTTTTCTCCTTTTGGCCATGAGTTTGGATCGCCCGCTACCCCTCCGCCTCCTCCTCCTGCTGCTGCTGCTGCTGCATCAGGGTCGGAATCTCGTCTGTCCTCTCGCAATAAGCAGCGGCCTGAAGCAAAGCAAGGCACTGCAGACAAGAAGGAAGAAGAAAGAGTGGAACGTAAGCGCTCAAGCCGACGGGCGCAGGCATCTTCATCAAGACCACCACGAGCTGCTCCTGAGCCCAGTGCCGAAGAGGCCACTAATACTCTTGAATGCGCAGACGAGAAGACCCTAGACGATGAGCCTGCTCCAGAAGCCGAGGCTGATGGCACCTTGGAAGCATTCGTTGACGGCATCGACGAGGATATGTCTGATGAAGATATGCCAGAGCCAGGAGCCGTCAATATGGAGGTTGGTTCTAGTGGCAAGGTCACCGCTCGGCAAGATGATGGTACTAGGGTTTTCACCCCTCAACCGGGCACACCAGTACCCGGTGGGACTCGCCCACCTTCCTCAGATCAATCGCCTGGTCCATCTCCTGCAGGTGCCTCTGCAAATGGCCCTAGACCATCCTATGCATCGGCGCTTTCATCGACACCTCAAGATTGGCACATCGAGTTCAGCATTGACGGTAAAATCATTCCCAACAATACGACCATTTATCGCGCTGTTCATCACAACCGTGATCAGCCTCAAGATTCGTCATCGAGAAGTGTTTGGTCAGGTGTCCATACCATCAAATTTCGCAAAGTCAGAGGTCCACCACCAAAGACGTCTGTTCTTCCAGCCTGGGGTGAATCAGAGAATAAGACCGAGTCTAGCGATGGGCTTCCAGCGTCCTTGAATGGCCATCCTGTGACGTCCTCTATTCTTGCCTTGCTACGAATTCTACACGAGCTAAATGCAAATCTCGACGATGTCCGTGAAAGTACCGGTCGCCCTGATCTAACTTTGCACGCAGAGCCGCTAGCATCCTTTATCAACACTAAGCTGACGGCCAAGATGAATCGACAGCTGGAAGAGCCGTTGATCGTGGCTAGTAACTGCTTGCCAGATTGGAGCGAGGATCTTGCAAGAACATTCCCCTTCCTCTTTCCCTTTGAAACCAGACACTTGTTCTTGCAATCAACCTCATTTGGGTACTCACGTTCGATGATCCGTTGGCAAAACAATCAGTCTGAAAATGAAGATCGTCGTGATCGTCGCAGAGATGATCGGCCTATCATGGGACGCCCACAGCGTCAAAAGGTTCGCATTTCACGCCATCGCATTCTGGAATCCGCTATGAAGGTGATGGACATGTATGGTGCATCACCAAGTGTTTTGGAGGTCGAGTACTTTGAAGAAGTCGGCACCGGACTGGGACCTACACTTGAATTTTATTCCAATGTCTCAAAAGAATTTTCGAAGAAGAAACTCAAGATGTGGCGGGAAAACGACTCCATCGAGAATGACCAGTTTGCCTTTGGCAAGAACGGGCTCTTTCCATCTCCCTTGAGCACAGTTGAAAGCCGCAGTGAAGCTGGCAAGAAACTGATGCTACTTTTCAAAACACTTGGCAAGTTTGTTGCACGCTCAATGCTTGACTCGAGAATCATAGATGTCTCATTCAGCCCGGCATTCTTCAAGATTGGCGAACACTCGGCCGCACCGTCCATCGGTTTACTGCGAACAATTGATCATGACCTCGCAAACTCATTGTCTCAATTGCAGCAATTTGTCAAAGCCAAGACCAAAATCGAGACTGACTCAACAATGACAAGTTCTGCCAAGGCACAGGCCATTAGTGACTTGACTATTCGTGGTGCTCGGATCGAAGATCTTATGCTCGATTTCACGTTGCCAGGATATCCTGGCATCGAATTGACAGAAAATGGGCAGAACGTCCCTGTTACTATGGACAATGTTCAAGACTACGTTGACAAGGTTCTTGATTTGAGTCTCGGCAGTGGTGTACGTCGACAAGTCGAAGCTTTCCAAACTGGCTTCTCACAGGTCTTTTCGTATACCACTTTGAAAGCTTTCACTCCAGACGAATTGGTCATGCTCTTCGGAAGAGTTGATGAGGACTGGTCAATTGAAACTCTGATGGACTCAGTCAAGGCCGATCATGGTTTCAATATGGACAGCAAGAGTGTGAAGAATCTTTTGCAAACCATGTCCGAGCTGACACCTCCTCAACGTCGAGATTTTCTGCAATTTGTAACAGGCAGTCCCAAATTGCCGATTGGAGGGTTCAAGAGTCTTACGCCGATGTTCACAGTGGTCTGCAAGCCCAGCGAGCCCCCTTACTCTTCTGACGACTATCTACCGAGCGTTATGACTTGCGTCAACTACTTGAAACTGCCTGACTACTCAACACAAACGAAGCTGAAGGAGCGACTGTTTGTGGCAATTCGTGAAGGGCAGGGAGCGTTCCATTTGTCGTGAATGGCAGGGGTTGGAGGCGCAGTTTGCAAATGTCCTCCCACCGCAAACTCAAATCGATAAAAAGTTTGTGGAATTGAGTTTCAGCTAAGGGGCCCTACAAATATGATGCCTAGAATCCCAAGGGGAACCAGCTGTGAATACGAGCAGGTTCGTGCACGGCCGCGATTTGTGTGGAGAGCGTAAAGACCGTTCCAGCCAAAATAGACCGAAGGTTGCGATGGGGATGGACTTGGGGGTTACTCCTGTTGTATGGGTATGGAATAGGGAGACAAAGCAGAATAATGTGAAAACGAAATTTGAATTTAACAGCAAGTGGTATGTGCATCCTTAGTGGGTGCTGGATGGACTGACTAGAGACGGAGCTCTCACCTTTGATTGTCATAGTGGTGGCTGCGCAAGAAATGAACGCGGCCAACCTAAGGTCATGATTGCGGCATTGTGGGGAAGGGAGAGCGCCTCTAAGTAGTTACGATAATGAGGTTGAGTCTCATGACCAGACTAGCATCATCATACAGATAATAAAATAACAAGACTGGTTTCTTTCAGCACGGACTGGCTTTGGTATCGATATTATTAGCAAGTTTGGAGTGCCTGGCAAGCCTTGTGTTGCTTGCTCAATAAGGCTTGGTGTGGTCCCTCTTCCACCATTACGGGACTGATTGCCTCCTCCAAACCCAGAATAGGTACAAGGCAAGGAACGGTATTAATTACCCCATTTTGAGTTCACGACTTACAGCCCAAGGTCAATCTTCCAATCATCATAGTCCAACGTGAAACGTTGTACATACGTAGAACGAATGCGGGCTCAAGAGAACAAATGAAAATAGGGTCATGAGGGACAACAAGTAGGAATGGGTAATCCTTTGGGTTCGGTTCGTGTCCGAGTCTATGTACGTAGCTATCTAAGGATGTCTCTCCTCATGCGAACTTAACTAGGTAGTAGGATAATCGTAACCGCGCGGTCGTGATGATGGCAGTCGCGGGTCAGGGGCGGCCTGAGTATCGTATAAAAGTCCATAATACAACAGTGAAGGTCAAGTCAAATATTCCAAGTATGCCTAGTTGGCTAGCTATCTCCCGTGGGACGGGGTCATGCGGGTGTGGCTGGGAGCCGGAGGCTGAATAGATGGGACATCTGGCTGCTTCTTCTGCTGGTGGCTCGACTTTGTGGTTTCACCGGCTCTGAGCGAATTGGAGCGCGAACCTGCACGTGAGGACGAAGGGGACATTGACGACCCCTGTCGTCTCGACGCGGGGGAGGAGACCCTCACGCTTTTCTCGGATGCACTGTCATACTGGGCCAATTTCTCGCGCTGCAGCTGCTTGACCAGACGCTGTCTCCTCATATCTCTCAGGGAGAGGAGCAGGAGCATGAAGTGGAGGACCCAGAGAAAGGTGCCGCATACGATGCCGCCGATCTGAAGGCTGCCGACGGCGTACAGGACAGGCTCGCACTCACGCGCGAAAACGTTGAGCATGTTGCAGACCAAGATGCCGGACTGGGTACGCACGGCGGGGCGCCAGAAGCGGAACAGCGAGCCGTAGCCTGCGATGAACAGAGCTGGGATCATGATGGTGAGGATCAGGACCGTAACGGTGGTATGGACGATAAGGGAGCGGCGAGACAGGGCTGGCAAGGCTGGAGTCTGGCGTCGGCGCTGCTGAACTTGGTCATAGACCAAGACGCTGGCGTGATAGAGGAAGGCGAAGGTCAGGGGCCCCAGCGAGAAGCCATCGGTCCAGTCGCCAGGGTTGGGACCAGAGTTATGGAAGAAATTGGCGTTCCAGCGCGGGATGGCGGCGGCGAACAGTGATATCGCCACGAGGCTGGTCACCAGGCTAGCGACGTGCAAGCCGACCGTGATCTGACGGCGGTAGCGGTGGTGAGAATGGAGGCTGTTCGGTGGCGTGAGTTCGGTGGGGTACGTCGATGATAATATGAGGGTCTTGGTGAGCATAGTGGTGGTTCAAAGTTACCCCTTGGGCGATTGTGGATTGTGTGGTTTTTGTCCCCAAACTGAAGTGATAACAGGCTGGTTTGATGAGGTGTAACCCTGTAGCCTGAGAGTTTTGTATCTCGAGTATATCGCGAATTGAGGGGATGGGTGATATACCAAAGTATCTGCGTCTTGTCCAGCAAGAATCGCTCTGGGTGAATTAAAAAGAAAAATAATAATGCGGAAGAAAACGACGACGAAGAACAGAACTGCACAGCAATTGAGGGAAGAGAAGAGAAGGAAGGGAGGACGCGACTCAGTCAGGATCAACAACAGAGATGTAGCTGAACCTGAAGCCGAGCCTTGGAGTTTGGCCTCACCGTGAGTGTTCCAAGTTGCCATCTGGAGGACTTACCTCGCCTTGGGGAGCAAAAGACTCGTGGTTACTGGTCCTGCGTCGATGGGATGTTCCCCCCCGGGTCCTCGTAAGTTCCATTGCAAATCACGGCGGGAGGCGAGTTGCCGAAGGCGTTTCTGCGACACTTGGTGAAAGAGAGGCCGTCGCGTGCGACAGTCGTCGAACCAGCGGTGCGTGTAGGAGGCGGTGGCAGCGATGCTGAAACACCACGCGTAGCAAGTCACCAAGTGGTCACTAGGAACATGTCTGAATCAGGGCAGGTCTCAGGGTCAGCGTGGAATGCCGCCATTGGCCCAGTGGACAAATGGAGTTCTGTGGGCAGGGCTGCCTTAGGGCTCATTGGGGGCCCAGGTCCCACGGAGGGGGGTTTGAGGGCACTTGATGGCACTTGATGGCCCTTATTGGGGGCTGCCCCGAGTCGCCTCGGCCCATTGGCAGCCACTGGCCTTGCTGGGAGTCTTAGGGAACCATGGAACACTTCCGGAAAAGCCACCTGCCGGGAGCTGTGGTGTTAGGCTCTTAGGCTGTTCTAGGCTCTTCTGCCCTTGCCATCCGGCGCCATTCCCGGGCGCCCTATGCCGAGACAGGGGGCTAACTGCCGTTGGAACTCCGCTTTTGGAAGGGCACTCCTTGCTCCTTGGCGGGGGGTCATGCCGGGTGGTCCATGAGTAGGCCATGGGTAGGCCCAAGATAGCCCAATTGGAAGACATGCCTGTGCACTTGCAGCTTTGCACAGTAGCTGGCAAAATAGTGCAAGGCATCAAGTTCAAGACTTAGTACTGGTCCAACGGTCGCAGGGTTGACAGGTGACTCTCGGAAGGGCTGTCTTCATGGGCCTCTGACGCTACTAGGCTAGAGAGAAAAAAAAGAGCAAAGTGAGATAATCTGGTTGTCAGTAAATGCCATAGGCCCCGTTGCGTGTTCTCTGTCACTTAGCACCGTCACTGTCACTTGTCGACCCTACCTTGGTTGTGACATCTCCCCCCATCCCGCCCGGAAAGAAAAAAAGAAACCGAGATGAGTGCAAATACGGCGCCCATCAGGCTACGAGACACACCTGCCGAGCTGCAAGCCAAACTGGGCTTGAGCAACCAACGATTTGAGAACTTTAAAAACTTCGCCAGAAGAGCCCACAACGAATACATGCACTCTCATCCCAACTCCAGATGGGCCGACGTCAAGGTGGTCTGGACTGCCCTTCCGGAACACGAGACCATGGCTGCCACCGAGATCATGTACAACCTCTGTCGGGACGGCAGCCTTTTCCCCCCAACATATTCGCAACAAAGAATTCGAGATGGCATACTGGCGAGGCTGCATCAAGTCCGGCGTACTTGGCAGCAAGGAAAAAGACAACCACGGGGGCAGCAGGCCGACGATGACTAGATGCTGGAAGCAGAAGTGAATAACTCCAAATCCACTGCTTTGGAGGTTGAAGGTGCGAAGGGATTGAGCAAGAGAGAGGATGTCAGATTGCTTACTATATACAAACAGTACTGGCGTCAGTGGTCGGTATTCGGGTTGCTACTTACTATTAATGGACATGTTCTGGTCTCGCAAGGATGCACGGATGTGGTCGCTCTTTTCCAATCGGAAGTGTGCTTTGACGGGACCAAGGTACAAGGCGAGTAGGTGTCTCCATATTGAGCACGGAGGTACAATGTACACACACACCAAGCTCTTCTGTTTGTCGCATCTGAACGGAGCAGACGGCCAGAGCCGACAGATAGTGACATGATGAACAAATCAGAGATGTGGGACGAACACGAACGCGCATGTGCGCCCGTCCACGACGTGGGTGCCCTATTGGACTTAAATGGATGACTGGAATCCGGTGGATAGAGCTGTGTGACCAAACCCCCCTTGGGAAGCCTGGATGCCTGCATGCAGAGGCCAGGAAGCACAGCAAGACTCGTGTCGAGCGGCTCGTGCCATGGTGCCAGTGTGTTTGAACTGATGGGGAGTTAGTGAGAACGGATACCAGATACCCAGGTGGGTGGGAGGACGGAGAGGAGTCTGAGGAGTCTTGAGGATGGGTGAATGGTCATTGCTGGATGGTGATAGGGTCGTGGGACTCAAAGCAATTCAAGGCCCATGGCATGATAGGATCGTTCGGCCAGCCTTTGCGGCCCGGCCAGAGACGGCGTGGCTGTTTTAGGTGGTGCTAATTACTGTGAGTCTGCATTTTGCATGAACCAGGAGGTGACTGGAACGGGTCGGAAATACGGAGTACCTCATGCTTCTCTCTTCGCAAACTGCCAGCAGTGGTGTCCCGTGTACCCTCGTATTGTACCTGGTCGTAGTCTCTTGGGAGTGTGGTCGTAGTCTTCGGGATTTTAGCCACTCGCTACCGCGGACTAAAGGTACTAGATTCAATAGCCATTACCATGAAGGGTGATGGGTGAAGCGAGGGATCTCTATCTTACTCGATGAGTACTCGGCCCAATGTGCCTTTGAGAGGTATGTTTCAGGACTGGTTATCAAGTGACGCGGACGACGCGTGCTTGCCTGAATGGTCTGAATACCTACGTGGGAAGCTGCCCTCCTGGGTCCTCAAGTATTACAATAGTACTACGGAGTACTCGATAGCTGCTCAGTTTGAGGCCCTCCTTCCCTTCTCGCACAGACACTGGTAGGTGACTGGCTTGCTGTGCACCCGTGACGTGGTGCTTCTCCTGCTCCTTCTGGTCTCACACAAATGGGGTCCCTTTGATCATGGATATGCCTTCTTTGTTGCCGATTTAGTCGTTACAAACCTAGGGTCGCTGCTTCCTAGTAAGGGATCCTCAAGGCGGCTTCGAGTTCCCGGCTGCCATAACCATGCCTGTTGATCGACCATCATACCGCATCGCGTTAGCTAATAACCCAGTACTCCATACCCATCAGATGTCAAGCAGAGGTATTAGCCAGATCCACTCTGCCTGTACGAGTATCCTTATAAAAACCATCTGCCAATTAAGATAGGGATCCGAAACACATGTGTAGGTAACAGCTTGCTCCGTCAAAGGTAGGACACTAGGGTGAGCTGCCTCCGAAAAAAGGATCTAGTTATAGTTATGAGTACCTGCGTTGGTGACAAACCTTCTGTGAGTAATGCGCCTTTCCACGGCCCCAAATAATCGGTGTTCTTCCTATTCGGCACCTGCTATGAGGACGATGCCGCCTCAGACTTGACATTTGGCACCTCAACCACGGCTGCGGGTAGAGTAAGGCATGTCAAAGAGGATTGACGAGCTAACATCAGACGAGATAACCTTTTAATTAAATAATGCACAAGATTGCGACTAGTAGTCGACCTGCATGAAGAAGCCAGGTCGATCCGACCAGGGGTTGGTCAATGGTGGTTCAGTCTTCCCTTGCAAATATTATTAGGGCCATGCTCCCTTCTCCCTACGAATGAATACCTTGCCCTAGGAGTTGCTTTTAACCGCGGCATGTGAGATACTGAGCATCTCAGGCAATCCATGATTCACCTGGTACCTGTAAAGCCGTCGCTTTTAGTCCGCTTGGAGGTCATAACCGGGGATATAATAATTAACCAGTCGGCCTCGCCAGGCACGCACATACCTACACAGGTCTACCACAGAGGACCTGATCCATCGTGCCTCCTACAAAGGACAAGCAGTGTGATCTTGAAAACACCACTGGTCATCATGACGCCTTCCTACCTGCCTAGATACTTCGAACCTCGGCACCTGCTCCTATCGTGGCTTAAGGAAGCACCGGGAACTGAGGTGAGCCATTAATATTTTCCTCAAGACGACGCCCCGAGTCCCCTAACTTAGGCTCGGCGGCTGGAGGAGGCCGAGGGACATTCGATCTCACTACTCGTACGCAAGGTGTCTGCCCTGAGCAATTCCGAGGCTCCGAGTCCCGCCATCACCTATGACGCACTGTGCCATACGTGTACTCCGTACGGAGGACGCGAACAAACACCCACAATCTACCTGTACCTACAATCTCCATGTTTATCCACATTTTCACTCCATCCCTCAATTCATTGGGTTTCTATGAACCAGTCTGAACCCATTTCTCCTCGTTTGAAATGCTATTCAAACTGTTCACTGCTTCTTACAACATCTTGCTGGGCCTAGGATCCTATCTTGTCCGTTCAATTCATTGACAATGCGGTGAAACACCGCTCTTGTCTGCCATATATTGGCTAACACACTCTCTATGCCGGCAAACCAAACTCTTCTTGCGGGCCTCGCTGGTATCATGCAATGGCTCAGACGATCTCTTCCTTAGTCTCATCAGGCGTTGACTATGGAACCAGTCCACATCTCGAACCTCCTCCCACCACCTTCCCATATCCTGACAAGAGCAGTTCAACCAAGAGCGGTGCCCGCCTGGAGTCGGATGCCACCCTATATGAAGACAACGATTCAAACCGAATCGGCGAATCTTTATCACGCCCAAAATCTCCTGTATTAACCTCTGAGGCACAGAGTACGCGGCCTCGCCTCGCTGCGCACAAATTCGAAACAGATCTCGCGCACCCAGTTGCACCTAGGCAGCTTCCTCCTCTCAGAGCGCATCAGTCCGCTTTAACATACCCATCTGATGGCACTAATGATTCTACCGATGATGACTCCTCTGAGGATGGGGTGGCTCCCACCATGGGCAGATCATATACACAGCCTACGGTCAACGTACTCTCCAAAGCCCAGCTCAATCGAGTTCGCACACACCCAAGAGGCCGCGGCCTTACGGTAGGCAATGAACATTTTGAATCATCTGGCCGGGTAGCAAGAGATGGGAGACTCACAATTTCCATCAACGAGGCAGCCAACAGCGGCTATCTCGCCAAAGCGCTAGGTGCAACCATCGAGAGCCACCTTAGACCGCATCATCTACAGGAGGAAAAGGCCTCCCAACAGGCCAAGGCCGATTTTCTTGAAGCCAAGCCAAATCTACAGATTCCCCGTTTGAACATTGTGATAATGGTAATTGGGAGTCGTGGCGATATCCAACCATTCCTGAAGATCGGAACGATCTTGAGAGACAAGTACCACCATCGGGTCAGGATTGCTACCCACCCAACCTTCAAAAAGTTCGTTCAAGAGGAAATCGGGCTTGAGTTTTTTTCTGTTGGAGGCGACCCTTCTGAGTTAATGGCCTTTATGGTCAAGAATCCAGGTTTGATGCCCTCGTTAGAAACGGTAAAGGCTGGAGAGATAGGACGACGAAGAGAGTCAATGTATCAAATGTTTCAAGGCTTTTGGAGGGCTTGTATCAATGCGACCGACGACGAAATGGACACCACCAATCTAAAATTAATGGGGACGAGTGCGCCTTTTGTGGCAGATGCAATCATTGCCAATCCGCCCTCCTTTGCTCATTATCACTGTGCGGAAAGACTTAGCATACCTCTCCACCTTGTCTTTACCTTCCCATACTCACCCACGCAAGCATTTCCGCATCCGCTGGCCAATATCAAAGCCTCCAATGTTGATCAGAGCTATACCAATTTCATGAGTTATCCACTGGTGGATCTCATGACCTGGCAGGGCTTAGGTGATCTGGTTAACCGATTCCGTGTTTTGACCTTAGGGCTGGAACCGGTATCAACTTTATGGGCCCCTGGCCAGTTATCACGTCTCAAGGTGCCGATGACGTATCTTTGGTCACCAGGCCTGGTGCCAAAACCTCGTGACTGGGGTCCAGAGATTGATATCGCGGGCTACGTTTTCCTCGACCTTGCCTCTTCTTTCAAGCCCCCCGACGACCTTTCGAAATTCTTAGAGCGATCCGATGATCGACCCCTTATTTATATTGGTTTCGGCTCGATCTCTGGCATCGACGACCCCCATGCTTTTACCAAGTTGATCTTTGAAGGAGTTGCCAAGGCTGGGGTACGCGCCATCATTAGCCGAGGCTGGGGAGGTATGGGCGACGGAATGGGTAAAGCCGATGGCATCTTCATGATTGACAATGTCCCTCATGACTGGCTGTTCCCCAAAGTGGACGCAGTTGTTCACCATGGAGGAGCCGGTACAACAGCGGCAGGCCTACGATGCGGAAAACCTACCCTGATTGTTCCCTTTTTTGGGGATCAACCATTCTGGAGTGCTATGGTGGTCAAAGCAGGTGCAGGTGCCAAAGAGGCACTTCCTCTGAAGAAACTTAATGCTGACAAGTTTGCGGAGGGCATTCGACAATGCTTAGAGCCCAAATCGAAGGCGAACGCCGAGGAGATTGCCAAAAGTATTGAAGAGGAAGGTGATGGTGCAGAAAACGCCGTGGACTCTTTTCATCGGTCGTTAGATCTGGACGCGATGCGGTGCCATGTATTCAAAGACAGAGTTGCTGTCTGGAAGGTCAAGCACGCAAACAAGCAGCTGTCTGCCATGGCTGCGGATTTGTTGGTGGATAACAAGCAATTGCAATGGTCAGATTTGCATTTGAAAAGAAATCGAGAATGGTCAGATTTCCAAGGCCCAGGAGAGCCGATCACTGGGGCTGGAGGGGTTGTGGTTGCCGCATTTCATGAGGCCTTTCAAGAACTTTGCGAGATGCACGAAACGACAAAGAGGGATATCAAAGCCTACGAGAAACGTCGCCGAAAGCGCAAGAACAAGTCCGTGCGTGATGCTCTTCTCCTCCCAGGACGCATCGCGTACGCGACAAGGGGAACGAGCGTGGAAGTGCAAAGAATGGAGCATGCCCGTTTGCAAGAGGAGTTGAATTTGCAAGGGGAGGCAGAGCCCTCGAAGCTTCCTTTCGCTCCTGTGGGATCTAAAGACAGCGCGCAAAGACCGGCGAACTTGACCAGGACTACGACGGCGTCATCGAATGCACCACCTGCTGTGGTGACTATTATGAAGGATGTGGGACATGGCATCGGTCGTTCAAGCCGTGCGATTGCATCTTTGCCATTAAAGCTATGGAATGCTACCGCGCTCGGCTTTCACAATGCGCCCCGTCTATACGGTGACAAGACAGTTCGACCTGCGCCACAGAAGATCACCGGATTCCGGAGTGGCGCCAAAGCTGCAGGGGATGAATTTGTCTTTGGTATTTACGATGGAGTTACAGGTCTGGTGCGACTTCCATATCTTGAGGTTCAGGAGGAAGGCATTGCAGGGTTGCCCAAAGGGGTGGCTCGCGGTGTGGGTGGCTTCATCCTGAAACCTATCTCTGGAGTGCTTGGTCTTGGAGCGTATACCTTCAAAGGATTTCACAAAATCATGCGACGACAATTTCGCGATACCGAGAAAACTGAGCGGTGGATTCGACGAGCAAGAATTGCGCAAGGGCAGAACGAAATCCAAGCAATGAAGGAAGAAGCTGCAAACGAGGGTTCCGCAGCGCCTGCTTTCGACAAAACGAAAGACTTCGAGAGTGTTCGTGATGATGCTCTGAGGAAATGGACAACCGTCGACCAAGAGCTTGCTAGTGAGGCGCGAGAAAAGGAAAATGGCAGCTCAAAGTGGAAATCGCAACATGGTCAGAGTCCTCGAATCGAACCGTCGAAACGAGCACAGACTACTTGAGTCAACAACGCGTTCCAACGCCAAATCAGGTACGGAGCAGAGACTATTAGGTCATACCTCCACTATTGGTCTCCTGGCATCTGGTATGTATCTCGCGCTCGGTGTTCGCTTCTTCTCCCCGACGCTGCTCGACTCAGACCCGATTGAAGTCGGAGAAAAAGAAGCATCGGGTGAGGGGCTGTCGAGCCACTTTTTTCTTTGAGAAACTTGGTCATGTCATTGCGTTAGTCTTGCATTAAGGTCAAGCCAATCACAGGAGCACGATAAGGCCGAGGCCAACCAATGGCATTGAGACCAGGGTAACCAACAGAGTTTGAAGCCGAAAGTGGCCGAAAGGAGTGTGACGCCACCGCCGAGAAAGTTGGGGAACCCTTGGGTGGAACTTTTTGACGTCGACATCGGCGGATAGGAATGTCCAGCCTTCTTGATTACCAGACATTATTAGTATTGATACGGTTGGCGGGTGTGAAGTGGGCGAGTTGTGACAGGTGGATGAACAGATCTACGTAGATCGATCTGCAGCCAGGAAAGTCATGGTTGTTGCAGGTTGAGGTATACTACAGGTTGTGTCTCTTTCTTTCTTCACGCTTTCGAGATACCCCGTTGCCAGTTGGTACACAGTTACAGTACATACATTTTACACAAGAAATACGATCTAAGTGCAACTAGGATCGATCCTACGAGGTCCACCATTTGCTTTCGGTGCTGGAAGGAATATAATAATGAGTGTCGGGTTTTGGATCTACCGAAAATGTATTCCGGAAATTCGGTCCTCGAGCAAGGCCAGAAAAAAGAATACCAACCTAAACAACCTTGAGGGTTCTGGCTCGTGAGTGCTGAGTGCTGAGTGCTGAGTATTCTGTACCTAAGGTTAGGTAGCTTTCGTTCTAGAATCAGAGTCATGAGGGCAAGCTTCGGGGTGATGATACTACGAGCATAAGCAATTTTGTTCCCAGAAGAATATTCGCAAATTTGCGAAGCGACAATGGTTGGATGGATGGATTAGAAGTGATGATAGTGACCAGTGGCCAGACTCCGGGGTACCGAGTACGGAGTACCTTGTCGTCCCCAGATCCTTTTGAGCGGTCGATGCATGGGTATTGGATTCGAACAAATTCCAAGTGAACAGTCAGCTTCCACGAGGACTGGATGTTCATTCCAGGTCAGACATCAAACACGAGGTGGCCGTAAGCTGCTGTCGCCTGTCATGCCCGTGCGAATGATATACGGTGTAAAAGGCTGCATCACCACAACCGTAACTGGAGGAGTGACACAAACGGGTGGCCGTTTGGCCCAGGTGTCGCCTAGAGAGGCGGAACGTCGTCACACCACTAAGCAGCACCCGGCCCGTGATGCTCACTATGCAGCCAACAGTTTCTCGTTAATTACTGCAGTTGGCCTCGACTTCGTTGAGTCGAGCGATGGATTCGATTCCATGAGAAATTTCCATCGAGTCAAGACAACTTTCCTTATCTCTTGGAGCGACTGGGGGGAGACACGCCAAGTGGATCCGAGAGGGCCTTTAGCCTGACATGGGCTCATGGAAGGATGGGAAGGAGGGGAGGCACCCGAGGCCGAGGGGGTGGCCCTGGAGCCTGGAGCCTGGAGGAAGGGGTGGTGGGGGGTTGAAAGGCTGGAAACGGAAAGGAGCCCACGTTGGCGGTTCGTCGCTCGCGTTTCAGTTAAACATTCCTGCGCACTCTGGGGGGTTGGCCCTGCCTAAACTTGGGTCACCGCCCAGGGGAGTCACTGGCTAAATTCCCGTGTTGGGAAGAAGCAGTCACCATTATTATTATTGATTGCCTGGATATTTTTGTTTCGGTGTCAGGCAAACCCGCAGGCCGTCCGTCACTGGTTGTTGCAGCGAATATTGATGCGCGTACAAGTCGTAGTGTCAGATGAGACCGAGACCGAGTTGAGTGATTCTCCGTTCAGTGCTTCCTACAGTGGGACGGGAAACCGTAGGTTTCACGGGTCTACCACCTAGGGATCTATGTGTTACCAAATTGACAGCGTCGTCAAAGGTGGACGGGCCGACGTGCTTGTTCAACATGTTCAACAATCAATTGAATCCGGCGAGCAGTGCAGGCGCAGTGGCCACCCGTGGGCCGTAAGGGTAATTAATAAGTGAGTCGCGAATTCAGCAGCCGATAGTGGTGGGTGGTGGGTGGTGGGTGCACAACTGGCGGTGGGTTTGGTGGCTTGTTGGTGGGCTGGTCCCTGGTCGAACGGGGGGGTTCGGTTTACGAGTGCTAGGCTAGCGAGTCCTGAGTAGCCAAAGACGCTGACCCGAGCAGGGGTGACAGTCAGACTCACCAGTGGCACAAGTTGGGGTGAATTGGGATCCTTTCGGTCACAACTGCTGAGGTTGTAAGGTACTCCGTACAAGGACTCACTCGTGCAGCTGCAGCCCCTCCAATCCGATGCCACATCCACAATCGGAGCTTCTAGGATGGCTTCCTTTGTTCTGCTCGCTGGCTTCATTTATTATTATTTATTGCTTCTGCTTCTTTCTTAAAAACCCCATCTCGCCCTTCCCGTTCCACTCTTATCGTTCTCCCTTTTTCATATCCCATTTGATTGTCACTCTCACTCATAGAGTACCTCCCCAGTCACCTTCCACTCACTGACAGTATCCTTCCTCCATACTCCTCTTATCCATCCATTTCTCTACAACACACACACATCATCATGGTGAGCCCGATCACTTCCTGTCCTCCTTTCGCGGCCTTGCGCCAAACATTTCCAACCAAGCAAACGCGCAAACAACTGAACATGTGAACTGACTCAACTTCGCAGGCCGAGTCCACTATCGTCTCAAATGCCGCCAATGTGAGTCTTCTTTATTTAGAAAACCCTCACCCCAAAATCACCCCAAATTGACTTTATCTTCTCAGCTGGCGAAATATATGGCTTTGGACCAAAAGGGAAAGGCTCTAGCTGAGTACATTTGGATTGATGGCACCAACGGCCTCAGAAATAAGACCAAGGTAAGCACCCTGTTTTCACTTTCGTATCTCACTCAGACCCCATCCTCCATCTTCCCTCAATCCATCAGACTCGATGTGTCGCTGGATTCCCGAATCGCTGGGTGCGGTCGCCGAGATCCCTCTCTGATCGAAAACACGATAACGATGACGGGTTACGCAAATCGCTGCCCCCGCCCTGCACGCTTGTCTTCGAGGCGGTGCGCTAAAGGCGCAGTGCCTCGTACCTCGTTTCGCCTGCACCGACACTGCGCCGCGATTATCCATTCGGTCATCAGCACGGCGGGATTGGCCGACTTCTCGGCACGACGTCAACGCCCAACCAAAAATATTTGCCGCACCGACGGCTTAGCGGCAAAATGACACATCCAAATCGATATGACTTGCAGATGAACTCCCGACTAACTTGGCATTTTCTAGACCCTGGACAAGGCTCCCAAATCCGTCGATGACCTCCCAGAGTGGAACTTCGATGGCTCCTCCACCCTCCAAGCCCCGGGCGACAACTCCGATGTCTACATCCGTCCCGTCGCCATGTATCCCGATCCCATCCGTTTGGGTGACAACGTCTTGGTCATGTGTGAGACCTGGGATCCTGATGGAACCCCCAACAAGTTCAACTACCGCCATGAAGCCGCACGACTAATGGAGGCAAACGCCGAGCACGAGGTCTGGTTTGGTTTGGAGCAAGAATACACCCTTCTCGGCGCTGATGGCTGGCCATATGGCTGGCCCAAGGGTGGTTTCCCTGGTCCTCAAGGCCCTTACTACTGTGGTGTCGGCACTGGCCGTGTCTACTGCCGTGACATTGTCGAGGCTCACCACAAAGCTTGCTTGTATGCTGGCATCAACATTTCAGGCACCAATGCTGAGGTTATGCCCGCCCAATGGGAATACCAAGTTGGTCCCTGCGAGGGCATTGACCGTATGTGCTCTCCGCTCCACCACTCTCCCATTGAAATCTTACTAATATTGAAATCTAACAGTCGGTGACCAACTCTGGGTCTCCAGATGGCTCCTTCACCGTATTGCGGAAGAATTTGGCGCCAAGGTCTCCTTCAAGCCTAAGCCAATCCCTGGTGACTGGAATGGCGCTGGCCTCCACTCCAACGTCTCCTCCAAGGAGATGCGTGCAGAGGGTGGCATGAAACACATTGAGGAAGCTATGAAGAAACTTGAGAAGCGTCATATGGAGCACATCAAGGTCTACGGTGAAGGCAATGCTGATCGTATGACTGGTGCCCACGAGACTTCCAGCATCGACAAATTCACATGGGGTGTCGCCAACCGAGGCTCCTCTGTCCGTATCCCACGTGCCTGCGCCCGGGAAGGCAAAGGCTACTTCGAGGATCGACGACCTGCTTCCAACGCCGACCCTTATCGTAAGTCCCTATGCTATGCACGATCAACCCTGAAGAGGCTAGATGCTAACTCTTTTTTACAGAAATTACCGGCATCCTCGTCGAGACCATGTACGGATCGTTACCCGAGGAGAAGTTCTAAGTGCACTCTGTTCTATTTAGACAATCTGGTGACGAATGCTGAAGCCGATTAACGAAGCTTGCCACCAGAGGGAACGTGGCGTTGATGGGATACAACTGAGCGATTTGTTCGATTACATATAACTGCAAATGCTGACTTGAGGGTTGCTTGGAGGTTGAAAGCGACTTGACGACTTGACTGGTGACTTGATACTCAGCGGGCTCCAATAGAGCACTAGACAGACCTACCCAAAGCTGAAAATGATGTTGTCACGACCATACCATGATCATTCATCATCAGTAGATACACCCACCCGAATTCAAACAAAGAAAATCTTCAAAACATGTTCTTTTCTCCACGTCTTGACTTCACCGCTTTTCATGATAATGCTTTCATTTCTTCACAAGGAGAACGATCCATTGACTCATTGTTATGTCTCTGTAGACACCAAAACACGATACAATGATACAGGTATCCAAGATTCGACAATTTGACAGGCCCCCACTTCCATTATCCACCCTATTTGACCACCCGCGTTGCCAGCAGAGTCAAAAAGCGGGTGTCTATGACATTTTATATCAATTTCCTCGTCAAACCGCTCCATCCAATGAAACAAGCTCCCCATTATTCGGTTCATGCTAGAACCTAAACCCCAAAAAAAGACAGCCTGACAGGGGGGAAGGTAGGCAGGGGTATTAAGGAGACATCAGGGGAAAATCTGGGGGAGGGGAGCCGGGGCCCAAAAGCGCAAGAGTAGCAAGAAAGAGCAAGGCTGCAGCTGACAAAAGGTCCAGGGAGACCCTGTCAGATTGATGACGCTCGGTCAGAAGCTAGTAGCAAAAGCTTGTGTGCTCGGTAGGCAAGGCCCCCCCCCCAGAGGGCTAGAGGGCCAGCGGGCATGGAAACGGGCCCAGTGCAGTACGAGGAAAACCTCGAACGAGTCGTGTCTCGCTCGCAGCTGTCGGATAGCATCGGGGGGAGGGGGAAGGGGGCGCGATGGGGGATGGCCGATGGGTAAGACAGCACGTGGGAGACTGGGCCCTTGCGCGCGCTCGCGGATGGGCCGGTCCTCTCTTGCCCTTATCAGGCTGCATTGCTGCAAGGGGGGAGGAGGGGAGGAACGAGCAGCTAGCCGCCAGTAGTACTTAGTGTTGGTGAGCAGCACGACATCGCACCGCTGGTGCCACGCCTGCGTTCGGCCTGACTAGTGGTTCACTGGTGGACCGTGTTCAAGGTTGGGACTGGGAATGCGTGGATGTGTTCCGACCCGGAGGTTCCTAACGGCATAATTTTGCCATCGAATTGAACGGGATACAATCTGGGGATGACGGGGTGGGACGGCATGGCATGGCATGGCATGGAATGGAATGGATCATGGGGGGGAAGGCGTGGGTTTTCCGCTCGCTCACCTTATCGCTCGTCGCTGGTGGTTGACCTGCTGCTGCTGGAGTCGTTCGCCTTATCGCTTCCGCTCCTCCCCCCCTTCGGAGAACTTACGACTGAATTCACTCAAGTCGTCCGCCGTCATCCCCGCTCTGCTGGGGTCGAGGGGCCCGCTTGCTCGTTGTCGCTAGCGAGATGTCGATGCAGACCAGACCGTGCAAGGGTTCTCCAGGAATTGAAGACTGGACGTCTTGGCGACTGTTCGATCGCGTGATAGGAGATAGCGGCCCTGGCCATCCTACTCCATTCTGGTCCTTCCCTCACCAGGACCAGGAACATGGCCATAGTCTTGACCTGGGAGTGCAGACATCCTCAACTGCCGGGGAGCTTGGAACTCATTGGCAAATGCTTGACGCCTCTGTGAAGAGGGGACCATCTGACGGGCCACGGTTGAATTTGCTGCTTTGACATCATGACCTTGACATGCCTGATTGCTGCAAGATAAGGGATGCAGGTTGATCGGAGGTGGTTAGCCGACAGTGTGGTTTGGGCTAGAACGTCACCGGCCTGATAAGGGAGTCGAATCGAATCTCATTCGGTCGCCCACGGCCTCTTTGGGACAGCTCTTGCTGCACTGCCTCGTGTCCCCACATGAATCATGATAATGTGCAGACAGAGGAGCTTGGAGCCAAACGAGGCATGATGGTTGAATCTTCCGAATCTCGCAAGGGCTTGTTAGTGATAAGTCCACAGAAGTGCCATGCATGTGAAAGCCGAGCTTTGAAGTCTGTATCAGAAACAATTTCATGCCTGGTATATACGTGTGGTGGCCGTCGTGTGCAGACCAAAAAATTTTCAACAGCATGACCTGAAAAGTTCTCTGTGGCAGAGCTCGACCAGGGGTTTCTGAGGAGCTTGCTCCAGGATCTCTCCAGACGAGCCCCAGGGGGTGCACAGAAGCAAGCAAAGGCATGACGAGCAGTGTCCACGGCATTTCCATTCCCCCGGTTACGGGATGGACCTGCCCTCCCCGAGGGGTCCGAGACTGATGAAGGCAGGATGGGCAGATCGTGTGAGCATGACGAGAAACGATGTGTGTTGTTGGTGAGAGAGCCAAGGGACAGTCCAATGAGCTCACGTGCTCAGCATGTGATCGTGCGTTGCGATTGGACGTAAAATGCAAAGATAAGGATGGAGTCAAAGCAGGGTTCAATGGTCGCATGTCCGTGAAACGCATCAAGCCATCCATGGCCAACCATGAACCCTCGTCATGCAGCCAGCCGATTCGTGAAAGATAGCGCCGCCCATCGGCCCCTCGGACCCGCTAGGAAGCCCCTTGCATGGACGCCCGGGAAATGGCCATTTCAGTGGGTGTGGGCAGTGGCCCAATAATGGCGGCAGAGTTCAGCCCTTGATGCACATGGGTTCCACCGCGCGGCCGATGATGCAGAGATAACTCTGCTGCTTGTGATTGGCCTGACTCAATCTGTTTCTTCTTTCAACGTCGATGAAATGAGTAAACTGCCAAATCTCGAGATACACCACGGCCACGGACTGTGGCTTTCCAGAAGAAAAGCCCAAGAAAAGCCGTGCGTCCAAACAAGGCTTGCTTGGCATTACGCGACATAAATCATCTCTGTGCGAACCTGCCCGAGTGTTGGAGCGACCAAAGCTCCCCGATAATTCAATTCAGTTCAATGGCCGAGGGCAGAGAATCGTCCTTCTCAACGCTTTGGCACGTGCCGAGGACCCAAGGTACCTGCTGAGGTGCACTGCTATCATGTTCCAGAATGGATACGACCACTCCGCCGACAGCACTTCGTTACCAGACGGGCCGAGACTCCAGGGAAAAGCAAGCATAAGCCAAATTTCATAGCCAAGAAAGGGCTGTGTCCACTGACAGTGCCATGTTCCTCGCATGGAGCATTGGATACCGAAGTTTGCCATGGTTTGACATGGTTTGCCATTGCTTTTGGTGCTTGGAAATCAAGGGAAGGGTGAGTGCCAAGGGATTAGGCGGGCTTGGCGCCTCTGGGTGCCGCTGGGTTGTGGCACTTGCAAGGCACCTACGGGGCACCTCCAGGCAGGATCCCAAGTCAAGCAAAAACCAAAGCAAATTCCTTTCGATAACAAGAATAGGTTATCATCCCCTTCCGAACCACTCACAGCCTCTCAATTATGCAGGCAGGAAAGGCTCGGCATCAATTGTTTCGAACGCCTTTCTCTCACCCAATATCAAGCCACGCCTAAGGTTCACAGCAACGCTGCAGAGTGGACCCCATCTAACCCATCTCACCTAGAGCACAGGCACCTCACACCTCACTCCTCTCGCCTCGCAAACCCTTTTTCCACCGAAAAATAGTCCCTCCGTAACCGATCGATTACCCTCGTCCATGGCGCCCAAAAAAAACCCCAAACATCGACTGACATGCACTCCACTGATCCACGCCACCCCTGCCACATGCCTATGATCACAACCCAGACCATGACACGACTCGAGATGCTATTCTCCCTGCTACTATGGAGTACCGAGCACGGAAACTACTAGTTCACCACTTTCTTTTCCCCCCAAAGCATCGCCTGGCTGCTGACTATGACGATTCGTTCCGATTTCGCCCTGTCCAATTCCATCTCAGCTTTCATCCCATCCATCCATTCACCTCGTAGACCTTTCAGCTCGCTTTCCTTTTCTTTGCCCATTCCCAACTTAAGCGAGCGAAAAAAGTCCTTGTTATACCTCCTCCCCATTCCCCTGTGCCCTCCACCTCTTCTCACATTCCTGTTCGTTATTTCCCATTCTTCTTACCTAACAGCAAGGTCAAGAAGCACTTTCACTTTCACAATCCTCATCTGGGTTGCAATCCTATACTCGGTACTTGGTACTCTACACGTTTACCTTGACGCTCAGTGTGGTGGCCTTCCACCTTCCCCGGATCTGGAACAGCTATAGTTCCGCCAGAGCAGAGACCGCAACATAAACATTCAACATGTCGGATCCTTCCGACTACCTTCCCTCATATGCCTCATACAACTGGACTGGCGCTCCAGCCGATTACTCCCTAGCCACCAACCCAGATACCGGTGGTGATTCGAGTATGCATTTCTGCCAAATAATGACGAGCAATGTTCTAATGCCAAAGTCACAGGAATCGAAAATCTGAACAAATGGTACCAATCCGGTGATTCTGCTTATATCATTATCTCATCATGTCTG
>Ga0105239_10000560_pt1 | contig 53308 bp, 43 predicted proteins | sample KBSC44metaG_FD_92761 | JGI IMG/M metagenome (GOLD analysis project Ga0105239, IMG submission 92761) | Corn rhizosphere microbial communities from Kellogg Biological Station, Michigan, USA - KBS C4-4 metaG | ecosystem: Host-associated > Plants > Roots > Rhizosphere > Soil | place: Michigan, USA...
ACGGGCTTCAGCGTCGTGATCAGCACCGGCCGTGTCTTGGACAGAATCCCCATCTCCGAGGACAGCGTGTCGGCCGTGACAGCCGCGTAGTTCGCCATGATGCCCACGAGGAAGAGGTCCGCGTAGCTCCGGGGCCCAGGTCCGCCGTAGCCGAAACATCTCTTCTCCAGCGCACCGCTCTCGCCGCCGGCGCTCGCATCGAGCCCAAGCCCATAGGCCCACAGATGTGCCAGCACCAACAGGCTCGCAGCCGCGCTGTTCGCGAACACCTGGGTGCTCGTCCGCGGGCCCTCGCCCCCGGAGTGCCCGGCACTCGAGAGCGTGAGCGTCGCTTTCACGTCGTGCTTGACCTTCGTCGCCGTCGTGCCGAGCAGGAAGAAGGTCACGAGCATGGTGAATGGGAGCGGCGACGGGTGCAGGGCGTGGATTGTCGCGGTCAGGGCCGCGGCGATCAGGCCGAACGGAGTGAGTGATTTTCGACGGTGGGAGCGGATGATCAGGAAGAGCGTCGCGGGGCCCGCGACGATAGCTTTCATCTTTGATGGATGGGAGGTTTCTGGGTGGTGAGTTTAAGTGAGGTCTCGTTGTGTGCGTGTGTGTGTGTGTTTTTAGGAGGGAAGGCTGAGTGTGAGGGAGGGGACCGACGTTGGAGGGTTTTGGATGAAGCGAAGTGAAGCGTCGAAGGGATTCGGTGTGCGAAAGTGGTGCCTATCCCTTGGTCCTCGACGTACCTATCGCTGTACGAGGAGCTGCTGGGAACACAAAGCTCAAGCTCATCGATTACGTGAGTGGATGAGGCAGCAATTGTTGGAGCCTTTTTTGAGGTACCACAATATATCAGATGGTACGGAAGCGTTATTACGCTATACGAGCCAATTATACGTGGTGCAGCCCTGGACGCCGAGGTTCAGCCAGCGGTAGAGCAATACTCCGTACATACAATACACGCCCAATACAGTATCAGGGAAATGACGTAATTAGCTCTTGCTCGTTTGTATTGAGCGGTTGTACGCCGATGCCGCCAAACATAATAATTATTCTGGGAGGACTTGACACAGTGGAATACATAGTTGCTGGCTAGGAAAATGATGTGTAGCCAGACTACATCTCTATCAATAGCGTTATTACTGGTGAGAACATCCATGAGGTTGCAGGTTAAAGGGTTTCTTTCCATACCTACCTATGTAGATCCCCCAATTTCGAGACCACAGTGCTCTGGTAGGGGGGGAATGATATGTCATTCTAAATAATAATAGATTGCGGAGCCATGGGAGACCACATGCCACCTGAGATCCAAGCTGGCACCTAATTTCTAGGTCAAGTCGCACCTAAGGCTGGTATTTGATACCTAGGTACCAAGCGATACAGCGCCAAGGACCCTGCAAGCCGTTGTCATACAAAAAGAAATATCTCTCAAACCGTTCAATCAACGAACTGCTAATTCGGATACTCCCACGTATCTTTGATATACTACCATGTACAGGGCACCCCTTCCCGCACTGCATTACATCAAATGCATCCAAGAACGCATACCTGTACCTCTATGAGAGACTGGTAATCATGGCCCCTTATGGCCTTACCCTTGAAAATGTTCAGATCATACCTCGCTAGACCCTGCCTCAAGCCGAGCACCGCGATCGCAACCACCACCACCTCTAGTCTCCTCAGACTCACACGCGGATGCCGCAGCCTACATCTGGCACCGCCATTCCTCCTCGACGACTACATCCCACGGTACCAGTTACTATCATCTACAGATGCGGCCAAGAAAAGATCGAAAGCCTACGCTCACCTGCGACGATGCAACCTCTGTCCTCGTCTCTGCAACGTCAACCGCTACGAGACCACTGGACACTGCCTGATTGGCGCCGAGACGGTCAAGGTATCGACCATCGCGCCACATTTCGGTGAAGAGCCGTGTCTACAAGGCCACAATGGCTCCGGCTCAGTCTTCTTCTCCGGCTGCAACCTGCGCTGCGTGTTCTGCCAGAATCACGACATTGCCCACCAGAAGAGCGGCTTTGATCTGACTCCCGAAGAGCTTGCGGATTGGATGCTAAAATTGCAAGATGTTGGCGCGGTGCATAACATCAACTTTGTCACCCCGGAACACGTCGTTCCACAAGTTGCCCTGGCCATTCTCACGGCACGAGATATGGGGTTGAAAGTCCCTATCGTCTACAACACTAGTGCATTTGACAGTCTGGAAAGTCTCGAGCTGATGGATGGGCTCGTCGATATATATCTCCCGGATTTTAAGGTGTGGAACAACGACACCAGTAAAAGACTGCTGAAGGCGGATGCCTACGCAGATGCCGCCAGGGAGAGCATCCAGGAAATGTACCGACAGGTAGGTGACCTGTGTTTCACTGGGGACGGCATCGCCAAGAAAGGCCTCTTAGTACGTCATTTAGTCATGCCCGGCAAGGAACAAGAAGGCGTGGAGATAATGAACTGGTTGGCCAGTGCCCTCGGAAAGGACGTCTTTGTCAATGTCATGGAGCAGTATTTCCCTACTGCCCATGTTGGGAAAGATAGGAGGGGTGCCACGGGCAGCAAAGAGAAGCGCTACTCTGAAATCAACCGAGCCGTTAATCAAGAGGAGATTAGCGTGGTGCAGAAGGCTGCAATGGATGCTGGTCTTTGGAGATTCGCAGAGGCTGCCAGACATGGTGGCTGGAATGTGTGAATCGAGTCAATGCTACTTGCGATTTGTGCACAGACTCCTTTGTGCTACCCTCCTTTGGGCTCTCGGGCACGCGTCCTGATTGGCTAGCCTTGTTTCTTTGTCGAATCCACTGCATCTATCAGCATGATCGACTGCACAAAGCAACGCATTCTTCGCCGTCTTCGGTGTTGGGGTGGTTATAGCAATTCACGTTGAATATGTTATGTCCTACGTACGACCTTCTAGAAGAGCCATTCCGCCATATCACCCATCCTAGCTGACCAAAGCACCACCGGACATATAATCATGTCAATACACCACCCTGGCCATCCACCTGACCAACCAAGCCTATGCACCTCCCACCACTCAATCCTGCAACAAGAGCGCCTCTACCTCCTCCGAGCACTCGCAAATGAGGAGCGACGCAGGGAAAGGCTAGCCTCGATCGTCAATAAGATTGAAACGGTCCTCACCACCACAGACGAGAGCGCAGAAGAGCCAATCAAAAGACTCCAGCGGAGCCTGAAAACAACTCGCTCCAAACTGACCAGATGCGAGCGGACGGGCCAAGCGCTGTATCAGAATCTCGAGGCCGTTGTCACGCAGATGCAGCGTCTTGATGATCACCAGTGGCGGATTGCGCATGACGAGTATGCGCAACAGACGCAGCATGGGTTGATGACCAGTTTGTCCCGGGCGGCATTGCCATTTTCAACGCCTTCACTGGCTACAGCTGGAACTTGCATGCAAATGCAACAACCGTACTATACAGCCACCTTACCGGCTCAGGCACAGGTCCCAGGCAGCTATTATCAGCCTGCCATCTACACACTCTACAACCCCCATGTACTGGCACCAGAGCAGCAAACACTGCTATCCCAGGTTCCAGCCACCCCGATCCTCCAGCCACTGCAGTATTCAAACCCGGAAGCCTTCCAAAATATGCTTGCCCATGGCAATAGCGCTATCATCAGCCCCTCCGATGGGCAGTACTACTCGGACACAATGATAAGCCCCACGGACTCTGTGTCGACATATGCTCTCAACCCATGGGGCAGCGGGTCAGTGGCGGTAGCACCAATAGCATCGCCTACAGTGCCAGTACCAGCGAGCTTCCCAACAACATTCGTCACACCTCCTACAACGCAAGTCTTCGACCTGGTGCACGGGCTCGACGGCCTCGCCCTCTCAGGCCAAGTTATCGAGAACTCCACCAGCCAATCTCCTCAAAATCTCTGGGCGAGTGGCTTCGACGCCTTTTCTCCGCAGCTGCAGCAATTGCAGGCGCAAGGAGCGTCGTATGCCTATGATTCAGAAGGAGCATCCGCGAAAGCTCGGCGTCGGTCTGCGAAGAGGCATTCTGCTTGATTGGGAGGCCTTCGTGTGTGTGCTCTGGATGGGAAGTCTCACTAATATCCTACATATATAGCCTGTAGAGGACATTCTCGAATGATGGATGAATATATATATCATATTATTGTATCTCACCTCTCTCACCTCGTACCTGATTCGTCTTCTGCATCTTTCTTTCGTGTACTAACTACTAGCTACATACCTTTTTAACGTCCCTCCCATCCCCATCCACGAACTCACACTCACCACCCAAAAGCCTCCAAATGCAGCGCGACCTCCGCAACCTGGCCCCTGAGGACACCGCCCTGCGCACGCGCGACCGCGTTCCCCAACTCATTGCGCATGCCTTCGGGCCCACAGCCGACGAAGAAGAGTTTCTGGCCGCCGCCGCCGCCGCCGCTGTGCCTGGATACCTCGTCGTGCACCAGCGTGGCCATGTTCGGGCGGCCGGTGTGCACGCTTTCGGGGTCGAGGAACGGGGTGCGGTTTGGGCGCGAGAGACCGGTTTTGTTCGCCGTGGTGGTGGCGGTGATGATGTCGTCGCTGCTCGAGGATGGAGAGGAGATCTTGTGGATTTCGTTGTTGAGTTCCTTGCTGTGCGGCAGAGCTGGGGGTTTGGGATGTGCTCCACCACCAGCAGCAGCAGGAGCAGCAGTGTCATCTCCACCCTCTAGATCCTCCTGTGTCACGTAGAACTTCATAGCGATCTCCAGGCGCGACCCTTCCGGTCGTCCAGCGATTTTCTCCTTTACGCCAGCAAGCAAGTCCCTCGCCCAGTCCAGATGCTCCTTGTGCTTCACGGCCCAGATCAAGGAGACACGCTCGACTCGAAGCTCCAAGGGTTCCGCGGCCAGAATGGACGCCAGCCAGGGCAGGCAGACCGTGATGCCCGACCCTCCGGCGACGAGGACCAGATGGTCGTAGAGCCTCTCGATCGGCCGGCCGAGCCCGCCATACGGCCCGTCGATCCACACTTCCAGCGACGTATCCGCGTGCTTCGAACCGAAGGCATCCAAGCGCCGCGTGAACCCTGAGTGTGTGCGCGCCAGGAAGGTCAAGGGTGCCTGTTTCGGGGGATGTTGAAAGGTGTCGGCAGATTTCTCGCCACTGGCGCTCCGTGAATCCGCAGGCAGCGGGCCGGAAACGATCGTGAATGGATGGTTGTCCAAGAGACTGATGCCCGGAAAGCGGAGAAAGCAATGTTGCGATGGCGTCCATGTGAAGTTCTCGGGCGGGTTCAACACCTCGATCTTGGTCGTCCCACCGGGCAAGTGGGTCAGGAGTGTGGTAGCGCCCTGGAACCATTCATTCCGGATGTTCAGCGGGCGGGTGTACCAGAACAGCCTTGCGAGCCAGGATGCCAGCCACAGTGCGAGGGTGGCCCATAGATAGGCCCACGAATCTCCGAGGTTCGCTGCGTGCCAGAAGAGAAGGCCCAGGTAGGTGATGGCCATCAGCACGTGTGAGAAGTAGAACGTCTCGTACACCCATTGTCGAATGGGTTGGATGGAGAGAAAGACAAGACCGACCAGCATCGCCAAGGGCGGGACACCGCTGTACTATTGTGTCGAGCACCAAAGTTAGTGTGACGGAGGAACAAAAATTAAATGGAACAGAATTTGAAGCTCACCATATCACCACCCATGCGCACCGACCACTCAGCATGCAGCGTGGTATACCCGTGGTCCTGTCCAGGTTGATAGAAGAAGGGAATGGTATGAATCAAGCTCAAGACCAATGTGACCCATCCCACCCAGCGATGTATGACATTCAGCTTCTCGTGACTGATGCCGGTGATCAACGTTATGACATTCGCTTTGCCCGCCAACGCAATCATGATTGGTGTGCAGGCGTAGGCCATGAGCCCCGTTCTGGTGGCAATGGGAGGCGAGCCGTAATGTACATGCTGTCGGTAGTATGGTCGCGATGCGAACGTAAGCGCAGCCAGAAACACGACTGTCGCGAGCAGCAGCGAGAGGACGCCGAAGGACGGGATCTCGAATCCACTCGATCCAGGGAACTCAATGCGTCGATATGCCAGCCACCTGCCCCCTGCCAGTAGTTTCTGCCTCAGGCCAGGCGCGTGGCTGTCTCTACCTGCCCTGAGCGCTTTTCGATCACGGTACAGGTGGTATATGTAGCTGGCAATGAACAGCCCGATGATGGCCAGGTAGTAGTATGTCGCCCAACGGCCGTATTTGAATTGGTCTGCCCAAGGCGTTTTCGCTTGAGACTCAGTAGCGGCGTCCGCGAATGCAAGACAGTCGGACGTATTGCACCTGGGATCCGACAGTGGTAAGTTCACGATGGCCGGATCCGCAGGTGGCATGTCCATATCCATGGTGAATGACTGGACTGGTTGGGCAGTCAAAAGCTCTGCAAGTTCAGAATCAAAAGACAGGTCTTCGGCCAGAGGAAGCAGAAGAAGAGGAAAATGGTGGATTGAATGAAGCCTTTGTCAAGACCAGTTAAGGCGTCGTGCACGACTTTCCCAGCTCATCGACATCTCCACCACTAACCATACCAAAAGCACGGCTACCACTAACCTAGCAGTCCCCTACCACGCCGTACTTTCGTTCTGAAGGATATGGCATGACCCTGATTCGCTCGATCAGATCCTCAAAGTGCGAAGAGAGATCCAGCCGTTTACTTGTGCCCAGCTAGGATCGGTTAGCCAGAGACCTGACGCCCAGGGACCCAGCACTGTGTCCGTCTCGTGGGATGATAGTCCCACTCAATGGGACAGGACAGGCAAGGACGAATCAAGCCGACTCAAAATCGAAGTGGACATCCGCAGAGGGCTAAAGGCATTCAAGCTGGCCCAGCACATGGCCAAGCGGACGCAAGCTTTTCGACGGGTGTGGATCAGGCCAGGAGCGAAACTTGCTCACCTCTCTGGAAACTTGCGCATTTTGGGCCTCTTGGCCTTTCGACATGCACGCCTAGCGTGACGTCTGAAGGAAACCACATATTTAATGGAGGGCCATTCGAAACGACCGAGAGGACGGCGAGAGATACTGTATGTACTGGCTAAGTGGAGGGCGTTAGTGGACTAATAAATAATGGTGATGGGGGAGGTTGAGCAAAGGACGGCACCATCGAGACTTGCCAGTGTTTACGGCCGATTAACTAAGCAGTTTAATAGTAATTTTGATTCGCTAAGAGGAAATGCCGCTTTTTCCATTGCTGAGACTAGGTTGATGGAGAGGTCTCTTGCTTCAATACTGTATTTGCAATAATTATAAATATAGGAAATCAATGCATCCACACACAGATGTATACCAACTACAAGCGTGCACTATATTCCTCGAGCTTATTTTGACCCGAAATGACAGCAATTGGAGTGCAAACAGTGTCAGTCTCATTTTACTACTTAGTCAATATCATCTCATCAACCATGGGTACCGGGGCCCTCTCGTGTCGCAATTCTCTAAACGCTTCCCACCTGTTTTCTTTCCCTCGGTGTTCTGCAACATCGACAAGCTGGAACATTTTTGATTTGTACCTGATCTAGACATGAACCTGAGACGGATGTGATCAAGAACTTCCCAGACTGTTGGGCTCGGGCGCCGATCTCAGCTCAGCAATACTATGTATCTTACAACTTTCAAAAGAATGTATTCGTTTGAGTTGACAGTCCTTCGGTCATATGCATTCGTGAAAGACTTCAGTCGGCTCCAAGAACTCGCTCAGGTGACGGCGGATAACATCATAAAAGTCCCATCCTTCATACCCCAGGCTTTCCAGGCATTCTCTCTCCCGTCGCAGTCTTCTTTGGCCCATTTCGGAGATCATTATCTCACGTTCATTATATTGCCGATTCCAATAAATCTTTTTGCATCGCTCTTCTGGAGGCATGGGTGGAAGAATTTCATCGATTTTTGCCCACCATGTCCGCCAGAAACCATCAAGGTTATTCTCATACACGGCATTACCGGTGTCGTAGGCTTCTAGCAACAGATCAAGCTGTTTGGAAAGCTCGAATTCCTCTTCTTGAATAGATTCTCGGTCCACGGTAATTGGAAGACGGTCTATCACTCTGTCAATCTCACCATATTGACAGCAAGTGTGAGACATATTTAAGCGGTCGAAAAGTTCCATCCGGCATGCTTCTCGATAGTATGTTCCCATCTGGAGGTTTGTGAGTGGTATGAAGTTTGTTGAGAAAACGTCCATAAATCGTGTCCAGCCGTCTGGCTTCTTCGCTTGACAGTAAACACAGGCGCCATCAGAACAAAATGCATCACAGTATTTCCAGAAAGTTTTGACTGGTAGGCAACCGTTCGTGGAGCAAAAGCAATGGCAGTCATCCGATTCTAACGGGTCACACTTGTCGAGCAGTTTTGTCAGATCATAGCTAAAATCGTAATCCAGGGTGTTTTGGTAGTCTTGACGACATTTCGGAAACATAGTATAAACATAGAAGAGTAGGTTAGGATATATGCTTTCAGAGAGCCTCCCGTGCCATGGAAAATTTGGGTCGGCACCATGATCAAGGAGCCATTTGATTAGATAACTCCCTAGATAATCCCCCGTGTGTATCTGGAGTGCATTTAATAAGGGAGGGAATTCCTGGAGTCGGCCATCCAGATTACGAAGTCCAGTAGCGAAAAGGAGGTCCAGTTGGCGGGTGTCCGATATATATTCATGATAACTCCAACCACAACAGTCTAAGTCTTTCGGGGTGTCGACACCGCCGATCTCGAGTTCCCTCCACATTTCATCCGGATCGTAGTTTGGGTTCGTGCCACTTTGCGGTCTCGATATTTCAAGCTCACATCCATGTTGATTTTCGCTGTAAAAGCGGGCGAGTTTCCACCAGCGACTTCGAAATTCATTCACGAACTTCTTTTGCGTTATTGAAGACATTGGCTCCATTAGCAAGGGTTGTGGATACATAGGAGGGAATTGAAAGGCTTCTGTTGCCTCTAGAAGAACTCTTAAAGATTCGGTGTCGTCGAATTCAATGGCTATGTTCAACGCTTGCGGATGCCAAAAGCCAGCTTCGACCAGGGGTTTCAAGCCTTCTGGCCAACCGATAGCAAGGACTAGCGGGTGTACACTGTCCAAATACCTCTTCTCAGGGCTCTCATGATTTATAATTGATCGGAGCCACTTGATCGATCGAGACAATATTGACTGGAGGAATGGGCTGAGAGAAAGATCTACTCCAAACGATGAAAGCTGTTTTCTGATGTCAGCAAATTCCAGGGGTTTGAAATTGGCCATGTACGACCGACAGGTCCCATCTGACTGGAAACCGCAGTCTTCAAGTAGATCTTGCTCCAAAAGTTTTCTGTACCATGGTAAGACATTGCCATTAACATTGCCCAAAGCTATGTGAAAAAGGAGTTCCATAGCAGCAAATCCATGCCTGCGAGAGAGTTAGCTCACAAATTCTGGATATCATAGCATGGGGTGAACATCTCACTCCTCGGTATCAGGTTGGGTCCGCGGCTCATAACCTCGAGCTTCGATCGTTTTGAATGCCTGGGATGAATGATCAACCCCATTTTCAGCCGCCAGAAGAATCAGTTGATTAAGTTCGGCCTCAAACAAATGCCAACTTGAGCCGAAGGCCAAGGCGAGGTTGAAAACCTCCTAGACCACGATTAGCTCGCCCTCAGTAGAAATTCAGAACAGCTTAAATTCCGTATATCATACATGAAGCATTGTATTGCCATATTGATCCTTGTCAGAAGCACGAGATTGACCAGCACTGAATAATCCAGTCAAATCCTGTAAGAGTGAGCACAGCATTCGCCTAAGCTCGATTTCACCCAGTTTGAACTCAATCGCTCTCGCCCGTCTGTCATAAGACACTCTCATGAAGAGTGAGGATACTCTGCCAGCTGAAAGTCTATCCACGAAATGGGAATGCATGTTGATAAAGTTATCGAACGCCTTGAAGAGCGGGGACTTGGACCGATCGACTGTGTTGTATAGCTTCATTGAAGGTGAGATGGACCAAGAACCCGCTCCGTGAGTTGTAGCGAATGTGAGTTCGAAAGTCTTCTGCACAATTGGAAGTAGCTGCATTCTGGCTGTAAAAGATACTCTGCGCTGTCCAACGCGATAATAGGGGCAGTCTAGGCCATGGCTTGAAGTAGAGCCCGTTCGGTAGATACCAGATCTGAAACTGGAACCAGCCATGACGATGGGCTTCTGACAGGAACAATGCCGTCTTTTGCGTCCCCGCGAGGCTATCTGTAATGTGTTAACATCATATGCAGCCTTTAGAGCACTAGGGGACTGGAAGAGCTGATTCGCGACCCCTTTCTCAACTTGATGCTTGGTTTCTTTACCCAATCCTGTAGCAACCGCTAATTGATTCGTTGGAAGGCCGTTCCTTTCGCCAGTGACGACGCGAAGTATTCCTGATACCATGTCTCTGATGAGTAGGAGCTCAGCAGAATTCATTTGAGCCATATCGGATAGTTGATTTTTCGTGTCAAGGACATCCTGTCCGATGATGGAAGTAGTCGATTTCAGTTGCAGGATCTCAGGAGGGAGACTAGAGACGTTGGCGAGAATTGATTGGGTATCATGTAGGATGCTGGCATTGCTGGTCATGACCGCATTTAAGGAGCTCTGGTTTTGATCAGCTAAGGCGATGATGTCCGCACGTATCTGAGCACTGGTTTTATCAGTTTGAATGTGTAGTAATACCCTTTTGGAAATGACACTTTGCTAAGAAGGACATTGAGTTCAGCATCTCGGCGTACCTGTTGGTCTCGGAGAGAACGACTCCTACCAGGCTGAGTGTGGCAATCAAGCTGTTTTGTTCCTTTTCAATTTTCTCCAGCATTCTTTGAAGCTTGCTTTCTTTGCCAACAAACTTGATCGCACCCCAGGATCTTGTAGCCTGGCTAGTACTTGATGATTTGGGGACAAAGTCTTGTAAAAAGCTATGCAAATTCTCCGCGGTCTGTTTGGCCGTCTCAGCCGAAGCTATCACATTGTCAAGCTGATTCGGGCTGACGCTGTTAGATGCAAGTGCTTCCATCTCATGACGAACCAGCTGCATTCGATCGAGGACTTTCGCGACCTCTTCCAACCGATTGCCAATATCTCGCGGTGCATTTTTAACATCTCGGAGCAGCCGAGAACATTGGAGCAAGGCGCGAGCGCCAAAGTCGATGACTTGGACCACGGAGGCCGCTGCTCCGAACGCAGCGAATGCTTCAGCCATCGCTCAAGCCATCGTTCATGGCATGGAGGTAAACTTGACGATGTTATGGCTCGGTTGGGGCGCAAGCCTCGTCAGCCGTGTGATAGATGTATTGTCGGTTTAGAGGACTCTCTGCGTCCTAGAGTCGAATATTTGTTCCTGAGTTGGAGGGGAAACGTCGATGAGGGAAATATGCTGGACGCCAACTTGAAGATGAGGAAACAAGTCAAATGATCCGTAGAGGACAACTCTGCCAGGTATCGAGCCTTAAGATTTGATTGATATTTGCTGGCTAGAAGGTGACTTCCTTGGGCTGGTGGGGGCTTTGCACTTCCGTGGTTAGTCCTTACCTAACACGAGGAACACAAGCCAGCAACAGGACCATTGGGTCGCATAAAACTTTGTTGCCTTGATAGCCCAACGATGAGTGATGTTGACGTGTCACATCCATGATGATTGGTTGCCAGCCTGGCGAACCTGTCAGCCAGAGGCTGCAAGGCACTTTCCGCAGCACAATTGGCGATGTCAGGGAGGCTGAACAAGGATAATTGGGTGCTCGCTACGTGCCCAACCTGTAAGTACATGTAGTACGGAGTAGTCAGTGTCGTTCAGGCTGCTTCATGTATGCTGTAACCGAAAACTCGCAACAGCAATGCCAGCAAGGCTGCCTTGTTTAAGTACTCGATATTTTTCAAAGCAACGCCAGTAAGGTTGTACTGTTCAAGTACTATCCCGCACTCAGTATTTTCTAGGGGCAATGCCCGCGAGGTTGCCTCCTTCAAGCAGTTGGTATGCTCCTACCCTCACCAAGCTAGATACTCACCACTGGTATTCCGCGCACCAATGTCCAGCCCGTCCTGTTTTAATCAAAATACTTATGGCTGTACAAGTATGAGGTCGTACATTTGTAAATGCCGGAGCCTCACGCGATTTAGGCTCCATGATGACGGACGGTACGCAAGGCCACACGAACGCTAAACACGCGAGACTAGCAGGAACCATTTCGGGCATTGGCAGACATGACAGGTTTACTCGCATAAGGGAATGCAGCAGAGTTATTATCTGCAACTTGAATAGCACTACAAAATCAATACTTGCGACTACTATTTATTCATTTCTGTGACCGATCCTCAGAGGTCGTCACCGAAACTGGATGTTTAGCTTCCCAGTTCAATTCATGAAACTTATGTCGACATCAAGAAGTGCACGCAAAGTGGGAGACGTGGTTTTTCTTAGCCTATGACTACTTATGTATGTCAAAAATGCACCCCATTAAAGGACACCTCTAAACGAAAGGATGAAGGAAGATCCATACCCACCTGGAGGTTGGGTTCAGCCTTGTCCCACATTCAAGAAGCATCGGCATCTAATCCAACTTTGGAGCTGGGACACCATCTTTCTTCACACCCGGCGAACCATCATTCCCACTCCCACTCTCACTTCCTGGGCCTGAGCCCGTAAATGGGACACCCTCGTGCACACCATGATGAGACGTAATGACACCGGCGGGAATACCGAGCTCCATCAGATCATCCCAGTGTACATCATTCAAGTATTTGAAATCCAAACCCTTAAGCTCATCCTCCTCCTTGACGCGCAAATGGCAACCGGGGATCTTATTGATGACAAACAGCAAGATACAGCTGACAGTGAAGCTCCACGCCGCACAGGTGGTGGCGGCAGCGAGCTGGTAGCCCAGCTGGATCCAGTTGTGCTCCCACCAGCCGCCGGCATATGCTGCGCCAGAGACGCCGTCGAGCGCAGGCACCCAGGATGCGGCGAAGAAGCCCGTTAGAATGTCGCCCACAAAGCCACCCACGCCGTGGATCGCGAAGATGTCAAGTCCTTCGTCGATGCTGATGAGGTATTTATACTTATTGGTGAAGAAGCAGCAGGCTGACGTGAGTAGGCCGACTAGTGCTGCCGTGTACACTGGGACTATTCATCACCGAAAAGTGTTAGTTATTTATCTAGGTATTTTGCCTTTGTCTTGTAGGGTAAAAAGGGAAACAAATTGAGAAACAGAGTCGGTAGATTGTGCTTACCATAACCAGCGGCAGGGGTAATGCCGACGAGACCACTGATTATACCAGAGCAAAATCCAATGATGCTGAATTTCTTCGTGTAGAAGAATTCAAGTAGAGTCCAGCCAATACCGCCTCCACATGCGGCCAGATTTGTGTTCACAACGACGTAGACGGAGCGAAGGGAGAGGTTCGCCGTACTTGCACCTGATTGGGAGCTGTGTCAGTACTCGCTCATGTTGCGAAAACACGCCCATTCTTGACCGTTGAACGAGGGTCAGGAACTCACCGTTAAAAGCAAACCAACCGAACCAGATGAAACAAGTTCCGATTCCAACCAAAAAGGGGTTGTGAGGTTTGAAATGGACGATCTTCTGCCGGGTAGCGGCATCGTGGTCGCTCAGTCTCGGCCCCAGCATCAAACTCCAGGCCAACGCCGAAAAACCACTGGCAATATGCACAGGTCCCGACCCAGCAAAGTCGTACACGCCCAACTGGTACAACCAACCGTTGGGATTCCACTCAAAGTAAGCGAGGATATAGTACACGAAGGTTGTCCAGCAGAGCAGGAAGAGCATCGAGGGAAACAGCCGACCACGCTCGAGCATAGCGCCAGCCAGAATCATTGCCGTCGCCGTGACGAAGGTGAAGCCGAAGCACGCGTACAGAATGTCCGGGATGTCGGGGTTGGCCAGAGACGGGGCCGCGAGGACGTTGTGCAGACCAGCCAGTGACATGTCTCCCAGCATGGGATTCGTCGTGTGCGATTGATACAGACTGTACCCGTACACCCAGAACTGGATACCACACGCGCAGGCGCAGAAGAGTGATTGGAATATCATCGTCAAGGCGGCTTTGCGCCGATGCATTCCCGCATACAGGTAGCCGATGGCAGGGGTAATTTGCCAGCACAGAATTGTGCATACCAGGATCCAGCAGATATCGCCCTATTGCATTGAAAGAAGCCTGTGAGAAATGGTGCCGCGATGGTGGAGGAAGGGCGTGTTATCAAATGTCTTACCTTGTTGTACGGCGCATTCAAATCCTGGGTGATCGGGTCACCACCCTGTGGGTTAACGCTATAGTCGGGCCATTCTATGATCGGGGTGATTTCGTCCGCCATGACAGGACGACGACAAAGACACAAATGGCGTTACGTCAACGCTGTTAGTTGCTCGTTGCAATGGGAGGAAAGAGGATGTCCTCTGCACAAAGGCACAAAGGCAAGGGGTGTGCGGCCTTGGAAAAAAGCGAAATCAAAAGAAGTGGAAAACGAATGAGCAAGACGAGAGATCGTCGGAATGCAACGATGTTATGAAGGGACTCACGTATGGAGTGAGTTAGGACTGCATAATGCTTGTACCTCACGCAAGGTTCCGACTGATGCGCGCCTCGGCCCTCATGCTTCGAGATAGGTGGTACGGAGCACTGGGACCCTTGGGAAGCCAAGAGATAGACACTGATAGCTGGTGGTCCCAAATTGGAAAGGCTATCCAGGAGGTAAACTGAATGGCGATCGAAGGACCGAAGCGGTCTCCAGACGCTATATTACCGAGTGTTGGCAACTCACACTGGATCTGAGATCAAGGACTAAGTAACCCATTCTATTCAATGCCCCAATATCATGGTTGTCACTGACGAGATCAAAGGCATTGTCGAGAGTCTGTGGCACAGGTTGCTGGAAACAAGTCGAGATGCGTGTGCTCTGCACGCTCCGGGAGTTGTCAACACCTGCCACAGATCCTAGGACTTGGGCAAGCCAGGGTGGGACCATTGATGTCAGCACGCAGACCTCGTGGCAGCCAAGATCCCAGGGGATACGTTTGGAGGGCAACACCAATCATAAACAGAACCTGACAAAGCCATTGCAAGTGGTTGATACACAGATCTCGTCTGGCAAGCCAATGGCACCAGCCTCAAGAACAAGCTTGATCAATGATGAGCGAGGAGCACGTACCTAACTCCGTACGGAGCACCTCACACCTCGTGGTGGAATTCCGCTGGGCATGGGGGAACCCGGGAAAAGGAGATGAACGATGAAGTGGAGGAATTACACAAACAGTGCTCTTATCAGTGGAGCCCAATGCCCAGCCCTTGGCATCAATTCCGCCCGCTCGCTCGCCGCAAGGCTGAGGGTGGACTGCAGCCTGTATGGCCCCAACTGGCCCATGCAAGATAAGTGCTCCGTACCACCAGGCATTCACCAGGTAGCAGTGGAGGGTGGTCAAGAGATTCTCCAAGGGCTTGGTAAGACCTTGGCGGAATTTGATATGTCCATTCTGGAGGAGACGTATCATCTGCGAGCACCGTACCACCCTGAAAGCGGATTATCGCGTGTGTGTTGTTGAGTCTTGACTCTGCTGCCATCGGTCGATGTGAGATGGCCAGAATACATGCCTAGTCGGGGAAAGGGTTGTTTTGCTCCTGGAAATCGGGCCATTGTGCATTCGTGCATGCGTGAGATCTGGCTGGGATTCAGCGCTGGACGCGTATGAATCACGACCCACGAGATACTCACCTACATGAGGTTCTCGCACTCGGTATGTCCTCCGTTCCTTGCATGATACTCGTCAACATACATTCCAACTTCCAAGCCAGCCTCCCTTCTTCGGATCTCCCCTAGCCAATGACCTCTCGTACGATACTGTTACCTAGAATAAGCCAGCATCATGGGGCCGCCACGCGTGAGTCTCGACCTTCTCCCTCAGGACACCCAGTCATACTCCGGCAGAGGATACTTCTCACTCTTGGCCATTGCAGCCCCAAACAACCTCTGCACAAAATCCACGACACCCGTTCAAGTCACCAACTTGAAAAGCGACATTCCGCAACCAAAATGCTCCAAGCAGTCTGCGGCGCAACAATGGCTGGAATCCCCAAATGGAATCTTCTGTACCTCCTCGATGAGCGGCCCCATCACTCGCTCATACCCCACCAGCGCAGCGTCAATATCATCACCGAGCTTGCGAACTTCGCCAGCGAGCACATACGCCCCAGCGAGCGCAAACGTCGTGCCACTACCCGTGGGACCAGGCGCGTAGGTCGCTGTCGCCAACGAGGACAAAACGTCCCTTGTGCAAGGTAGGCATCTTGACCTGCGCCGACTCGCCGGCGTAGAAGTCATCAGACTCCATCATACCAACCGAGGATCTCCGCGCTCTTCCACCCCGCGCCGCCGAAGCGGCTGACGACGTATCTCTTGAGCGCGGCGTCGTCGCCCTGCTTGGATGCCGTGAGAAACGGCGCAATCGCGTCGCGTTCACCTTTAGGAAGCGCGCTGATCAGGCACACCTTGGATCTGCGTGAATGGTCGGGTCCGATGGAGAGAAACCGACCACCCGCCCCACCGCGCAATAGCCCTGGCCGATCCTGCTTCCTGCGAGGAAATCCTCGTCCAGTGTGAAGTATGTACGCCGCCCCACGTGCCGGCGGCCCTGTGCGTGTCGAACGGAGCAGACAGACGCCTTCCTCGGTCGTCGTCCTGGCGCACACCGCGGCCTCCATCCCGGGGATCTTGCGCGTCACCTGCACCCCCGCGGTGCGGAGGTCGATGCCTTGCCCGTTGGCCCGGAAGGTCGGGGAACGCTCGATCACCGTCACGCATGCGTGCGTGCGCCCGCCCACGCGAACCAGGATGCTGCTGTGGCGCCTGCGATGGACGCCCCGACCATCAGGATGCGAAGGCGCGTGCCATTGTGTTGATCAGAGTTGGCGATTATGGGATGTTATGCACCTAGATAGACTTCATGGATCTCGGGGGATGCGTGGTTTCGGGACGATTTACCATGGTATTGCCGTGGCACTGCACAGCGTAAAACATATGCGTAAGTCGAGCCTACAGGTACCTATCTCGATTTTCTGAGGAAGCAGGTTTGGCTGCGTATCAGGTAGGAGGTCCCCAGGGAGGCACCATTGAATCACTGGGCACATAACGAAGCTCCTAGGCTCAGAAGCATGGAGGTGTAAGTGTAAGTGTAAGGGTGGAAGATAACTGTAATTTTTCTCCCAAAGACAAGCCCTGAGAATAGGATGGCGGATAAAAATAGTACAAATGCTAGGTTAACCGCACCCGCGATCGAATTTCGGGGCTCATCATCTCGGGATACCTATGCCAACCTATAGGTTCCCATGAAAAGCCATGAAAGATGGTGTTCTGTCATTCTGACGAACTCAGCCCGCGAATTCGAGATCCGATCACCCGATAAATCTAACATGCCTTCCATTTTCGATTTCCAGATAACCCACGTCCAGCTCTCCTTCCAATCATCACGCTGGCCTTAGCATAATTGATATGCTGAACTAGCGGTGTCCTGTTGGTTCAATCGTACATCAGGCTCGACGATGTATCATATAATCTGTTGACCAAATAACCTGTCCCGTTCGACTGCGGCGATGGGCCAAGATGTTTTGTAAGAGTTTTGCGTCTGTTGCAAGTCGCGCTACCTTGATGCCCCATTTTGAGGCTTTATAGGTATATATGCTGATTTCTTCGTCCTCCGAGGGTGGAGGGTGAAAACAGTGCTCTTGAAAAAGTGGCGAGTTCCTTAAATAGTCGTGGAAATTAAGTCTCAATCCCAAGGCTAGCTCTTGGCTTGTGGCCGCCTGGAACCACAATATCTGCAACTTTTGCGTGTAAGAAAAATGATCTATTGATCCAATTCAAACTCCGAGCACCCATTTACCTCGCTCGTAAACGTAAAAGGCTGTGGCGGCCATAGGAATGACCTTTGCGTAACCGATTGTGAGACCAACAAAAAAGCCTCTCCAGCCTCTTTCTGCAAATATCCTGCGTGCGGTCTCTGCAATACTCAATCTGTGACCATCGCCGACTGCGCCGCCGACTTGCATACGACGACGAATGACCTCCAAAGGATATGACGCAGTCTGTGAAACAATGCCAGCTATGGCACCAGATGTAAGCTCTGCTGCAGCGTTTAATTGGGGGCGATGGTAGGATCTGCTCTTCGAGTCTGTAGGCGAAACGGGAGCCAGGGCGGTGGATCTTATCACGGTGTAAGGGGCAAGGCTTGGTTGTCTGAAAAAGTCACCAATTGTGTCGTGGGTTAAGAAGGACATGCCAGCATATGGAAGCATTCCCAAAAGGGTTGGAGAAAAGCCGCGGTAGAAGTTGACGAGTCCGGACTTGGGAACGGCTTCGCGGGTGATACTGGAAGCAACTGCAGCAGAGCTATTACCAGCGAGGGTCTCTGGTTGAGGAGGCTGCTCGTGATATATCTGTCGACATATGCGCGACAGGGACGATCGTGAATCTCGCTTGGTCTCGAAGGCCAGTCGCACACGTATGACTTCAAGTGGATAGGTGAAGAAGACAGAGGTGATGCCAGCCAAGGACCCGGAAAGAAATCGCCTAACGGGGGTCTCGTGGGCCTTGTCTGGGATGACGACAGCCCTTATTTGTTCGTAGGCGAGGAATTTGATTCCAGCATATGGGAAAACTCTGAGGAGAGTCGCCGAATGGCCACGGAACAAGCCGCGCAGGCCAGCCTGGTGATTGATGTCCTTCATCGCCGTGACAACGCCGAACCAACTCCCGGTGTATTTGGCAAACTGGGGATTCGACGCTTGGAAAAGGATCTTGACTCGGTCGAGAGGCCCGACTACGGTTTTGGCCTGTGAGTTTGCGTTAGACTTGTCGCGCATTGTTGCAGTGGGAGATGAGGGATAAGGAATGGGGGATGAACTGAGACTCAACTGCGCTGGAAGGGAGGGCTTACCGCGCATCCTGCCAGACCACCAGCAAAGCCGGTACGTAGCAGATAATCCAAGCTCCTCTTGTCGACGCTCTTCACGCTGTGACCAGCTGGAGGATGTAATGTCACCGAAGCATCGTTTCTTGTGTAAATTCTCTGGGTTGGTGGCTCCTCGAGGAGTCTGGAGGAACCTCGGCTCTCCATCTGGGATGGTTGTGGGGGTTGTAATGTGGGTGCTGCATGGCCTGCGCCTTGCACAGACATTCAACGGCAGTCAGGGCATGCCGTAGAATAGCAGAGAGCGAACCTGGGTATTCGGGGGTTGAGTGCTAGAGGAAGGATAGAGAAAGAGAGTGTTTAGCAGTGACGTGGGGAGTTTAGTGAGATGTGGGAGCCCTTCCTTGTGCTTGCCTCTTTTGCCTTCCGCTGTCGGCAATAAGAGAAGAAAACGCCGGGGCATTGGGTGGCTCTGGCCTCGCCCGCTGGAATCTCGGCCTGGGGGCGACAACACGCGAGCCTTTCCCTTGAGATTTTCGCCGCGGAACTGACTCTCCCACTCAGCATCGGATCGCAGTCCTGGCCTGGGATCTCTGAGGCTGAGGACGACCTGGGCGGCCTCGGACCGAAGATTCTTGCCTCTTGATTGCCTGGGGCTGGGGTCGACGAGGCAGCCATCCCAATCACTACACTCCCATTTCCGATTGCCTGGCTTCAAGCACGGCTATTCACGGCACTAAAGGGAGCCCTCGCTCTGACGAATACGAGTGAAAATCGAATGCTTTTATTCTGCTTAGATGATGGTACATGCTGACTTAACTAGCCGGATACATATGTAGTTCTTCTGTAGCGGGATTCTGGATACAATTATGAACAGTCGCTCATGTTGCTGCATAGCATGAAATGGCACATGTGGACGGGATGCTGCTCCCCTGGTTCTGACTTTTTGGTGTGCTTTCATTCATCAAGAGTCATCTTCACCCTCTCCCTCGACCTCAGGCACGGTGGGTGGAGGCGCCATGCTCACCTTACTCAAAGTATTAGCACTCAAACTACGCCGATGGCCTCTAGACTTAGAAACCCAGTTCATTGGAGCAAAGGGCCCTCGATTGGGCTGAGGAGTATCTGGGGTGCCATCGGCGCTGGATGGCGCGTCTGTAGGAATTGACTCCAGTGTTGGAATGTATGCCACCTGCTTCTCGGAGCTTCTCGTTCTTGTGTGCAGAAGTCTTGGTTTTGCTGGATTCTCTGGACTCCTCGACCTTGTCCGTGTTGTAGAAATCGCTGGTGCGATGCTCTCTGCATACGTACTCGTGCCCAGCCATACGCTGTCGTTTCGACGACGACCTTCAGCCTCCCACCAATGTGGATTTCGCTGGACGGGCATCGCTATTTCCTCTGCCACTGGCACGGGTCTTGAGGAACCATTCTTCTCAGCACAGCGCCGTTCTAAGAGGGCCTTGCTCTGCCGCTTGAGGAAAGGTATAGAGAGCCGAGAATTTCCATCAATTCTTCTCCATGGTCTCTCCATCCAAGAGAACACGATGCTGTCCACCCCAGCTTGGAGGGCCAACATTGCTGTCTGTAACACTGCCAACCAGAAAATCGGGTGCATCACATAGTAGTCACTGTATGACAATGCGTGCGAAGCAAATGGGAAACTCCACATAATGATATATACCAAGGGATATATGAACAAGTATCGCAGCTGCTTGCGAATTGCAGCCCTCGTTTGCCGTAGTTGGTCATTGAGTCCTTCTCCTACCGCGAGCCTCTGCCCTCTTGCGAGTCGCTCTCGAGAAACGCCTTTGAGCTCTTCTGTATCCCTGGATGTCCCGCTTCGCGAGGCCGAACACTTTCGACTGGTGTCTTGTGACGATTCCAACTTTGCATCCATAACCGACCCTGGGAGTGATGGCTGTTGTGTTTCACCCGACCAAGCACTGCCAAAGCGTGATGTCATGCCAGGGTATCCATTGAGAGATGGTTGGGAATTTGTGACTCCTGGGACGGTCCCTGTGGTAGCAAATGTCATCTTGTCCCATGGCTCCATTGCTTGTGGCCGAGGCTGCTGGCCAGTACTCGGGTCATTTTGAGCCACTGCAGGTGGAAGCGAATGTATTTCAGATGTGGAAAGGAGATTTGGATCACTTGAATTGACCTCCGCTTGCCTTCCTACATTCTTAGATCGATCCAAGGGTTGCGATTCCCGCCCAGAATCACACTGTGAGTCATCCGAACTGTCACTCGACGTGAAGTTTTCGAATCCACGGAACTTGATGTGAATGTAGACATAGATCCAGATGTACATGCATAAGATCATGCTGATGATCAAATACCTAGGAACCCAGGACAGGGCCAATCGATACCAGAAGGGTCGTTTGGGCAGGAAGCAGAATGTCCCCGCTGTCACATATGGAGTCTGGTCGTAAACGAACGCCAGGCTGGCGAGAAGCAACGGAGGCCCAAGCCAGAGAAAGGGGATGCATTTTCGGTATGGATAGAGTCCGCCTTCACCGACGCCACTCGTCGGATGCTTGATGTATAGGATGGAATGCAGAGCAATCATGAAGATTGCCATGTCGCAGGCCTCGAGGGAAAATTGAAGGAGGTACCCGCTGGCCTGGCAGAACGATGTTGAGCTGTTGATCGGCCCGTTGGTAAAGATGACCACGGAGAAAATGAAATACCATAATGCTTTGGATGTGTCGCTGATGATCAGAAACATGACAAGTTGATGTCGAAAGCTTCGTCTCATCAGCACGAACCATCTTAAAGCGATCAAAGCGATCACTAAACTGAGAGAGGCTGCTACGAGGGCAGTGATATGTATTGCCGAATTCTGTGAATCACTGAAGGACCCGCCAGCTCTATGACGGAGGTCCGCCGCCGATGACAAGAAATCGTCTATGGGGGGAATCTGGCCGGATTTACCACCTCCGACGATGTAATCCGTCGAGGGCGACATGTCGGCGAGTGCGCTCTAGGGCGACAGTGTTGATACTGTTGATACTGATCTCGTGCTGTCGTGTTGTTGGTGAGGCATCTCCCTCAGCCCATGAAGGCCATTGGCCGCCCTCTGGTTTGCACGAGTAATTTAGAACACTCATACAAATAATATAAGTCAAAGCATATTCGGCGTAACGAAGGTAGCTGGTGATGAGATTCCCGCAATCAGGCAACAGGCTTCGTTAATAGGCAGTTAGGAGCAAGACGAAGCTCAGAGAAAAGCTCATGCAACAGGATGGTATTGAAATGATCAGCAACCACCACGCGGCGAAATCGAGAGATCCTGTGGGCTGCCGTAACTGCAAAGGCTCTAGAGGCTGCAGAGACATTTCAGCGGTCTTGCTACGAAGGACTTACTAAACTAGCCATCAGACGGTATGCTTGAGGTGCATTGGGCATTGGGCACGAAGGGATGGGCTGAAGCGTCAGAATGAAGCCAGAATAATAGGGCGAATGATTTGGAAGAGCCAGCGATAAATTGGCTTGGTGAGGTCATTTTGAGTGACACTATGGCCTTTCCATGGCCTGTGTGGTGTCTGTGAGGCCGGCTGTATCAATGGTCAAGGGTCAAGATGAAGTCCCGACACGCTGGGCGATGATGAAAATTGAAGGGGGATTTCCACATTGGGTATTAGCCGTTGCACCTGCCTTTTTAGCCAATTATTATGCTGCCGCTAATAATATTGCTACCGCTTCCCAACCACCACGCCGCCAACGCTCTCCCTGGGGAAACCTCAATTCTCCCTCCGATATCTCCGTCAATCTAAATGGAGTGCTGTGAATAAGCGCTCCTCGTGGCAATCGATATTGCTGGGATGGAGTATCTAGCGATCCAATTTCCATTCTCGATCCTCCTGCCTAGAATAGAGGAGACTGGTTGATGAACCGACATCAAGACTCACTCCTCCAACTCAATACCTGACTCGAGGGGTTGAGCATACCTCTTGATTCTTGAAATCCTTGAATCGCGAGTTCTCCTGATGCCAGTGGTAGGCCGAAGCCTCTGCTCGTTGTTGCCTGGATCACGAGATCCACGGGCCCATGTGGATTTCAGTCGACTACTATCATGCGTTGTAGCATGCCAGACCCTATCCTCTACCACGATGCTGACCACACAGTTGTCCTCATTGATGTCCCTACTTCAATTGAGCGCGCTCAACAAAGCAACCTGATTCTTGCATCTGTTCCACCAACAAAAGAACCGTATCCAAGTACCGAACCTCGAGGCAATAAACGGGAAGTGGCACTGTCGCGGATCCCGGCGCATGACCAGACTTATCACTCTTCGGTACAATGTTTAATTAGAGAGGCATTAACTAAAATCGCATATTCACGTGTTACTCCTGTTGATGGTCAGGGCGGCTCTTGGTACCGACCGCGACATTATATGATTGGAGGAGCCACATCTACTGACTTAGTGACCCTTACCGCACGAGCCTTGCAGGACGGATTCCTCACGCCTGTGAGTGATGCTGGAGGCGATGGTTCGTCAGTGCTCACATCCCCAGTGCCCGTCATCCTATCGTCAACAGAATTACGAACCGATTTTCCCTCCCCACGGGCCGTGCAGAATGTGGTCGTTCGCAATCCTCGGCCAGACACCTCGCTTATATTTCTCCACGGGGTGGGCGCTTTTTGGGTTCCGCCACATGCCACCTTTATCCAATCCACTATTGAATCAGGGTGGGAAGCGTTCGCGAGCGGCTCTCGGGTACTCGCCTTGCGGACACCGAATTTCCAATTATTTGATCTGATAATGATGGATCCACCATGGTCCAATAGATCTGCACGTCGTTCGCGCCACTACAATACGGCTGAAAGCCAGAAGACCGACCCGTTCGACGCAGCCGTGCAAATCGCCCGAAACCATCTCACCTCGCATGGAATCGTCGCAGTGTGGATTACGAACCGCGCCGCAATTCGCAAGACCGTGCTCGACACATTTCGAGCCCTAGACTTTCAGCTGTACCAGGAATGGGTATGGGTCAAGATTACGGCCGAAGGAGACCCTGTAGTACAGCTTGATGGTATTTGGAGACGACCATACGAAATCTGCCTGCTGTTCCAGAACCGCAATTGCCAAGGGCAATGTTCAGACAACAAGAGCGAATCCGTGGTTCGCCGAGTCCTAGCCGCAGTGCCGGATTTGCACTCACGAAAGCCGAATCTCAAATGTCTCCTGGAGCAACATCTTCCCATTCCTCCGCACTATGAGGCATTGGAATTGTTCGCAAGGAGCTTGACGGCAGGCTGGTGGTCGTGGGGTGATGAGGTCTTGAAATTCCAGCACGAGAGCCAATGGGCATCTCCAGATCTCATCCAAAACAATACTTAAAAGGACGGATGTCCGAACACCAAGAGGTCGAAGAAGTTAACGGCTCCTAAAATTGAGAATGCTGATATTTTATCATGATACGCTGTGTTTATGCAGTGGGATGCTCTACACAAAGGAGTCTATATGCGGGCGGACTAAGTTAAGACATGGACGAATGCCTTTTTCATCTTGATCCGCTTCTTCGTCCCATGCCCCGTATTTTATACCCCGGTCACACAAATATATCTAAGACACCGATTCTTTTCTTTCTAGTGCTCTTCGGCTCTTCGAATCTTTGACTTGGGGCTATATACACCCCACTGTGGCCACGGGTGGTGTAGCTCATCAGGTGCATGATTGGATCTCAAATGATGAGGCCGGAAACGGAAAAGGGGATGTCCCGCCCGTCTATTTGATACCAGCCATGGCAGTTCGAACTAGTCCGGTATGGAGGTCCAGGTTGGCTCAAGACTCACTCGCTACTCGCGGCCCAGGCGCTCACCGTCATCGAGCGTCATCTCATAAGCAGGCCGATACCGCTCCTCCCCCTTCTCATCTGCATACCGTAAATTCGGGTTCCTCACCGTATCGTTGACACCCCCGAGACTCGTATACCCCTCATCATACATAGCACAATACCTCAGCGGACCCCCCTCCTCGAGATCTTTCAGATAGGGGGTTTTCAGGAAACACCAGATCTCCTCCAAATGCCAGTCAATCACAGGATGCACACGCATAAACGCCGGCCAGTTGTGGTCCGTGGCGTCGAAGTGCGTCAAGTGTCCGCCGTGCGGGTCTGTTCGCCGGGTGCCAACGAAGATCGCCTGGACCTGTGGGTTCGCGGACAGATACAGCGCGAAGGCGTCCCGGAAGGAGATGATGGGGGCGGGTTTGGGGAGGTCGTGCGCTTGCCCTAGGTCGTCCAACTTGGGCGGCGGGTGTGTTATCGGCGGGTTCGAGTGTGACCGCTGTTTCTTGTTCGGCCCCGGGTTCGTCGATATGTGCGTCAGGTCCAGGTGGTATATTCGCGAGGAGTAGTCCACAAAGCTGGTCACGGCGGGGAATGGGTCGGGTGGTTTCGCGTAGATGGAGGGGATGGATTGAGGGAATGCCTGTGACGGTTTTATAGGGGCCTCTGCTTGACTATTGTCTTTCCGCTGGCCGTTCTGTGCAAAATGTGTGTGCAAAACTGCCAGGTAGATAATCAGTAGGACCAAGCAGTCTTTCCCGCCGTTGTAGGATAACGAGACGTGCTCGAACCTAGCAGACATAACTCATCAGCATTTTTGCTTTTGTTTTTTTCATTTCACTTCTCGGCGTATGTGTCTCTCCCCTCCACTCCAATCCAAATGGGAAGGAGGAAAGGGAGGCAGCTCTCTTGTGGGGAGAATATATTCCCAGGGTTCTACTCACTCGTACTCCCTCAGCGCCTTGCCCACCACCTCCATCGCAATGCGGGTCTGCTCCTGCGTGCGCCTCGTGACATCGTCTGGAGGCGGGGAGGCAAGAAATGCCTCGACCTGTGCGTGCAGCTCGGCGCAGACGTTTTGCAGCGACGAGGCTGCGCTGGCGTTTGGCCGGGGGTCTTCACTTCTCACGTCTGTTGCGTTGGGTACATCTGCTTCTCCATGGCCGCTGGCGACGCCGTTGGTCATGGGGGCTTTGGGCGGCAGCGATGTAGCGGGTGCGCTCATGGCGATATCATGGGGCGACTGAGTGCGTGTTCTCGGGAGAGGGGGGCCAAGTGCTAGAACCAACTCTTTCAGTCCTCGGTTGTGCAAATATAAAGTTGTTTGGGTGACTCGGAGGGAGCGAGGCACTGCATGCAAGTCAGAAGGCGGGACAAGGACAAGAAGGTGACAGAAGTGTGGGGAAACATTTTCTTGCAGAAGACGAGAATTGGGAATTGGGGGGCTTCCGACTCCGAACTCGACTCCGACCAGTCGCCGGATCCGCCGTATGTGTCTTGGTAATAATAGCAATAATGCATTGACCTTTTACTGGGAGTAGCAAATACTATCTGGCTTCAATAGTCAGGGTATAGTATCTAGGTATGTACAAGTACTTTAGTTCCGGTTGTCTATTCCAGCATGGAGTGCCATCCAGCGTATTTGCCCGTCCCTCTAGAGATACCTGTCCAGGTACATAGGGATGTACCTAGGTAGACACCCGACCCGAGAGAGTCGTTCCGTTCCGTAAGGATGCAAAAAGCGTTGACCAAGAGTCAACGATATTGACCCATCGTTGACCTGAGGACTAAGGAATGTCATTATCCTAATACCTTCATCTTCTTTTTCTTCTTCTGCTCCTCACCCTTCTTGACTCCCTTCTGAAAATCCCGCCAGCTGCCTATCCGCTGTTCACGGGTCTCTTCCCACTGCTTGTCGTGTTCCCTCTTCCGCTTCCTCTCATCAATCTCGGCCTCTTCCTTGGCTTTCTCTTTGCCTTCCTCTTGCATTTTGACCTTCATCTGCCGTCTACGTCGAGCTTCTGCATCAACAAGTACTTCAACCGTCTTCTTGCGCCATTCAATCTTGAACGCTTCTGTCTTTAGCTCTTCTGAGTCCACTGTGTATTTGTGCTGGCGAATGAGTAGCTGTCGCGCATCAGAAATGCATTCGTCTAAATGCTGTCGCTGCTTTTCATCAAGGAGCACTAATTGTGCCTTCTTCAGTCGGTCAAATGCTTCGGGCGCCTGGGGGTTCTTGGTCTTGTCCGGATGGATTAGCAGCGACTTCTTGCGGTAGACAATCTTGATAGCTGATTCGGGTACACCGGGTTGCAGGTCTAGCACGGCATAGCTGGTCCATAAGTCAGTAAGGTTGTTAAATAGGCGGAGGCTGGGGCAACTTACGCGTCAAGCCTGAAGGCTTTGAGAATCCGATCAATCTCCGCGTCCTGCACTGGTGTCAGTAATGCATTCCATCACCATCGAGGACGGCTTAGTACTTACCTTGTCATATTCCTTGGCTTCCTTTTCAAGGGCATCAAGAGCATCCGACTCCTCATTAGCCATGGTGGGGCGATGCTTTGGATCTTACCGATAAGATACGCAGTCCCGCAGTCACTTGCTGCGCAGAGAGATTGAAACTTGGTTTTTAGAAACCCTTCAGAGGTTCAAAGACTTGACACCATAACTGAGATATTTATCTCATTCCACCCCACTCGATTTGTCTGGGGATTGATGGAGCGAGATGTGGCACCGAGACCTGAAACTGTCGGCCCCAGGCCGAGAGACAGGAAATGCTGTTCATAAGAGGAAGGTATGCCTGTATGCACGTGACTCTGATCTGCGATGTGGCTCATGACGTCATTCTGTACGGCGTACTGTAGCCGCCGCATTGTGCAGCATGACCAAAAGAGAGGCACTCAAGGGGACGCTTGGAATCACAATACTCGTTTTGCCTTTAAGTACATTGTCAAAATGAACAGAAGCCCTTCTGTTCTAGCTTTATGCCTTGATCCAGGACACATTCAGAACATGCCGGCCGAGACTGTTGAAGTGCCACAAGCTTACTGAACAGGACGCTTGACGACGGGCAAGACAATCTTACTACCGGAGAAGAATGTATTCTTCCCTCCAAAACGGTCCTGAGTCCGGTCAGGTCCTTCATGCTTCATCACGCCGAGTAGAGTCTCACTGTCTTTGCCACCTAACTCGATTTGAATGCGGTGACCCTTTTCATACACCATGCTAGTCGGTTGAACCGGCATTTTTATGGTGTAGCGTACATTCGGCTTCACAGGCGCCGCTTCTTGTTGGCTGAGGAACACAAAATTTTCCTTGGATCGTTGAGTGTCCAATTCACGATGGGACAATCGCATGTACCCGCGGGTTACTGACACAGATTGCTCGCCGTGATTTCCCTCAAATTCCACGAGTTTTCCGTCTGGAGCAATATTTGTCAGAGTTAGGAAGATATCCATGTCTTTGGCATCCGTGGACACATCCAGGACCAGATATGGAAACCCCAATACTTCCAAGTCCTCCTTGAGCGGTTCAGTTGCGAAGAAGCTTGGCCCTTGGAGACCTTCGTACTGGGCGACCACGCCATTACCTCCTTCATCAGCGTGCTCACGCTGAAGACGACCATCGGAAGTTAAGAAGAACTCTCGATATTGCGTATCATGGGGTGGGAAATCCTCTTCCACACGGCGGTATCTGCCCGAGCCTTTTCTGATGAGCAAGTCAACCTTGGGAATCCCGGCCAGAGAGCTGCCATCGCCCTTTAGAAAGTGGTCCAAAAACTGCCTTTGTCGAGACAGTCCTTCTGTCCCGTAGTAGGCATGGATATGATCTCCAGAATGCGTCTCCAGATATTTGACCGTTGAGCCTGCCCACATATACCCTAGGATATTGCCAGGGCCATGGACCTCAGTATCCATCCAGTTGGCAGAGGAATAGAATGGTACGTTCATTTTCTCGAGTCCTCTGAGACGGCTGAGGGTAGGAAACGGCCCATCACTACGGAATTCCCAATCGAGACATTTCAGAAAATCGACACGCTGGGTCTGGAGCTCATCCTCAGACACCCCTTCTGCTCGGCCGTGCTGGTACGGCACCACGCAGTTCTTCCACCAGTGAGCCAGGAAGTTGGCATTGGACAGTCCACCCGGTCGAAATGCAGAGAGGAATAAATCATTTCCTGCTTCCCATGGCACCACAGCTTTAAGTGACGGCGGGTTCTGTTGCCCTGCCTCCCAGCAAACCATTCCGAGATAGCTGATTCCACTCATCCCCACATTTCCATTGCACCATGATTGATCGGCACTCCATTCGATGGCGTCGTACAAGTCTCTCTATGCGTTAGCAAAAGTTTGGAGCAGATTATTGCGAACGGTGAATGTATACCATTTCCCTCCGAATCGTCGCCTGACTCTATCGTTCTTTGGAGCCCCCAGGGATCCAAAATCCCCGGAGTCCCTCCAACGCCTCGGCTGTCAATTCGCACTACAGCATATCCATATTCCTTGGTCTGAATTTGTCAGAGGTAGGCAACCATAATTAACCCCAGGGCTTAAAGACCAGGATGTACGTACCCAGACAAAAGGATCGAGGGCTTCGAGCGCAGCATCGGGACCCAAAGGTTTGATTTTCGAGTTCATCTTGGCATACATGTCCGTCTGCGGTAAACCCCATTCAAGGGCATGGACGTCTTTACCATAGGGACACATGGACAACAAGACTGGGACCGTGACCCCTTGCTCGGTGGACAACGGCAAGAAAACGTCAGCACACAGCTCGCTGCCGTCGCGAGTAGGGATATAGACGTCCTTCAAACGAATATAGAGGCCTTCTCTTGTGAACTTGACTGTCTCGCGCTTCGGCAGCGGTAATGAAGGCATCATCAATAATTCAAGAAGATGGTTGTTGTAAATGTCGCTCAGTATGCTTTGCTATTTCAATCAGGGGCCGTGGGATAAACCTTGAAACGATAAGATCAAGTCAGTCACTGTTATGGCGAGTCCCAGAAACCCGCACTTCCCACCATCTAAGAGGAAGAGTTCCATGACTTTATACGTGCCCTGCCACCGAAAGCTGCAACCCCGTGAAGCGGTAAAAAGGACGGGCTCGTACAAACGAGAGGGCACAGTCGCAAGGCTGTGCAGTTGAACAGATCCAGGCACTGCTGAATTTGAAGAAAAGCTTGGTACGAACACAGTACGATATCAGTACGAGGCCAGGACGAGCGGCGGACGAGACAACAGAGATGCTTGTTGCCGTTTGGTGGGCTTTCAGAAATTCCAAATCATATAGCAGCTAACAGGCCACTACAAAGCCTCGGCACGCCTGATATCATAGATGCTTGGTTGATGACACTCGTCCGAGAAGTGCGGCCGTATAAGTACGTCCTTCATGTGCTTGATATCCGGCCAAGAATATAGGCATTCAATTCTGATGCTCAACGCGATGTTGCGATGTACGATACATCTGGAGGAATCTTGGCCGCTGTAACATGTCCTGATCTTGCATTGGCTCTCCTGGCACTCACAAACCGTTCCGCCCGAGTCTAGTGTGGTCGTACAATAATATTGATACCGAGCGTGATCCACTTTACGATCAACGGGTGTCCTCGAGATAATGGATCAAGAGAGAAGCGCAAGGTGGTTCAAATATGGTTCGACGTGCAGCATTCGCCAATAGGGTGGAGTATATTAAAAAGGAATGCAAGTCACGTGAGCAGAGCAGCATGGCAAGGCTATGCCAAGATGTTAGTATCACGTGTTGATAGGCAAGTGCCGCCCTAATTATTTCTCTTATCGAGCGAAATAAATTTTGTGCGGGGATGTTTCAATGCCCGAGTCCGCTATAGCAGGAAATCCCATAACACTTCATATCACACACACCAAAGACACACCGGCAATATGTCGAAACGTATAGCAGACGAGGATGAGTCCATGGAGGCGCTCAAGGGCGGCCAACGCCCCGAGTCCGGCGACGGCGAGGAGCCTGCGATTGACTACGAAGATCCATATGAAGATGAGTTTGATTCAGAGGACGAGGTGATGGAGGCGGGCGTAGACGGACGGCCAGATGCAGAAAGAGAAGCCGAAGAGTCAAGAGATGCTATGGATGTGGACTCGAAGGAACAGACATTCATACCCGGTCGATCGATACTACAGCCAGGGATGTCTTTGACACCCGACCCCTCCACCTACGAAATGCTACACGTAATGTCCACGACCTGGCCGTGTCTGTCCTTCGATATCGTACCAGATAACCTGGGCAACCCACGGAAACAGTATCCAAGGACGTTGTATGCCGTGAGCGGAACACAAGCAGAATCGGCGCGGGCAAAAGAAAACGAACTCTATGTCTTCCGACTGAGCAGTCTTTCGAAGATGGAACGCGGCGAGCAGAGCGATTCAGAAAGCGACAGTGACGACGACGAGGACGGATCAGACCCGATCCTCGAGTCTCGATCAATACCGCTGCCCAGCACAACCAACAGGATACGAGCATTCCAGCCGGCATCTACCACCTCCACCGACCTCAGTCAAATACCCCAGACACTGACCGCAACCTCGCTCGAGAACGGCCAAGTCCTCATCCACGACGTCTCTCCATATCTGCAAGCCCTCTCCACCCCGGGCTTCACCCTCCCACCCAACGCCTCCAAACCCCTCAGCACGTTGCGCATGCACAAAACAGAAGGCTACGCACTAGACTGGGCACCCGCCTCGTTGCACCCCAATGGCCGGCTCCTCTCCGGCGACAACGCAGGCCAGATCTTCAGCACGCAGCGCACCGAAGGCGGCGGCTGGGTGACGGACACAAGGTCCTTCATTGGGCACGCTGACGCAGTGGAGGAACTGCAGTGGTCGCCGAACGAGAAATTCGTGTTCGCGTCCGCCAGCTCCGACGGCACAGTGAAGGTGTGGGACGTGCGCAGCAAGAGCCGCAAGCCCGCGGTGGATGTCAAGATCAGCGACACCGACGTCAACGTCATGTCGTGGTCCACGCTGACCTCGCACCTGCTCGCCACCGGCGCCGACGACGGCCGCTGGGCCGTCTGGGACCTGCGGCAGTGGAAACCCCAAACGGGATCCTCAGCAGACTCACAACTACGTCCAACCCCCGTCGCAGACTTCACCTTCCACAAACAGCCCATCACGTCGATCGAATGGCATCCGACAGACGACAGCGTCGTGGCGGTCGCGTGCGCGGACAACACGGCCACGCTGTGGGATCTGGCCGTCGAGCTGGACGACGAGGAGTACGGAAAAGAGACGGGAATGGGGCTGGGCGAGGGCGCAGAGAAGGTCCCGCCCCAGCTGCTATTCATTCACCACCTTGAGGACGGAAAGGAGCTGCATTGGCACCCCCAGATGCCTGGCACGGTCATGGTCACGGGCGGGGCCGGATTTGGCGTCTTCAAGACGATCAGCGTTTGATGTGAACTGGGTTAAGTAGAGTAGAGATGAGGAACATATGGTAATAAACGTACGCAGTATCCGTTCGGCTGCATATGTAGCCATGTGCTAGCCACACGCCAATCCAAATCGCTGCGTCCGTTGCAAGCGAGCATCAAACGCGGAATGAATGGAGAATGCAGACACCCGTTGAGTCTTCACGCTCTCTACACAAACGTGAATGTGAATGTGAACGTAAACGCATCGGCGTGATTCATCAGCGCGATATCTCCTGCGTCACCGATCTACTCATGGATGACTCTTTCTTTATCACCACTGCAATCCAAAGTCTCACTGAGTTGTAGCAGAGGTTTCGAGGCCTTCTCTTTTCCATTGTATCCATGTGCTATGTATAGCAAGTATATATTGCTTTCTCTCTCCTACCAATGTATACATCCCTTTCAATATCCTCTTCTCTGAACTATCAGGAAAGATACATCTCCTCGATCGAACAACTTCAGCCCCTTCCCTATCCATCTACATCCAGAGAGCCAAAGGTTTCGGAGCGGAACTCCACACCACACAGTTCAACTACCGCCTTGATTGAACGAAATCAATCTTTTCCTGAAGTATATGAGATCCAATACCGGTCTTCTCATCTCTTTGAATTCACACTCCAATCACTCCTCCCCCACGGGCACCGAGGAAGAAATGTATGCACTCCGAGTATCAGACATCCCGCAGTGGCGCAACACCAGCGAGCAGAATCATGGAGGCAGCTCAGACTCTACTATACCTGATGGAATCGACATCAATTTTGAGGACAGTAATTTCGACCTCTCCCTACGCCGGTTCTCCACAATGCCCCCGACGGTCCAACAAGCGTGTCCAGTGATACCGCAGCGCAAGACGTCCGAGAATGCCGCGCAGGCCAAGAATGGGGCGTCAACGGAGCCGCAGCGCCTAACAATACACCAGCGGAGGCGGTTAGTCAAGACTCCACGGCAGAACCCGGCACAAGATAAGCAGGCTTGCAATGACATCTCCAGTGGGCTGCGGGATCCACAGAAGCATCATGTTCACTACACGGAGGACTATCCTGACCCATCTTTGGTTCGACAGGTGGAAGACTGGCCCCTCCCAGCAGTGAGGCCCAAGGCTCCAAAAAAAGACACCAAGCTGTGGAAAGACGGTAAGGATGCTGGTACACTACCAGCCCTACCTGAAAGTTATACTGCTCGTCGAGAGGCCCCAATGAATGCGCTCAACGAAAAGTACGAGAACCCAAAGCATGAAACCGTCCAGCACGACCAAGATGCCGCTGCCGCCAGCGACATAAAGCCGAAGTCGAAGTTCAAGCGGGGTCTTTCGCGAGTCAAGAGCTATTCTGCGTCTCTCAGGCCATCAGCATGGACAAGTCAAGACTACCAACGGAACGATGTCATTGAACAACCACCAGTGCCGAAGGTTGACCAATTCGCTGCCAATAACTCAAAATCGCCCGTAGTGGGTTTCGTCACCGACGAAGCCATGGAACACGACCGAATCCGCTTCGCGAGGGCATTTCGCTCGCGCGAAGCAGTTAGACAGCTGCATCTAGAACGTAGCCAGCGGAAGGCCGGGACCTCCAAGCACGCATGCGCATCCGCAGCTTCCTCTACTACTCTTCGAGGAGGTGGCGAACCGGGTCGTGGCACTGGCAGTGTCGCTGGCAGTGAAAGTGGCGGCGGCGGCGGCGTCAATCGCGGTTTCAACGGCCCTGGCTGGGTAATTAGAGGAATGCCCGGAACGATGGGCCAGGTGCTCAATATGGATGAGCGAACACGCCATAACATCGAGGGGTTGCGCCATAATCTAGAAGAGCAAAGGCTTCATATGGAGGAGCAAGTGCGTCATATTCAGGAGCAAATGGGTCAAATTTTCACAGACCCGGCATTTTCACCGTTTCACCGTCGCTATGGGAACCAGTTGGATGATGGTACATATCAATTTGTGCATGAGTTCGACTACGATTCAGATCGTGACGGCCCTGTCGGAGGACTCGGGAGAGGTGGTGCCCAAGGCAGTTTGCAAGGGGGTCGACGAGGTGGTTGGTGCAGTCTCTTCGGGCGTCGTCCTCGTCCAGGTCCTAGTGAAGCTGCGGGTGAAGACCCTCTAGGCATGGGATTTCCGGAATTGATGGGGCCTATGGCAGCCAGAGATCGCGGAGCGGGTCAAGGCCCTCGGGGTGGAAACAGAGGTAGGGGAGGTCGAGGCGATTTTGACATGGTGCATGGGCCATGGGGAGGCCGAGGCGAGGTTGGCATGGGGTATCCATGGATGGGAGGGGTGAGAGGACCAATGCTCATGGGAGTCTGCGTTGGTTGGAAGCCGGTTCAGATTGGCGCGGACGGACAAGGCGAGGGAGTGCAAGGAGCCCCTCCTAGGGCGGCTCCTCCTGGGCCTGCTCCTCCTAGTACTGCTGGTGGTGACAGCGAAACCGGCTATGGCAGCAGTGTTTCGGACGATGATGGAGAACGTGGCGACGGCGGCAGTGGTGGTGGCGGCGGAAGAGGTTGGCCACCGCCACGACCGGGAGAGCGCGATCCAATGGATGCTAGGGATGACAGGCTTCGCCGGGGCCGTGGAGCTGCTCGTTAAGCCCGATTCCTAGAGGCTATTGATTAGCATTTGCAGCGCACCTGGATTGAAATAGGCGATAGGATAGCAAAGTCCTAGGAAGCAGGTGCTTGGAAATATCCCGACGGCTTTCCTAAGAAGGTACATGGAAGTTCCAGGGAGAATGCGACCGTGTAGGGAGGGGATCTGGTTCCGGGGTCATGTGCTTGTCAACATATACTCGTTAATACCAAAGCGTTTAACCACAGATCCATGTTGGACAGTGCAAATTGAAAGGGATATCCTTTACTGAATAGGGAGCAGACAATGCTAGAGATATTTTACCTGCTCTGATTGCTCATATATCAGACAGCATTGATGTGAAAGTATCCAGCAGAATCCCAGCTTCTGTTGTCCAAGGATCATGCTGAAACCACCAATTTCACCAAGCCTCTACCGTCTGCGAGCTTCTTGATTTCGGCCGTCGGCCATATCCTCAATGCAGGATCACATAATATACCGCAGTCACTCCAGTCACAGACTTCTAGCATCGGCAGCACCTGTCTATCAATGATGAATGTGATTCTGACATGTTTCGGATCCATCAGATCCACAAGGCTGGTTTTGACCCGGCCACCGTCTGGCAAGTATGGTGAACCCGAGCCAGGGACTGTGCCAGCTAACGCTGATGCGGAATGTACCAAGGAGACCATGTACAAACGCCAGTGCGAGACCATACTCATTAAGCCATGCTTCTGCACCAGATCTGTCGGTGGCAAGGATTCGTTGTATAGCATAACCAGTCTGTGCCACTCCAGAAATAGCGAGCGTACAGTGAGAAACGCCGGGCTTTGGCGTGTCCATTCGTTGATTCCATGGGATCGGAAGGCAAAATGCCACCGGAATATTCTGTAGAATGTAATGCGAGCTGCTAGGAGGTGCTGGAAACGGCTGGGTAGCTTGGGCTGCTCGAGATCTGCATTCGCGCCCCGTCGCCGATATGTCGCTAATGGCGTCATCAGCATTGATAGCATCATTTCCAACTGTAGGTACATTGGCTCGAGATAGAGGTGGACAGCTTCTGCACAAGAGCTAGTAGATGGCAAGGAGGCCATTATGGATTGATCCTGGAGTATACGAAGCCCTGCTCCGAGATGTTTGACGCTTGCAGGGGTCATCTCCATTGGATCCTGGAATGCTTCATACCCAACGAAGAGGAGACAAGACAACAAAATTGCAAGAGTGCTAACCTCTGGTTGCGGGCGAACCAGTAATCGGAGTGCCGAAGAGAAGGCATTTGACTGTATACGGGAAAGACCATACAGATCATCAGGGGGACAGCCAGCAGCTTCCTGTCGTGTCGCAAGTGCTATAGTCATATGGCGGACGGCGGGTTCTGCATGTGCCATCTGTCCTATGAAAGAGTGCCAAAAGCGTTCCGTAAATTTAGAGAAAGCTGCGAGGATGGGCGTTGTTCGTTCCTGGAAGAATTGAACAGCTCGCCGCTCCTGAGGGTCTGTCCTGAGTGCTGTGGTGGAGGTGGGTTCGAAAAGCCATGTTTTTGGCGGCTCGTACCATGCACATGATCGCTTCCCGGATATACACCGTTCGCATGTTGGCTTTTTCTCGTCACATTTGACACGCCGCAGCCTGCAGGTCTTACACCCTGTCTTTGATTTGTTGTGAAACGTCCGGTGACCTTTCCGTCTCATCATATAGAAACGCGATCTTTCCAGGCAAGTCTAAAGACACGCAGCCAAGGGAGGGAAAAGGGATAGAGAAACTGAGAGATGTTTTCGGGGGCTTATCAGCCATCTGTTCTTGCGAGTGATGATTTAGAAGGAAGCTCCCATGGCCAACCAGCCGTAAAGAGATCATACTCAATAGAGTTAAGGACTTCCCAAGCTCTGATTCATGATGAGGATCTGTGTGCCATGTGCTACTTACGAGCAATGACCATGGCGGGGAAGGCCTGAAAGCTTGATTCTAACTAGTCTGGCTGCTCATAGGGTTTTTCACGTGACCTGAACGAGGACTCACGTGATATCATCGAACCAACGCCGTTGAACGAGTTCGGATTGCATGGCACAAAGTGGTCGTGAGATTAGATATTGTGTCCAATGCTGATGCAGTGCAGGCGGAGGACATGATGTATAAATACGAGCCGGAGCGACCAAGTGGTTTGAGACCCTTGATTTTCGAAGGCTGTACAATACTTTGGAGAACCAGGACGATGGATTCCAAGCCACTGATCTATATTCTGCATGGGGCATGGCATAGTCCCCAGTACTTTGATGCAGCGAAGACAAGGCTCGAGGCTTTGAATTATACTGTGATCTGTCCCAAACAGCCATCGACCGGTGCCATACCGCCTGTGGCAACTTTGTACGATGACGCCTCTCAGGTACGAGCAGAGTTAGACCTTCTGGTTGAGGATGGCTCAGAGGTCTTTGTTGTGATGCACTCCTACGGAGGCTTGGTTGGATCAGAGGCTGCTGCTGGCTTGGGGAAGGCCGAGAGGTCAAAGCATGGATTGCAAGGCGGTGTTATCGGCCTTATGTATGTCTGCGCATTCCTCTTGCCAGTGGGACATCATCTATGCACTGCCCTTGGAGGCGAACTCGCACCGTTTATCAAAGCAGAGGTAGGATCAAGACCAATTTTGCCATACCCTTTAGTTGACTGGATGAATTTTAGACTGACGGAAGTTGCAACCCGATCCATCCAGAGCATGTCTTCTACAATGATATGTCGCCCTCAGAGCAACAATTCTGGACTTCGAAATTGCAACATCACACCGCAATTGCTCAGAAGACACCTTTGACGAAAAATGCCCATGTTGAGATTCCTGTTAGCTATTTGTACTGCGAAAATGATCAGGCACTTCCTCTTTGGCTTCAGGAAGCCATGGTGAAGCAGTCAGGATTGAAAGTACAAGAGCTGAGATGTACGGCGGGGCATTCACCTTTTCTCAGTCAACCAGACATCTTTGTGGAAAGAGTCGTGGAAGGTGTTAGAGCGGCCTCAACTTGCACTCCAGCTTCGTCCAAATGACTCTAGGGAGCGCTTGAAAGTTCCAACTGTCTTCGGCGGTTCGAAAGATGAACGATGAAGGAACAGCTCATAGGAATTGAACCCCCAGGGCCAGATTAAGAGTCCAGCAGGGGAGCTTCGAGGTTGGTTAGGTACTGTGATTCAGTCATAGACGTCCGCCCTTCCCACCACAGTCTCTGTCCGGGCTCCTCATGAATATAGTCCCACCAGAGGAATGTAGACATTAAGTTGCGAAAGTCTGACCAAGTATGCCTGTAAGGTGATTGGAAGAGGTATTGGCCCAGTTTCTGGATGTACCATGTCCTGTTCGGTGTGAGTTCTGCAGCCATTGCTCCAAGCATCGAGGCCCAGAGGATTAAATCAGAATGATCCAGGGCCTTTATCACCCCTCCAGATGTGCCTAGATATTTGCGATTGATGGTCTCGTAATTCTCGATCGCAAGACGTAATGCACTTGACAGCCTTGGTTTGGTCTGGGTAGTTGCGGGAAGGGGAAAGATTACCATATCGTTGTATATGAGAGCAGTCCATCGAGAGATCTCGCGCAGGTAATCCATTTCACTTCCCTCAATCGTAAGCGCAGGTTTAACGGAGAGCAGCTTATGCTGCGCCTCGTTCGCAGCATCTACGATATCAACGAGATTGAATGCCTGTGCCTTGCGTCGTTGGAAGAGATCTAGAGCAATGGTAACATCTTCTGCTGCTTCGAGCGCACATGCTAAATCTTGGTCGAGGAATTGGATATATCTAAAGCCAGTCCCCAAGACTCTCAGCATATCCATGGCAATGTCGTCGAGCTCATACTGTCTTGCGCACAAGCTAACGGAGTTCGGGTACACCCATTCGAAAGTAGGCGATATACCGAGGATAGAGCTGGCCTGCAAATCAGCGCTATACGGGTATTATCATTAGTAAAACCTAGTAGTCGGAGGCGGGGTGAACAGACAATTGTAGGATAGATACCATTCCATAATCGCGGATGCTTTTAATACCGCCTCGGCGAACCACCGACTCTAACATGCTCTGCATTGTGGCGGGCACCATTGTTAATCTGGCGTAGACATTCAAAAACTGAGCAGTTGCAAGCGGGGAGGCTCGGAATAGTTCGGGAATCTGAGAAGGGTTTGGATCTGTAAGCATACCCCCCATTACCATTGCCATGAGAAGCGCGTCTGAGGCTGGCCCCTTAAGGTTTTTGAGCGCACTCATCAAAAGGGCTAAGCCTTGGCTTTGATGTTTGAGGCGCAGGATTTCCACGTCGTTGGGTAAGGGTGGGTTCCTGAGGTCTGCTCTCACGATGTTCGCGGCTCCAGCAACTTGAAGATGGTACATGAGCGGCCATTCAAGTCCAAGTCGTCTCCAAGAGATTTTGATGGTGGCAACATCCGATTCCCTCGTTGAGGATATCAAAGTTGGATGGACGCATTCGTATACTAGAACTTGTCAGTTCTCAAAAGCTCCGGCATACAGTGTGTCAAAGGCTTACCATATTCGAGACAGCGACGCAGGTAGGGTGGAAGCGCTCCGGTTGGAAACGATTCAAACGGGTCAACTTTATGCTGCCCGAGGAGGGATAAGGGGCTTGGTGAGTACTCGGTCTTGAAAGCGCCGTCTTTAGTTACCACGTTCAATTCCATGATAGCTCCTATGTGCTCATCATTGAGATTTCCCCCCTCATTTATCTTCCGAGTCTTCTTTTTCCTTCGCATATGCGTGATCCTAGCCGCGTGAGACCTTGCTTGGGACATTCGCATATCCTGGGTACCTTTGGTCTTGGTTGAAGGTTGCCGCATAGGCATGGCCACAAAATGAAAAAGCGTTTCTGACTCAGAGTTGCCCATCTTGCCGCAGTGTGTAAGTCCAGGACTGAGATCAATACGTGAGGCAGGGAAAATACTTGGTTGCAATGGTTCAGACAATGTGAAGTTGAAATGAGCTTGGTTATGGTTCGATCGAAGTAAGCGGCCTCGCTGACACGTGAGGATACCGCGCTAGCCTGAGTAAGGTAGGGTTAGGTAAGATAACGGCTTACACGGCTTAACCCTGGACGGTGCGGTGTTGGTGGAATGGTGCCCGAGAGAGACGTGTTATTTTCTCCAAGCCAACCGAGTGCTCCGTACCTTGACCACGGAGCGCTGTGCCTTTGGGTTGATAGAGAAGGGCAAACATTCTTTCAGGTAATGAGAATACGCTATTAGACATGCGCAATTGCCACCACCAGAAGCCTTTCGCCCACTACCTTTGAACGCATTCAATTATCAAGTCTTGGGGAGTCGAAACGCCATACCATTGTAAGTGTTCGACCCCTTCCTGATTTGGACGTTTAGATAGGGAACAATGCTGAGTAATCTTCATATCTTTGGATGTTGGCTCCTCTCAGTGAACCCATTCCTGTGAAATGAAGCACCTTGGCCTATCATGCCAGTGCAAGTACAGAGCAACATAATTGACCGGATATAACATAGAACGAGCCGCTGGAGTTGGGAACATTTCTTGATGCTTGGCTCGTCCATTTACGAGTCCTCTGTAGGTAGGCTGGTGGGATCATGCAGGGTCAATTTTCAAATGTCTCCCGTTGAAACATGGGTTAAGGTTGCCTAATAAACCGGCTCGAGAATGAGGATGTTTTGCTCTGCGCGTCGAGCGCTTCGTTATTTACTTTACCTATAGCACCGGTGTCCTGTAGGGAAATGTCTTGCCTCGCGGCACTGGATTGTCCCCACTGAACACAGAAGAGTTCCCTCGGCATCTTTCAGTGTTGCTGCCAATACGTCGATCCAATCTTAGGGGAGGATTTATTGGATAGGTCATGCCTATTCTGGGCGGATGCCCGATCGGTTGGCGATCAAGTGTGCAGGGGGGTGAGACTGCAACGGTCAAGGGGCCTTGGTGCCCAGAATACAAGGAAGGCTTTCGTCTAGGAGTACTAGCTTACGGGTGCAAGTACAAACATGAAACACGATAAATGGTGATTACTGATAAACGCAAAAACGAAAGCGTCATCCAGAGAAGCAGAAGGATTGAAGTTTCAAGGTCGTCTCCCAGCAGCTTGAACTTGAGGCAAGGCTTTGGCGACAGCTTGGAGGGAAGGAACGCGTATCAGAAGTCGCGACGCGCTATCATATGGTGTGCACCTTCCCCCAGAGTGGTGGCTAAACTTTTCCGGGACTAGGCGCCCAGGGCACTTCAGAGGCCCTGTAAACTTTGATTTGTTGCTGAAATCTCCGCATCTCATTTCATCTCGCGCCTCTTTTTATCACATGGACTGCTCTCATCCAACAACTCACTTCTCAATGCTGCTTCGGCTCGGCTCTCGATCATATGCTTGCATCCTTCACCTCCGAAGCCCTGTTGGCCGAGGTTAAAAAGCTTCATCACGCTCGGCTTGCGCGGCTCATTTACTGGAAGTGGATATCCTCGTCCGTTCTGCTCGAGGAGAGCCTGATGGATTTGGAAGCTTACCTGCCGTTGTTGACACCACCAAGATTACATTCTGCACAATTTTCATGTAAGTCCCGCTATCTAATGAGGAGGGACTTCGGAAAGACAGAATACTCCTGCATTAGCTTCAACGGAAACGCAATGTATCTGCGGGGGATGCATACAGTCGAGATCAGGACATCCTTGATTCCTCTCCTCTTCTCCAGCTTGATCCCTCGATCTGTGGAGGGCCGAAGGGGGAATCTGGAGGGCAAGTGCGATATCAGACAAGTATATGAATCATGAGCCGCCTTCACTGTCTCAGGATTCGGAATCTGTGACCCTCACCAAGACGTTCCTTCCTTGTCGTCCCAGTCGTTCATTTGATTCACCTCCATTGCATTTGCCTTGCTGCTGGACATCCATTTATTCACTCTAACCAACAGTCACTCTTTTTGATATTACCTGCGCTATCAATACCATGGCCTTCTTTCTCATTCTTACCACATTCGTTTCCCTACTTTTAAATCCCAGTGGAGCCCTCCCGCTCGCAATTGAGTCTAGAGGTACTGTGGCCATCAAAATTTTGACAATACATCAGGCCTAACTGATATAGCGGTCTCGCAAGATCTTTTAAACCAACTGTCATTCTTTGAGCAGTATTCAGCAGCGGCATACTGTCCAGCCAACAACGAGCCGGGTTCATCAACAGCAATCACTTGCGAGGCCGGAAATTGTCCGCTCGTGCAAACTGCTGGTGCCCAATCCATTGTTGAATTTCAAAAGTACTATATCATTTGATCTGATTCTCCCAAGACAGGGGTTTGCTAACTTCTGCAAGTGTCGGAGTGTCCGACACGACTGGCTTCGTGGCTCTCGATCATAGCAACCAACTGATCGTCATCTCTTTCCGAGGTTCGAGGAGTATTCGAAACTTTATCGCGAATTTCAACTTTGTCTTGGTCCCTTGGTCGGTCTGCAATGGATGCTTTGCACATGCTGGCTGGCTTGACGCATGGACCGATGTCAAGTCTCAAGTTCAAGGTGCAGTCGATGGTGCTCGTGCCTCATATCCAAGTTACAAAATTGTCGCCACGGGCCACTCGTTGGGAGGTGCTCTTGCTACGCTCAGTGCCGCCGACCTGAGAAAAGTTGGCTATACCATTGATCTTGTATGTCCAGTCTCTCAACTGACCTGTTCGCAATTGACTAACGCCCACTGGCAGTACACATATGGTTCACCGATGGTAGGTAATGCCGCTCTCGCAACCTTTATCACAGCGCAAACATCCGCCAACTTCCGGGTCACTCACGCACAAGACGTTGTCCCAAAGCTTCCAGGCTATGGTTTTGGATACGCACATGTCTCACCTGAATACTGGATTACTTCGGCAACTGGTGCTACTGTCACCCCGAATGACATCCAGGTATCAACTGGAATTGTCAATTTTAAAGGCAACCAAGGTACTCTGGGGAACAGTATCGATGACCACCTATGGTACTTTAACAGTATTGCAGGGTGTGGACCAGACGGCCTGGAGATCGTTAAGGTGTAAAATGGCGACTCTCAGAAAAAGTGTTCAGCCATTTGTCTCTGCGAAACATCGAGATAAATCCAAAGCGGTGTACATTAAAGGTACACCGCATTGGAAAATATAGGATGCGGATGTAAAAGTTCACAGGCCTTGTACATATTTCACGTCACATGTTGATCTGTATATAATACTAATCCTTCTCGTCTGCCAGACGATAGTCGTTATTGCGCGCTCTCATCGTGTCTGAATTCTTTGCGTCTTGAAGGAAGCAATAATAGCCAGGTCCTCTGTGGAAGGGATTGATGTGACATGTTCTATGAAAGGAACATGGGCTCGAATATACAATCTCCTCTCCCGCCCTTTCAAATGACCTCTTCATACTCCTCCGCCGCCAACGGTGGCGATACTTTCAGCCTCGCTAGATCTTTGAGGCAATGAAATGCACTCTCATAAGAGTCAACATTCCCTAGGAACCCCAGCTTCCTCGCCTTTCGCACACTGAGGGACAGTGCCCACCCACCAATCACAGCGCTATCCGTCATACCAAAAATCTGAGCCCGGTCTTTGAACGGGTCCAGCAGGAGCCCGTGTTTCTTGCTCAGCTTGCTCCATGCTTCGACGACTTGGGGGTCCTCTGACCATTCGAGGAGTGAGAACGTCGAGCGTGTCACCCCTGGAGGTCCATATCTTGAGAGAAGGAGGAACTCGCGTTAGTCAACGAGGCTCTGACCACACAAAGCCACTGCCGAGAGAGAGAAACTCACCCTCTTGGATTCTGATCGTGTCTCGAGACGTTCTCACGATATTTACCGGGGTCGGTCTTCGGCGGCTCAAAGGCCGTCCCGTACCATTTCGCAAGGTACGGCCAGAAGCGGCCCCAGGTGAACGGCAGGCCGTCCTGAGCATTGAATGCCTCGTTGCCCGTGTTCGGACTCAGCACAGCCCATTCCTCCAGATACGCATTCAACAAAGCGCTACTCTGGCAGTACTCCCTGTCCCACGCGATGTAATCACCTGGAAAGGGGAGTGGCCGGCCGAGATGCGCCTGGATCGAGGCAAAGACCGCGAGCCCCACCATATGGTTGAGGAGGTTGTCGCGGACGGCGCCGATGATATATGATGGCCGCACGACGTTCCATTCCGCGCCGTTGCGCCGGCAGTACTCGAACAGCATGTCTTCTTGTGGGTAGTAGAAGTTGTTTTCGAGCAGCACCCGCCCGTCCGTTTCGAAGGATGGACTCGTCGCCGGGCCCATGTGGAATCCATAGTGCTTTGCGCCCGTCTGAAGCAGGACGCGCCTGGGTTTGAGCGACGCGAGCTCCAGGGCGCCTAGGAAGTTTCTGAGGAGAGATGCTGCGTCGTAGAAGATTGGAATGGTGAGCTAATACTCCTTGCCTACCTGGATAGGGAATGAGGATGAAATGGGAAATCAAAAAGGCCAAACTTACAATTCACCTCGGCCAATGCATCCGCGTTCGACCACATGCCTAGAATATTGCCCTTCTGCGTGGGCTGCATGTACGAGAAAAAGAAAGCATAATCACTCCAAAACCAATCACGTCAGGCAAGCTACTCCATAGGTGTAGAAAGGAAAGACCATATTTCAAACTCACACCCTCTCAATCTTGCCCAAACACTTCGCCAACTCGGCGGGCTCAGCCAGGAAATCCGCGCAGATATGCTCCACTCGCGCCGCGCCGTCTCCGAGATCCTCGAAAAAGTAGTCCGGCGGGGACCGTCGCGACAGACAGTAGATCTTGCTCCAGCGCTCGGGTGCCGCGGCCAGCACTTTCAGCATGTGGTAGCCGGAGATGCCGTTCGCGCCCGTGATGATGGCGGTCAAGCCAGTGAATTCGGGGCTCGATGGGAAGGTTGGGAGGCCGTGGAAGATCCCGCGCGAGACGACGGTTTGTCGGTTGGTGGCTGCCATGGTTGTGTTTTGGGGGTTCGGTGGTTCGCGAGGCTGGTAATTTCAGGGGAAATGAAGAAAGCTGGCAATTATTATTGTGTTCCGTTGTTGCGGCCGTCGAATCCAAACACTGATGAACTCGACACTACAACGTAGAAACACCGCCTCTGAGTTCCTCTGAGAGTCTCGCTCCATCTCGAGTTCGATTGGACTCCCTATAGCACTGTACCCAAGAGCTTGGCCTCCAAAGGAGGGGAGTGCAGGTGTGGTGATACTCAGCCGCGATACCCTCCCTCCTCCTTTGCGTCAGCGATGCGGGGAAGCTCGACAAAGTTGAAGCCTAACGGTTTCATCAATTTCGATCACCGATCTCCTCTCCACGAACCAAATCTTTGAAAACATGGAGAATCCCAGCCCTTTGATAGCTTACTGATAGTGTGTATGTTTGCTCTTCAATTTCGGGGTATATCCCCCCAGAGCACACCCAGTCCCTGACTCATGTGCCCCATGCCCTTCACCCGATCTCAACGAATCTGCAGTGGTCGACGGGAAACGAAAACGAAAGCCACGGGATTTGATCTCCGACGAACACCATGCTTCGTACAGACTATGGATTTAGAATCCGCACCAGGGCGGGACTGAAACTGCCGAAGTCACAAATGATATTGTAGGAGCACTGGGAATTGAATCGATGGGAGGCCCTCCCACGTATTAACCTACCAAGGGTATCTCCGCTCTGCCTCCACAGCGGCATTCAATCATACGTTAGTGAAGTTGCCGCCAGTTGTGTACGAGACTATCAGGCCCAGACAAGCATTTATCGGAGAGGGGCGTTTCCAAGTCCTCGGTGGCGTGGGAGCAAGCAGCGCTGGATTTGAACATTGACCCCTCTCAGATTAGTCGATTGAGTGCGGGCATGGCGTAGATAGTCGTGCATGTGAGTGTGTGGAATTGCTCAGCTTGTGGAAGCTTTCTAATCCAACTGCCTAGGGATATCACTACCCCGCGTCGATGGCGCCTTGTAAACCTGAAATTAGTGCCGTAGACGGTAGACACCGTTGTTGATCCGAGCTTAGGTCAAAGACTCCAGAGGGGGGTTGGACCTCAGCTTCTAACTAGGGCCACGATAGTGCTCTGCACCGCAGAAGTCTCCCTGAAGCCATCACTGAGTCGGAGACAATCAGAGCTGTACTGCACGGTCAACTAGAACCACCTTGAGAGAGCTCTGTGCCATCCTTAGGAAAATCAAGTATCAATTCATATATATACTGGCGATATCAGGTATCTGATACTCAACAATGGCGTCATCATCCGATCTCTCCGCGCTGTTCGCGAATGCAGGAGTGCCGGCTTTGAAATGCCCTGCCGGGACAAAAATGCATTTTCTGGACTTGGGAACTCTACAAGCTGACGAGGGCTGGTAAGTCTGTATAATGGCTCCGCTTGATCAGAATCTCAGAAAGTATCGAGTTGACTCTCCTATACTCACTTCTGATCAAGGCTTCTTCGCGGCGGTAACACAAGCAGCCTCAGCGACAAGAACCCAGAGAACAAAAGGCGCGACCTGATCATTCTTGCAGCCCTGATCGAATATCCTGGTGTGGGGCTGATTCTCTTTGAGACAGGGTGTGCAGAGGACTTGGAAGTGGTAAGTGAAGCCTGAATTTAAACACTGGATTCTCCATATCCGATCTAGGACTCTCAATGACGAGGTTGCGGCATACCTATACAGGCATGGGGCGCGCCATTGACAGACGTGTTCCCTCGAACCGTCTACAGCGAGGGCCAGAAGCTACCCGCGGCGATCAAAGCGACTGGTAACGACATCAAGGATGTCAAGGCGGTGGTCATCGGGCACCTGCATCTGGACCACGCCGGCGGGCTGGAGCACTTCATGGGTACCGAGGTGCCGATCTATGTGCATGAAGAAGAATTCAAGCATGCTTGTTGGGCGGTTGCGACCGGTGCTGATCTGGGAGTCTATCTCCCTGGCTATATGTAAGTCTCGCTGGTCTCGAATTACCTTGAGAGTTAAGATCCCGCATGCCACTAGGGAATGAAGGGGCATAACTTTCACCAGCAGCTTGCAAATGAGTGCTGACAAGTCCTCCCGATTCCAGGAGCCTGGACAAATTGAAATGGAACACGTTTACCGAAGACCACCTAGACCTGTACCAAGGCATCACACTACACCATAGCCCAGGACACACGCCTGGCCTTGTGGTGATGCAGCTGAATCTGGAGAACAGCGGGACTTGGATCTGGACGACGGATCAATTCCACATCGCCGAGAACTACGAGCTGAGTCATCCGCACGGCTGGCTTGCGCGTGATCACAATGCGTGGATCAAATCTTTGAAGATGATTCAACGGCTGCAGAGGTTGTTTGATGCAAAGTTGATATTTGGGCACGACAAGGATGTCGCGGCCAAGTATATGGGGAAGAGTTATGATTGAGGTAGACTAGGTAGCCTGGTGGATAGCCTGATGAAGGTGTCAATTTGATGATGTTCGATGGAAATTTTCTGCTTAGAGAGGCATCAGGCGTAAGGGTCGAAGAGGTAACTACTATGTATGAAGACAACATCAATCAATTGGTAGCGGTCCGCGAAAATCATCGACGAAAAATATAAGTCACGTGATCCGAACCTCACCTGACATCGCAAAGTTAAGTCGTGGATTTATTTGTACTTTTTACCGAAGCAACGAAACGACTCCTATCTCGAGTCCATCAACTATCGACATCGTTGCATACGGTGAAGCCTTTACGGGTTCTTGCTCGGTAAAGGCAATGCACAATGCTGGAACGGTAGCATTGCGCTCCGCAAGCAACTGCTTGCACCTCTCAACATGCCAACTTCCGACTCGAACATTCCAGTCATTTTCCGCTTCATCGACCGCATCGATCCTTAGGCGTCTTTACATAGAATCACGACCGTTCAGACCGTTCAGACCTACAGTCCAGCCAAGAGTAAATGCATTCCAGTGGCGAGCCTTCTCCCAGTCTACCCGTGCTAGCTTCCATACATCCTCCACGCTCCGCCTTCTCAAACCCTATGGAACAAAAACCAAGCCTGAGCAGGGGTTAAAATTCGAAGAAGGGGAAATCGAGATAGGAGAACTTGAAAGCATCTTTGGCGAGGAAGGGCTCTCCAAAAGAGTGGGGAATCGCCTCCTACGAGTGTTGCATGGGCGCCGTACAGATGGAACATTGGATCTCCCACTTCCGGCAGACCTGCAAAGAGAGCTGCAAGAGTTCCCATATGCAATAGAGGATGGCCTTGCATTCCTCCGCGATAACTTCCCGATTGACGAAGACGCGGCCATCCTGGCGCGGATTGAAAGAGAAGACGATCCAAGCGTAAAGGACAATCCGTCAGAACTAATGCAAAGAGGGCAAGACCTGGGATTATACCGTGGCCCTCAAAGTGGTCACTACCACGCCGAGCTGAGCGAGAAAGATGGCGATGTCTACGGTCGGAGTGAACTGGATCGAATGCGAGCCGAGAACCTGGCGGAAGCGGAGAGGGAAGAACGAGAAATGCAAGAACAGATTGAGAGGCAACAGGCCAAAGCTCAGGAAGAGCAAACCAAAGCTCTTGCGCAGCGGCCGGACCAAGGTCTGACCTCTGCACAAGAAATGAGACCACCGAATGAGTTTGAGAAGTGGTGGATGAAGGCAAGGAACAGAGCGCAGTCTAAGTTGACAATAGACTCGCCTGAGATCGCAGAGCAGACGATTCTTAAGCGACTGGCACCCTCGTTTATTTTTGTCTCAATCCTGACGGCCGGCTGTTACCTCCTCTCGCAGTACTGGAAGCCGCCGAAGCAATCCGAGCGATTTATGCCCATGGTATCATTGGCTTGGGCAACCATCAGCACGATCATCGGTCTCAATATCACGGTCTTCCTCGCCTGGAGATGGCCAGGGTGTTGGAAGCTGCTCAATAAGTTCTTCATCACTGTTCCTGGCTATCCGTACGCCTTGAGTCTCCTCGGAAGCATGTTCAGTCACCAGAAACTGTCGCATCTGGCGATGAACATGATCCCCTTGGCTATTTTTGGACTTCCCCTACATGAAGAAGTCGGGAGAGGAACTTTCCTGGCCATTTTTCTCTCGTCTGGTGTGATCGGAAGCTTTGTAACCTTGGCGCGATTCTCGCTCCAGAGGGTTTTTACAACGACAACGCTGGGAGCCAGTGGAGGTGTGTATGGCGTCCTGGCTGCATATCTTACAATCCATTCAGAGTGAGTACTTCTGTCCATTTGACAATTTGATACTCGAGCTGCTTGTGGATGGCTGACACTCCGTTTAGGAGTAAATTCTCGATCATTTTTCTACCCAGGGAATGGACGGAGCAACTCAACCTGAGAGGCGACATTTTACTGGGAGGCCTGGGTCTTATGCAGATAATTGGGGCACTCCGTCCGGCCACCACTATCTCCTACATGGACCATCTTTTTGGGATGATTGTAGGGATCTCTATTGCCCGCTGGTGGAGCAAAAGCCAGGAGCAAAGGAAGGACGCTCTCAAGAAGACCGCCTCGGTAGGTGTCTGGGAGCGTTTGTTTGGGAACAAATGACCAGTGACTGAGGAGGAAGAGGGGAGGGAGGAGGCACGCAGAAGGTTCGTGAATTATGGAGATACACCTCCACTCTCCTGCCGACCCTAGAAATGTCTGTAACTATAATATACATGTATATATATGTATATCAAGATACAATCATGATGCGAAATGGGCCCTGAATTATTGGCCGTTTATGGCCAATAAATATTCCGCCCCGCCGACGTCACTTGCCTGAATGTGCAGCTGGACTGGTCCGTGTTGCGGAATTGCTGGCTGTACCTTAGGTACTCCGTACTTGGGTAGTGCGTAAGTCGGGCACTCATGTACTCCGTACTGACCCACCCGTGTAATGACCCACGCACCCTGGTGCAACTACTACGTAGTAAATCGTATTCTGTCTACTCTACGGCCTCATGAATACTAAATTAATTAGTGTACGGAGCGAGTACATCGTTTGTCCGTGCATCCTGAGTAGTAGTAGTTGTAGGCAAGCGTAATGTCGTCGTCGCCGCCGCTTACAAGGCCTCCATAGTATATACCCTCCCTCGCTTACCTTATTGTCTCGATACTCGTAAAGACCTTATTACAGTTATTACGACTTGTCGTTACCTTATAGTAGTTAGCTTATTTAGCTATATATACTAAATAGTAAGCTCCTATAATTTTAGAGTAATATCTTATTATAGTTAATTAAATACCTTACTTAGGGCGGAGTGAACCCCCGAGGGGCCTAGAGCGCAGCTAGATAGGGGGAAACCTAGATTACGAGAGATTACGTAGAGTAAAAGGGAAAAGACCTAGAAGCGCCGGGAATTAGACTAAGAGGAGATAGGAAAGAGAAGAGATACAGTATAGGAATATAAATTAGTTATTAAGCTAAAAACTATTACGGGTTAAACCTATAAGAAGTCTTAGTTAGAAACTAGCGACTCTCTATAAGGCTAAGTCACATAATAACTCTATCGATAGTTACTAAGACTACCGTATAGTTACCGAAGGCGATTATCTCTACTCTCCGTACAGTAGCTAGGCTTTCCTTTCTTCTTTTTCCTTAGCTTAATATTCTTATTACTAAGTATATAGTAGTTAAATAAACTCTTATTAAAACCCTTATATTACGTTAAACTCCTTATTATATAGTTAAGAGAAAGAATTCTTATTATATAAGATAAATATATTAATAATACCTAGGCTATATAATAGATTAAGCTAAACCTATTAAGTAATAAATTAAACTCGACCTAAAACTCGATATAATTAGGTAAGAATAAAAGTAAGAAACCCTATTAAGTTTTTTTATCGGGTTAAGATATTTTATTATTAGGGTTTATAGCCTTATAAGGCTATTAAGACTACTAAAAATAATATTTTTTTTTAATTTTTTCGAAAAAATAGCTATTTTTAGGGAAAAAAAGGCCTAAAAATAGAAAAAACTTTAAAAAAGAAGCTATTTTTAGCTCTATAGGATTAGGTTAAGTAACTCGGCTAGAGTTATTAAAAAACGAGTTTTTTTCGGGTTTCGGGTTAAGACTAAAGTTTTAGCTTTATTAGGTTAAAAGATTAGGTTACTATCTCTATTTTAGTAGTCTAACTTAACTTATTATATAGCCTAATTCCTATTAACTCTCGTATAAAGCTCCTAAAATACTTCTATAAGTACCTTAATATTTTTAATTAGTTATAAGCGGATTAACTTTTTTTTATATGAGAAAAGAGAGTTAATTATAGTATTAAATTAGTATTAGAAAATAGGAAGATTCCTAAAGTTCCTTAGGAGCCTTTATATAATATATCGCGTAATAAGTTACTTATACTATAAAAAACTCTTACTAATTTATTAAATAAAGACTTTATTTAAATTAACTCCTTATTAGCGGCGGCCTTAATACTCTTTATATAGAAGCTAGGAGGCGACTTATAATTCTATATTAACTATCGCGATCTAAATAAGATTATAAAGAAGGATCGCTATTCTTTACCGTTAATCTATAAGATCCTATAGAATATCGAATAAATAAAATAGTATATAAAACTTAATATAATTACTACCTTTTATAAAATATAAATTACGGAGAGTAACGAGTAAATAACGACGTTTTATACGCGATATAGTCTCTTTAAATAAATAGTTACTTCCTTTAGCCTTATAAATATATTTAGTATATTTTAGAAATATATTAATTAGGCTCTTTATAATTATCTTAATATCTTTTACTTTATATATATAGATAATATCTTAATATACTCCTTTAAATCTTAAGAAGAGCACTAAAACTATATATAATAAATCCTTTAACGACTATAAGAAGCGAGACTTTAAATTAATATCTCGAAATATAAGTTTAAGGTTAAGTTATTAAAATACCTTAAATTTATTATTAAAGCGAGAAAAGATATATAAATAAATCTAATAAAGATATTAATAATCTTAAAATAGGAGGCTCCTTACTTAATTAAGAATATATAAAGTTTTATTAATTTTATAAACTTCTATTAAAAATTTATAAAGGAATTCTCTATTATTATTCTATTAATTATAAAACTTATATAGAAAGATACTATCTTTATATAGAATAAGGAAGTTAAGTATACCTTTATATAACTTAAAAAAATATTTATAATAGTATTAATATTAATATACTTTAATACTAAGAGAGAAATAATTATTAAAGTTAATATATTTAAGTAGTATATTAATAGTATACTCTACTAAATAAATAATAAGAAAATTATATAACTCTATATATTCTTTTTAAAGAAGAACTCTCTTATTAAATATAATTATAAAATCTATAATAAAGAAATACTAATAATTATATAATATCTTAAAGAATAGAGTATTAAATTATAAAGTATAAAAGAATTTAAGATTTAATTTAATTATAAGTGTGAGGGTTTAGTAAAGAGTTCTATAACTAGCTATACTACCGTATAATAAGGAGGTAAAACTAAAGAGAAAATAAGAGTCTAACTCTCGTACGAACTATAAACATTAAGTACCGTACTACTCTATAGCCACGGCAATATAGGTTATATAACTAAGTCTAAACTACAGGTCTAACCCGTTATAATAAGAACCTTAAATACTTTATAACTATATAGAAGTTAATAAAATAATAAATATATTAATTACTTATTTTCTCTTAATATAACTTTAAGATCTTATATATTAAGGAGAAGAATAATAAATAAGCGAATATACTTTCTTAATAAAAGTAGAACCTACTAAATAACGAAGATAATAATTAACTCTAATATTATATAACTTAACTCTTAAAGCTTAAAATAGTAAAAGAGAGAATAAGAATATTATATATAATATTAGTAACTATTAAAAAAGTAATAATAATAATAAATTAACTTTAAGTAGTAATAGAATAAATAAATAATATTTATTAAAAAGTAGTAAAAGTTATATAAAGAGAAGTAAAATTCTTCCTTACTACCTTTAAACTTAAGGTTTTAATTATTAAATATAGCTTAAATAAGGAAGAATAACTTCTCTTTTATAAATAATAATAAATACTAAACTTTAAGTCTCTTTATATAAATATTATTATAAGGGTTTAGAAAGAAATTATACGATTAACCTAACTACCGTATAACGAGGATTTTAAAGCTAAAGAGAGAAAAGGAGAAAGGAATCCTCTCTATCGTACGAGTAGAGAAAATACTCCTCCCTCCCTCCTATAGTAGATCAATATAGTCGCCCGAGAGATAATTAATAGAGGGGAGTTACGTGGGATCACTCTAGGGAGGACTATAGAGCCCTATACGAGTTTAACCTATAACAGTACCCCCCCCTTCCTCCCGTACGGGCGCCAAGGATCCGCTAATCCTAATTAGGACTAGTACCGTAGTAAGTAGCGCACAAGGTAAAACTCTCATCCCTACTTACTTTTATCCTACTTTTTTCCTTCTCATACTAATTATCGAGAAAGTTTTATAAGTGCTTATCCCTATCCTTATTACGTACGATTATTAGCCGTTACTAACTCTCGTACGCCCGCAGTTAATATAGTAAATAAGTAAGCGAATCAATCCTCTCCCTCCTCTTATAATTCACCCTTACCTCTAAACTTAAACCTCCCCGCTTAATCGTACGTACTAATAAGAGAATGG
>Ga0105239_10000561_pt1 | contig 53200 bp, 34 predicted proteins | sample KBSC44metaG_FD_92761 | JGI IMG/M metagenome (GOLD analysis project Ga0105239, IMG submission 92761) | Corn rhizosphere microbial communities from Kellogg Biological Station, Michigan, USA - KBS C4-4 metaG | ecosystem: Host-associated > Plants > Roots > Rhizosphere > Soil | place: Michigan, USA...
AGCCGCTTATCTGAGGCACTGTTTATATTATTGGTTCGTAGAAAGAATGCACTAATTTCTGAGGCCAATTTAGTTTAATTAATTGTAAAATATACAATTAATTATTTATTCTCATTTTTTTTATTCATCATGTAAATATCCTTAGCTACAAGGATTTAAAGCATATCACATGACATTCAATATAGATATTTATCCCCAGTGCTTCCCGCCTGGGCCGACACGCAACCTTGGAGATAACTTAATAACTTTAGCGGAACAGGTCGTAAAATCCCGAAGTTCCAATGTTCTATTGCACAACATACCGACTCCGGGATTATTTTAAAGACAAGTTAAGGAACCCTTACAATATCCTTCACAATAATAACCACAACAAAGGTGCCTTTTGTAAGGTTATAATTTATAGTAAATGTGGTATTTGCATTAACTCCTAAATCATTATGCGTACCAACAACGCTATAATAAGTAATGCCGGTACCAAAACCCGGGTAGTTTTTTGCGGCACTAAAAACGGGCATTTGCGGTACACCAATAGGGTATCCGTATTCTAAAGAAGTATCTGTTTTTAGTTGCGGATAGTAAGGATCCCAATCTGTCCAGATAGGTCGCCCAGGCCTTGCTATTATTTCACCTTTTGACGGATTAAAGGCCTTCCCGTTCTTATCCTTCCATACATAAATAATTTTATTAGGCCCCGAATCATCATGTGTTATTTTGAGATTTAAAAGCGAAGCAGGCTGCGTAACAAAGGTGGTAAACTTACTGTCTGATTGGTTGTAGGCCAGGTATGTTAAGGTATCCGGCGCTGCACCCTGTACAATTATCTTACAAGCATTGTTGATGATCTTTGTACCACGGATATTGGATACCTGGATATCAAAGTTATAGTTACCTAAAGGTACAAATTTGGTAGCCTGGGTAAACTGTAACCTGCCCCCTATGCTATTGATGCTAAATGGCGCAAGGGTACTATCCTTGAGTTTAAGGTTTAATAAAGCTACTGTAGAGTCTTTATAATCCACGCTCCCTTTAAATACACGGATAGTATCCAGTTTTAATAAGACGTTTGATGCGTCTTTCCCCGTAGCCATATCCCGTACAGCTAATAATTTAACATTCAGGGGTGTTGTTGAACCATCTATAACCAAACCTGTGGAAACGGCCGTAATACCCTGAGAAACAATGAAGGGATTGAGATTATAAAAAATATTGTCACTTATAAAGCCCTTGGGTACTTTTTTGCAACCGTATATTACAAACAAGGTCAGCGCTAATAAAACCGACGCAAGCAATATGTTTCTATTTTTAAACATAACGTGATGATTTAATAAAGTAGATAAATACTATAATTTATTAAGCGCTGCATTATTTGCCAGCACATGTAATGTTGTTCCTGTACTTGTTTGCACCCCCGTTGTCTGGCATGACAGAACAAGGTCAATAGGGTCACTGGCGGGTGCTCCGGGCGAACCATCTACCACCCCATTTACTTTAACATACTGAAGCGTGAAGTAAGTAAATGTAGGTGCACTGTTAGCCAAATAAACCGGCACTCCCGTACCTGTCTTTTTTATAGCCGAAGGCGCTGCAGAACCCACCTCGTTGGTATACGATATGGCATTTAACGTAGCATCATCTAACGTAATGGTTTTGGTGAACATGTATTGTGTAAATAATTTTGAACTTACTGAATCAGTAAGCTGCCTCAGTGTTTTCGCCGTACTCAAGATCGTATCCCCATTCAAGTCAACCGTTTTCACCTGAATGTTTTTCATTAATTGATTAACAGACATATCGGTAAATGCAAAGAAGGTTTTGGCATTGTTTACCGCATCTTTTAATTGATAATGATCAATCAGCATAATAACCGTATCAAACTGATGGAATTGGTTATTTTTAAGATAATCATAGGTAGAAAATGAGGTATTGGCCTTATTAAGTCCCCCATCTGTCAGGTATCCGTCTTTTTTACAGGCAGCCATACCGCAGGCGATAAAAAGGCCCAGTATGATCAGGATAATATTTTTATTAATGCGTTTCATGTTTTATATCTTTTAAGTTTACGTCTGTATTAATTCATCACCTTACCTACCCAAAAAGTTGTTTGCGTGAGCCTGGAATTATTAATAAATAAGGAGGGATCAAGCGGCCAGTAATATTTGCCGGCAACAAACTCTCCGGGCGATATATTATCAAACTGTTGTTCGTGATTAATTCTTTCCAGGCGTACCAGGTCATAAAAGCGGTGACCTTCTAAAAACAATTCTCTTCCGCGCTCATCGGTAACGGTTTGCAATACATCGGTACCGGTTACCCCGGCAATTGCAACGGCGTTGCGGGCCGCACGAACTTTATTCACTAGTGATAAAGCTGTACCATAGTCAGGAGCGGCCTTTGCACAAAGCGCCTCGGCTTTTAGCAAATCGATATCCGCCAGTCTGAAAATAATGATATTATTGAATGAAACCTGGTAATTAGCATTACCGTTTACAGACTGAATATTGGTATATTTAATACACTCATAAAATGAAGTTGTACCACTTGAGATCCTGATAAAACCGTTTTTTAAACGCACATCATTGGTATCTGCATATAAGGTGGCAACCTTACTACCATCAATTAGCCATGCCGGTACTGTCCTTTGTATATAGGGCGCTGTGAGTGTGGCACCGGCAAGCGTGTAACTATCATTCGCATTGCTGCTTTCACCTATGGTATTCTGTGCAATTTCAAAAATGCTTTCCTGCGACTGCCCTTTATAAATATCCATAAAACTTGCAGCGCTCATTAAACTATATGAGCCGGAATTGATCACTGCATCACAGGCAGCGTTGCAACTATCGTAATCACCTATCCAGGCGTAAATATGTGCAAGCAGCGCATAAGCAGAACCCTTATCGGCACGCACAACCCTATTTGCTGATGCATTATCTTTCCAGTTTAAATATTGGGTAGCTTTAGTTAAATCGGCAATGGCCTGCTTTAATACCGTGATTTGCGGACTTCTTACATATTGCTGCGAAACTGTCGCCTCTGTATTTTCCAACACCAGGGGTATATCGCCCCAAACCCGGCACATGGTAAAGTAGGCAAAAGCTCTGGTAAAATAGGCCTCGCCCAAGTACCTGTTTTTTGAGGCTGTTTGACTTGTAATATTATCCCCGGTAAAAACGCTTGCCGGCATATTGGTAATGTAAGCCAGACATCGGTTGCTTTGTGCAACGGCGGTATAAAAAGGGGTGTATATTCTTAATTTTAAAAGTGGATCATAAGTAGATGAACTTTGAACAGCTGTTCCCCATCGTATGTTCAGCACATTGCTGTAAGATCCATCATCAGCCGTTAAAAACTCCCCTGATGTGAGATCGCCATAACTATAATAGGCAATAGAAGCACCAAAGGCAGCCCTTAATAACGAATAATTAGCAGCAACAGCTGCATTGGCATCACCTTCTGTTTTCCACGTGGTTTGGTCAGTTGGAGTACTTACAGGCGTTTGGTCAAGGAATTTTTTACAGGAAGTAAATAACAACACTATTGTTGTTATATATAATATTTGATTTTTAGCTTTCATTTTTATGTTCGTTTAATTTTTTAATGTCCTGGTTTAATGAGTTAGCCCGCTGCCGGATTAAACCAAGCCTACAGATCAACATTGAAGCCCAGGGTGAATTTTGCAGCCGTAGGATATATTACATTTGATGAACCTGTTGTAGGGTCAACCAGTTCAGGATCTGCTATATCTTTTGCTTTTTTCCAAATGGCAAGGTTATCGCCCATTATATAAACATTAACCCGTTTAAGTCCCAGAGATTTGAGCCAACTGTTGGGCAGGTCATATCCCAGTGTTACATTCTTCAACTTAATAAAGCTGCCATCCCTGATAAAATAATCGGTTCCGATGTTCCAGGGATCTGTAGCCGACCCGGTAGGATAAACAAGACGGGCATAGGTTGTCTTATCGCCGGGTACCTGCCAGAATTGATTAAGGGAGTTGGCAAGGGTTGCAACACCGGCAACTGATCCCCATCCTCCTAAGTATCTGCTTCCATTCAGTGCATCTGATAAAGCACCGTTTAATATTTTTCTACCGGCAACAAATGAGGCAAAAAAGCTTAAGGTGACACGTTTGTAACTAAATGTGCTGCCAAAGCCCCCGGTATACTTCGGGTTCGGGTTACCTGCTATGTACTTGTCATCATTAGTGATATTATAATCGCCGTTTACGTCAACATATTTAGGATCTCCGGCTTGTAAAGGGGTACCATAATAGGTTTCCTTTTTACCGGTAGTGGGGTCAGTCGGTACTTCTGCATTGGTTGCATATACGCCATTAGTATGGAACACCCTGTAGCTGAATAGTGGCTCGCCAAGTGTCAGGGTTTTATAAAACCAGGAATCGCCAAACAGGAAATCGCGGTTATTATCAGGCAGTTTGGTTACCAGGTTTTTGTTGATAGATATGTTAAAATTAAAATTCCATTTAAAAGCCGACTTCGGTCCAAAAACATTAATGTTTGTGGCAAACTCCAGTCCCTGGTTACGAACATCTACATAATTGCCTGAATAATACTGGTAACCGCTTGTTGCCTGGGCCGGAACATTATAAAAGAATACATCCTTTGCATCTTTCTGGTACCAGTCAATAGTTACGCTAAGCCGGTTATCAAATAGTTCAAGGTCACCACCAATATCAACCTGGCCGTCTTTCTCCCACCGCACACTATTGCTTGATTTTACCCCTGCACTTAAATAATAGTTGTTATATGGATACGGTGAAACTACCGTAGTACCATTATAGGTATTTGTAGCCCCTCCAAAATAACCATTGGGCGCAATAGTTCCGTTGGTTCCCGAATAACGAGTGGCATCGGTTGATAGTGTTTGAAATTTTGAATACCACTGACCAGGATCTTTGCCAGTAATACCGTAACTAGCTCTGAATTTTAAAAAGTTAACGACATTTTTCAACGGCGCAAAAAACGATTCGTCCGATGCTATCCAACCAGCCGCGAGAGCCGGAAATGTAGCCCACCGGTACTGTGGACTATAAATAGAAGTAGCATCCCTACGTATACTGGCTGTAAAGAGATATTTGCCGGAGTAATCATAATTAAACCGCGAGTAATACGATTCTGTAGTTCTACGGGCATAACTTGTTTGTGCATTAAGATTGGTGCCGGGTGGTACAGTTTGTACTGTATAAATGCCCGAAATATTGATACCGGCAGCTGATGCCGAACTATAATTATTTTCGTAACTATAAAGAGCAGCTCCGGCAGCTAAAATGAATCTGTGCTTTCCAACTTCTTTATTGTACTGCAAAAAATTCTCAAACGACCATGAAGGACTACTGCTGATAGTGCCATAAGCTGTATTGAGGGTACCGTTGAGCACCTGGGGCGAATAATAATCGTACTTATCAGTGTAATTAGTTGACCCATAAGTACTGTTGATGGTAAGATTACGCGTTAAAGTATCAGTTACATTTACAGAGCCAACAATGGTAAAGGTCCTGTTATCATCATAATAGTTTTTTTTACCGCTATATACTGCAATCTGTTCGGGGCTCAGCTGTATAAACGAACTGGGGAAATTCCATGACGTAAACAAGTAGGCGCCCGCTCCACCAACTCCATGACTCTGCCTCTGAGAACTCATCATCAGATCAACATTGATATTCATTTTCTTGATCGGTTGAATGGTAAGATTTAAATGCGGTGTTATTTTATCAAGGCCATAACCATTTAATATGCCTTGTTCATTGTAATGATTAACTGATAAACGGTAAGATGTTGTGCCTGTATAACCGGCAATAGATGCGCTTTGGCTATTTACCACTGTTGTTTTCCTAATTAACAGGCCCTGCCAGTCCACGTCATTGTTAAAAGCAGGGTTTAAGCTATCTGTTAATGCTATAGGGATCAAGCCTTGTTGTATATAATTATACCCCAGCTGCTTTTCCAATAATCTTAGTTTTAAGGCACGCTCTGCTGCTCCTGTAGTAACTTTAATTAAATTGGGAGCTGTAGTTACCCCGGCAAAAGCAGATATAGATACCTGAGGGTTCCCTTTTTTTGCCCGTTTAGTTTTTACGATGATAACACCATTACCGCCCCTGGCTCCATAAATTGCGGCTGCAGATGCATCTTTTAATACATCTATCGATTCAATATCACTAGGGTTGATCAATGCCAGCGGGTTATTATTTCCATAAGCCGTTCCTATCGCATTTACATCAAATATAACTCCATCAATTACATACAAGGGGCCGGTATTTCCCCCATTGGCATTACCAAAATCAACATTGGTAGAACCTCGTATCACAATATTGGTTTTTGCACCAACTTCTCCCGTGCTTGAAAGTACACTTACGCCGGGTAATCTACCTTGTAACATCTGGTCAAAACTGGCTTCGGGTATATTGGCAATGTCCTTACCTTTTAATGATGAAACAGCTGCGGTAACCTCCCGCCTGTTCTGGCTTTGATAGCCCACTACCACCACATCGTTTAAACTTTGTTCATCCAGTTGCAAAATGAATTGGGCAGATGGCTTGGTTACTGTTGCTTCTATCTTTTTGTAACCAATAAAGCTGATAAGAATGACTCTAGCGTTGCCGGATAATGTTAATTGAAAATTACCGTTGATATCAGTTGATACAGTATTTGCAGGAACTTCCCTTTCTGTAACCGTTACACCGAATAGCGGTTTCCCGTCAATATCCTTTACCACGCCACGGAAAACGGTACCCGTTCTTTTTTGCGCGTAAACGGATCTGAATGCTGTGCAAAACACACAACATAACATCGTAATTAGTAGGATTTTTTTCATATTTCTTCGGGTTTTAGGTGATTAACAGCATGAAAACTTGCTGATGGATTCGTTGGGTAATAGTTGGCTGATTGATCTTGTCACCATTACTTTTTTTTATAAGAGTTAATTTTTCAGACAGACAATTCTATCCAGTAGTAGAAAATTAATTGCGTAGCTATTTCTTCATATAAAATATTTAATTAGTTAGTATATATCGTTATTGATAACCGGTTGCAGGTTCGGTATGATATCTTTTTGAATTATTTTGTACCATGGTGATACTGTATTTATTTAACCAGCACTATCCCGTTAACCGTTTATTGCGCAAATTCCTTCTTTGATATAAACAAGCAAAACAGTGTAGAAGAATCAAAAATCTTTTGTGATATGTAAAGGTTTTTATCATAAATGATCACTTTAAAAAAGTTGTCGGTTAGTAGTTTATATAAACTAAATGTATAGGCTTGTTGTAACCTTTTTAATTGTTATTTTAACACATATTAACAATATATTACCCTATTTTTAACTCATTAATTACCTGATAAACAATTAATTAAAAAAGGCACAATACAGTGTAATGTGCCTTTTAATGGATTAAAGATTTTATAGTGATAAACTTCTAGTTAAATTATACGATGTATAATTGCTCAACAAACAGAAGATTCATGAACAATCCCGAGATGGTTATTCTTCCACACTTGCAGCAGTAAGTTCATCGGTATTACGGGCAGGAGGTTCGGCATTTAACAAATGCTTTACAAAAAAATCTCTTTTCTTTTTACGGCCGTAAGGACCACCATCGCTGTGGCCCATTCCGGGTATTATTAACAGGTCAAAATACTTATTATGTTTTATCAGGGCATCAGCAAAACGATAAGTTGATTCTGGGGGAACATTATTATCTGCCTCACCCACAATCAGCAATAAACTACCTTTTAATTTATCAGCATTGGTAATGTTTGATTGCTGTTCATAATGTGGTCCTACCGGATAACCCATCCATTGCTCGTTCCACCATTGTTTATCTATACGATTATCGTGACATCCACAAGCCGATACTCCGGTTTTATAAAATTCCGGATGAAACAATAACGCCCCGGCAGAATTTTGCCCCCCGGCAGATGTACCATAAACCCCAACACGACTAATATCAGCCTGCGGGTATTTTGTAGCCATAGTCTGCATCCATAAAATACGGTCGGCAAAACCTGCATCGGCCAGGTTATGCCAGCATACATCATGAAACGCTTTGGAGCGATTAGCGGTACCCATGCCGTCAATTTGTACCACTATAAATCCTAGCTGCGCGATGCTTTGCATTTCGTTGATCACCGAAAAGCTCTTAGGAACAAATGAGTCCTGCGGACCCGCATATATATTTTCAATAACCGGGTAGCTTTTATGAACATCCATATTTGCCGGGCGATAGATAACACCCCAAATATCTGTTTTGCCATCGCGGGCTTTGGCAACAAACACCTCGGGCAACTTAATACCTGTAGCTAACAGATCGTCCATATCCTGATGTTCCAACTCGGTTATTGTTTTAAGGGTTGATGTATTTTTAAGCACAACATGCGGCGCTATGTTTACTTCTGAATAGGTATCAATATAATACTTCCTATCGGGCGAAAAGCTAACACTGTGGTTACCTTTTTCAGGGGTTAGATCAATCAGGTTCCTGCCATCAAAACCGATACGGTAGTAGTGGATAAAATAAGGATCTTCGTCTGCATTTTTACCACTGGCATTAAACCAGATCTCTCTTTTCTTAACATCCACACTATCAATATCCCGCACAACCCAATTACCGGCAGTGATCAGTTTTTGCTTCCCTGTTAATTCATTAACCAGGTAAACATGCCGCCACCCGTCTTGCTCAGTAACCCATATGATCTCATGCGTTTTAGGCAGATAGCGAGTATAGATCCTTTGCTCATAGATAAATGTGCTTGTTTTTTCATCGATGATATTGCGTGCTTTCCCAGTTTGTATATCCACCTCAATAACCCTGAAACGCTGGTGGCCGCGATCAACTTTTTCATAAGTAAAATACCGGCTGTTCCCGTCGCGCCAGTGCAGCGTCGGGGCTCCAAAAAAGTCAAGTTTATCTGCAGCAACCTTTAATTTGCTTTTATCAGATATGCTGAAAATAAACGGCTCATAAGTGGTAAATTCATCACCCGGCTGGTCATATTCATGCGATTTAAGTTGACCACGTGTTGTGCCGGGTACCGAACTCAGAATATAATAAACCTCTTTTGTTTTTTTAGGATCGATATAGTAGGCTACCAGATGCTTACTATCAGGAGCCCATGAGATTTCACCATAAGGTTTATCCAGATTACCATCAGTGGTAAATTGAATTTGGGTTACCTCCTTTAATGACTTTACATAGATATTACCGCCTTTGACAAAAGCAACCCATTGTTTATCTGGTGAAATAGAATCAGTCACCAATCCTTCCCAACGGTACTTACGCCTTTGAAGTGGTTCGTTGGAGTCATAACCTTTAAATAATGTATCTGTTGTTTTTTCACAATGATAATTACTCAAGTTACAATTCAGCCAGCTATCATTTGCTTTAAGTGTTACTTGTTTTTCATTCTCATTAAAAAACATTTGTGCTATATGCAGCTTGTTCACCGGTATAGATTTACCCAATACTGTGCTAATGGCATCAGCCATTTGTTTACTATCAAAGGCTTTGTGTTTTAACCCTTTTTCGGCATCTGTATAATAATAGTCGGTTTCATTGTTTTTTACCCGTTTACCATACCAAAACTGCTTGCTATTTGGCTGCCAGTTAGGCCTAATATTATAGTTGATCGCCAATTTCTTCCAGGCCGAATCAAGCTTATCGGCATTGATATAGGACTGTAACACCTGTTGGTGAGTAGGTAAATATGGTACAACCTGTATTTGTTGTGCGTATGTGCCGGTTACTGTAAAGACAAGCAGAACTATAAGAAACGAGTATAGATGCGAACGCATGCCATGCATAGCAATAAGAGTTTATGTTTATTAAAATTACTTAATAGTCAGGCCTGTTTTTTTCAATAAATTATCTATTATTAACCTGCAATTATCCTTAAAAACTTTGCTCCATGAGGCGGTATGTTAAAGGACATATTTTTCATAGGCACATTGGTCATATTCTTTTGCCCCCAAACATCCCTTATAATCGCTGCCCTTGTTCCGTTTATCTGCTTAAGTAGACGATTACTGAAATGCGTATATTGTTCATAAGGAATTAAGTTTGTTGGGGCAGGTTTTCGCCTCAGCCTAACATACCCACTATCAGCATATCGAGATCGTTTTGGCCATAAATCACTTGATATGTAAGCTATTTTGATAAAATCAGCTTAAAGTTTGAGAATTCGCCATAAGTGCTTTTGGGACCATAAGTACATTGATATAAGCCAACCTGCACCTCCTTATTTTCCAAGTCCTCCCGTAAAACAGGGCTGCCGGGCAAGTCCGTCCAGTTAATATTATCATTGCTGGTACGGACGTAAAACCAATTACCCTTACGTTGTATCTGCAAATATTTATTATATTTCCAAGCAGATTGTATATTGGTTTGTAGCCTGTTACTCGCCACAAAATTGGTGAACATATTACCCACGCTCCAGGCAGGAAAAATGCCATTTTGCAATAATTGTTCTGCTGATGCCTCCTTACCAATATCATTCGCGGAACGTACCATTAATCCGGCTTCGTTGTTACCCACAACTTTCTTTTCTGTAAAACCGCTTACATCGGTTACTTCCACTTCAGCAACAAAGTCACCTTTAACGTTTTTGAACAGAAACGGCCCGTAAGGCGCATTGCCATCCCAGTTTGCCCCTTGTGATTCCAGCCGGAGCACTTTATTGCCATCGCTTGCAATTTTTATGGCCGATTGTTTTTCACCCTTACCTATAAACCCATCCCATACAGAACCCGTTATGCCGGATGTTAAATAATCTTTAGCCTTTGAAAAATCATCGGTATAAATAGTGAATTGCGATAAGCTGGTACTAGCATTTACAGGCAAGCTATTTGCGGTTACATTACCCGCATTATCCCTAATCTTGTAACTATAGCTATACTGTTCATCAGGCCTAAGGCCATAATCCATATAATTGGGGCTATCAGTCCACCCGCTTGTTTTAACAGAATCCTTACCCTTGAATCTGGTAAAATAATATTGCAGTTCACCAATCTGGTCAGATCCATCGTAACCGGCCTCCATCTGTATCATTTGCGGCGATACTGCTTTCGGTATCAACCTGTAATTTAATACAGCCCCCTTAGGCGGATGCATATTTTGCTGCCATGTAGTGGTTACCGATTTAACCTCCTGAACATTCAGGCTATACTTATATATTGTCAAATTGGTAATAGCTCCGGTAAAACCCTTACCACCTGGCAATCCTATATATAAGCTGTCTTTTCGCTTTAAATCATGAGCCAATACAGTAGCAGACTGTAAATTGCCGTCGAGGTAATCCTTAACCTGCTTACCTTTAACTGTTTTAATTAGGATATGCCATTTACCGGCTGGGGCATTATAATATATACCGCCATGATCATTTTTTTTATTGGCATTAAATACTACCAGCGCCTTGTTTTTTTGCAATGTCGGGGTATACACGCTTACTGCAATACTGTAATCATCAGTTAAAGCCATTGGCATTTTGTATATGAGCGATTCTTTACCAGATAAACTTAATGCAATTCTGCCAGCTACATCCTTCACCCCCGGTTCAGCATTAAAGGGTTGAAAAGCGCCTCCACTACCACCATTATTAGGCCACTTGTTTGGCTTCCCATATGGTAGTTTAGCCGCATCCAGATACACAGCCACATCAGGTTGCTTTACCTGGTCATACAAACCTTTAATCGCTGTATCACTTAGCGCCATATCATAAACCTGCAGAGAAGCTATCGCACCAGAAAAATAAGTCGGACCATTATTTTGCGCCCCTATTAAAAAGTTATTCGCGCATTGCATGAACAGCATTTTGTTTTCCTGGTTATTAAGCTTACCATCAACAAATACTTTTTCAAAAGTACCATCAAAGGTAATTGCTATATGATGCCATTTGCCAGCAGCCGGTGCACCACCAGCATACGGAAAATCAGCAAAACCAGAATGCTGGGCAGCACCCATGTCACTGTTATTTCCATATCCAAATGTGGCACCGGTAAGTTGTTCGCTACCACTAGTCCACGTAAGCAATGGGTTTTCATTTTTTATTTGTGAGGTAAATGCCCAAAAGGATACTGTATAGCTGTTATTGCCGGCCAGTGAAAGCGGGACGTCAAATGTTGACTTTAGCGACTGCAGGCCTTTAAATACAACCGCTTTTTTTCCCGCTACAAAATCGGCATAAGGAGCTTTATCTCTTGTCTTAAATGATCCGCCAAGCGTTCCTTTATTTTCCCATTCATTGATAATTGTACCAGGTTGCAACACATCGGCATCAATATCAATCAGCAAACCTTTTTGACTATATTTGACCTGTGGTGCAGACTGATGGAGATTTGCAGGTACAAGCTCGTGGCTGCCATCGCCAAATATTTTTAAATTCCATATAGCTTTATATAAACCTGGATACTCTGTACCTGTAATAGTAAGCCGTACATATCTTGCCTTAATATCACCCTCATCAACTGCCGGACTGCCGTGCCACAGGTTGTTTCTCTTGTCGGTAAACGTTTGCCAATGCTTACCATCTAGTGAATATTCTATTAGGTACTGGTAATACCATGTTGCATATTCAAATTGTGTAAGCACTTTTTTTATGGTGGTTACAGTACCCAGATCAACCTGCAGCCATGCAGGTGCGATACTGTTATCTTTAGGCCTCCATAAAGTGCCGTTATTATCATCTACTGCAAATTCTGGTTTATAATCATCATTGTAAAATGAAGATGCGGTAACCTTTTTTTGATAAACCAGATTAGGATAACTATTGGTATTTTTTGTTAACGAACCTATACCTGTATGCGTGGGGATCACTTTTTCAATATTCCCTTCGGTATCAAAAACAAGTTTATCGGCACAAACCTGCCGGTGATAACCTCCACCAGAATGCGGGTTATTATGGCGGTGATAAATAATATAATAATCGTCGCCCATCTGCAGTACAGAATTATGGCCTGGGCCATGTACTGAACCATCCTCATTTGTGGCCAGTATCGGGTTATTTTTACCATAAGTAAAACCCTCCATCGGGCTTTTTTTACTAGTGGCATATTGAACCCGGTAGGTTCCATCCTCGCAAAAGCCCGACGAGTAAAGTAAATAATAGGTCCCTTTACGTTTAAACATAAAAGAGCCTTCAAAAAAATCTTTGGCATCTGTATTAGGGATCTGCGCAGTTTTAGCAAAGGATCTCATATCCTGATTTAAAAGCCCAACACCACAGCCATAACCCGGGTAAATACCCCAGGTTCCCCAGGTCATGTAAAATTTACCGTCATCATCCTGAAATGTTTGCCCATCAAGAGTAATAACGCCTGGCACATATAAGTTGGTCAATACGGGTTTGTTATCTGCGAACAATGGTGTCCAGGGACCAACAGGCGTTGAGGCCGACGCGCCATAGATCTCGACCGTTGGTTGGCAGTAATACAAATAGTACTTACCATCGTTACCTAAGGCTACATCGGGTGCCCAGTAATTATGGGTGGTTGGCCAGTTCATATCCTGCATAGTCCAGTTCACAAAATCTTTGGATATCCATACCTGTGACGGGCCTAAACCGCCACCATTACCATCGGTAGTAGCATATATATAGTAAGTGTCTCCAAATTTTTTTACAGTAGGATCGGCAAAGTAGCCTGGGATAACGGGGTTGCCGTTGCCTGGATTAACTGGAGTTTGTTGCTGACCAAAAACAAGTGAAGTAGTAAGTAATAGAAATACAAAAAAAATGCTATCCAAAAACGAATGCCTCATATAACTTCTATTGTATTTAAATCCTGAAATAAGTGTTAACCTTCTTCAATTAAAAAAACGTAACTGTCAGAAACCTTATAAATGTTGTCTGATAATATTGCAACAACCAACAGGCTCCCAATAATTAATTTTAGAATAGACAAGTTTATTTATAAGCAATTATAATATTCTCCTTCAATTAGCTAACTATAGCAACATTTTATCTACTTGTAACTTAGGTAAGTTATAATACCGATCCCTTGTAGAGATCAAAACCAAGCTGATCATTTCTTACTCAATTATTAAATATTTGTTTCGAGGCGCTTTACCTCATTAATATGGTCTTTTACAACAGCATTGAAAAGATAGCAGTACGGGAATCGCGCCGGTCAAGTATTTGATCAGCAGTTCCTGATTACGGCATTTGTAATTGATGGACAGGGAATCAAGCGGGTGACAGCCCAGTCAATACAAAGCCTCATTTTGAGATGATATAAATTGCGTGCTGACATTGAAGGTATTGATCCCCGCAATGGTAGTTGGGCTCATTGTTTTGTTATCGCGGTCTTCGGCAGTGATGATGTTGCCGTTTAAATCGGTATACGTAATGGCATTGTTAGCCTTGTTAACCCTCACCTTTAATCTGGCCGTTGTGATGACCACCTCGATTTGGCTTTCGGCTACCTGATAAACCGGGCGCACCTGTCAGTTGTTATTAACCACCAATGATGGCTTTGTTTCAAAAGCATTAAATAGGGTATATTTTACTTCAATAATATCATCCTTGCAAACAGCTATAATACATTAAGCCTTTATCTAACTTAAATGTCAATCCGTTTGCATCTTTTTTGTATGATATGACAGCTGCCTTAACAGCTTGGCTTATACAAAATAAAAATAAGAGCGTCATTAGCCTGAAGCGAAGATACTTCAAGCCTTGTTTTTTGTTCGACATGAATATAGGTTTATCGGTAATTTATTTATGCTTTGTTCCCGGTTATAAAATGATCGTTGATCAAAAGATCTTCGTTCCACAACAGTGCTCCCATTTCCTATCTGGAAACAACAAACGATCATCTGTATTTTAAAACGCATCAGGTTTATTGGTCGAGTGACCAAAAATATAGAGCGGAAAAATGGATGAAGGGGTACAAAAGTGAATAAAGAGGGTATCAAAGGTTGAAATTGTCAAAAAAAACGCGCCGTCTCTCATGCAGCCCGATCGTATTGGATTTTTTTAGCTGCCGTTGCTTTCTGAACTGAGTATTTTGGTCGTCTATTGAGGAGGTTTTTTAATTGAATATTTTTAAGTGTTTTTTTAACAATTATAAATATATTTTATACTTTAGCAACTCTAATATCGTACTGTCAGTTAAACCAAATTATTTACTTCCTAAAAAGTATTAAATTAAAAATACACTGTTGTAAAAAGCTAAGCTAACAACCTGAAATTATGAAGAATAACCAAAATTTATTATTGATATTAAGCTGTTCGACAGCCCTTTTTGCAGCATGTAACGGTAACCCAAAAGCCACTAATTCAACCGCGAAAGATTCAGTATCAGCAACTACACAGCAAATACCTGATTCGGCCAGTTTTACAGCTGATGTTCAGGGGCAAAAAGTGAAACTCTTCACCCTGAAAAACAACAGCGGTGCTACCGTAGCCATTACCAATTATGGCGGTAGGCTGGTAAGCTTGCTGGTGCCTGATAAAGACGGTAAAGCCACCGATGTTATTTTAGGTTACGACTCGCTGAAAAGTTACCAGAAACCCAAAGAGCCTTATTTCGGCGCGATCATCGGTCGTTACGGAAACCGCATAGCTAAAGGTAAGTTTATACTTGATGGCAAAGCTTACCAACTGGATATTAATGATGGCGTAAATACACTGCACGGCGGTTTTAACGGCTTTTACGGCAAGGTATTTTCGGCTAAGCAATTGAGCGCTTCGCAACTGGAACTGACTTATGTATCAAAAGATGGCGAAGGCGGTTATCCCGGTAATTTGACCGCAACGGTAGTTTATACTTTGGCCCCCGACAACTCGCTTAAAATAGAATACAAAGCCACCACTGATAAACCGACCATAGTTAATTTAACTAATCACGCATACTTTAACCTGAACGGCGCGGGCAGTCCCACTATTACTGACAACGTATTGCAAATAAATGCCGATGCGTTTTTGCCGGTTGATACCACGCTTATCCCAACCGGCAAATTACAGCCGGTTAAAGGTACCCCATTTGATTTTACCACATCAAAAACTATTGGTAAAGATATTGGTACTGCCGATGAGCAATTGAAAAACGGCAAAGGTTATGACCATAATTTTGTACTGAACAAGCATGATCTTACCACGCCGGTTGCAACCGTTAAAAGTACCCAAACCGGTATCACCATGGAAGTTTATACCGAAGAGCCCGGTTTGCAATTTTATTCGGGTAATTTCTTAACCGGCAAAAGCAAAGACGGTAAAGGCAGCACAGCGTATCCGTACCGTTCGGCATTTTGTTTAGAAACCCAGCATTTTCCTGACGCGCCAAATCAGCCTGCATTTGCTTCAACTGTGTTAAAACCGGGTCAAACATATCATACGGTTACCATTTATAAATTCTCCAAATAAACAAGCCATGTTAAAAAGAGTTTTTTTAATGCTGTGTGTTGCCGGTGCTTTTACCGTGGTACATGCGCAAACATCATATACCATAGCGGCTGATCAGGTGAAGGCACATATTCGGCCTACCATGTATGGGATATTTTTTGAGGATATTAATCTGGCTGCCGATGGCGGCGTATACGCCGAACTGGTGAAAAACCGCTCGTTCGAGTTCAATATGCCGCTAACGGCCTGGAAAGAGCAAAAAAGAGATGGCGGCGACGGGCGCACGGAAGTAATTAACCGAGCTGCTGAACGGCCGGAGAACGCGCACTTCATCAAAAGCTATATCACAACTGATGCCGGTTTTTACGGTTTCTCAAACGAGGGTTTCCGCGGGATGGGGGTTAAGGAAGATGAAGATTACAACTTCTCGGTAATAGCTAAACAGGAAGGCGATATTCCTGTAAAACTGAATATTGAGCTTCACGGTGATAATGATGCCATCATAGGCAAAGCGGAACTTATGCCAACCGATAAAGAATGGAACCGTTACAGTGTAAAATTTAAATCAAGCGCCACGACGCAAAAAGCGCAGTTGTATGTCTGGATGAGTGGCAAGGGTATTGTTGATCTCGATATGATCTCTCTGTTCCCGGAGCATACCTGGAAAAACCGCCCCGGTGGCTTGCGTGCCGATCTGGTACAAAAGTTGGCCGATCTTAAACCCGGCTTTTTACGTTTTCCTGGTGGTTGTATAGTGGAAGGCCGTGACCTCAATAACCGTTATCAGTGGAAAAAAACCATAGGTGCGGTTGATAAACGCGAGAATATCATTAACCGCTGGAATACCGAATTTAAGCACCGTCCGGCGCCTGATTATTATCAAACTTTTGGTCTGGGCTTTATGGAATATTTCATGACCGCCGAAGATATAGGTGCTTCGCCATTGCCTATACTGAATTGCGGGATGGCCTGTGAGTTTAATACAGGTGAACTGGTGCCTCTGGATAAACTTGATCCTTATGTACAGGACGCGCTTGACCTGATCGAGTTTGCCAATGGCGATGCCGGCAGCAAATGGGGCAAGCTGCGTACCGATCTCGGTCATCCGGCACCGTTCAATTTAAAAATGATAGGTGTAGGTAATGAACAATGGGGACCGCAATATATAGACCGATGGAAAATTTTCACTAAAGCCATCAAGAGCAAATACCCTGATATAAAGATCATATCTGCTTTAGGGCCTGCACCTGCAGGCAAGGAGTTTGATCTGTTAAATACAACATTTCGCAGTTTAGGCGCCGATATTTTAGACGAGCATTATTATGCAGCTCCAAAATGGTTCAGAGATAATGCCCGCCGTTATGATAACTATGATCGTAAGGGCCCTAAGATCTTCGCAGGCGAATATGCCGCACAAAGCGTTGCTACCGTAAGTCCACAAAACAGGAACAATTGGGAATGCGCACTTTCTGAAGCGGCCTTCATGACCGGTTTGGAACGGAATGCCGATGTAGTGAACATGGCGTCCTACGCTCCCCTGTTTGCCCATGTAGAGGGCTGGCAATGGACCCCGAACCTTATCTGGTTTGATAACCAGAAAAGCTATGCCACGCCAAACTATTATGTACAGCAATTATTCTCCCTCAATAAAGGCACAGATGTAGTGCCGCTTACCTTAAATAATGAAGCTGTAGCCGGACAAAATGATAGCTATGCAACCGCCTGTTTAGATAAGAACACCAACGAACTGGTGATCAAATTTGTGAACACAAGCAGGTCGGCGCAAAACGTAAGCTTTAAAATTACTGGTTCAAAAGGCTATCAAAAGCAGGCGGCCATTACTACACTGAAAGCGGATAATAAGGATGCTGAAAACTCATTAACAGCGCCAATGGCAGTTAGCCCTGTTGAAGGTACTGTTGCTATTTCAGGTAATACCCTGAAGCTGGCGGTTGAACCTTATTCTTTTACGATAGTGAGGCTGAAAAATAAATAGCGGTTGAATAAGATCTTTTCAATCATGGAGTTCATTCGGGCAAGATCATATAAACTCCCAACGAATTGAGTAAGCTGCTTTGGTCATTTTTATTTAGGTTGGTCTAAAAATTAACCAGATCAAGCTGTTTTTTATAATGACCAGGAGACATGCCTGTGATCTTTTTAAAGATTTTGGAAAAGTAGAATATATTCTCAAAGCCGGTTTGTGCCGCGATTTCTGCGTAAGTCATCCCGGTGGTTACCATCAGGTATTGGGCACGTTCGATCCTTTTTTCATGGATGTATTTTATGGGCCTTTCACCGGTGTATTGTTGAAACAACCGTGAGAAATAATCGATATGCTGGTTTGCTCTTTCGGCCAGGTAGGTTACCGACAGATCCTGATGCAGGTTTAGTTGAATGTAGCTGATAGCATTCAGGATTTTTACCGGAATGTGGCTTATTTCTCTGTGTTGAAATATCTCTGGTGTCAAAAAGCGCGAGACCAGTTGCAGCAAAATGCCATGTGTTTCTATAAATGTCCCCATGTTTTGCCGATTATTGAGCTCCTGATATTCCTTATAAAAGATGTTTTTTTCATATATTTTTGGATTATCAGAACGGTTGATGCCTCTGCCGGGATTTATTTCCAGTAAACGGGCAAAATTCAAAATGTCACCTTTTGTTGCTTTTACTTTAAAAATCGACCGGTTATAGGCGAACAGGGAGATACCATCAGATGATTCCTCAAAAAACTGGATAAAATATTGACTGAGATGATTTTGACAAGTAAGGTTACATAAGGTGAAACTTGGTATGATATATAAAAAACCGGGCTCCAATTTAAGGATAGTTGAAATATCTGATATTTCCCCTTCACCCGCATCAATGTAGTACAGTCGGAAATAAGGGCTGATCACGTTTTTATAATTCCATTTAGGGCCAAGATTTACATGGTCTACATTCAATAACGTAAATGTATGCTTTAGCGCTCTTTTGATCATAATATGCAGTGTATAAGATAGGTTAATTAAAATATTCGTTCGGAGTCATATTCTTTATACATCTATTTACTCCTGTAACCCCGTCACGGTTTTATTGTCTTCGGCACAACAATATTAAACAAAAAGTCGGTTTTGTATAAAAAAAAGTCCTATTAGGTCAGTTATTTAGTTATTATTTCCATGAAATTTGGTTGATCGATTATAGAAAGCAGTTCTAATCATTGCTAAAACCAATTATGGATCGTGACCTAAAAGAATTTTTGCTTTGTGACCCCGGGTTACAAAGCCGTTCAATGGCTCTTACCTAACCAATGTATAAAAACATCAAAATCTAATTCATGAAAAGAAGAACACTCATCAAGGGCTTGGCTACAGGAATTTCCTCCTTATACCTATCGAAACTTTATAGCAGCAGTCTGTTACCCCCCTATTCAAACGCAGGTATTGCTTCCGGCCCGTTTCAGCCGACCTGGGATTCATTGAGTCAGTATCAGGTTCCGGAATGGTTCCGTGATGCCAAATTTGGTATGTGGGCACATTGGGGGCCACAGTGCCAGCCCGAGCGCGGTGACTGGTATGCCCGCGGTATGTACCAGGAAGGCAGTGACCAGTATAAATATCATATTCAAAAGTATGGACATCCTTCAAAATTCGGGTTTAAGGATGTGATCAATGACTGGAAAGCCGAGAACTGGGATCCCAATGAATTGATTGGCTTATATAAACGTGCCGGTGCTAAATATTTTATGGCCCTGGCCAATCATCATGATAACTTCGATCTCTACGACAGCAAATATCAAAGCTGGAACTCCACCAAACTGGGGCCCAAAAAAGACCTGGTTGGCGGTTGGGCAAAAGCAGCCAAACAACACGGTTTGCCTTTTGGCGTAACGGTACATGCATCTCACCCATGGACCTGGTACGAGGTTGCCCAGCGGGCAGATAAAACCGGACCTTATGCGGGCATCCCCTATGATGGTAAGCTCAGCAAAGCGGATGGCGCAGGTAAATGGTGGAATGGTTATGATCCACAGGAATTATATGCTCAAAACCATGCCTTAAGTAAGGATAGCCTTGATGACGACAGCATGGGGCGCCATTGGGACTGGGGCAATGGTGCCAGTGTACCCAATAAAGCTTATTGCGATAAATTTTTGAACCGCACCATAGAGCTCATCGATAAATACGGCCCAGAACTAATTTATTTTGACGATACCGCCTTACCCCTTTGGCCTGTAAGCGATGCCGGCTTAAAAATAGCGGCGCATATGTATAATACCAGTGTTAAGAAACATGGTAAGCTACAAGCAGCGTTGTTTGGTAAAGTATTGAATGAGCAGCAGCGCAAATGCATGATATGGGATATAGAACGCGGGCAAAGCAATCAGATAGAACCTTTACCGTGGCAAACCGATACCTGTATTGGTGGCTGGCATTATGATCGCCGCATATTTGACAATAAACACTATAAAAGCGCCAAAACAGTGGTACATACCCTGGTTGATATCGTAAGCAAAAATGGTAACCTGCTATTAAACATCCCGGTACGTGGTGATGGTACTATTGACAGCGAAGAGCGCGCCGTTGTTGAAAACATAGGTGCCTGGATGCAGGTTAACAGCGAGGCAATTTACGGCACCCGCCCCTGGAAGGTATTTGGTGAAGGTCCGGCAATAGATTCGGCGGCACCTATTAGTGCGCAGGGTTTTAACGAAGGCAAGGGTAAGCCATTTGGAGCCGAAGATATCCGGTTTACCACAAAAGGCAAAACGCTTTACGCCACTATGCTGGGTTGGCCAGCAGGGGACGAAGCCCTGATTAAAAAGTTAGCGGCGGTAGGCGATCAGGTGGGTAAAGTGAGCCAGGTAAGCCTACTTGGCAACGATAAACTCAGTTTTCAGCAAACAGCGGAGGGCCTGAAAGTAAAATTACCGGAACAGGCCCCGGGTAAGGATGCTTTCGTTTTAAAAATTGAAGGAGCCATTTAATCCATCTTATGAACCTGAAACTTTATTGTGTCCTGATTATTGTCGTTTCATGGACAGCTCCTTCTTTCGCACAAACTTTTAAGCTGGCGTCGCCGGATAAAAGAACCATTGTAGAGATTAGTAACCACACCCGTTTGCAATACACGGTCTCCAATAACGGTTTAACCATCATCCATCCTTCATCGCTGGGCTTCGAGTTTAAAGATGAATCGGCTATCGGCGCCGACATGAGCGTGACCGGTCATGTGGAGCATTCCATTAATCAAACCTGGATGCCGGTAGTAAAAACCAAGCACCAGGTCATCACTGACCGTTATAATGAACTGGTGCTGTCCCTGGCAGAGAAGTCCGGGCAGATGCGGCGGATGAATATCTGGTTCAGGGTTTATAATGATGGCATCGCATTCCGTTATCAGTTATTCGGAGCGGATAAAATCGGGGACAGGCAAATCGTCAGGGAATTGACCAGTTTTAATTTACCGGCACTTGCAAAGGCATGGGTGGCAGATTATGGCAGCTATACCTCCTCGCAAGAGACCGAGTTCAAGCCGCGCACGCTAAACCACATCACAGAAAAAACGATTGCTGGCTTACCCTTACTGATAGAGGTAGATCAGCGTCATTACGCAGCTATTACGGAAGCAAACATTGATAATTATCCAGGGTTTTATATTGGGTCGCTAACAACAGATACCAGTGCCACTGGTCAAATCAACCTGATCCCCAAGTTATCCCCTTTGCCCGGTGAAAATGAGAGCGGTGTTAAGGCCCGGTTCACTAACGATCTTCTGACACCCTGGCGGGTGGTCATGCTCGCCGATTCGCCGGGCAAATTAATTGAATCGGAATTAATACAGAACCTGAACCCTCCCTGTGCGCTGAAAGATGCCGGCTGGATTAAGCCCGGCATGAGCGCCTGGGATAACTGGTGGAGTGGCGACGTAAAGATGGATATGCCCACCATTAAAAAATATATAGACCTGGCATCGGCACAACACTGGCCCTATATGCTCATTGACTGGCAATGGTACGGGCCATTTAACAAACCGGAGGCCGATATTACCAAACCGGCCACACAATTAAATATGCCCGAGATTTTAGCTTATGCAAAAGCCAAAAAAGTTAAATGCTGGCTCTGGTTATACAGCTCTGATGTTAACCGGAACGATAATTTTGAAAAAGCTTTCCCAATTTATGCGCAATGGGGCATTGCCGGGGTTAAAATTGATTTTATGGACCGCGACGATCAGCAAATGGTCAACTGGTACCGCCGTATTATCAAATCAGCGGCAAAATATCATTTAATGGTTGATTTTCATGGCGCTTTTAAACCTGATGGTATCATGCGCACCTATCCAAACATGATAACCAGGGAAGGGGTTTTGGGAGAGGAATATTCCAAGTTTTCCACCCGGATAACAGCCGGACACAATACCACCCTGCCATTTACCCGTATGCTGGCCGGCCCAATGGATTATACTCCCGGTGGATTCTTAAATGTAAAAAAGGAGGAATTCAGAAAAGGCAGTCCTACCCAGGTGATGAACAGCCGCTGTGCTGAACTGGCAAAATTTGTGATTTACGAAAGCCCCTTTACGGTTTACTGCGATGCACCGGAGCATATTTTAGGGAAGCCGGGGGCTGATTTTCTAAGTAATATGCCTACCGTTTGGGCCGATACCAGGGTGCTGGGTGGATACCCGGGCGAATATATCATTATGGCCAAAAGAAGCGGGAAGGACTGGTATATAGGAGCGATGACTAATGACACTGAAAGGACATTGCCATTGAAAATGGATTTTTTACCGCCGGGTAAATATATCCTATCGTCCTGGGCTGATGTGATGTCCTCACCTCAAAGTTTAACCCGGTCTAAAAGCACGGTTTCGGCAAGTTCAGTTATCAATATCCGTTTGGACACTGCGGGTGGGTGGGTCGCAAAAATTACTGCCGCTAATTAAGTATAGCGTATAGCATTTCATCAGTAAAAGAAATAAATTATCCGACATGACAAAGAATACAAGCCTTTTCCCCTTTATACTGATTACCAGTTTGTTCTTTCTATGGGGCTTTGCTCATAATCTTGACCCCATATTGATACCGCACCTCAAGAAATCATTTACGCTGACCACTGTTGAGGCTACGCTGGTAGATTCTGCTGTATTTATAGCGTATTTTCTGATGGCTTTACCGGCGGGCTTTATTATGAAAAAATATGGTTATAAAACAGGCATTATAACCGGCCTGCTTATTTTTGCATTTGGTTCCTATTTATTTATACCGGCAGCCAATACGCAGCAGTATGCGTTCTTCCTAGTCGCCTTGTTTATCATTGCCTGCGGGTTAACTATTTTAGAAACAGCCGCCAATCCATATGCGTCTTCATTGGGCGATCCTGCAACCTCTACTCAAAGGCTTAACTTTGCGCAATCGTTTAACGGGCTGGCCACAACACTGGCGCCAATAATTGGGGGACGCATTATTTTGACCAAAGGTTATACCCCATCACAATTAAGCGTAATGACAGAGCAAGGCCGCAAACTGGCACTAGCCGCCGAAGCCTCTTCCGTGAAAGTGCCCTACTTTATACTGGGTAGCGTACTGGTCATCATCGCCATCCTGTTTGCTTTTACCCGACTGCCCAGGATCCAGCAACATGAAGGACATGCAGCCAGTAAAAATATTTTCCATGCCCTGAAGCACCGTCATTTAGCCTGGGGCGTTGCCGCGCAGTTTTTTTATGTAGGGGCGCAGGTTTGTGTTTTCAGCCTGTTTATTCTGTATGCAACAAAGGCAGCCGGCCTGTCGGAGGTAAAGGCAGCCGACTATGTAGGTTTGTGTGGTCTGGCATTCCTAATTGGCAGGTTCATTGGCACTTTCCTGATGCGTTATTACAGTTCTACCAATTTGCTAACCATTTACGCAGGTATCAATATCTTACTTTGTACCGTCGCCATTTGGGGACATGGCATGATAACCATTTATACTATCGTTGGCATCTGCTTTTTTATGTCCATCATGTTCCCAACTATTTTCGCGCTGGGTATAAAAGAATTAAAGGGAGATACGGAGTTCGGTAGTAGTCTGATCATTATGTCTATTGTTGGTGGTGCCGTTTTGCCGAGGGTGTTTGGTTACATTAGCGATGCGACGGGTAATATTCAATATGGCTATGCAGTACCATTACTCTGTTTTGTCGTAGTTGCATTTTTTGGATTAAAAGGTTACCGTGTAAAAGTAAGGCCGGAAAATTTACCGGTTTCCGCTATCCTTTAACAATAATTCATTCAAATGAGAGAAATCAGTTTACCCCCAATAATTTTTGGAACCAGTGGTTTAGGAAATTTATACGTGGCGCTCCCTGATGAGGCTAAGCGGGCTATCGTTGCTGAAAGCATCCGCTGTTCTCCTAAGCCAGCTGTATTTGATTCAGCTGGCAAGTATGGTGCCGGACTCGCCCTCGAATCGCTGGGAAGATCCTTAACACAACTGAACGTCCCCCCTTCAGATGTGCTCATCAGTAATAAACTGGGTTGGATGCGTACCGAATTAAAAACCTCCGAACCTACTTTTGAACCCGGCGTATGGCGCGATCTGAAATATGATGCCGTTCAACGGATAAGTTATGAAGGTATTCTGGAATGTTATGAGCAGGGAAATGAGTTGCTGGGTGCTTACCGGGCGGAGCTGGTATCCGTGCATGACCCTGACGAATATCTTGCGGCAGCAAAAGACAAGCAGGACCGGGCGCGACGGTACCGGGATATATTGGATGCTTACTGCGCGCTGAATGAATTAAAGCGGCATGGTAAAGTAAAGGGTATCGGTGTGGGTTCAAAGGATTGGCGGACCATCAAAAAAGTAAATGATGATGTAACGCTGGATTGGGTGATGATAGCCAATAGCCTGACAATTCACAGTCATCCACGGGAATTGATAGCATTTATACAGGAACTTGAAAAACAGGGAACGCTGATCATCAACTCCGCTGTCTTTAATGGAGGCTTTTTAACGGGATCAGCGTATTATAATTACCGGTTGACTGATCCTATAAAAGACAAAGGCTTATATCATTGGCGGGAATTGTTTTATCAGCTGTGTACCCAACATAAAATACAACCCGCAGATGCCTGTGTTGCGTTCGGACTAAACGCACCGGGGGTTAAAAGCATTGCCTTGAGTACCACCAATGCAAAAAGAGTGGCACAAAATATTGCGTTGACATCTTTAAGAATCCCCGCTGAGTTCTGGAAAGACATGAAAAAATATGGCTTAATTGAAGCATCATATGCTGCCGCCTATTTGTAAAAATTAGATATACTATGAAAAGATACTGTTTAGCCCTTGATTTAAAGGATGACCCGCAACTGATAGCAGAATATGAACATTGGCATAAAGCAGAAAACAGCTGGCCCGAAATACGCAAGAGCATAGTGGACGCCGAAATTTGGGATATGCAGATCTACCGTACGGGCAACCGCTTGTTTATGATCATGGAAACAAGCGATCATTATGAGCCCCAAAAAAAAGAAGCGATGGATGCGCTTAATCCAAGAGTACAACAATGGGAACAGTTGATGTGGACATTTCAACAACCCTTACCTTGGGCAAAAGAAGGGGAAAAATGGGTGCTTATGGAACAGATTTTTCAACTTTAACCATCAATCATATGCGATCAATAGTTTGTGAAGAACCAGGTAAATTGTTTTTTAAAGAAAAGGAAAAACCTGAAATAAAAACGGGTTATGCCCAGATCAGGATCAGGAGAATAGGTGTCTGTGGTACTGACCTGCATGCCTTTGAAGGTACACAGCCCTATTTTACTTATCCCCGCATCCTGGGACATGAACTTTCTGGTGAGTTGGTCGAACCCAATGGTGCATCTGGTTTTAGAAAGGGCGAGATCGTTACATTCATACCCTACTTTAACTGTGGTATTTGTATTGCCTGTAGATCAGGAAAGCCTAATTGTTGCGCTAAAATTAATGTTTGTGGCGTTCATGTAGATGGAGGAATGGCCGAATATCTGAATGTGCCTACCGATTCATTGGTACATGGTGAAGGTTTAAGTTATGATGAACTGGCGCTGGTGGAGCCCTTAGCAATCGGAGCGCATGGAATCAGGCGCGCGGATGTAAAACCCAGTGAATATGTATTGGTCATAGGAGCCGGCCCCATAGGCCTGGGCATCATGGAGTTTGCCCGAATAGCGGGGGCTAAAGTAATTGCCATGGACCTCAACACCAAAAGACTTGAATTTTGCAGGGACAGGCTGAAGGTAGATCATATTATTAATGTATCGACCGAGGATGTACTGGCGCGATTGGCCTCCATAACAAAAGGAGACATGCCTACTGTGGTGATAGATGCCACGGGCAGCTTGAAAGCCATTAATGGCGGATTTCAATATATGGCACATGGAGCCAAATATGTCCTGGTTGGTTTGCAGAAAGGAGATATTAATGTTAGTCATCCGGAATTTCATAAGCACGAGGCTACTTTAATGAGCAGCCGTAACGCTACGCGAGCCGATTTTGAGCATGTTATCGCCTCCATGAAAAAAGGCTTGGTGCAACCAGCTAATTATATTACTCACCGCGTACAATTTGATCAGGTCACGGATGAGTTCGAAAGCTGGCTCGATCCGGCGAATGGCGTAATAAAAGCTATGATAGAAGTTTAGCGGGGACTGAAGGTTAACGCCTAGAGGCTTTGTTTTGATATTTGCCGGTTGTTGCTATTGCAATGAAGTAATTCCCTTATTTCAATTTTCTGGAACGAGATAAATTGCACATTTGCACCTTTACCTGCACAAGAGATAATAGTTTATTTTCTTTTATTTAAAAGTACATACCTGGTTGGTGTAATTTTAAAGTAACGGCTAAAGGAAGATGAGAAATAAGCCCCTGAACTAAAACCAACCTCATAGGCTACCTCTGAAATATTGTAGTCACTATTCATCAGCAGTTCTGCCGCTTTTTTTAGCCGGGTTATCTGAATAAACTCCTTAACCGAAAAGCCTGTAACCGCTTTTATTTTACGGTAAGTCTGGGCTCTGCTCATACAGATAGCCTTGGCAAAGTCGGTAACTTCAAAAGTGGAGTTACTGATATTGAGATCGATAATCTCATAAGCCTTTTTTAGAAGCAGATCTTCATTGTTGGCAGATATGGGTTTGACCGATACGCGCTGTGATTCACCTAAGAATTTATTCAGCCACAGCTGTCTTGTTTTAACCAGATTATTTATTCGCACTCTTAAAACATTAAAAATAAGCGATTTAGTAACATAATCATCAGCACCACTTCTTAAGCTGCTCAGCAAATCCTGTTCATCATCATAGCCCGTGATTAGGACTACTGTATAAGGGCGGTACATTCGTCTTCTTTTAATAGTTTACATAGTTTTATGCCGTTAATCCCCGGCATTTGTATGTCGCTTATAATAATATTGGGGATGGCTATAATGGTCTTCTCAAATCCCGTCAAACCATCTTCCGAATCTATAACGCGATAATCATCTTTAAATTCATTTTTTATAACCATCCGCATATCATAGTTATCCTCAATAATATGCAATAAAGGCTTTGGTCCCCTATAAGGAGTTTTCAATAAAGAATTATCCCACAAGGGGATACTTACATTAATCTGATCACTCATAGTTAGGTTTTCCGGGCAAGACTCCCGTATTGTTTATAAAGATAAAAATATTTTTATGTGTATTAAATACAATTATATTGAAAAATAATTTTTACTTTTTCAATCCGGTTTTAGTAGCTATGCGGACCATTCTAATTATCCAATTTCATGAAAAAGATCATCAAGTTTAGTATGCTGATGTGCCTGTCATTTTACAGCTGCAAAAAAGACCAGATTCGTGCGGAAGACGTGCAACAGGAAATGCTTGCCGCTGTTAATACCTTGAGTACCGCCGGATGTACCTGCGGTACTACCTATATGCCCCCGGTACCAGTTGTTAAATGGAACGATAAGCTTGAGATCGCCGCGGCGGCGCCCGCAAAGGATATGGCTGTTAATCACTACTTTGACCATATAGCCTCCAATGGCTCATCGCCGATACAAAGGGCCCAGGAGACAGGTTATGCAGGCATGTATATTGGTGAAAATATTGGCAGTGGTTATAATAATATTCAGCAGGTAATGGATGCCTGGAAAAAAAGCGAGGAGCACTGTAAAGCCATAATGGATAGTTTATATACCGAACTGGGAGCAGCACGACATAATACGTTTTGGGTTCAGGAGTTCGGAAAATAACACAGGTACATTATTGGATATATATCCGAATATTAAAATCATCAACATACGCTTGTCTTAACTACATTGAAGTTAGCATTTTTGGGGTAAAAGAATAGGCTATGATCCGTGAAGTTAATTCAAGTTCTCTGGATTTAATTATACTATTTTTGATTATTGAAACAAATGCACAGCACAATACTTTTTGACCTATGAAAAAAACATCTTACCTTTTTATGCTTTCCTGCTTCCTCCTATTAGGCTGTACCGGTGCAAAAAAGCTGTCCGGCACCAATGATGCCGACAAAGGCTGGAAGAAATTGTTTAACGGTACTAACATTAATGATTGGTTTGTCAAGATCAATCATCACCTGGTCGGCGAAAATTACGGCAATACGTTTCGGGTGGAAGATGGCATGATCAGGATTAGTTATGACCAGTACGGCGACTTTAACGATCAGTTTGGTCACTTGTATTATAAAACACCGTTTTCTTATTTTCATCTGCGGTTTGAGTATCGCTTTGTGGGTAAACAGCAAAAAGGCGCGCCGGATTACACGCTCCTGAACAGCGGGGTCATGTTTCATTCACAGGATCCCAGGACCATGCTGAAGGATCAGGACTGGCCCATATCGATAGAAATGCAGTTATTAGGCGGTCTTGGTGACGGGAAACCAAGGCCAACAGGGAATATGTGCTCACCCGGCACCGATGTTGTTTACAAAGGCAGGGTTTCGCCTGACCATTGTATCAATTCTACTTCAAAAACCTACGATGGTGAGCAGTGGGTAAAGGGGGAATTAATCGTTCTGGGCAACAAATTAATTACGCATATTATCAACGGTGATACCGTACTGCAATATTCCAGGCCCACCATTGGCGGCGGTGTGGCACATGGTTACGATCCAAAGTACAAACAGGATGGAAAATTATTAAGCAGCGGCTTTATCGCCTTGCAAAGTGAGGGGCAACCTGTCGATTTCAGGAATATAGAGATCAAGCAACTGCCGGACGCGGGCCGGTAACGAACAAGCAGAACTATATTGCCCTTTCTTATCGATGGGGTTGTCGTTGCAAATTTAGTGGAACCCGCTATATGAATAGAAATCCCGACCGTGTTTAGCAATCAGTAGCCCCAAGTGCCAAAATATAGGTACTGGTTCGCCGCAAAACTATTCAAAGCTGTATAACGATATCGCTGCCGCCTACCAAAATGCTTTACGTTGGAAAATTAATGGTGATGTTGCCTGCGGAAATAAGGCGGTGGCCATCATGAACGCCTGGGCATCTACTTTGAAATCTATCGGCGGATCTGCAGACAGGTGGCTTGCCGCCGGTATATATGGTTACGAGTTTGCCAATGTAGCCGAGATCATGCGCGACTATAGTGGCTGGTCGGCTACAGACTTTACCAATTTTAAAAATATGATGCTCAACGTATTTTATCCTATGAACCATGATTTTTTGGTAAACCATAATGGCGCTTGTATTACCAATTATTGGGCAAACTGGGATCTGTGCAGTATGGCATCAATACTGTCGATAGGCATATTATGTGATGATACCAATAAGTTTAATGAAGCGATAACGTATTTCAAAACCGGTGCCGGGAACGGGTCAATTGATCATGCTGTGCCATTTTTATACAACTCGGGCCAGTTAGGGCAGGGACAGGAATCGGGCCGGGACCAGGGACATCAGTGTTTAGATATTGCTCTGCTGGGTGCTTTCTGCCAAATGGCTTATAACCAGGGGCAGGACCTGTTTGCCTATGAAAATAATAAAGCATTGGCAGTTTGCGAATATACGGCCAGCTATAATCTTGGAAACACGGTGCCTTTCACCACGTACAATTGGGGCAATGGTCAAAACTGTGCAGCACAAACACAAACGGTGATCGCGGAAGGTGGCAGAGGAGATATCCGCCCAAGCTGGGAACTCATCTATAATTATCAGCAGTCACATGGTATTACCGGAACAACCTACAGCGGTCAGTATGCCACCAATGTAAGACCGGAAGGCGGTGGTGGCGATTATGGGCCCAATAGCGGAGGCTACGATCAGCTAGGATTTGGCACATTAACCTACTCTGTAGGGGCACAGCCAATAGCGAATGGCACTTATAAATTGATCAATCGCGCCAGCGGAAAGTACCTGGATAATTTAGGTTCAACAACTAACGGTGCAAATGTAGCGCAATGGGCCTCAAGCGGTAGCAATAACCAGAAGTGGGTAATAGCTTATAGTAGTGGTTTTTACAAATTGGCTTGTGTAACAGGTAGCAAGTGTTTGGATAGTTATGACCATACTGCTGATGGCTCAACAGTTGCACAGTGGACAAGCGGCGGTAGTACCAATCAGCAATGGACAATTATTCCTGTAGGCTCCTACTATAAAATTGTTAACCGCACCAACGGCAAGTGTCTGGATTCAGGAGGGTAGTACAACGGATGGATCTGCTATGCAATTCTGGCCAAGTAACACGAGTAGCAACCAGCAATGGACCATCGCACCGTGATATACCTGTTGCTGTAAAGAAGGCCAAGATTATGACATGATAATAAGAAGACTTTCCATCTATGGATTATCACGAGTCTGATCTCTGCGACATAACATAAATTAGAAGGTTCCGCTAAAAAATCCCTGTAAGTTGCTGACTTACGGGGATTTTTTTCCAAAGGAGGCCTGAACCCAATGCTCGAACTACATCAAATAAACTCATTTCAGACCGTAATGACCTTCAGCAGTCCTACCGGTCCCGAATAGCCCAAAACAATTTTCCGGGCAAGCTATTGTATTATGAGCAATTTAAAAGGAAAGAAAATACGCTCCTCTCTTCGGGACTTATTGGCCCGGTGACAGTCAAAAATCCTCACGGATCAAATAACACGGACAAATAATTAAATCCAGGGGATTAAGAGCTTCCTTTATTTAATATTTAATTGTACTAACCACACCTATTACATACCAATATAAAACTGCAAACTAAAACGCAAACAATATCAATGTCATTACACCGAAAATCCGATTTATATCTTTAAAATCAATTTAATTTTCAATAATTCCTCTATTAAGTATAGTTGTTTTGTAAGGTTTTATTCTCCCTAAATACTTCATATATGTTACTTTATTTAATTGTTGTTTTAACAATTAAAATTTATACATTAGCTTTCAATAGATACCTCAATCTATTTTATTTTAACCAGTTAACACCACTTCATGGAAATTTTGAATGACACTCAAATTATCGAGCAGTTGAAAAAAGGGAACAGGGAGACCTTCGAAGTACTATTCAAAAAGTATTACAAACTGCTTAATGTATCTGCTTTTTACATTTTGCGCGATGAAATGGAGGCCGAAGACACCGTTCAGGGTTTTTTTGTTGATTTTTGGGAAAGGCAATTGTATAAGAACATTGATTCGTCGTTAAAAGCTTATTTATGTATAGCCATTAGGAACCGATGTCTGAAAAAAGTGGAAAAAGAATCCGTTGCGCAAAAAAAATTAGTTGATTATCAATACACACTTTCCGAAATTGAGGAAGAGGAAGAAGTGCCTGTACCGCAAATTTATCCTGATAAAGTTTTAGCAGATCTGTCAATACAAAGGATGCAGGCATTTACGCTGGTTCATTATCAAAATAAAAAATATAAAGATGCGGCACTTGAAATGGGTATTAGCATCAATTCGCTGAAAACACATTTAAAGCTGGCGATAAAAACGTTAAGAGAAGGGTTAAAAAATGTTAAATAGTTCACCCTTTTATTCATAATCAGGTCTAACAGGTAATGACATATAATAAAGCACATATTCAGGAATTAATCATTGAGCACGCTGCGGGCACAATAAGCGAGGATGATCATAATTTGCTTGAACGGGCTATGAAAGATGACCCGGAAGTTGAGACCATGTTCCGCGAGATGCAGCAGGTGCTAAACTCGGATAAAGCTCATGCCTTTTTTCATAATATTGATGAAAATAAGGCCTGGGATAAAGTTGATTCTCAAATGACAGGTATTAGGCCCATTAACTCCCAACGAATAGGTTTTATCAAATGGCTATCGGTGGCTGCGTTGTTATGTGTAGCTATCGCAGCTTTTTATTACTGGTCCTCAGAATCGATTAATAACATACTAGTTGCAAAAAAATCAAAAAAAAATCCAGTCGTAGAATTACAGATGGCTAACGGGCGGCGAATTGATCTTTCCGATACTTCTAAACGCCTGATCAATATTGCATCCGCACATTTAAAAAAAGGAGCCAACGGCTTAAGCTATCAGCTCAGCAACAATAAAACCCAGGAATGGAGCACACTGGTAATTCCGCCTAAATTAAACTACCAGATCGTTTTGTCCGACGGTACACAGGTCTGGCTAAACTCGGCATCAAACCTGCGCTTTCCTTTTGCATTTGTGGGGACCACAAGAGAGGTTTATTTAAACGGGGAGGCCTTTTTCAAGGTAGCAAAAAATGCAGTACATCCTTTTATTGTGCATACGGGTCAAACAGATGTGAAGGTACTGGGTACTCAATTTAATGTAAATACCTATAAAACCAATATAATCACAACCTCGCTGGTAGAAGGCTCTGTAAATACCTATGGTAAAAACAATCAAAAACTATTGTTACACCCAGGCTACCAGGCCGTTTACGCGCCGGCTGCAGGTTTTTTAACTCAGCCCTTTGATGCCGATATTGAATTGGCATGGATGCACGATATGTATTACTTCCATGATACTAAACTACATGATATAAGTGAGGTGCTATTACGCTGGTTTGACGTAAAGGTTGTTTTTGACGATCCTGCAAAAGCCGATGAATCATTCAGTGGCGTCATTCAGAAAAACAGGCCTATTGAAGTTTTCATACAAAACATTCAGGAATCTGCCGGTGTAAAGACGCTATTTAAAGATGGGGTTTTACACATCAAATAATCTGGCCAATAAAATTAAGCAACCATTTTAGCAAGATATTTTTTGCACTTGCCGATATATCTACGGGCAAATGGTCGGTCTTTTTGCATTTTTTAATCTTCGCTGTTGGATAAAAATATAAAAACTATTCTTTTTTTATTTCCATTCACCCGTTTTTACAAGAACGGGTCTTAGTAGAAACCAAATTATAAACCCAATAAATATGGAGAAAATTTTATTCTACCGGCGGATAATACTGTCCGTTCTGTTTCTTTTATTGGTAACCCGGTATACTGTTGTACAAGCGCAGGGCACGGGCCCAATAACACTCAAAAAGGCTAATATTACGTTAGGAGAGGTATTTAAATCAATCAAAAAACAAACGGGCCTCACCGTTTTTTACAGCAACAACCTTTTAAACGACAAAGAGCGGATTTCAGTAGATTTTAAAAATGCTGAACTAAAAGATGTTTTTAATGTGCTGTTAAAAGGTAAAGATTTGAGTTATGTGCTCCGCGATCAGCTCATCGTGATCCAAAAAAACGAACCCACAGCAGTACCCATTATGCCGCAAAAAGAACCTGTACGTGCGGTGGTTCCCAAAAAAGCACAAGGTACTGTTACCGATGATAAAGGCCTTACCCTACCCGGGGTAAGTGTTAAGGTCAAAGGTACCAGCATCGGAACCCAATCGGATGTCGATGGTAAATACACCCTTAATTTAAAGGAGGGGGATAAAACAATCATTGTTTTCTCCTTCGTAGGCTCAAAAAATCAAGAGTTTGAGCTAAGCAATTATCCGTTGTCTGCCGGAGGAACTTACAAATTAGATGTACAAATGGGAACCGATAAAAACGCTCTTGACGAAGTTGCCATTGTGGCCTATGGCACCCAGAAGAAGGTAAGCCTGGTAAGCTCTATTACCACCGTAAACCCTAAGCAACTTAAGGGTCCGTCAAGTAATCTCACCACCATGCTTGCGGGGGTGGTACCGGGAATGATATCGTACCAACGAAGCGGTGAGCCGGGAGCTGATAACGCGCAGTTTTTTATAAGGGGTGTAGGCACATTTGGTGCAGGTAAAGTTGACCCATTAATACTGATAGATGGTATTGAGTCGGCTACTACAGATCTCGCCAGGTTACAGCCAGATGATATAGCCGGTTTTTCGGTACTAAAAGATGCTACTGCATCATCGCTATATGGTGCAAGGGGAGCAAACGGTGTAATCCTGGTAACCACAAAAAGAGGCGATATTGGGGCGGTCAAATTCAATATACGTGGTGAAAACTCCACCTCATCAAATATAAAAAATATTGATCTGGCTGATAATATTACCTATATGAACCTTGCCAACGAAGCGGTGTTAACCCGCAACCCGCTGGGTGTATTACCTTATTCGCAAAATAAAATTGACCATACCGCTAATGGCGATGATCCGCTGCTATACCCAAGCAATAACTGGATCAAGCAGCTTATTAAAACTAAAACAAGTAACCAAAGGTTTAACATGAACGCCAATGGCGGGTCTGAAAAAGCTAAGTACTACTTAGCCATGACCTATAATATTGACAATGGTAACCTGGCCGAAAATAGCCTTAACAACTTCAGCAATAATATTAAGCTCCAATCGTACTCCCTTTTATCAAACACTACGTTAAACCTTACCAAAACCACCGAAGTGGTAGTGAGTTTGAAAGGCCAGTTTGATAGCTATCATGGCCCTATCGGGGGCGGGGGCTATACCTTTTTAAACGCTTTGTGGAGTAATCCGGTAGCTTTTCCGGCAATTTATCCCGGCAGTTTATTACCGTATGTAAATCATCCGCTTTTTGGCAATGCGATTATACCCGGCGGCGGCCTGTATATTAACCCGTACGCAAAATCCTTGTCGGGTTTTCAAAGCTCCAATACCAGTACACTAACAGCACAATTAAACTTAAACCAGAAGTTTGATTTTATAACCGAGGGCTTATCTGCCAGGGTAATGGGCTATACAACCCGCTATTCTTACTTCACGGTTTCGCGCCAGTATAGTCCCTATTATTATCAATCAAATGTATTTAACGGGGAGTTTAGTGGTTTAACATTACTTAATAACGGATTGGTAGGCAGTAGTATCGGTGACACGCCAACCGAGTATTTAACCTATAATCAAGACCCGGCACTAAATATCTCTAATTCTACAACTTATATTGAAACGGCGGTAAATTACAATCGCACATTTGCTCAAAAACATGCCGTCAGCGGACTGTTGATCGGTACCATGCGCAATTATCTTACCGGTAATGCCAAAACATTACAGTTATCACTCCCATCACGCAACCAGGGGGTATCAGGCAGGTTTACTTATGGCTATGATAACCGTTACCTGTTTGAATTTAACTTTGGGTATAACGGTTCAGAGCGTTTTGCAAGTAACCACCGTTTCGGATTTTTCCCTTCTGTAGGTGCTGGCTGGGTCGTATCAAACGAAAAATTTTTTGAGCCACTGCTATCAACTATAGATAACCTTAAATTCAGGTTCACCTACGGTTTAGTAGGTAATGACCAAATCGGAAAGCCGGAAGACCGCTTCTTCTACCTGTCTGATGTTGATTTAAATAAGGGTTACAACGGTCAGTTTGGTACCAATTATGCATATGGCAGGCCCGGCGTGGTTACCAATCGTTATGAAAACCAAAACATCACCTGGGAGCAATCTCGGCAAACCAACATTGGGATGGATCTGACCCTGATGAAGAATTTTAACTTAACAGTTGATGCCTATCAGCAATACCGCGATAATATACTGATGGTGAGGAGCACCATTCCTTCGTCTATGGGTTTGCAGGCCAACATTTCCTCAAACGCGGGTAAGTCATCCAGTAAAGGGATTGATATTGCTATGGATTACAAAAAAAGCTTTACCAACTCTTTCTGGATCCAATCGCGCGGCACGCTTACCTATGCGAAAAGCAAGTTACTGAAAAACGAAGAGCCGGTTTATCCTGCTAACCTACAATACCTGAGCAAAGTTGGTAACTCCCTGAGCCAGATTTACGGCCTTATTGCAGAGCGGTTATTTATTGATGATAAAGACGTAGCCAACTCGCCTTTACAAAGTTTTGGCGATTATAAAGCGGGGGATATCAAATACCGCGATATGAATGGCGATGGAAAAATAACCAGCTCAGATGTGGTGCCAATAGGTTACCCGCAGGTGCCCGAAATTATATATGGCTTTGGTTTTTCAGTCGGCTATAAAAACTTTGATATCAGTGCATTTTTCCAGGGATCGGCACGGTCTTCTTTTGTGATCAATTCGGCAGATATTTCCCCTTTTTACTTAGTGAACGGTTTGCAGACTAACGGGCTTAACACGGGCAACCAAAGCGGCCTGCTCAGTACAATCGCTAATGACCATTGGTCAGAGGATAACCGTAACCCTTACGCGTTTTGGCCTCGTTTAAGCACCAACATACAGGCAAATAACAGTCAAACATTAACATCGCCAACATCCACATGGTGGTTACGGAATGGTTCATTTCTGCGTCTGAAATCTGCAGAGATCGGCTATAATTTCACCAAGAGCCAGCTTAAAAGTATCCACTTAAATAGCGCTCGTATTTACATCAATGGCCTAAACCTGTTAACCGTAAGCAGCTTTAAACTGTGGGATCCGGAAATGGGGACATCGGGACTGGGGTATCCAATTCAAAAAGTATTCAACTTGGGCCTAAGGATAGAATTTTAAAAGCTTTCAGATCAGTTTTATGAAAAAAGAACTTATACAAAAAATCAGATACACCATATTAAACTATGCTACAAAAGGCAAAATTGCGATTTTATCATTTGTACTAGTGATGATTTTGCCTGTATCATCCTGCAAAAAATCATTCCTGGATGTGGTTCCGGATAATGTGTCTACAATAGCCAACGCTTTTGTATCAAAAACCGAGGCGGAGAAATATCTATTTACCTGCTATTCCTATTTACCAACAGAAACCGACCCTACTTATAATGTAGGCTTAACGGCAAGCGACGAAGTTTGGGTGGAAGACCCTGCCAACCACATCCGGTCAACCAATGTGCTACAATTGCCGCGCGGATTCCAAACGTCATCGGATCCAATTGCCAATTTTATGAACGGTACCCGCGATGCTTCGGCAAACTACAAGGCCATACGCGACTGCAATGTTTTCTTGGAAAACGTGAGCGACCTGACTAAAGTACGTGATCTGGATGTTGACACCCGCGAGCGCTGGATAGCCGAAGTACAATTTTTAAAAGCTTATTATCATTTTATCTTGTTCAGAGCTTATGGTCCTATACCGATCATTGATAAGAATTTACCGATTGATGCACCCATTGACCAAATTAGGGTTAAACGCCGTCCGGTGGATGAGGTGGTTAATTACATAGCTGGCTTATATGACCTGGCTGCATCAAAACTGCCACTAACAATTACCAATGAAAGCAGCGAACTGGGACGCATTACCAAGCCTATTGCTTTAAGTATGAAGGCAAAACTATTGGTAACTGCGGCAAGCCCTTTATTTAACGGTAACCCGGACTATAATGCTTTTAAAAATAAGGATGGTGAGCAGTTATTTAACGCTGCTTATAGTGTTGAAAAATGGCAGCGTGCAGCTACCGCCTGTAAAGAGGCTATTGATTTATGCCGTGAGCAAAACATACAATTATATACCTTCCCCGCACCGATAGTACCGCTTGATCAGACAACCGTAACGCAAATGAGCATCAGAAATGCGATGAGTGAAAAATGGAATAATGAGCTGATTTGGGGATTAACAGCTAATAACAACATCAATACAAATTCCTTCTTCCAGTCGATGTGCGCCGGTCAGTATGATTTTGATCATGTTGATGCTGCCAGATCAGCAAACCGCCCGCTGCTTGGACCAACCATGAAAATGGCCAAAATGTTTTATACCAAAAACGGAGTACCTATTAGTGAGGATAAAACACTTGATTTTAGTAACATATCGGAGTTACGGGTTGGTACGCATGGTGAGCGCTTTAACATTAAAGAAGGCGAAACCACCGCCAGGCTTAATTTTGACAGGGAGCCCCGTTATTACGCCGACTTGGGATTTGACCGCGGTGTATGGTATATGGCCAACAGTCCAACAAAGAACGACGAAAACACTTGGTGGATGAAGGCGCGCGGTGCTGAAGTAGGCCAGTCGTCGCCAATACCAATTGCAGGTTTTTATATGAAAAAAGCACTTAACTGGCATTATGAATGGGCAACTGTAACGTATACCAATTACCCTTGGCCGGCAATGCGCCTTGCTGATCTGTACCTACTATATGCTGAAGCATTAAATGAGGTGCAGGGTCCGGCAGGCGATGTATATACCTACATAAACCAGGTAAGGGCCAGAGCAGGTTTACCTACCGTGCAGGACTCCTGGTCAAAATACAGTATCAATCCAACTAAATACACCACCAAAGACGGCATGCGCTCAATTATTCAGCGCGAACGCGGTGTGGAGCTTTGCTTTGAAGGGCACCGCTTTTGGGATCTGTTACGCTGGAAAACCGCAGGTACTGAGCTTAACGGAAATGTAACAGGTTGGTCAATCAGTGAGAATTCGCCGGAATTATATTACCGCGAAAGATCTATTTTTTTAAGGCATTTTGTAATTCCGCGCGATTATTTATGGCCAATACAGGAAAGTGACCTATTGGTTAACCAAAACCTGGTGCAAAACCCGAACTGGTAAACATATAACAATAAAAACATAAACATGGAAACAATAAAATTACATATTACTCTCTGTATATGCATGTTAACAATAATAACAGCAGGCTGCAAACAGGAAACACTTAATAAACCTACCATAACTAATAACAACGCCCCAGGGGTTGTCACTAACGTTCAAGTACAAAATCAAAATGGCCAGGCCAGTTTAACATACACACTTCCCGGAGATAAGGATCTGTTTTATGTAAAAGCTGTTTATGAAACCTCACCGGGTAAAACGCGCGAGGTAATTGCATCACAATACACCAATACTTTAATTGTTGATGGCTTTGGGGATACCCTGGCACATGTGGTAAAATTATACGCTGTAAACTCCAGTGAAAAAGTTTCGACGCCGGTTAATGTTACAGTAACCCCTCTAACCCCACCCTATATCCTTGCCTTCCGGTCGCTTAAAATAACTGCGACTTTTGGCGGCTTTAACGTAGCGTGTGATAACCTCACGCAAAGTAATCTGGCCATTGTGCCCATGGTTGACACAGCTAATAATGGTTTATTTGTACAAGCAAAAGGAATGGACAACATTTACAGTAACAGTATTTTAATAAAGGCATCCGTAAGGGGTCAGCCCGCTGTTGAAAGAAAATACGCTTTTTTTGTACGCGACAGGTTTTTAAACCGTTCCGACACTTTATTTTTAAAATTTACGCCGTTTTATGAGGAACAATTCGCTAAAGGAGACTGGAGCGCTTATATCCTACCCGGTGATGCTACGAATCTATATTCATACACAGACTTAAGTAAAGTTTATGATGGAAACTTTACAGGCGGCTGGCCAAATTGCCTTTTTACTGTGGAGAGCGCCGGCAGCCCGCAGATGGTAACTCTTGATCTTGGCAAACAAAGAACATTAAGCCGTTTTATACTTAACCCATTCCTAGAAGTTGGCAACGTTTATTATGTGAGGGGGAATTTAAGAGACTTTGAAATATGGGGATCAAATACACCAAGCGTGAACGGTGCCCTGGATGCCTCCTGGACGAAGCTAGTAACCTGTAATGTGGTAAAACCATCAGGGTCACCATCAGGTACGGAAACCACTGCTGATTACAATTATGCGCATGATGGCTGGGGATTTGATTTTCCGGCTGGGCTAAGTGCATACAGGTATATCAGAATCAGAAGCTTACGTAACTGGACCGGTTCATACTTTATGAGTATCAGCGAATTTACCCTATTCGGAAAGTAGCAAATGTTTACTGGCATCTTTTAAATCTAATTTCAATTATGAAACAATATAAAATTACATCGTACCATCTGTTCGTGCTATTTGCGCTGATCATCAGCGCCTGCTCTAAGATGGATGATTATAAGAAAAAATACGAACCAAACGGGCCTATTTTATATCCGGGTAAACTTGATTCTGCGCAGGTCCTCTCTGGCAAAAGCAGGGTACTCATACAGGGACTTTTTACATCCGACCCTAAAATTGTTAAGTACCGGGTTTTTTGGAATAGCCATCAGGATTCAATAGAAACTTCCGTAACCAGAACCAGTGGCGTTGATACTGCTAAACTGTTTATAACCGGTTTACCCGAAGGAACTATATCATTCGAGATCAGAACCTATGATAACGAAGGACATGTGTCCATCCCGGTAAACATTGCAGGTAACGTATATGGTAGTTTATACCAAAGTTCGCTTGTCAACCGGAGTATCGTTAAAGCCGAGCTTCAAACAGACGGTTCGGCTTTAATTAACTGGGCTGATGTTAATGCCGATGACGGGCTCATTTCGATGGAAATTAAATATACCGACGTGGCAAACAAACAGCACGATACACTAATTAGATCGCTGCCATCGGGTTTAAGTTCATCCCTTCCCCAATTGAAAGCAGGTAGCCAAATCAGTTACCGTACCGCTTTTAAGCCTAACCCAACAGCTATTGACACTTTTTATACAGACTACCAGGGCCATATTGTAAAAGCCGATGTGACCAGCATTTACCTATCAAATACCGGTCCTTTTCAAAGAGATGCTTTTGATGGAAGATGGGGGACACTTGCCGCGCCATGGATTACCAACGCAGCCGCTAAAAATAAGGACAATGGCACCATTGGTGGCTATACCTCTGATTCAGGCGGATGCATCAACTGGGAAACATGGAATAACACCCCCGTTGTAAACGGGATAGTGTATCAATCTACCTCTTCCCCCTTACCTGCCGGAACTTATATCGTTTCGTTTGATTCATATTCAGAAGTGCAGTCAAATTCGTCTGTTTATTGTGTAGCGGCAGCAGGAGGAAACGGGATTCCGGTGTTGGCTAATCTTGCTACAGCATTAGGATCTATTCCTATGTTTAACGGGGCGAATGTAGGTGCAACGAGTCCAAATTCCACGGAAACAAGGAGCTTCACGTTTACACTTACTTCACCGCAAGTGATATCTATTGGCTTTGTAGGGAATATTATAGGCAATGGCAATCCTGGCAGCTATTTTAAAGTATTTAATATCAAATTATATAAGAACTGATCTTGAATTATTTGAAGGATATCAGAAAACGTCAAGGAACTATTTTTATGTCGGCAAGAAACATTATTGTTGAAAAGAGCGCTACGCTATAAATTCACCTTACTTCCCCTGTATTTCTTACAAACTATACAAGTGGCTCTTTTACAAACTTCATAGAAACAGCTAAAAAACAAAAGCGACCTTAACCGTATTATTAAGGTCGCTTTTGTTCCAGAGGCTGCGTTCAGACCTGAATCTCTGCAAGGTTATATACAAATTTAAACTGATCAGTGGACACTGTTTACCCATTCGGCCAATCATATACTAAATTACAGACGACCAAGCCTTGCCAAGTCCTTTTGCTCTCCGTTATTTCCAATGTATGCCTGTTTCCAATTATAATATAATAAATGGCCGTGTAGGCCTAACAGACCATTTAAGGAGGTAATCATATTTAATTACCTGGGTTTACCAGTTTAATTTAACAAGCGACACAGCCTGTCTTGGCAATGAGGTATTTATCATCACACTACCATTTTTACTAAATAACTTTACAGCTTTACCCAGAGTTTGTAATCGTCCTGCTTTTTCCAGTTCAGTTATCTGAGTTGCAGTCAGTTGCTGTGGAGATCCCATTTTTTTCCATAGCTCATAAGCATTACTATGTTCATTATCAATACGATAATGAATTACAGTTACAATTTTCGCGGGGAGATGGTTAATGGATAATTTTATTAGCTCCGGCGATCCCTGTTCATCATCATCATGATAATTCCAGATCATAACAGATGCAGACCTTGAATCACGCGAGGCCAATACTCCAATATCTGTTTTGCTTCTGATACTGGAATCTAAAACAGTTTTCAACGGGTACATCCGGTCGCTTGTGGCAGATATCCGCTGCCCGGTCATCTTGCCAAACATTCTAAATACATTAAGCACTGGTTTATCCACACCATTTGTAGCTAAATCACGAAACCCATAAAACCACGGCTGATTCTCAAATTCAAATGACCAGGAAACAGCTCCCATTAAATTAACCCCTGAAAAATCACTCAGCAGGTATTTACGGGCAAAGGAGGCTGCTGTGTAGCTGGAGTACATGGTACCATTTCGATATGCATTGGATGGATTGGTAGCCATACCACAGGCAGCGCAGCCTTCAGGATCCGATTCGCCGATAACTATCGGTATATTTTTGATTTTTGGGTATGAAGCCACAATTTTAAATCCTTCGTCAATATCACGTAATTGCGGAGCCATATTCATCTGTACGTGTCCATTAACTATTTTTGGCTGGCCTTTGGCGTGAAATGATATCACTTCCAGCGGCGACCCAATTTTACCGGTTGCGTAATTGGTATCAGCTATGCAGTGTTCAATAAATGCTTTTAAAAACCTTATTCCGCTCTCGCTGGAACCGCCGGCTATTTCCGGGCCGCCGATCCTGGCGGTTGGCAATGCTCTTTTCAGACCATGAGCAGCATAATCGTACATTTTAAAAAACTCTGGCATGCTGCCTTTCCAATAGCTTATATTAGGCTCATTCCATACTTCCCAATACCAGCTTTCAACCTCTTTTTTTCCATATCTTTCAACAGAATGCTTTACCCATTGATATACCAATTCTTCCCACTTATTATAATCCTTAGGTGGATAGGCCCAGCCAGTATAAATATCATTATAATTATCCCCAGGTTTCCAATAATGTCGGTAAGGTTGTGGATGTGTAGACAGGGCCTCGGGCATAAAGCCGATTTGGGCATATGGTTTAATTCCCAGTTTAATATAAGTATCAAATATGCTGTCCATCAGATGCCAGTTATAAATAGGTTTGCCGCTTGCATCTTCGATATACGCATTGGTTGATCCCCATTTCAACCCCGGACTACCATCACCCGTAGTAAGCAGATTGTGTACACGCATATGAATGGGTGCAGGGCTTAAAGCCGCCAGCTCGGCAAGCAGTTTCCTCCCATCCTTCATATAAGTATAGTTGGGTTCATCATGACCAAACCAGGCCCACATTGGACTCATCTGCGCTATGGGTTTCGACAGATCTACCGATATTTGCGCCGGTTTATTTGAGAAATGCTGGGCAGTAGCATGATCGCACAAAATCCATACGATGAATAAAATCTTCCTACTGTTGTTGAATAACTTTTTCATATATAATTAACTATATCCTGCCTCATTAAATAACACAATAGGATATTGCTCTTTAAAAACATATTGTATACCTATATTTCTACCTTTCATCTGGTCCACTGTTCTCAAAATCATGGATTATGCTGATTTTTTTTATTGCTATCCAGGCTGATCAAATCCTTCTGAACTTGGAGCAGGTTTACAATTATTTGATGCCAGCTCGGGTCGATTTGTTTAAAGATACTATCTATCGCCTCTTCTTTCAATTTTTGATTACAATATTCATAAGCAGCACATCCATTTACAATTATCGGATTCCCGCTCACAGTAAAAAACGATACCGACAAAGAATTTTTATCGGTATCGTTATCGTATTAAAGTTTAGGGTTGTTATCAATTTCAGATTGCGGGATAGGCAAAAATTCTTTTGAAGGAGTATAGTATGATAATGGTTCAGTAGTAAAATAGCTTTTCCTTCTCCATCTTAAAATATCAATGTTTCTCACTTCTTCATTCGTCATTTCCACTGTTTTTTCGTGCATAATGGCTTTAACGACATCGGCCTTCGATCCTACCGGGAATTGAGGCGTTGGATATGGCGGCATAGCTACACTTGGTCTTGCCCGCACCTCGTTCAAATAGGCAACTGCAGCGCTAGTGTTACCCAGTTCATTTTCGCACTCTGCAAGGTTGAGCAACACTTCTGCATACCTTATAATCCGTTGATTATTGCTGCCAGGATGATATGACGCAGTAGCCCTGTCCTCCTTATAAATGAGCTGAAACTTTCTGAAGCCAACCTTAATAGTTTTGCCATTCACAACAGATGAGTTCCCATTTTGATCAGCATCAACTAACGTGGAAGCACCGTTGTTAAACGTATCACCAGTTTGGTAAAAACTGTAGGCATATCGAGGATCTGTTTTAGCAGCGCCCGTCGCCGTGTTTTCAAATTCGTTAAGCATTTTGTTTGATGGAATCAGGTTACGCCAGCCTATTGGGTTATATTCCTGATTCCGTACGGTGGTCTGGGCAGCAGAAGCGCCGTCTCCAACAGCACTCCCCCAGTTAAAACCATTATCGCCTTTATCCGAATAGATCATTTCGAAGATCGATTCATTGTTAAATTCTGTTTCCTCTTCAAAATTATCAAGAAACCTTGGGGTAAGCGAATAACCATCGGCACCTGAAGTCGGTATTTTTAGTAAGGCCGCTTTGGCACCTGCATAATCGCCGGTTTGCATTAAAACACGTCCCAGCATAGCATTTGCTGCGGAAGCGGTTGCACGGCCCTTGTCTGTAGCCGATTTACCCGGTAATACGGCTGCTGCTTCTGTCAGATCCTTTACAGCCTGGGCAAAAACATCCTCAACTTTTGATTTAGGCTGATAATCGGTTGGGGTTTTAGCGGTAGTTGTATAAATAGGTACACTACCCCACATGCTTGCCAGTTCATAATAGGCCCAACCCCTTAAAAATTTGGCTTCGCCCACCAGTTTATCCCTTACAGCAGTATTGTCGGCTACATTTGGCGCATTATCTGTAACCGTATTAGCCCGGTGAATAACCGTGTAAAGGGTGTTCCAAACTGTATTCATCACCGGATTAGCGGGATCAACCACACCAATCAGTATCTGGTTGCGGGGAGCCTCTAACTGGCTGCCACCGCTTACTACGTCATCGCTCCGCAAATCATGCAGAAAAAACCATTCCCGGGCTACGAGGCCGATGGCATGCCATGTTGAATAAATAGCATAAGTGCCGGCTGTTAATTCACTTGAATTCTTGAAGTAATTATCTGTAGTCACGACGTTTGGATTACTAATATCCAGATCCTTTTTACATGAAAAAATGCTTGTTATTATAAGCCCTAAAGTAATGAGGTATTTAAAAGTCTTATTGCTTTTCATAATATTTTCCTTTAAAAATCTTAATTGTTAAAAACCGGCCTGTATGCCAAATTGAAATGAACGGGCTACCGGGTACTGACCAAAATCGACACCGTTTGTTAGATTACCGCCTGTGGTGTTTTGATTTTTGTTACCCACTTCCGGGTCAAAACCTTTGTACTGTGTAAAAGTCAGCAGGTTTTGGCCAGACACATAAAATTTCAATCGGCTAATGGCATTATTGGCAAAAGACCTGAGCACAGATTGTGGCAGGCTGTAACCAATCATTACGTTTTTAAGCCTCAGGTATGAGCCATCCTCTATCCACCGGGTAGAGAGCCTTCCATTTCGGTTAGGGTCACCGGCAATAGCGCGCGGCATCGTACTATTGGGGTTTTGTGGTGTCCAGGCATTTAAGACCTGCGTGCCTGCATTGAATAACCGTGGCATGCCTTCCAGTATAATGCGCTCGGCATTCAGGATCTTGTTGCCCTGTACACCCTGAAAAAATATAGCCAGGTCAAAGTTTTTATAATTGGCCGTATAGTTTAAAGAGTAGGTGAACTTAGGCAGGAAACTGCCGATATAGGTACGATCATAGGAATCGATCACCCCATCCGGTTTACCTTGCGGGCCGCTGATGTCCTTGAATTTGATATCACCGGGAGCAGCATTAGCCTGTGTAGGGCTATTGGCAATCTCCGCAGCATTTTTGAAAATTCCATCGGCTATCCAACCATAAAATGACTGTACCGGCTCACCGGCAATGGTATTGGTAAACACATCTCCACCTCCAAAATCTGCATCGCTGCCAGATGGGATCGATGCATTTGCGGTATTTAGCTTGAGTACTTTATTACGAATAATGCTTAACAAGCCGGTAATATCCCATTTAAACTCGCCATCCCTTTTATGATAACTCAACTGTATTTCGCCACCGGTATTTTGCATTGCGCCAATATTAGCTAACGTACCAACACCTTGAAATCCCTGGCTGGGTGCAGTAGGTACTGTAAGGATCAGGTTATCGGTTTTACGTTTAAAAAACTCCGCCACTACAGTTATGGTATTGTTATACAGGCCCAGATCTACACCAATGTTGAGTTGCTTGGTTTTTTCCCAGCTAAGATTAGGATTTGATAAGCCATTAGTAAACGAAGCGTTAGCACTTCCCGGCGCAATATTTCCTATCGGGTAGAAGGCCTGGTTTGAGTTTACCGGTGACAGATATGGATAGTTACCAAGTCCGCCTGGAGGAATACCGGTTAAACCATAACCTGCCCGCAATTTCAATTCGGATACAGATGGGTTATTTTTCAGGAAATCTTCCTGATCGATCTTCCAACCAATTGAGGCTGAGGGAAAATTGGCATATTTATGACCTGGTGCCCAGATCGACAACCCATCACGACGAATAGACCCGCTTAAAAGGTATTTACCGGCAAAATCATAGTTTACCCTGCCTACGAGTGATTGCAACAGATTGCTTTGATTAATATTGTTAGCCGATATATTTGATGCACCGTTAAGTGTTTTAACCAGGTTGGTTGACTGGGTTCCGGATGATGTTTCCGTAGTAAAGGTAAGACCCTGCTGCTCGTAAACAGCGGTTGCCGCTATATGATGAGCTCCAAAGCTTTTATCAAAAGAAAGCTGTTGGGTATAGAGCTTGGTTGTTGACGATACCCGCTGATTGGCAATTGATGCCGAGGTAGCGCTCAAAGTGCCCCCATCATTATAAATAGGTGTATAGTTTTGTGTATAACCATTGGTGTAATCGATACCAAAAGTAGACCGGAACTTTAACCAGGAAGTAAAGTTGACATCCAAAAACGCGGTTCCCAGAATTTTAATTGTTTTGATGGTATTTGACCCGATCAGGGCTGATTCCACAGGGTTTGTAGGGTCTGATCCATCAAAACTGCTGATAGGCCCCTGAAAGCCTCCGTTTGTGGTGGGGTCATGCAGCGGGATGTATGGCAACATCCTGATTACATTGGTCAATTGCGTTCTGTTACCCTGAGTCGCGTCATAATGCTGATTGCTAACCGCCGAATAAAGGTTTTGACCAAAAGTAAATACTTTGCTTATTTTATGATCAGAATTGATACGGTAATTATAGCGATCATAACTCAGGGCTTGTGCTATACCATCCTGTTTAAAATATCCTGCCGAAGTATAAAAACGTGATACATCATTACCACCAGCTAAGGACACATTGTTTGATGTTATTAAAGCATTGCGTTTAAAATAAGCATCCTGCCAGTCGGTATTCGTTTGCGCGTAGGTTTGGCTTGCTCCTGCGTAAATAGGCTTGTTAAAATTAGCCTGGGATAAACGCGGCGGTAATTTATCGGCCCCTAAAAGCATGGTGGCATACTGAACATATTGTTCTGTATTCAACAGATCTAATGTTTTTGACGGACTTTGAATACCCGCGTATGAGTCAAGATTCACCTGCACTTTTCCGTTGCGGGCACCCTTCTTTGTAGTGATCAGTATAACCCCATTGGTAGCCCTTGACCCGTAAATAGCAGCCGCACTTGCATCCTTCAATACTTCAACAGATTCAATATCCTTTGAGTCGAAAGATGAAAGGTTTCCGGTAGGAAAGCCATCAATCACATACAATGGATCAGACGCAAAATTGATTGAACTGATACCCCTGATAGTTACAATAGGCTGTGTACCTGGTGCGCCGTTATTGGTTACATTTAAGCCTGCAACACGCCCTTGCAGGGCCTGTTCAACACTGGCAACAGGTAAGGCATTAATGGTACGGGCATTCAATGAAGTGATTGCCCCGGTAAGCGTACTTTTCTTTTGCGATCCGTAACCGACTACGACAACTTCGTTAAGTGATTTTGAATCCGTTTTAAGTTGTACATCAATAACAGTATTATTGCCGACCACTACTTCCTGTGTTAAATAACCAACGGATCTGAATACCAATACAGCGCTTGCATCAGGGACGTTGATTTTAAAGCCTCCTTTAATATCGGTACTTACCGCAACATTGCTCCCCTTAACGGTTACACTTACGCCCAGTATAGGTGCCCCGGTTTCGTCGGTGACCATACCCGTGACAGGGATTTCCTGTGGTGTCCTCATTGTTTGATTTTCCGGCTCGTCACCAGCCGCCAGCATCCTGTTAAGCACGATTACATTACCCGACACTTCATATTTGATATTTTGTGGCTTTAGCAGCGCCGAAAGGATATTTAACAGGGATTCGTTTTTGAATTTCACTGTTACTTTATTGTTGGTTTGCACTAGCACCGGACTGTATATAAATGTAATGTTGGCTTCTTTTTCAATTGAAACTAACACTTTGCGCATTTCCTTATCCTTTGCTTCAAGGCTTATTTTTTTATCAAGAACCTGGGCCTTACTACTACTGGCAATAGCCCCGCTGACTAAGGTGAGGCATAAAGCCATGTTGATAACCGTTACACGCATAATAGCAGTTAATGAACGTTTTTTTTTCATAAATTTGGTTTGGTTAATTGGATTTTATAAAAATTCGACGAAAACCTTCCTGTTCAATTTGTTGGTCGCAGATGACAGGAAGAAACCGACCTCATCGGCGGTGTGTCAGCACTGCCGGTGATTTTTTCAAAAGCTTTTTATATTTATTCTCACATATCTTCAGGGGGATTAATTATTTAAAATCAGTTGATTATCACAGCCATGACCGGTTATTATAATTTGTCCGTCAATTATCTTGTATTCGGCTTCAACAGCCTTGCAGATCAGCTTTAACCGCTCATCTAAAGATTGATCCGTTAGGGATGCTGTAAGCTGGCAATTGCCCATTACTTTTTCATCATAGGTGATATGTACCCCATAAGCATCCTCCATAGTTGTTACCACTTTTGAAAATGGTGTTGCGGAAAAATTGAAGTGAATATTGGTGGACTCTTTTGATAACAGCATGGGCCTTTTTAAAACCACTTTCTCCAGCTTCAGATCTTCACGATATAAAACCGCTTGTTGGTTAGCGGTTAAAACTATCAAAGGCTTGTTTTTTGATCCTGTGCTTTTAAGTTTATGGGCTGATACTTCTACCCTGCCCGTACTAACCGAAACTTTATATTGCCCTTCGCTATCATTGGCCTTAACCTTAAAACTGGTGCCCACAACCCGTATGGTCAGTTCACCTGAATACACATAGAATGGTTTTGCGGGGTTTTTACTGACCTCAAAAAGCGCTTCCCCCTTGAGGTTTACCTCACGTTTGCTGCTGCTGAAAATATTCGGATAATTTATTTGAGCGCCAGGTTGAAGTATCACAGAGCTGTTATCCGGCAGCTTCACCAGCATCGGCGTCCCGCTTTTATTAATCACATGGCTGCTGGTTTGCAAATTTACTTGATTATCGGCTTGCCGTTTTTTGCTGACATTGACAGCCATAAGGCCAACTGCAATAGCTATAATTAAAATGGCCGCAAAACGTAACAGGTTATTTTTTTGGGATCTAATTGGTTGAACATAAGAGGGTGTTTTCCCTCCCACAATCCGGCTATTCACATGAGCTATGATCAGATCGACGTCTTTTTCAGAAAGATCATTTACGGATCTGATATGAAATGACTGTATAATATCGCAAGCCTGTTTGAAAATATCTTCGCAATTTGGGTGCTGTAAAGGGAAGTTTTTCCAATAACCATCCTCCTCTGCTGAATTACCGAGGGCCCATTCTACAAAAGAATTATCCATTAAAAAATCTTCGATTTTATGGTATTTATTTTCAGGCATGAAACAGGTTATATATAATATTGGTCTACATTAGCTACATGCAGTAAAAGGAAAAATCTACTGGAAAAATCTTAAAATAATTTCCGGATTGATAAAAAGAAGATCAAAGGCAGTAATAAACCGGGCTTTTTGCCCAATACTTCCGTAAACTAATGATGGATTCATGCATCAAGTTATACACCGACTGCCGGTTAAGATCCATCACTTCGGCGATTTTTTCAGGGCTCATGCCTTCATAAAACCGCAGGTATAAAATTTCTTTTTGACGTTTGGGAAGATTATCCAGAATTTTTTCGAGCCTATGATAGATCTCCCGGGATACCTCCGCGTTGATGATGTTTGACTCCACATCAAACTCGATCATAAATTCATAGTTATCTTCAAGTAACTCCGCCGACTTCCATTTCGACCTTTCCCGAAATATCCGTAATCTCAACGATTTATATAAATAAGATTTAACACATTCCGCCTGCCTTATTTTATCCCTGCGGTTCCATAATTCAAAAAACACATCCTGGATGCAATCCTTTACAAAATCGGGGTTATCAATAAATCTTATCCCATACCTGTACATCGGGTTGCTGAAAATACGCATCAAACTGGTATATGAAATTTCATTACCCAATCTGAAATCACTCCATAACTGAAGTACGCTTTCATTAGATATGTAAGTGTAATTTTGCAATTTAGGAATGGTTTAAAAATTTAAGTGTTAAAATAACACCTGTAAAATTAGCGTTACAATCAGTCAAACAAATCTAAAAATTTATTTTAAAAATGCAATCGATTGCAGACATAACGAACAGTTTCTACAGCTTAAATAAAAACCGATATTTTTGATGCGTGGGTAAACAATAGCTTAAACGATGGAAGTTTATATTAACCGGTAACATTTACTCAAGGAGATCGAATACCCAAGTCGCTATCTTCCCGGAAATCTGGCCAAAACGACAGCTGTTGTTTTTGACATCGTTTTCGTATTTTTTATACTATTCAAACGCTTCGGCGTTTCCGAGCAGGAACAAATAATTGGTCATGGTATTATTTATGGGAGGAAGTACAGTATTGCTGTATAGTTGAAGTCTTTCCCATACTATTACTTGCTTTCTTCTCTTATTCATCTTCACATTTGACGATACCTCGGAACATATTAAAGTAGGCGGCTGTTAAAAAACTGGATGAACGACAGCAAAAAGATAAAATACGCTACAAACAATATGTTTATTTGTAGCGTATTTTTAAAAATAGCACTAATTTCTTATGAGCTCCCACTCTGAGAATTGGAGAATACTGCCAGTTTGTACCGCTGAAATATTTAAGCGGTAATAGGCATAAGAAGTTGTATTCGTGAAGGTATAAGTCTTCTTAAGCAATCTTGATGCAAAAGTCTGGTTGGTTTGCGTATTTAAGGTTGTCCAGGAGGTGCCATTATTCGAACCTTGCAGGGTCCAGTTTTTAGGGTCACGATCGGGGACATCATTTGCAGATGTAATAGTATATTTAACAACTGTTGCCGCAGTAGTTGGCTTGAACTGCACCCAGCCAGATGCATTTTGGGTGAGATATTTTGTAGCCGTGTTGTTATCAATGATTTTTGTAAACTCTTCACCCGATGGCGAACCTGTTTGATATTGTGCAGTAAGCGAACCGGCATAATCAGTTATATCTGAACCACTTGGTGCCGGTGTTGTATTAACCTCCAGTGCAGAAAAAATGGCATCTGTATAAACCTTATTTTTATTGCCTGCAAAAACCATAATACCTGCCTTATCCGGGTCGGGATGCCACTGTGCCTGAGCTACGGCACTACTTTGCGAGTTGTCATCATAAGACATTCCAAGCATTACCTTTGCATTGCCCAGCGTGTTAGCCCAATAATTGAACCGCGAGGTGTTATCCTGAAAATAGCCCATATCCATAACAAAATTCAAATATTGGCTTAATGAGGTTTCCCGGAAAATTGGACCGGGAGCGCCACCTGAATAGAAAGCACCGCCGTACATCTTTGTGGTGCTATTTGTTGATAAGGGACCGAAATATTTGCCTAACTCCTTGATCAGGTTTCGGTAATTTGTGTTATCGGTAGCGCCATGCTCAACATCAAGTGAAATTCCGTCAAAACCAACAGTATTAACGCAATCGTTCACAAATGAAGCGAATTGAACATAATTGTAAGCAGTGCCGTTATAAGTGGTAAACGGAGTTGTAGAACTCCAGTTGGCATTATCATCAACATTCATTAATACTTTCACCCCTCTTGAACGTAATGTTTGAATATCAGCAAGAACCTGCCTTTTATTTTTATAATATGCATTTTGCATCGAACCTGTATTATAATGCACCGTATCTGCAAGCTCCCATAGGGTTCCTTCAAACACCACCACCACATTTGCTTTATCCGTAAATGTGGTCATTGGTAATATGCCTTGATTTGCGGGGGTAACATCAAAGACATAATAGGCTACTTTGTTTTGCCCTGCTGCGGGTAATGCCGTAGCGGCCAGGCTTAGATTCTGCGATGCAGCAAGCTTGTTTTTTTGTGCAGCATCCATAGCAGGTGTGTTTAAATCCTTTGCTTCTTTTTTACATGCAATAAAAGATAGTAACAAGGTTGAAGCAAACATGCATTTTAAACGGTTCAATTTTTTCATAAGTGGTAGTTTAATGTATGGTTTATTGGTAAACTATTCGTTG
>Ga0105239_10000562_pt1 | contig 53175 bp, 56 predicted proteins | sample KBSC44metaG_FD_92761 | JGI IMG/M metagenome (GOLD analysis project Ga0105239, IMG submission 92761) | Corn rhizosphere microbial communities from Kellogg Biological Station, Michigan, USA - KBS C4-4 metaG | ecosystem: Host-associated > Plants > Roots > Rhizosphere > Soil | place: Michigan, USA...
CCACCGCGTTCATTTTCAGCCTTGTCGCTGTCCGAGTCCGCCAATCGGAACACGGTCCGTCGCGATTTTATCACTCACTCACTCACTCCGGGCGCCCCCCCTTCTCATTCCTTCACATAGGGCCTCCTGCAGCGGCGAGATTGTCATCAGTGGGACCCCGAAATTCCTGGGAGGCAGGTCAGACCCAGATGAATCCATTAAAAGGATTATTGCAGGAATCCTGAGCGAGAAGGATGGCGGACCCGGCAGACCAGACCATGTCATGATATGATCCATTGCTTCAAGTGTCCTCGGATCTCCGGTTTCATTTCGTTTCAATTTTTGAAATACTGGTAATAAAATCAATCACCTGAGGGATTCATCATCTAGCTATCCAGGCCACAGACACTAGGTGGGCACTATGGCAAAGCACATCGAGCCGCTCCCAACACTAGCCCTGCTCGGCGCAACAGGCAAGACGGGGCGTGAAGTGCTGAAAGTGCTTCTCCAGCGCAAGCACGACTTCCAGCAGCTGCGGATCTACGTGCGCTCCAAGGAGAAGCTGCTCAAACTGTTCCCGCAGCTCATGGCCGACGACAGGCGCGTCAAGATCCACGAGGGCCAGGTCACAGACCAGAACACCATGCAGGCGTGCCTGGCCGGCGCGCGGGTCATCATCTACACAATCGGCGGATACTCCTATTTCCCAGATGACAGCCTGCGCACGTCCGCCGAATCGATGGTCACGGCGCTGCGGGAGCTTCGGGCGCGAAACACCCTTGCCAGCAGTGGTGGTGGTGGTGGTGGTGGTTGTGATGCGGAATGGGAGAGGCCACGAGTCATCTTTCTTTCCTCGTCAACGCTGAACACGCGCTTCGCAGCCGCGCGGCCCAGGGTGGTCGACTGGCTGATCCAGACGGCGTTCCAGAACGGGTACAACGACCTCAAGCGCGCGGTGGCCGCCGTGCGCACCGATCCATCGCTCCTCTCCGTGCTCTTCGTACAGCCTGCGGTCCTAGTCGAAGAGGCCAGTACGGGCAGCTACGTCAGCGTCGAAGACGTCAAACTGGCGTGCTCGTACGAAGATCTGGGCGCCGGGTTTGTCGAGCTGGCCCTGAACAGGGGCTACGATGGACTGCATGAGATCGGCTGCTCGAGTGCCCTGGGGAATAGGGCGCACAGGTATTTCCCCATCATGCTTCGCAAGCTCGCCGCCGGTTTCTTCGCGTTCTATGTACCGGGTGCCCTGCAGGTCACGAATGCTTTGGAGGCCATGCAGCGTTGGATTTGGTGATGTTGCGGCGCCAGCGGGGATCGTCTAGGTGTGGTTGATGGGCTCTGCAAGGGGTTTACGCGCGACGGCTCTGTCTGTCTGCCTGAAGGTTGTCATGTTATTTTGCCGACAAGTAGTTGATGGTCTCATCCGAATCGAGGTTGGGATTCCCCGCTCCAGGATCTTCCATCCTTGATTTTGAGATGGCGATGAAGTCACCATGATAGTTGCCGGGCTTTCAAGATTTTCATTTGGCACGCTTGCCTGTGATAGTGGCGTTGCGGAAGCCTCCCTGTATCTGGAGTTTTGCATTATACTCAGCCAAACTCTCCCCTAGCCTGCGTAACAAGGCCAGACCTGTGCCCTGCTAGGTTTCTGCAATATCTTGGTTGTTGAGATAAGATATTTCGTCTGCTCACCCATGACATCATTTGCTCTGCGGAATATTAGTTCTTCCATGTCGCGTTCTGATCTAGCCTGTCCATCCATCAGGAAATTCAGGACACACCACTACAGTGCGTTCATCATTGATGGAAAATACGCTTTAGATGGGAACGCGCTCGGACGAACCGATCATGCCACCCTCACACGCACGCAGCTGACTGAAGGCCCAACTCCTTCGAGACATGGAACAGGGAATAAAAGATTAGTCCCACCGTCCCACGAAAGGAAGACAATGCAGACACGAGGCCACCGGAATAGAAAATGATTTGAAACCGAGTGTCAGGAATTGGAAGATTCCAAGTCCGAGGGAGGATCATGGACCACCCCCTAAGCTAGCTGGCTTTGATGCTTAGGGCAGCAAAATCCAACATCCATCCGCCGCCCCAACCGCGTTTCGGGACGGCGGAGGGAATCCGTGTCCTATGAACATCTACCCTTGGAGGCCTTGGCCTTCCCCTCGGAAGGCTGCCGTTAAAAGGGGGCCATCTGACGACCACGAACCGACAAACAACAACTACATTGACATCGCCCTGGTCAAACCAGTTGGTCAGTGAGATCTCAACACACCACATTTGCAGCAGCAGCAGCAACAACAACAACGATGTCTACAACTACAGTCACAGCGACAGAGACAGCAGCCATCCGACTCCCCAAGCCTGCACAGCTCAAGGAGTTGAAACCATTACCCGTGCACGATGTCTCCACCGCCACCGACGAGCGCACAAAGACCCTGGGCGCGCTACTCGCCAAGGGCCATGTGACTGTCGCGCCGCTTCGAGAGCCGGAGCTGATTCTGCACAGCCATTTACCGCATGTAAGTTTATTTCTGACGTTCTAGAAATATGTGATGTGCATCTTGGTTGGTTGGGTGGTTGGTTGATTGATGAGGAAATAGCTGCTGGGCTCTGCCTACGGAGTCGGTGCGGGAATCGAGCAGTTGACGGAGTGCTACGAGCATGAAATCACGACGCTCGTGAGCATCGATGAGCGCTTTGTCCGCGGCGATAAGATCGATAAGGCGAATTGGAGGCAGCATCTTACTGAGAAGCCGTAAGCTCCACTTCGTCCGTACACTGAAACCTCAGTGCATTGCTCACGGGTTTCACACAGATTCACGGTGGCATTTGTCGATTTCTTTGACGGGGAAATCAAGCAGGCTGGCGGCGATTGGAAGAAGGTAGTCGAGAAGTACCTGTACGATGGGCCAGAGCCGCTCATCAACGGGTATTCAGGTGGCCGTATGTCTAATCCCCCTTTGTCCGTGCAAAACTTCCTAGATCTCCAACTAAGCAAATGCACATTGTAGTGGGCCACCCTTTCATCCATCTTGCATACGCCTATGAATACGGCAGCAAGGAAGTGGCGTCGCAAGCCTTGAGCCTGGGCTGTACAGAATACGACGCGTTCCACGGCCTGATCGACCACGACTCTCCAGATAACTCGACGTACAAGACCACGTCGCTCGCGGAAGTGATGCAGCGCGTCCACGACGACAAGCGGCTCGACGGCATCTTCGCTCTCCCCGGCATCACCAACACCGAGCTCCTGGCGCAGAAGTACCTGCACATCGTCCTCGAGCACTGGAATGCCTACAAGGTGGTCGACCCGCTGCAGCAGTTCGAGGAGATCTGCGATCTGAGCGTCCTGCTGGCCATCAGTACGGGGGATCCGATCCCGTCGTTTGATTTCTTCTGCATCCATCTCATGACCGTTGCGCACGCAATCCGCCTGTTATGGGCCTATATCACCGCGGAACGGCACGCAGCCATCCTGAAGCAGTTTGCGCTCTTCCAGATCATCCAGTACATCAACCAGCTGCGACCCGCATTCAGCATCGACAAGATCGAAGCGGTCGACCTGAAGGGAAGAGACTGGGCCTGGGCCTACGATACGGCGCTCAAGCACAAGTGGATGCTGGACTCGCACTTTTTCAAAGTCGTTCGTGCACCCAAGGTCCTGGAGGATACATATGGCTCGAAAGACAATTTCTACCTGAAAGCGGCGCTTAAGTTCCTGGACGAGTTCCGCGGCTGGGAAGGCTTTGGAGCTGGCGTTGCAGGATTTGATCCGAGTAAGGATGGGTATATCCCTGAGTAAAGGGGCGCTCACTGTTGGCGGGGAGCGGCAGCCTTTCGATGTGATCGAATAGCGGAAAGTTGTGCCCAAAAATTGAAAAAATATTCAGCAGCTGCTCATTCATGGCGTAGTAAATTTGAAATGGGCAATTTGGAAATTATTATCAATTCTGCTCTCTTCAGCGAAAGGAAAGTCTAACATCTCAGATCATTTGACCGGTCCCCAGAGCTTCCTGCATTCTTGACGATTCCCCGAGGTAATATTGCCAACCCGTGGGCATTCTCAAGACCCAATTGAGCTTCGTTCAAGCCTTGCTCTTGTTCCCTCTAATATCACCCATAACCTCGCGGAAAAGCTGCCCGAAGAAACTCCTCGTCTCCCAAATCGGTAAGCATACCGAGATAAATGTCGACGAAAAGACCCAGATGAAGCTGATGATCACCCACGCCAAGAAGAAATGTTCTGAGAACTGATAGTGACTCAAGAACATTGGAATCGGAATCAGGAAGTCCATTATAAAGGTAAGGACGAAGGACGCGATACAGGCAAGGATAAATGCTGAACGAAGACTCTTCGGATCTTGTTCTGTGGCAGCATCAATAGACATCTGACGCTCTTCATCCACCCGGATAGCATCAACATGCTTGTCCCCTGGCCCAGTTGCTGCCGCTACGACAGGCGCTGTTGTGAGCTGATCATTGTCTGATTTGACTACTTTCTCACTGTCATTCTGTGGAGTGCTGGATCCAGTAGAATTAGGTTCAGGATTTTGGCCTTCAAAAATACTCTCGGCATTGATGGCTCGAGTGGTACTCCAGTCGAAGTTGTCAGGCTTTATAAATGACACCACAACCGAAACAATGAGACCCGTCATGATTGCAGCGAGATTTCCAGCAAGAGTGGCATAGTTCGAGCCGGTACTGGCCAGGGTAATTTCCCCATAATATACCTTTGCTTCTGCAAGCCAAGCTGTGAGTCCTGCGATGAGACCACATACCGGCCCTGCAATAGCTGCCGCCTTAGACTGTCGCCTCCAGGTGATGGCAAATGCTGTGGGGAATACTGCTCCGCCAATCAGCAGACCCATTACCAGGAAAAGCCATCCTAGATCAATGCCGATCACATTCCAGATGATGGCAAAGATTGACATCGTTAACCCGAAGACAGCAACATTAATGTGTGCGACGAAGATAAGGTTCTCCTGGGTGGCAGTAGGTTTGATGTATGTCTTGTAGATGTCGAAGGTGAGTATCGAGGAAACAGCAATCAACTCGGCCGACGCACAAGAGGTGACTGCCATGAAAAGCGTGATGAGAAGGGCAACGGCGCCACTTTTGCCTAAGAGAGTACTTGCTGCAAATGCTGAGGCAAGACCAGCTGAAATCTGGCTAGAGGAAGGAGGATTTGGGTATGTAGGAAAAGAAGGGTTATCGGTTAATGCCACTGCGGCCAAACCCAGTGTTGTTGCAAACCCAAAAGGGATGGCGAACCACGCGAGGCCACCAAGGATGTAGGCACGAACAGCAGTTGTCGGTCTTGACGCAATTGCTCGCTGCCAATATGCTTGGTCTAGGAAGACGGTTCCACTGCCTGAACATAGCTGGATCACGCCGAATATGAGAGCATTGTTCGATCTAGAAGGAATGAGTTAGCGGCCACTTGTTCCATTTTTGAGGGGGGGTGCAGTGAAAGAACTCACTTGAGCGTAAGATATGATCCGTCGATGTTTCCATCCACTGGGCGTAAATTGGCTGCATTCTTCAGTAATTCGAACATCTTGGACGGTGATCCAATCAGTTCAGTGCCCGCGTACACCTGGAACATGAAGTACAAGATAATGACCATCAATATCAATGTATGAGAGTAGTCACCTAAGCTCATTAGCGACTTGATTAAGATTCATGGGAAGATGGATTCACATAGGAAGGTTGCTCGAAGTCCACCCATAAGCACGTAGGCTACGACGCCTAGTGGGATCAAAAAAATAGCAGCATAGACATTCATCCCTGTCAAAGTAGTGACAACTGCTGAACCCCCGAGCAAAAGCTGGGAGCCCACCAGTACGTTAGTCACGAGGGCGAAGAAGATGAAAATGATATGCGCCACGGTTCCATATCGAACCTGAATGATTTCGAGAAACGTGTGGCATCGAGGAGCATTCATCTTAGTCTTGCAAGCAAGTATCGAGAACCTGGTAATATCAGCATCACAGACCAACGTTATGCACCTTGAGAGAGGGGACATACATCAAGATCTGAACAGTGGCACCAGCTGCATACTTTTGATATGTGAGCAAGGCTCCGTTCTTTCAAGATGAAACCTACCCAAAATGGTCCAGCCACACCGTATGTGTAGGCTACGGTACTACTTTGCAGCAATGTAGCAGCCCATGTCCAGGCGCTCACTTGATAGATTGTCAGAAGTTGCATGGATGAGCACATAAGGTCAAGGATTGAACATAGTGTGGTGGTTATTCGTCGCTTAGATGAACGTGCTTACCTATGCCTGCAGCAATGAGGCCTGGCTTGACGCTTCGGCTAGCAGTATTGAATTCTTCGCTGGTTTTGGTGGAGAAGTTGGTGTATTTGTTCTAAATGATGCTTAGTGGTCTAGAGGACATAGCCTTGATTGAGAATACGTACCTGAAGCATAGATATCCCAATCATAACAACTGTGAAGAAGAAGCCGATCCCGACAACGACGCCGTAGCCTGCGGCTTGGGGTAGCACTGTGGAGACAGTATCTGACATTTTGCGGGCAGTAGAGCTTTCGAGGCAATATGGGGAGAATCGAGACACTCGGAGATTGTGATGGAGGCAGTCAACCATTTATCAACCATTGAGGGTCTTTGATATGGCGATCGCTTCCGCAACATCGGCGCATGACATTCAATGTCAGATAGACTGTGTCTATCCATGGCCACGGGAAACCGTTGAACAGGGGTTCTGGTCCTTGTCTGTGATCGGCTATGAATGATGGTCAAGCTTTAGTTGGATGGTGATAATTGGCTTATCTTTCTCACACCTATGGCCATTCATGTGCAGACTATCCGTTTTGGACGAATGAGTAGGGATGGAAGTCTGGTGCATCGTTGATGTCCGATGATAACATCCTGCACCTTTTCATGGATTATCTGGTAAGTAAGATTTTTGTGGGGATTGCATGGCATAACGGACGGTGATCAGCGAGGCTGCATCTAAATGTTCCTGACACTTGAGAGGCTATCATTCAGAGAGAATGATAGTGGCCCCAAGCTATTCCAGATCCGGAAGGTACCTGGTTATGCACGTGTTTTGCACATGGGAGAGTTGTACGACTGTTGTTATCCAGAATCAAGGCATGAGAGCGCATCTGGCTTTCACAGCGAGGTGAGATCCCCGGAGATCTTCGCTTTTCCTCTCTTCCCCAATTTCACATAGCCTAATGGAGATGACGTGGTCGTGGGAGAGTTTGCATCCGCCAGCAAGCCCTTGACAAGCAAAGGGAGCGAGATGAACACCTGGGTCCAAGGGTGGGGGGATGGCCAGAATTCTAAGCATTCCATGCTTTTGGGAGATGCCATCATGTGGTGTCCCGAGAAGATCATGATGATGGCTAATGATTCTACCCATATCCCGATGCAGACCAACGGGCAAAATTTCGAACTTGCCAGCTCATCGCCGCTAGTTAGAAGTAAATACAGAATGGCTTCACAAGGGATTAGGTAAAGCGCCATCGTCGTCGGCCAATAGAAACGGCGTAGAACTCTGCCTAATTGTCTTAGGTAGTTGCCAACAGTAAGAGTAGAGTATGGATTGCGAATGAAGCAACCCACTCTAGGAACCGCCACAGGAAATGAGAAGGATGAGAGCCTTCCTGTTCGCTGGAGATGAGGATATTCGCTAAATTGGTAGAGGCAAATGGCGTGGCATAACGAAGGAAGGAAATGGACCTCTTAGACGGAAGTCAGATTCATACTCGAGGTAGAAAAACAGAAAGCTCGGTGAGTACGGGGCTGAGCAAGGGTAATGTGCCATGGGAAAATGTAACATGCCGAGGAACGGAGCGGGGAAGTGCTGTCCAGAGGACATAATATAATTGATTCGATATATCGGGCTAGCGACGAGGAAATCTGCCCAGACGTGCACAAGACATTCATAGAATATCTGTAGACGCCTTGGGCATTCTTCGACCCCTGACTAAGCGTGGGCACATCCTTTGCGTGATGATATTTCATAAATAGACTTTCCTCATATGAATTGTTGAAATGCACTTCTAGAAATTCTCAATGGGTAAATGTTGATCGATGAAACTTGAAAAACTGGCCCCAATCGAGACATACAGTTGAAATCTCGGCGGGCTATATCATAAACCAAGCAAACGCCTTTTATGGGGGTTAACTCAAGCGCCTGGGTTCAGAGCTCACTCACCTGGGACAATCTGAGACACCCGCCCATTTCAGGTGCTCTTTTTTGCAAGAACCCACAAGAAGGGGACGATTTTCCCGTCCTCGTTGTCAGGGATGATTTCAGAATTGGTCGTGGAGAAACCGCTTTCGGCAAGGATTTGATGATATTTATCTGCATCAAATCCACTCCAAAACATTTGAGCATCGCCCAGCCATGGTACACTCTTCCCTGGGTCATCTGTCGTGCCCAGGTTGCACAGCAAGAAACCACCAGGTTTTAACCAGGAAGAAATTTGTTTGAACATATCAAGCTGCTCCTCCCTCGGGAGATGAATGATGGAATAGAATGCAACCACCGCATCAAAGTTGGAAGGTGCAAATGTGAGCTTCGTCATGTCTCCAGCGATGAACTCGACATTGTCGGACTTGAGGTTGTTCTTGGCAAGATGGATCTGCGCATCGGAGATATCGTTGGCAACGACCTTGTGAAACTTGCTGGCGAGGAGTTGAGTCCCTGGTATCCCGGCACCACATCCCAACTCGAGAACGGCCCCTTCAGAAGAGTTTGGGACATGGTTTAACAGGTCTTGCAGTTTGGGGACGCGAGGCGATTCGATGGCTGACGTCCAGTCGTTATACTCCTGGGCGATCTTGTCGTAGCTTTGCTGCACTAAAGACTTGAGCTGCTCACTGCCTGCCATATTGTTGGATCATGCAAAACACGGAGAATGGTGTAAAAGATGTCATCTCGTTCATGTTATAAGCCGACCGTGAGTCATGAGCTGTCCCTTTCCGGACGTCTTCCGTTTCTACCTTCAATAACCGTAATGAATGCTCAATTGGCATCCATCATTCTGATCGAAGGCGGTGACTCACCTCTTAGCTCTACGAATAGAAATGATATGCAGATGGGGCAGACCCTCGGTTACTCATTGATGATATACATGGCAGATAATCTTGACACATCGATCTCGAATGCCAGGGATGCTGATTGTAAGTCACATGATAACACGTGACATTGAAGCGTGGCTGAGTCAGCGGGGGACAAACAAATGTATTCCCTGTGCGATGGAATCCTGTCAACTCAGACTTTTGTTTGATCGTACAAAATATTCGCCTCGATCCGACTGGAAAGCTGCAGATTGCAGCGCAAAAATGCACCACGATTATTTTGGTCTCGGACCGAGTCAACAGCCTGCAATCTGCTCGACAACGACTACATCCATCGGACTGGCCAAGGGCGGTGAAACACGGCACTCTCGCCCATACCGCTTGAGCGAGGGGCGATGTGTGGATAGCCGGAGTCTCGGACATAAGTGTTCAGCGTTTGCTCCTCCAGTACCTTGTACTACCTATGAAGGAGCTTCATGGTAAGAGATGATGTGCCAGGACGAACTACTGGAGCCGTTCTGTCCCCGGGGTGTATTTCTAATGCTTCCTCCACCAGCTAAGCAATGCTCTAACTCTCTCGGTAATTCGGTCGAAAATCACATTAGGGCTTGATCGACATAAATCCCAACGATAGCCAATGAACTAATTAAGATAGGCTTCGGTTCCGGAATTCTAAGGAGATGAGCGGTCATTGAGCCGTCTCTCTCGGCTCTCCACTACCGCGTCAGATATTTCAAGCTTTCTTTTATTTTCGTGATAATCTTACCTCGATGCATCTGGCCGTTCTTACAGACCATTTGATTCCACAGCGGTGAAAGTCTGGGTATGGTGACAGAGAAACCCGCTGACCAGTTGCAGCAACCAGCATGGTCAAGCTCTCAAGTTCACGACGATGATGAGGTAGCGGAACAGGACCCTAAAGCGGACAACAATGCCATCTCGAAATCAATAAGGGAGAAGGTCCTCGATGTCATCTTCTACATACCACCATGGTGCCGCTATGACCCTTCCCAGCCTCCAAGGTTTTCTATCTGGTACAATGTGCTCTTCGCCTTCGCCGGTGCTTTCACCGTGGGAAATCTTTACTACAATCATCCCATCTTGAACATTCTTGCAGAAGATTTCAACGTCCCGTACGTAAAGGTGTCGAGAATCCCAACGTTGATGCAAGCAGGCTATGCAACTGGACTACTATTCGTCTGTCCGCTCGGGGATCTCTTGAAGCGGAGACCTCTAACGCTGGGGCTCATCGCCTTCACTGCGACGTTATGGATAGGCCTATGCTTGACCCGATCCTTTGAGGTCTTTTGTGCCATCAGCTACATCACAGCAATCACCACCGTCATCCCACAGGTAATGCTCCCCCTGGTCACCGAACTTGCACCACCAAACCGCCGTGCGCTCGCGATCTCCATCACCACCTCAGGCAATCTTCTTGGTCTAGTTTCTGCACGCCTCCTCTCCGGTGTCGTGACAAACTTCACCTCCTGGCGTAACGTCTACTGGATCGCATTGGGCCTCCAGTACTCGATCCTGATCGTCCTCTGGCTCTTCATGCCAGATTACCCATCCTCAAATCCCGAAGGGCTGAACTACTTCAAGATGATCGGGGGAATCATCCTGCTCTACCCAAAACACGCCGTACTCGTCCAAGCAGGCCTAGTCAGCTACTGCATCTCCGCATGCTTCACATCCTACTGGACCACCCTGACATTCCTCCTCGCCGACCCACCGTACGGCTACGCACCCATCACAATCGGCCTGTTCGCCTTAATCGGCATCGCTGGCATCGTCATGGGCCCGATCTACGCCAAATACCTGATCCAGCCCTTCGCACCGGCCTTCTCCTGCATCGCAGGTTGTGTCGTCCTCGGTATCGGCGTCATCCTGGGTACATACTCTGGAAAACATACGGTCGCCGGTCCCATCATCCAGGCCTTCTCCCTCGACGCATCCTTTCAGATCACGCAGACCGCCAACCGTGCCGCAATCCACTCCATCGAGCCTAGAGGGCGAAACCGCGTCAACACCGCGTTCATGTTGTTCACCTTCATGGGCCAGATGACGGGCACCTCTGCAGGCGCAGAGCTATACGAGCAAGGCGGCTGGGTTGCGAGCGGTAGTCTCAGCGTGGGGTTTGTAGCTCTAGCACTGGTCATCGCCATCACGCGAGGACCCTACGAGCAGGGCTGGATCGGCTGGAGTGGCGGCTGGGATCTGAGGAAGCAGAATCTCGCTGAGGCTACTGGTGGGGCCAGCACGGTGGCGAAGCTGGAGGTTGCCCAGGGCCCGATCCGCGTGCAGGATGGTGACCGTGTTGAGAATGGGAAGCAGCCGCTGGATGTGGATGTTGAGAAACAGGCTGATGGGTCAAAACAAGAGGTTAAATGAATGGTGGGTGCAGCGGTTTTTTATGAGTACATGAACAAATTCAAAATACACCATGATACAGCAACCAGACATACAAGGAACAAAAGAGAGCGACATATAAATGGTGTTCGGGGTTATTCCTGTAGCGTTATATTCATCCGTTATAAATACTTCCTCAGCCAGAGATTCATGTGCACTGTGTCTCATGTGGAATATCGCTTAAATCCATGCATCGTATCCCTGGATGCCTCAAAGGCTCGGTAGCTGGTACGGAAACCAGGATCTAGCTGCTGAAGTAGTCCTCAAGAGGACTCTGCACCTAGACCACAATTTGAGGCTATGCAGCAATGATTGCATAGCAGGAAGCGGCTCTTCGTGCATGCCTCTTTGTAAATATAATGTGCGATGTATACAACGGTCAGTTTCCCCAGCCCGTGCCCTAAAATGATGCCTCGTTAGCAAAGCATAATCCCACATCAATGAAGTCCCATTCCCAAACTCCTCTACACAACCAGTATCACAAAAATCGGGAAGGAGGAAGCAAGGACGATCAAAAACTCACCAATCCCAAAATCTCCTGTCCCAGATTAAACTCCCGGGAGTTCTTCTCACCCAGCCACTGGGGCTGCGTGGCAGCAAGGCCCTCCTCGATATCGACGGCCTTGCCGCCCGTCACGAACAGCGCTTTGCCGTGCGTTTGTGGATCTGCCGTCACCTGGATGATGTACCGCGCCACGTCGGCGGGCGTGTTCAGCGGCATTTTCTTCTCCGTCCACATGTCCACGACGCCAGACAGGAGCTGTGTGTCGGTCGCCCATGGGCCTGTAGGAAATGGGGAAAGGACGGGATTAGTGAACGTCAAGAGAAGGGGAGGCTATTTACGGATGTCGATAGGATGGGACGTACAAATCGCATTCGTGCGCAAGCCATACAACGGCGCGATAAAAGGACGTAGTGCGCGCATGAGGCCCATAACGCCGTGTTTTGCAGACGAGTAGGCGAACAGCCCGGGCGCCTCGGTGAAGCCGGCGACGGAGGAGACCAGTGTGATGCACTTCGAAGACTTGATGCTCTTGGGGTCGGCCTTGGTTCCCGCGATATCGTGCTTCTCTTTCAAATATGCGACTGCTATCCGCGCGAAGTACAGGCTACCGTTGAGGTTGATGTCGATTACGTTTGTGATGCCCGTTGGTTTCTGAGGGAGGCAAATCGGGAGGGTATTAGTTTGAGGATAGGGTAATATGTAAATGGAATGGGTGGGAGAGGATCACATACCTCTCGTACGGATTGGAGGTCTAGTTTATTTGGCTCCCAGTATCCGGGCTTCTCTGTCACGGCCGCGCAGCAGATGGCCATGTCGATGCTGCCATGCTTCTCGTATGCGGTGTCGAAAAGCGCTAGCAGTGAGTCGTAGTCGGTGATGTTGACTTTTAAACTCGTCACGCTGCCGCCATTACGGCTGGAGGATGAGGCTCGTAGCTGTTCGACGAGTTTCGAACCTTTCACTTCATCCCAATCGCCGAAGAATACGTGAGCTCCGGATTCAAAAAGCTGAGACACAGTCGCCGCGCCGATGCCCTGGGCACCTCCTGCAAGGCTGAAAATGAGACGGGGGACATGGCCAGTGACGGAAGCCCCTTGTTGGGGGGGAATGTTACGAACCGGCGAGCACAACGACTTTCCCTTTCACGGAATCGAGAACCGTTTGATTCACTATCACTTCCGCCATGCCTGTATCTGTATCTGTAATGTGATGCGGGGTCCTGCCGGTGCGGATGGAGGGGTGTAAGGAAAGCAAAGGGGCTTAGTAGATACCCAAGTAAGTCTCGATGAAGTTGATATCGCTAACTAGTTAGATACGTGGCCCTCCCTCGCAAACTGGTGCAGAGGCGCTGCCTTAAGTATTTATTTTACTCTTATGGCTTTTCGTACAGCTGTAGTGTAAGGAATGGCCTTGAAAGTGCATTGTGGAATATCTCCGCAACCCACTTACAGAGGGAACTAGCACATCCGCCGATTGTATGTGGTTCAACTTCTTCTGGTGGATCAAGGAGTTCCTTGCGGCGTAATAAAAACGATGTGTCCGTGGCGAGTCCCAACGTACCAGATCCGATGAGGGGCTGTAGCCACGCCTTTTTGGGCTTCTAGAGTTTGTGCATGATTCGGCAATTCAGTCCAGCGCCAATAAAATGCCTCTTCTGGCTTGTGAGATGGAGGACAAGAAACGCCAAACGTGCCCCACACGAAGCAGAGTTAGCGATCGGTGGTGCATGCGAACAAAACGTGGGGCATTTCCGGGGATATTTCCCAAGCGCTTTTGCTGTGAGTGTCCGAAGACGCCGATGGGGCCACTTCTGAGCGAGACAGGGAGATCTATGTACTTATAATTCCACCCTTGGGTGATTTCTGTGATGCTCGAATTTTGAAACCAGAGGGAAAGCCTGTCTCTTATTACATCAGATCGAAATATATCCCAATTCTCCAAACGTCGATATCGAACAAGATGGGGTCCATCGCTGCTGAAAGGAAGTGCGTCATTGTGACTGGTAGGTTGATTTCACAGAAAACATACTATCTTCGAGTTTCCTAGAGTCGTTCACTGACAGTATCGGGACAGGCGGTGCGTCAGGGATTGGACTAGGCATAACTCGGTCATTCGCTGAACAGGGCGCTCATGTCTCAGTACTTGATGTGAACCCTGATGGAACCAGCATCGTGAAGGGATTGATTGCCGAGTACCCATCAGCGAGCCTCTCTTTCACGAAATGTGATATTTCAAATTGGGACGAGCTAGCTGCAGCATTCAAGGCCACATTCCAGTCACAAGGCAAGATCGATGTGGTTATGGCCAACGCAGGCATTTCCCGGGAAGGAAGTCTGATCGTGGACGAGGATGAACCATCCCAACCAGTTTTGAAAACCCTCGACGTCAATCTAATTGGGACCATCTACAGTGAGTCAAGTGTGATCCCGTCGGCTGTTGTCCTATCGCTAACTTTGGGAACCTCAGCCGTTAAATTAGCAATTCATTATATCAGAAAAAATCCCGTCAGTGGGTCCTCGAGAGGCTCAATTGTTTGCACAGCGTCGAACGCTGGCGTTTATCCTTTCCCAGTGGCCCCCATATACGGAGCATCAAAGTCGGGAACAATTGGCTTGATTAGATCACTTGCAAAGCCTCTTGCAAAGCACTCGATTCAGATCAACGGACTGGCTCCTGCCGTTCTAGGTACGTAAATCCATATGACGAATCTTCGGCAAACTTGGCTCACATGGCATCACAGAAACAAACATCGCACCAAGCAAAGACTTGTTTAAAGGGATGATCCTCACTCCTATGTCGACACTGACGAGAGGAGTCCATCAATTCGTTTCAAACCCATCGCTGTCAGGAGAGGTGGCTGAGATTCATGGTGACCACGTCACGCTCAGACAGCCACCCGATTATGTTGATGAAGACAGCCGGAAAAATCTGGAGCATTTCTGGAACTTGGGATATGCGTGAAACTGGAGGCACTGGGGAGAAATATGTAGTGACCAATGCGTTGATCGGATTAAAGAGACCAGGTTGGGATCAGCTATCTGATGAGCTGTTAATGAGATCTACTGGTCCAATCTTGATTTCATAGGACCTTGACAATTGAATCCGGGAAATTTCTGTCCACAAGACAGCTCGTGTTAGCGCTCAACTCTAGTAACGCTCCTAGCAAGATCGCGCGATAAACTAAAATCTTCTTCAATCGCTGTGGATCCCTTGCCGTGACATTGTGCTTAGAGTGTTGTTTTGGAATATGTGTTTCGATTGTCGATGCACTTTCTAGATCATCCGACGAGTCAATGCCGAGCTCCGTTTCGATGTCGCTGACCACAGAAACAGCGACGCATATGGAGTCGAGGCGGCTGTGAAGGCGGATCCAATCATCAACCAGGTAAACACCGGTGAGTAGCTTTGCTTTAGTTGTTACTGCATCTTCTAGCAACAATTCTTTTAGGGTCCTGCCATTGGCACATAGTTCTTTTATCCAGCTGCAGCAAAGCTGAATCACGTCGCTCGCATATAAGAGGTCATGCTCGGTCTTTCGGAAATCACTTGTCATGCTTGCGGTACACCATCCAGCGCCAGGTGGATCCTCAACCCAAGAGGAACTAGAATGATGACGAACACGTGCGCCGTAGATGTAGAATGGATAGGCGGCTGTAGACACGGCGAGAAAACCCCCGTCATATTGCTCGACGGTACGTTGTATCCCAGAGACAACATCGTCCGGTGTCTTACCCCATTCGTCAACTTGGATTGCAAGCTGCTGTATAGCACCACGCAGGCCCAAGAGGGTTGATGGGAATGCTCGCACCAATGAAGGCACAGAGGTGAAAAATAGGATCATGTGGACGTAAGCTTTTGAAAACCTCGCGCCGTAGGAACCCCTTGCACCACACAAGACTGAGTCAAAATTGGAGTTGAGATGTTTATGACGGCAATGAGAAGTCAATTTCTGCAGAAAGACACCATGACTCAATTGAACAGAGCCTTCATTCACAGCATATCCTTGATATCGACATTTAAGGAGGCCGTGAGACATGTCAAGCATTGTTGCTGTCTCGGCAGAGCCAATGCTGTGGAGCTCGCCGCCATTCAATCCAAATTTGCTGTCATTTGTTTCTTTTCTCTGGTATTTGGGGCTATCGCGATAGGTCTCATACATTGCAACTGAGCCAAGCACAGGGTGGTCACGAAAAGTCAGCTGGGAAGACTTGCCAACAACGGTGACGAAACGACTACCCGGGCGTCGTTTGACAGTGCAGCCATCGTCGGAGATGGCTGCTAGATGAGCGAGGAAGGCAACCGAGCCAGCAGCTGGGGCAGCAGAGATATCAGGAGGGAGACTGTCGGTTTGTCGTGTGACGGTGGACCAAATCCTGGGATCTGATATCCCGAGTTCATTCAACAATCTCAGCCACGATGCTCCTGGTTCGCTTGTTCCCACGGCCGGATTTTGCTTGCTACAACAAACATGACCGGGAAACTCGCGTTCAATGCGATGGATTTTGTTGATTCGGTTGAGGGAGGGAACGCAAGCTTTGGTGCGCAAGCCCAGCTCAGTGAAGTCAAATCGCGACTTCGAAAGCTCGGCAAAAGGACCAATTGCAACCCTGCTGGCTTTGAGGCGGCCAGGTCCTGCAGCCAAGAGGCCCTGAAATATCGTGAGGCAAGCAATGATAAGGGCAAGGATGCCTATGGCTGCAGTGACCGCGAAGTTCAGGGGATCCCAATTGAACTTGTTGGATCCATCAAGGATTTCCTGTAGGAGGACTCGAGTCGAATTGTCCTCGAGAAGAGCCCGGAGCAGGCATTCTGTGGAATTGTCAGGACATAGCGGCATCCTCCTTCAGATATTCAAGATCGATGGATACTAAGACCATGCTAATGGACAGTGTAGCGGGTGGTGGTTGACTTGGTCATCCACCTGTTCAGACTAGACACAGCGTCTACTTAGAGGATGTCCCCCTGCCTAGGTAAGGGAGAGCTCAAGGACGGAATTGGCTCGGCTGTTAGCCCTGAAAAGGCAGTATATCAATAATTGTTGGTGCGAGTGGCAGTCAGGAGAGTTGAGCGACGTGTTCCTTTGGAATGGGAATTTCTCGGCAGACGCGACGAAGGCCGGATCCGAAAGGCTGTACGAAGCCACACCAATGACACCAGCGTGCCAATATCGACATAGGCTCCCTCAGATCCCTTGGACCGATGACCCAGATTGGATATATTCCGTCTCGACCGTCCCCTGCGTGGCTCCACCATTTACCCCAGACTCAATGAGTGCCTCGGAGGTGAGATGAGGGCCTGCGGGATGTACTTGGGACGGCTCACACAATATTAACCAGAGGTACCTGCACATCGGTGTGCTATTTCCACCACGCTCTCGCTCTTACGACAATTCAAAATCCATACTCCGTATTACGCCTTGTTCCCTTCTATACATCATTTTACAGCATGCTCTATTGAACAAATACTAGAGACATCGAGATCCAGCTCCAGAATCTCCGCCTCCGCTCCAGCTTTCCCCATCCACCATGACATCAGCCAAATCCAGGCTTTCGAGCATAGCAGCACATTTTCTTCCTTCATCATCACCCTCTAGTGGCAAGTCGATAGATAATCTCAGTATCGGCGACCATACAGTTGGTACGCCGTCATGGTACAACAACCATACCCTCTCCCCGACATATTTCCTCCCGCGGGCTGCTGAGATCGAACCCAATGCTCCAGCCATCTACCACCGCACGGCGAACAACCAAATCATTCGCAAGACATACCAAGAATTCGCCGATCGAGCACGTGGATTTGCGTATTTCCTAAAGAAGAAGGGGTACAAGAGGGTGGGCATTCTGTCCACCAACACACCCGCATTCCTCGAATCTATATATGGGATTGGTGGTGCAGGAGCTATCAACATTGCCATTAACTACAGACTGAAAAAGGATGATATAGCTTATATTTTCGACCATGCCGATGCCGATGCGATTGTTGTGGATGCGGAGTTCGTGGGCCTGTTGGACGATTACAAACAGACGCATCCTGATGTGCCCTTGATCATTGATACAGATACCGATGCAGTAGATGGCCCTGATTGCGGCCCATTCGACCGAGCTGTACTTGAGGGTTTCGAATACGATCGGTCGCTTGGATCTCAGGGGTGGGCTGGACTGCAAGTCCAGGCCCCGAATGAGCTTGAAGTGAATGCGCTAGCCTACACATCAGGGACGACTGCACGACCGAAAGGTGTGGAGTATACCTATCGAGGTTGCTACCTGGCCGCATTGGGCAATGTCATCGAATCGGGTCTTAGTTACCACAATGGCGAGCGATGCAGATATCTGTGGACGCTTCCCATGTTCCACGCCATGGGCTGGACATTCCCATGGGCCGTGACAGCTGCCCGAGGGACACATTACTGCCTGCGAAAAATCGAATATCCTGAAATGTGGCGACTATTGAAGGAGGAAGGGATCACGCATTATTGTGCAGCACCGACGGTCAATACATTGCTCTGCGCAGACAAAAATGCTGCCCGACTTCCAAAACCTGTTTGTGTCACCGTTGCTGCAAGCCCGCCCACGGCACACTTGTTCGAGCAGATGACCAATGTCAATCTCCAGCCGGTGCATGTGTACGGTTTGACCGAGACGTATGGCCCCATCACCAAAGGCTACATTTTACCTGAATGGCATGAATATTCGAATGTCAAGGATAAGTACGCCAAAATGGCACGACAGGGCCATGGATTTGTGACGTCTCAGGCTGTACGAGTCATCAAGACCGAGGTGCCCGAGGGGCATATCGAGGATGTGGCCAAAGACGGCAAGGAGATTGGTGAAATTGTGTTCACTGGCAACATTTGTGCGCGAGGATATTACAAAGATGAGGCAGCAACGAGGAAACTGTACCTTGGTGATGTTCAGCACTCGGGTGATTTGGCGGTATGGCATCCAGATGGAGCGGTTCAGATCCTCGACAGAGCGAAAGACATTATCATCTCCGGTAAGCTGAACCTGACAGTTTTCCTCGATCAACAGGCTAACGTGTGATTCACAGGTGGCGAGAACATATCATCAGTCGCTCTAGAGTCGATATTGGCAACACACCCTGACGTCCTCGAATGCGGCATCGCAGCAATTGCAGACGAGAAGTGGGGAGAGGTACCCAAAGCATTTATCACGATACAATCGGAATCTCAAGTGAAAGGGGAAGATGTGATCAAATGGGCCCGCGAACACCCAGGCATCAGCAGGTTCATGGTACCCAAAGAGGTCGAGATTGTGCCCGAGCTGCCGAAGACGAGTACGGGCAAGATCCGGAAGAACGTGCTGAGAGACTGGGCGAAAGGAAAGCCGCGCGGTGGCGAGTGATGTGATGTCAGGATTTGGGACTTGTGGTGGTGTGTATGTATGTACATTTGTCGAGTGATGCTATGTCATGTTAGGGACTCTTGATACCTATACCCGTGTTTATTGCTAGCATATTGCACGCTATGATGGAGTTGAAAGGCCGAGGATTGAAGCGAGCGATGTTGTGAGACCTAATGGGATGCCCGAATCTTCTGCATCGCTTCTTGGTCCATTTGGAAGTACTAATACTCCCATGATTGTGTGCATGGTGGAAATGGAATTCTGTGCCACGCCTGGGGTCTTATGGTTGAGACTGTGTTGGCCACTATCGAGGACTGAATTCAACAAATGTCAAGGATTCTTTGATGAGGAACAGGAAGCGAGATGCATCTTTGACAAACGTGGCAGGATGAGTCCATCGGCATCTCGGAGATGAGACTTCAGGGAGCGTACAAGTGGATGCTCATCTTTCCTAAGTAGGCACATGGCATATGGGGCAGAATTAGAATGTATGGAGTAGCTATTGGTAGATCAGGTCAATCTTGATTCTTGAGCCATTATTAGACATTTCTTGACATTATAGGCAGAGACCTCTGACTTGAACATTCGTCCTCACCCACTTGAAGATAAATCAGCTGTATACCAGGTTGGTTATAGGTGATGCAGGTCATTCGATACGGAGGACTGGTACTCCGTTGGGTACTACTAACTATCCACTATTTAACTGGGGCAGGTCCTTAGGCATCACATGTACCTAATTCGTAAGCGATGCCCCCCAAATAAGGGAAGAAGTGTAACCACCTATCAGGCTCAGCTCTAGGGATCTTCGGTAAAGAATAGGCCCATCTACTTAGTTACCATGTCCTCACTAAATCCGACAAGGCCCCGGTCAGCCTGGTCATCATTGGGCTTAGCCACAGCTGAATGACGAAAGCGCCAACCCACCGACGCAGTACAACATGAACGCCGAGACTCAAAACGCCCCAGACCCGGCGTCCAAACTTGGCAGGACGAGGGGGGTGGCTTTTGGGCTTTGGGATCTTCCCCTGGGCGCCCCGAACCCCAGTAGGTACTGTATGTATGGAGTGTTAGGCCCCGAGGAGACCCCTAAAGTCAAGCTTGTTTGGGTCTTGATGGGGAATTTCCAGGCGTTGCTAGAGTGTCAATTAGGGTTTGCACTACCCGTTCGTATCGCCCCAGAGTCCCCGGCTGGAGTTCCATAGGGGTTCCAGAGTGACTCCCTGGGTAGGAAAGTACCTATACTCGTACCCGTACCAATAATTGAGGCAGTTTGTATTGCCTCATCACTCAAGTTGGGATCGACCATAAACACCTCAAACAGCACCCTCTTCCTTATCCACTTACCCTCCTTCTATCTCACTCATCCAAACTCCTGCAATCCTCCTTGACCAACTCATCAGCCTCTGAGAACCTCACACCTCCCAGGATCCTGTGCCTGTGCCTGTGCCTGCGCCTGCGCCCTACGTACGAGTAAGCCCTCCTGGTTGACCCGCAGGTGTCCTCCCTCCTGTCGCCTGCACCTCCAAGTTACCTACCAGTGACAACCTTCCTCACCAAGTTACTCAACCTCGTCTCTCCTATCTCATCCGCCACTTCACCACTTCCCACTCCCACTTGCAACTGCTGCCTCTACCACCACCGCCGCCCTTCAGTCTCACCAATTACCAACATATTGTTCTTCGAGGATATGCATACTATCTTACCACCATCTGCATTGCCGTTTGCATCTCCTTGAACCTGCCACTTCTCTCATTACCAATTTCATCCCCGACACAACCGCAACCGCAACCACAGCCGGGAACGCCTTAACCGCCCACCTCCAACCCACCTTCATCCCTCCACCTCTGTCCGTCATCAACTACGCCATGCACATTGATATCGGTCGTCTTGTCTGAAAGCCTTTGTTTCAAGAGAGTTGGGCTGTGCGCAACAACAGCCACTCCACCAAGCTATTCTCGCTGCCCGCAGCAATAACAAAGACGACAACCCCTTCCAGCCTGACCACCTCCACAACCATGGCTGACGAACCACGACGTCGCCTCTCTCCCATCCATACCCGCAACCTAAGTACGGTCACCGTCGATTCAGACAGTTCCGACAGTTCTCCGTGCCCCGGCGACGATGAAGACACCGACTACTTCATGGCACATGCTAATGACTCCCAATCCTCCCTTGGCGCAGTTACGGCGATTCGAGATTGCGACGATGATATTGATCTCGAACAAGTTCACCGCCTCTCGCCCATTTCCAAACTCCCGCCAGAGATCCTCATTGCCATCATCTCCAAACTGACTACAACCTCTGACCTCCGAAGCTGTATGCTAGTCTCCTACCACTGGGCATTGTACACGGTCGGCATATTATGGCATCGACCCCTATGCAATAAATGGATCAACCTGTTGAGCGTTGTGGCCGCTCTAGGCAAGGGAAACCAGAGCTACTTTCCATACCATGAGATGGTCAAGCGACTGAATCTGTCTGCCATCGCCGACAAGGTCAATGACGGAACAGTCCAACCCTTCAAGAACTGCAAGGCCGTTGAACGCCTGACCCTGACAAATTGCAATAAATTGACTGACTTTGGCGTGGTGGGCCTGGTCGATGGCAGCAAGAAGCTCCAGGCTCTAGATGTTACCGATCTAACAGCCCTTACCGACCGAACTCTACATTGCGTCGCAGAGAACTGTGTCAAGTTGCAGGGCCTGAATATCACCAACTGCTCAAACATCACCGACGACTCATTGGTCGAAATCGCCGACCGTTGTCGGCAGCTCAAGCGACTCAAACTGAACGGTGTCGCACAGGCCACCGATCTCTCGATTACGGCCGTGGCTAGGAATTGCCGTTCCATCCTCGAGATCGATTTGGCCGGCTGCCAATCCATCACCTCGGAATCTGTAACGGCCTTGTTATCAAACCTACCCCACCTCCGCGAGCTTCGCTTGGCCCATTGCGTAGACATCAACGACCTCGCCTTCACTAATTTACCACCCCGACTCTCCTTTGATGCCCTCAGAATTCTGGACTTGACAGCCTGCGAACAAGTTCGAGATGACGCGATTGCCAGAATCATCCCTGCCGCGCCCCGATTGAGGAATCTCGTTCTCGCGAAATGCAGACACATCACCGATCGAGCAGTGCAATCCATTTGCAAGTTGACCAAAAATCTACATTACATACACCTTGGCCATTGCATCAATTTGACCGACAGTGCCGTGATCCAACTTGTCAAGGCATGCAACCGAATTCGGTATATTGACCTGGCTTGCTGTTCCCGCCTGACCGATGCAAGTGTCCGCCACCTGGCTCAACTACCCAAATTGAGAAGAATTGGTTTGGTGAAATGCCAGAATTTGACGGATTCAAGCATAATGGCGCTGGCACACGGCCCGCTTTTATTTAGTCCCACAGGGAAGATCGGAGTTCCTTCGCAATTCGTTTCGTTGGAGCGCGTTCATCTCAGTTATTGTGTTAATTTAACTTTGAAGGTGAGCATCTCATATCGTGGGGGCTTGAAAACAAATCTAACCTTCGCAATAGGGCATCACCGCGCTTCTCCACAATTGCCCGAGACTCACTCACCTCTCCCTAACCGGCGTTCAAGCTTTCTTGCGAGAAGATTTAACTCGCTTCTGCCGTGATGCCCCCGCCGAGTTTACGCATCCTCAACGAGACGTGTTTTGCGTCTTTTCTGGAGAAGGCGTACAGCGACTTCGTGAATATTTAATGCGTCTTGCTATGGACGAGGCCCAGAGAGAAGGTCGGGAAGTGATCGACGACAGTTTACTGGATGGTGTTGATAGCCCTGGAACAGATACAATGTCTGATGACGGAACCATTGACGGGAATGATCAACTCATGGATCCTGTCCTCAATCCTCATCGACACGGCTTGCCATTTGCCAGTACTCCACGGACGAGACCCCGACCTAGAAGTTTGCACGAAATGCCGAGTTACCATGTCGACATGCCCTTGGTTCCATTTGATCAAGTACAACGATTAGGCCCTTGGACACCAGGAGAACCGTTTACCCCAGAAGCCCGAGCTGCTTTGGCACCCCCACACCTAAATTTGATGAGCTCCAGCAGTTTTGAGCCTCATCCTGGTTATGATTCGCGATCCCGAAGTCCTGGGCGGCCCCTTGGCTATGAAATAGCGGCAGAGTACAGCGAACGAGCAAGAAGCACTTCGCGAACTCCCTCACGGCGGCATACACTGGAGTCCAGCTCTGGTGGATTTGGACCTCCTCCAGTACCAATGCATGGTTACGGCGAGAGCAGTTCGCGGCCTCATGAGCTTGCCCATTACGGATCCGATCCTCGAACAGGTTACTTTGACGTAGATGATATGAGAAGGTTTCCAGGATGGGCAAATTCTAGCTCATTTGTACCAGAGCATCCCCGGCGACACATTCCCGGAGCAGCATTTAGAAACCCAGGCGACGTTCGGGTATCCAATCTGCGACCAGAACCGGGATTCAGTGCATTTGATGCTAACCATGAAGCCATTATGTCTACAATCCCCGGGAGCCGATCAGGGAGTCGTCATCCATCAAGATCGAACAGTCCACATGTTTCCCGTGTCAATAGCCGAAGCAGACTTGCCAATCTCATTCCCAGAAGTTACACCTCCACCCCCCTAAGCCAGGGCGAGAGCGGGGGACGAACTTCCCGACAATCGCGAAGCCGGGAAATATCGAGATCACGGATGGAAGAAGAAGCTCACCGAGAAGCAATGATTCGTGCACTTGCCGAGGCAGATGCAGCTCAGCAATTGAGACCTGGAATGTCGAGAATGGAGTCTGACGGACCACGTCAATTACCGGCCTTGCCGTCAGAAGTGATGGATTCGATACCTGTGACGGTGACGTCACCTGATGCAGATTCACAAGCAGAATCGGTGGGGGTTCAAGGTGGCCCAGTGCGGGATATGGACCAAGATGTGGCAATGACTCAATAAAGATTGATTAGATCAAGGTTTGACGGCCTTGGGGGAGCACCAATTTAGATGGATCAAACATGAATTCAACGGATCAAAACGACTTAAGGTATGAACATGATTCTACTGGTTTTGGGTTTATGCGAGCCACCCGTATCGACAGGTTTATTGTGGAATCATGATGGGGCCAGGTGTATCTCATAACGATACGTTTTCATACAAAGGGACTGCCAACGAACAGTGAGCAAGGTGTTTGGGAGGTCAGGCCATGCGCAAACCGCAGGTCGTTATGGGGCAGGAATCAGCATTTCATTTTTGCTTGTGAGTATGGGCTGCACTTGAGAGCATTGTCAGTGCGTTTTTCTTCCTTTTCGAATGGGCGAGGGCGATCAATTGGACGCATCATCTGCATTGTGCAAAGGGACCGCAGGGCATGAACATTACATTACATTCGCCTCAGCATTTTCCCACTGATTAGTACTAGTATCAACAAGACATAGGAGCAAGCAAGTGGTTGGTGGACTGGGGGGCGGACATACAAGCCAATACCTAGCATCATCCTCTCCTCAACTTCAGTCTATCTTGATGGTCGTTCCCTCCAGTCGCGCTGTAATACCGAAGAGTGCACAGCCACGGAGCCGTGGCGTTATGTGGCGTTTACTTGTCTGAGCAGCTCCTTCTCCAATCCCCAAATCCCCACCCATTTACGTCTAGTGCAAGTAGGGATATCAAAGACGTATGATACTCCGCAGTTCTCTCTGAATGTCAACAGCACCAACCCATTCCATCATCCACGCATCGCCCGTACGGCCAGCATATGTCCCATCTTCCTTTCACACAATGGGTATTGGGAAGATGAGATGATGGGAGCTTGATTGCCCTTCAATCACCATCATGACTTCACGACGGGTAGTATCCCGCCCGCCGGCGTTCAATTTCTTTCACCATGTACACTACGCACGACCACGATCATTTACGCATAAAACCTCTCTTCTCTTAGTTGCTCGGCCTACTCCACGTCCACAGCTCCCATTCCTGAATCCCGTATCTCGGGTAAATATCATCCAAGCCCAAGTAGGGCGTTTCATCTCAACCGAACGCAAGCAAAGATGGAAACACAATTTCCGGCGCCAGGTCCGATTTCACAGCTATCTATGGCCTTCAATACTCCTTATTGTCGTGGTCATGAACGGCCTCAAACATGTCAAGCTTGAGCAGGAATACCCCACGCCGCGGGAATGGAGCTTCTGGACTCGTTGGTCATACCGCCTGGCGAAGTATACAGAGCTCGAAGAGGAGGCTAAGATTCATCGTGTCCTGACCGATTGGGGGCAGGCTGGAATATATTACATGAATGTACTAGAGAGGCTAGAGAGCGAGAAGATTGATGGCAGAGGTCTAGTCCGCAACTCTGCAGATCAGGAGGACGGGTTGAATATCAGTGCCAAAAGTGAACAATGGCAACGAAGCTATTTCGAGGCCTTGATGGGAGCTGCTCGTGTTTCAGAGAACCTTCAGGACATGTGTAGGAGGAAAGGCGACCCAAAAGGCAAGATTTATCCACGAGAATGCATTCCAGGTCCCGATAATCCACGCCCCAAGCCGTTGCCATGGAATAAGAACAAATCTTACAGAAACCCCCCAAATTCTCACGAGGTCGAGGATGCGTTTCCCTCTCCTCATTACTTCTACAACAAAATCTTAACCACCGACAGTTTCACTACACGACAGCGCCTTGATGCAGCCTTGGCCTATGCTGATTGGATCGAGTTCACAGGCAAGGCCGAGGCTTCAGATCATTGGTACCAGCGAGCTGTTTTGATTGCCTCCCGAGCTTTACCAGCGAACTTGAGAGGGTTCGTAGTCGATTTGAACTCGGGTGTGATCAACAAAGTCCATGATGAGGATGTTACGGACAATGTCCTGAAGGCATCCACTGCCTTGGCCGTACACTATGCGAGAGCTGGACGGGTCAAGGATGCTCTACCAATCTTCCTGAGTGTTTTGCGAGCCAGGAGATCATTGCCTCCATCGCCGTTTGGAGCAACAGGGCAGAAGCAAAGGGCCAGGCAGAATGATAACCCCTGGCTGGAGAATTTTTATGCTCTGAAGGACTTGATTGTCGAAAGACCGTTTCCTCCTCCGCCACCAACCGGAGACGAACGACCTTACCACACCTTGAAAGAAGCATGCGAAGAAGTCGCATTAATGACGTATATTGGAGAAATTCTATTCGCTACAAGTGAGAGTGAACGAGAAAAGGGCCTTGGGTGGACCAGGGATAGCGTTGATGCTGCTGAGGCTGTCATGTGGGTCATGGATGAACAGAAAGTGACCGATGGTCGAGAAACATGCCGGCAATGCCTTGAAACTGGACTCCAGAACTGGAAGGAAATGGCGCGCCAAATGGCCCGGCTTGCAGTGACGAAAGAGGCTGCAGTTCAAAATGGTTCTGGATTCTTAGGGTTGGGATTCGGCAAATCAGGACAACTTTCAAAAGCTCACCAGGAGACCTTGAGATGGGAGGAAGAGAAGGAGGTGATCAAGTTGAGGCGACAAAAGACACTTCCATTGACACAGCCGTCGGGCTCTGGGGCGGGAGACTGGCGTGCTAGCTCGGCCTGACTCCCATCCCCATGAATATCAATGAAATCCAAACTTGTTCCAACACAAAGTATCATACGATGGATGTCTACTCATCTCATATGGGCATCTACTAATCTCACATAAACAGGATTTCCTATGGCATACCCCCAACGTGCAACGAGCTAACCCAATCACCTCAACTACTGTTCCCCGACAAGCTGGTGAACAAGTGCCGACAATCCCATCGATAGCAAACAGGCGCCCACGATCAGGACCGACCAAAGTTGTCCAGTTCGGATCCCGGTGCCCGACTTCTTCACGAATACACTTTTAAAGTCAGATCTGTTCAAGACAACGGATGTCCACACGTATCTACAGTCCGACGGTGTGCGAGCGGTGCGCGAGTGTATCCTAAGGCGCTCCTCATACGGTGGTCCCTCTCACCAACTTAAATAAGGTTCATTCAGAGTGACGGACGCTAGGATTCAAGAACAAGCGTAAAGGGTAGGGGTACGCTTCATCGCCCCCGGCTCCTATTGTGACGGATGAATATCGATTGAGAGATCGACAAAGATGAGAGTCATTTTGAATGATGAACGCTCGGGTTCAAGAACTAGCAAGGGTACAGGGTGTACGCTTTGTCGCACTTGAGTGCCGTTGAATCTGATGAATATCAACTGATTGATACACAACAATTGGGGGTCTTCTCACTCCTAGTCTATTCAAATCTCAGATCCATTTCACAATGGACGGACCCTGTCGTGCCCTCCCCCTGCTATATATACCCGCTGCTTTACCACCTTCTCGCTGCTTTCTTTCTTTTTTATACTATAGCAAACAAAATGGGGCGACTCTCGCCAATTCCAGAGTCGCAGGAGGAGGAAGAATTCGCTCAGAGGTAAGCATACAACAGCCCACTACCATTACTGCTATCGTTACCCGATGGAGGTTCAGCGGACATTGCAGCCATCGCATGGATCGTTCCGATGACCTCACTGTCGACCACGCGTGACATCGATGATCGATGGACTAATGGATTAAAGTTCTTCCCTTCCGGCACCAGTCCGACATCGACGTCGCCCTCTCGCTGCCGCCGCCGCCACAAGGCCTCTCCCCCCTCCTCTCCCTCGCCCCGTCCTGGCTCGTCAACCAGGAAGAAGAATGACTCTTCAACGAGGCGGTTTTTGGGCCATGATCAAAAAGACCGTGACCCTGGCAGTTTTCTGGTCCTTCCTCGCGTGGGTCTCTCTCTGCAAACTGGCGAGCTATGGATGGATAGTAAGTTATAGATGGATCTGAATGTTCTAGAGCATCAACTTATGATTTCTACCACAGGACGCCGGAATCCTCGGTCTCTCGGTCTGTGTCAACGCGGAATTCGACTACAGCCCAATCACAGCTTCTCTCCCGGCCTTCCTACCACCAGAAAACACGACTTACCGTGCTCCAGACACGATTGACACGTTTCTAAACTACAACTATCGCAATCACAGCGATTGCCAGATATCCTCTCTCGACCTCCACTCAGCCTTTTCCCCCCTTTGCAAGACCCGCGAGGACTTTGTTCGTGCGTTCTCTGGCGGCGGGCGCATTGGATTCGATCAGCCATTCATCCCGCTAGATTGCGATATGCGCTGGTTCACGACCCAGGAAATCTGCGAGATCTTCTCCCGATTCGAGAAAGTTATTGTTATTGGCGATAGTATGATGCGGCATGTAGTGGGTGCGTTGAATGTCCTTCTGCGGAAAGACCTGGGCTACGGAGCTGTTACCAATTGGAATTTCAATGACCAGGAAACGTGAGTAAATCCCGTTTCAATTGCAAACGTTGAGAAATCATAGCACTAACCAAGACACCTGTATAGGCTTGACTGCTTCTGCAACCACCAAATGGACGTCAAAGCCTGCTCAGTACAAGGCATCTTCAGCACCTCCTCGGTCCTCGAACACGACCCAGACTCACTAGCCTGCACACAGCCTATCGACCTAGTCATTGAAATGATGCTCCGCTTCCCACTCGACCCGTCCGAAGTCTCGCGTTTCCAATCCCTCCTCTCCGCCACAAAACCCAAGAAACCATACGCCTTCATCTTTGGCCACGGCCTCTGGAACGACCTCGACATCCAAGCATCCCTCAACTGGCTCGACGGCATTCTGCACCACACACTCGAAAAAGCACCATATCTCAATTCTGCAGGAAGGTACAAACACGCACATCCACCCCTCTGGCCACGACTATTCGTCACGCCAAACTCCGCAGGAGTGATGAAGCCGGATCATTGGCTGGTCAGCCAGGGCGACAAGGCTCTCATGGTATTCGAAGAGAGCATGAGATTCGAAGCCGCTAAACGCAACGTCGAGACTCTCGGCACTTGGAACATGAGTATCCAGGCGAGTAAATACGATGGGGTTCATTTGGACTTGAAGGGGAATCTTGTCAAGGCCATGGGCGTCGTTAATTGGTTGAATCTAATCGATCGCCGTGATTGGTAGCGAGTTTCAATGGGCGAATGAAGCCGAAATTTACCGCGAGAAGGGGAAGTACATACTCGCAAGCACGCAAGTACACATATGGCATGGCATGCCATGGTACCAACACAGATATTCTTGCCTTACATGAATGGCAAGAACCAGAAGTGGCTGCACAATATTTTCTACTACGATCAAGTAACGCATACCGCAGTGCTCATACCTAGCTAGGTAGATCAAGGCCACCAAATTGAGTGAAGAAACGAACGAAAAGTTCGGTAATGAGGCGATCCGTTCATTCCATTTTCGTTTTGTCATCTCTCTCGTTCTTGACGGCTAACCACTGTCCGGAGTGCTATATAACTTTGACAATGTCGGGACCACATCTTCCGGGAACACCATGGCCCATACATAGGTAGGGTAAATTGTAATCGGCACAGTTCAGTCGGCAGCAAAGTACTATAGATCGCACTCGTCGATCGGACGCATATTAGGTTAGGTGTTTATCCGAGCTCAGAGCCGTGAGCATGGTATAGTACAATAGTTAGTACACCACGCACCGTGCCCGCTCCCTGGTGACCCGCTATCCGAAGTAGAATATTCCTAGGCGGATATACATTGCTGCACAGGACCACTATCATTTCATTCATCCATTCATGAATCAGGCCTGAATCGGGCGGCACTTGCTCTGCAATCCCCTCGGGCACATGGGTAATATGGAAACCGAGGAGTCTTGCCTGTTCCGTCGCGTCTTGCTCGAGAGCGCGCACACCAGCTTGAGCACCGGCTGCAGTAAGCCTCAAGATCCTGCCCAGATAGGGGCTGAAAGGCAGTGGTGAAGAAGTCGCTGTTACTAACGGACGATTTCTAGGACGCAGGGTCGTCGCACTTCGATGGTATTTGGATGCTCATTGCGCTCTTGCTTTCACATGCATATATCAAGTCAGTCCTCGCTCCCACTTTCACACTTGGCACTCATCTGCCCGATCGTGTCCAGCCTATCGCATCCAGGGGTGCAACATGACTCCCACAGACACAGTGAAACCCCAAAGACCCCGTTCTTCCATCCCGCCCTGGGCCGTGACACAGTCCTCAGCTCGTCCTGCCTGCCTGCCCGCGCTAAGCCCAGGCAGGGCCCAGCCCATCCCCAGGTATAAATACCCCCCTCCGCACCCAAGCTTCTTCCTTTTGCTTTTTTCTTTTCTCTCCACCAAGCGACTCGATAAACGAATGAATGTTCGTTTGTCGGGTCCTGTCTTGCGTTATGCTGCTGCCGCGGTGGTGTACTGGAAGTGCGGGCTGAGCTGGGCTGCGTTCGGTTGGAGCCAGCGGGACGTGGTAGGCTATCAGATCCTGTTTTGAGCGTGGGCGTTGGGTGTAGCGCGTGCCGGCTGCGGATCTGGCGTTGTTGTCATTTGGTGCGTTGAAAACAAGGTAGCAGTAGGGAGTGGAATTAAGGCTTGATGATGTCGCCTTCCGATGGAGTTGGAGTGTCAGGACGAGCCAAGTTTCTTTTGGCTGATGGATTGGGTTGGGGAGAGGGCTTCCTTAATTATTGTGTTATAAGTAATTCAATTGCAGGCCCCATGATATGCTAGATGCAAATACGTCGTCGAAGGTTCCGAAGAATCATTCAAATGCTCTATTCAAACAGAAAAAGCCGTGTATATTCAAGCTCTTCGCCTGACACCCCAACCCACCACGGCGACTCTAGCCCAGAGCAGCAACATCCCCGTGATGAAGATCGTGATACCAGAGAACAGCTGCACACCAAGCCACGAGCCTGTATTCTTCAGAATCGCCCCTGATACCGGCGTCCCCATGAGCAGTCCAAACGAGCTCAGGAAGAAACACTGGCCCATCCGGGTCCCCAGCTTCCGCATGTCTGTGGTCAGCGTGACGATCGCGACGGGCGGCATCGACACGAAACCGCCACTGAAGAAACCGTACAGCATTGCGAACACGATCGTGCCGCCCAAGTTCGAGATCCCGATCCAGATCAGCGCCAGGATGCCGGTGATCATCGAGCAGGGGATCAGCACGTTCAAGGGGCCAGTGTAATCCGCGACGAAGTTGGGGACGATCCGGCCGGGTATGCTCGCCGCGTTGAGGATTGGTAGCACGTAGAAGCCCAGGCTCTCGGACGTGATACCCTGGCCGATCGCCCACGGCTGGATGTAGTAGACGGGCCCGTAGAATCCGATGAAGCCGAAGACCATGGCGATGCAGAATAGCACGTACGGCAGTTCCTTGAACGCAGCCAGGTCCGTGAGATGTCGTTTGTGCTTTGGCGTCACTCGCGGCTTCATCACCAGCACCGCAAACCATACGGTGACGAGGCAGATGAAACCCAGCACACGTGTCGCCCACCCGAACCCCACTTGCTGCTCAGCGCGGCGGAACACAATCGGGTAGATGACGCCACCGAGGCTTGAGCCCGACGCTGCCAGCCCATTCGCGAGAGCCTTCTTCGTGCTAAAGTACTGCGGCAGAATGGCCACGCTGGGGATGAAGAGACACCCATTGCCGAGTCCGATTACAAAAGCCTGTGCAAGCATCGTCTGCCAGTATGCCTTCGCGATCGAGGTCAGCATGAACCCCAGCGGGGTGAGCACCGCGCCGGCGATGATCAGCGCGCGGAAGTAGCCTGCATCGTAGGCCGGACCCGTTATCACGCCCACGAGGAGTAACAGGAAAGCCTGGATCGACCCGATCCATGAGATGTTGCTCGGCGTCGACGACCATAACGGGTTGTCCTCGTAGTATGTCTGGAAGACGCCGAAGGCGTTCACCGTGCCCCAGCAATTGAAGAAGAGAAAGAATGAGCCGAGGACCTGGAGCCATGCGTGGAACCCGCCGTTGGGAGGTGGCCCAGGATCATCGTCGTCGAGTTTTTCGTCGGTGTTGGCGATATTGACTTGCTCCGGTGGAGGTGAGTGAAAGATGTTGGCTTCCGCGTCTAGTGCCTGGGACACGGTGCTGGAATGTGTTCGCACTGGAACCAATCTGGAAGATGCAGGTGGATATGAATGTTTTACTGTCTTGCAGCCCTTGTCGACGTTCTCGTCCAGTATGGCGAGAGAGCTCATTTTAGCTGGTGATCTTTGGAGAAAATGAATCAACCCAGCCCTATGCTATAGTACATGTATGAGGTTTGAAAATCGACCAAAGCCAACCGATGACGACAAGGAAGAGGAGCTAAGGCCGAGGTCGCAGAATTGAGCCTCAAAGCCGCCTAGGCATACCGCAAAATAATGTATAAATGGTCAATGGGCTCAAAAAGACGAAAGGGCGGGCTTGTGTTGATCTTCATTAAGGACCCAACAAATACCACTACCTAAGGTAGCTAGGCGATCCTAATGGGGATAGCACTTCGCCTCCACGGGGAGGCAAAAAGCAGAATAGATCGAGCCACAAGCTGTCATGCTTAGGAGTAGGGTTGCCCAGCAATAGCACATTATTAAGTAGGTAGTGGTGGTGGGATAGTAATCAACACTTACTCCTCATCTGGAATAGAATCTCCACCCAGCAAAAGGTCATGGTGGTGGAAACGTGGAACCGTACTGCGTCTACGGCGTTGATGATTAATTGAAAGCAGCATTCCCAGCCAGACCGCCAAAAGAGGAGGCTTTGCAGAATTGCCATGTCTGGGTACCGCTCAACCGACAGCCGAGCAAAACAACCCTTACCCATGTGCCGACTGGGTCGAGGTTGCGTCTGCGGCAAGGGCCAAGGGCATAGATACCGAGGAGGGGGCTTAGGGGATCCCTTCGTACATGGAAGTCAGATCTGTGTGCCGCATACCCGTTGCCGATGACCCACGAGGAAAGGTTCCAAGGCTTGTGGAGAAAAGCTGAGGAAAAGGTGTGTGAGGCTCCAGAATGGGGCGGGGGTCGTTCCGTTCGACATCTGGGTTTAATAATCGATCTGTGCCATATTGTTCAGCGTCTGATTACTTTGGCTTTATGATTGATTCATTGCGAGTCACTTGGCCATATGTCGATGTTTTCATCTTGCTAAACCAGCAGAGAGATTGGTTGACAATAAGGTGGACCGTGGAATATCAGATTCTGCCACCTCTCACCGCCAGGATATAAAAATGCTATTTTCACGTTCACGATCAGCCTCGCCTTTGGAGCTTCCCCTTCGCCCATAGAGCCACCTTTTCCCACAGCGCGCTGAACTTCGGTTGTACCTGCATATGGGCTGATGATCTCACAGGTCACAGGTGCAGCCCCACCTGTTCTGGGCAGGCAAAAGCGCTGGCGGAAATGCTGGTCAATTTCGCTGGAGAATGTTTTATTGCGCTCTGGCGAGTAGCTCGGTGGTAAGAGTGGACAAAGTGTTTGCTCCTCATATTCAAAGACATTTGTGTCGGTTGCTTTGTCTTGTGATGATCTCGTTGAGAGGATGGTTCCCCAGCCTTGCTGCACAAATCCCCGTTCGTTGACCTCCGAAAGACAGGCGATGGCTGTCCTCGCGCAGCCTCCTCAAGTTGTGTCTTCTTTCTGCTCTGTGGCCTCATCACCCGCTTTGCGCGCTCCATGTTTGCACTTGAGTTCCTTGAAACAAAGTCGCCGAGCCTGCCTTGTTGCCGACCTAACCAGATCTGGCGGTGCTACGTTCACACAGTAGCTTTGTCCTCTTCTTTCAAACTTTCTTCGTCATCCACGCTTCCCAAACTATGAAGCTTGTTCATCTTCTTTCCAAACGCATGGATCATCGATATTTCATTTGACCTGTCCTTCTCTAGTGCTTGCTAACTGCAACAATTGACCAAGCTTTGAAGGCTGCCAATCCGAGCGCCAGATCGTGGTCACCAAGCAAGCAGCAAACAACAGGTCCATACCTTGCTTGAATGCTTAGATCCGCGGCTACATGGCCAAATCCGAGCAGATGTAAGCAGACTCAACCACCCCTAGCCGAGGGCAGAGAACAGCGGCATACCTGTTACCCTTTCAGTTGCCACAGGCTAAATCCAAGCAATGTCATCTCTGCTCATCAACAAAAGGGTGACTTGCTCATGCCCAAGCGCATTGACCGAGTTGTCCTCTTGTGAGGGAAGGTCGTAGTGGCCGTCGATACCAGCATTCTTTCGACGCGGCTGGATGTGTGGAGTGAGCATATATCATCGACAAGTCAAAACTTCGACATCGGTATACTCTACACCCAACTATATAAAGTGAGCATGTCCCTAGGGACCAAATAACCCCTCGGCTGACCTGTCTCTTTGAGAATCTAAACCATAGTGATGATATGTTCGCCAAGCGCTCTGGTGGTGAGGCAGTTGAACGCAACGCAGTTCAGATTTCACCGTTCGGACCCCGACAATTCTGGATTCTTACGAATTCGAAACCGAGATCGATAGACCTTGGTGAGATCACTTTCATCAAAAAGAATCAGCCAGCGAATCTCGGAAACACATTCCCCTAAAATGGTAAACAAATCACCAACCATGTCCAAACCAACAGTCAGGCCCGCGCCATCTCCCCTTGGGGATTTCGGGAAACTGTCCCCAGAATTGCGAATGATGATCATGAAACGATGTGCCAACCGTCGCTGCGCAATCCCTCTGCTTCAAACCTCTTCCGCACTTCACGACGAATTGGAACCATTCTTGACCAATGGTCTGGTTCTCACCTTGAACGTCGATCCAGCTTCACCCTGGACACAAGTCGAAATTGTGAACGCAGAAGGCAGACCGTGGTCATCCGAAGACAAAAGCACAATGATAGATCTTGCATCTGTTGATTACAAATCGTTCACAGAGTCGCCATTACACGGTATTCCACTTGGAATGCTGGGAAAGTTGAATGTGGATATCCAAGCACCGGACCCACGAGATCCTGGCCAGCTCGCTCGAGCGTTCCAACAAGTCAGTCGTCTCGTGGATTGGATATCGTCGTACAGTAATGAGGAGGGGGAACGTCGATCTATTGTGGACAAGAGACTCAAGAACCAAGGTGTTCATTTCGATGGAGAGATTCAGCATGTGGATTCCAGGCAGACATCAACGTACTATATCATTCGTCCTGGTGAGGGCCGGATGCTTGTTCGTGGTCGCGGAATTTCGATTGTTAATGCCATCTTGGGTGAGATCAAGGAAACCAGCGCAGTCCACAAAGACAGAGCTCTACCAGATATCTGTGTGCGGTTGTCAGGCAACGAGATGGATTGGTCTCGGGAAGCTGGCTTCAACGCAAGCATACAAGGTCCCATTCGTAAGGCAATCGCCAGGACTACTGGCCGGCAAGTCAACAACGATCTCTTTCAAGAATGTGATGTGGATATCCTCCTTCAGCCTTTCAAGCGTATCCGACACTCACGCTCACTTCCTGTTGAGCTCCCACCGCACCTCAAGAGCCTGGAAAACCCATCACTGAGTCATCTAATCAACCGATTGAGTATTATGGGCAAGTGGCAGACCGACTTTGGCACCCGATGCAATCATGAATTGGAATGTCAACGTGCTAAAACCGTACCTGCGCTCACTATGACCCACACTTGGCCAGACCCTACAACTTTGGAAATCTCAGAAAGTCTTAGCGATCCTTGCATCGACAACTACATCCAGCAAGTGGAAGACAGCTGGACCATCTGGGTAGATTATTGTCTAGATGACCTCGATGGCAAAACAGCTGAATTTCTTCGGTGTGAGAGATTCTCGCAATGGTCGATGGCATACTTGAGAAAGGCGGAGTTGGTTCTCTCCAACAAGTTATTCTTTGGCTACAAGGAAAGCGGATGGTTTACATACACGATTGGTGGGCCCTCGACGAAAATGATCACGATAGCTCTGGGAAAAGAGATTGAGCTAGCTTTTTTTCACCGTACACTGGCGCTCAAGGCATTCAATCCTGCCGCTGGGCCAACCGTTGTGGAACAACTTGACCAGGGGCAGGAAGAATCACAGATGTTGTCTCATGCGGCGTGGGCTTCCCGCTATCCAACAGGCATACCTCGCAGCTCTTCTGAAGCGTACCAGGACATGCTCCGTCGTCTAACCGACAATCAATAATCTTTTGCAACATGCAACAGAGAAACGACCTCAAACGCCTGCGTTGCCTGGACTTTGCCAATCGAACCAAGATTAGTGACTACAAGCCTTGATACATTGCGAACAATTTTGCTTGTTCTAAGGCACAAGGGATGGGAGATTAGGACGGAATATGAGCTTGAATACCAAAGGGTTTGAATACCAACGGATTTGAATACGAAATGGTTTGAATACCAAAGGGAAGACCAAAAGGCTTGACAACAATAAACTCAACATTGAGCATGATACTGTTGGCTGTAACTGTACCAGTGACTTTCAGAACAGCTGAGCATCACGTGATGCTGATAGACTTATCCACGTGATCATACAATGTGCTTCATCATTTTCCCCATTAGTTCCTCACTTCCTCTCCCGTAGTTTCGGAGCTTATTGAAACAGTCTAACTGTAAATGAACTCTATCAACCTAGGTGTAAGAGTTGGCATTAGGTACGTACTGCACAAGAGCCGATCGCGAGTGACGTCTGTGGAAGCAGCAAGTGGTAAGCCCAAGATGAAACGAGTCGGAGGGCCTGAGGGCAAATTTGAAACACCCAAACACCCCCTCTATCAAGATACCAACACAGCCCATCAATAGCCGCCAACAGACGATGGAGGCCATGACGCCATTTCTCGTCGAGGTTCTGCCTCGACTCCCATGGATCATTGGCTAGGAATGCACCTCAGCTTCCAACGTTGTTAACCGCGATGATAATAATAGCAGCCCAGCGCCCGCGACCAACAACCTGCTCCATCTTGGCCAGCTTTACGACCTCGCAATCTATCCACAATAACACATGTACTGGTCCTCATTGACCTGTTATGACCCTCACAAGGCAGTCTTGTACTGCGCTCAATGACCATCAGCAGATACTGATGTCCAGCCGATTGCTCTCGTTGCATGAGCCGCTGGACCACACGGTCAGTGTCATGGCGAAAGGTATCCCCAGCAAAATCATGGCATTCTCTAACGAGCCGCGGTCGGTATCATATGTATATCAGATGTGTTCGCAGCCTGAAGCCTCCCCTGAGCCTGATCCTTCCTCCCATTTCCTTTGTCCCTTTCTATACACCCCGACTTGATCTGAGGAGGCGTTGTTGGTTGACTGATTTCTTCCCTTTCACTCCTGTTGCCGATACATCCTTGCGCTGGTCGCTATCAACATCCTAATCATTGTTTCATATCCATTTCCAAAAGTCACTCTCATCTCAATTGCCAAAGCAGATAATCTCTAATCCTGTCCGCCGCCACCATGCATTTCACTACTCGCAGAGTCAGCGACGGCAATGTCTTCCCCATCTCCAACCCTCGTCCACTCACCCGAGCCACATCACTCGCAGCCCACGAGGGACAATCGACCTCTCAATCATCAAACCAACAGCTCCCTGACCGCCCACGTCACCCAGCACTCCTCCGGCTGCACAAGTTCCGCACCATCCTGATCCCCGTGACGGTGATGCTGGTCTTCACGACGCTCATCCTGGGCGCCATCTACGCCTACTGCGTGTCGAAACCACACACCGCAATTGCGGACCAACTGGCACAGGACAGCAACGCCGAAGTCGACGGTTCGCTCTTCTCGCGCCGACAAGACAGCGGCGTTGTGCCCACCACCAAGGATCCCGCAAGCGAGTCCCGCAGCAAAGACCGTGACTACTCGGAGCCCCAGACCGCATTGCTATTCTACACACTAGTCACGCCAGCAGTCAGCCTCTTCCACCTCACCTTCGAGCTGATCATGCACCACCACACGCCGAAGCACCTGAGCAAGCGCACCGTTTACATCGTGCTGCTCGCAGCCACATCCCTGCTGTGCGTGGGCTGGCTCACCACCCTCGGCTTCTGGATGCACTGCGAACTACCACCGCTGAACGCCACGCGCCAGGATCTGTGCCCGGTCCAGATCCGCGGCCACTTCATGTACGGCATCCACGAGGTCAGCATCGCGAAGACAGTCGTCGCATGGCTGGTTGCCCTTGTGTATCTCGGCCATGCAGTGTTACTGGTCATTGGCTGGGGTGCCATGGCCCGCGTTTGGAGGATCACTGGTGGCGGTGGAGGGAAGAGTGGCCGGCTCGAGCATGGTGCTGCTACGGAGATTGTCGTCTCGGTGAATGACCAGTTGAAGAAGGAGACGTATCTGGCGAGTGGTGGGCGGTAGATGGGGATGGCTACATGCGGATGCCTGTGTGTTGGCACGTATTGGTTACTCAACAGCGCACCGTTGTCGTTATGTTGTGCGCCTGTACGTTATTGGGATCGAGACCTGGATGGCACTCTCCCTTTGGTGGTCCCCTTGGCTTGTGTTCAGGATGACACAGCTGCGCGTGACCATGTGATAGATATGCATGTATGAAACAAGTCACCTTTCTCATCGTTTAGGATTCACTAGTTCTCCTACCATGGAAGCTATCGATAGAACAAAGGCAACATGGTGTAAGGCCATACAGTGGATAAATGAACATGATTAGTCAATTTTCAAAATCGTGATGTAGCACATTTGATGATGGTCGAGTACAGAGTACATTATTTTCTGAGTCAAACCGGGCGTACTAGATTTCCCATTGAAAGGTGTCTGCCTAATCTAGCAACCGTCATACTACGCAGGCGTCTGTGACATCTCACCAGCCCGACGGAGAGCTTCAAGTGTTACAGAGTTTCCCAGGCTACCAGCGATCATTTGATTCTGTGCCAGGTCTTGCCTCCCACCATAACCGAGCTGAATGCATGCGCCTACTGGAATCTATCGTATTACATACAATACGTGATGGCATTGGATGGTTTTTGAAAAGGCGTAACCCAAGTGCTGTCCACATCTCGTCTATGCCTTGACGCCCTTTCGTCCTTCCTCCTTGGTGCCAGGCTGGATCCGTGCCATCATCTCCTCTCTCTGCATGAGATGTCCCACACGCTCCAGAAGTCCAAGAAGGCCCTTCATGCTGCTGCCCCATTCGTCAAGTACCTCATCCGGACCTCGCTTGACCTCGAAGTTGACAACTCGAGCAGGGCGGTCGATTCTCGCATACACCGTCTTCTTCGTCACCAAGTCCGAGATGTACTTCTCAGTTTCCTCTTCCGATAGGTCGAGCAACTCGGTCAGTCGGGGGAATGTGATTCGGGTATAGTATTTCGCCACCACGCGCACATTGTGCTCGATGACTCGGTGTCTCAGGGCTTCGTATCGCGTGTGAGCTTTCGGATCTGTTGAGTCGGCAGTCTTGGAGAATATGTCGGTGTTGGTTAGGTGCTCTCCGTACTGCTCTTCTACCATCGGCCAGCGCATGAGTTCTGGGATGGTAAACTGTTTCAGGAGAGCGGCGTCCTTGGGAATTTCGGAGTTCCGGCTGTCCAGCTGTATCCGGTGCAGGAGGTCGGATTGTTCGTTGTCATAGGGAGCAAGGAGGATGAAGTAGATGACTCGCTGCAGTACTGCATGGAGTTGTTCTGGGTTCTTTTCGACCGACTCTGTGTCCAGGACTTGTCGATAGTGCTTACACACATCCAGGTATTTGTCCTCATGTTTGGCCAGTGTGATTTGTTGCTCGTAGTATCTCAGCTTTAGATCTGTCACATCATCGTCCTTCTCTGGCGGAGGCTCGTCTGCTGAGCGGTTCTTTTCCTTCTCTTCCCGCGCCTTCTTCTCTTTCTCGAGCTGCTCGGGGGTCTTCTTAGGTTTTCGTGCGAAATAGCGGGTGCTGATCTTGCGGCTGAGGATACCAGCCTGAACCCAGTCGTCGTTCTGTATACACAAGGCCACTTGTTCGAGGATGAATTCTGTCTTCTCTCTTCTGCTCATAGAACCAAAAGTCTCAACTTGCAGCTCAGTGAGAATATCTGTTGCAGCCTTGATGTCTCCTTGGTCTTTCTTGATATTGGACAATATCCGGGTGATGCGGGCGCGCTCGACTTCGACGAAGATCTGTCAACCCATTAGCTCAGGCGCTGTACCCGATGGGCAGCGGTGTTGCGAACCTTGCCCTCAGTAACCGTCCGCAGTGCTTCGATAACGCTGAGTTTAGTGTCTAGGTTGGGGCTATCGTCGAGGAAGCCCATGACAATCTGGACCATCTTGGTAGTTGCTTGCTTGAGTTGGCCATGTTTCTTTGATAGAAGCAGAACCTGTTCATTGAGTAAACTCCAGTCTCCGGCATCCTTGCAGATTGTAACAATTGTTTCTAAACATCTTGATGTTGTGGCGAGATCTGAGGACTGTGGGCGGAGCGGTCAGTAGTTGTTCGAGGCAGGCTTCCGGGCACGATGAACATGCCTGTCTAGCTTGTTTTTCGAGAAGAAGGATTTTGTCAATGCCTTTTTGGACATCTTTCTATGAAGGCGTTAGAGATCTGGCTTCCAGAGCGAGCAGGTTCAGTCACCTTTGCTAAGGCTGTCGCTTCTGGGAGGATTTTATCCGCCTCTTTGGAGTAGTCCTTCTCGGGCTTGAACAACGGGGTATCGGACATTTTGAAAATAATGAATTGAGAGGGCAGGGGGAGGGAGTGCCGGTGGAAGGTATGGGAGTTTGAGGGCGAGGTGCTTAGAGAAACTGTAGAATTATGCGTTGCTGCAGCGTGGACACTCGGTACGCGGTCCTTTACCAGAAGAGCGAACCAAAGGACCGTGTTCACGTGACCGAGTTTGCATCTGACGCGGCACTGGTGACTAGCACGTGATTGAGATCACGTGCCGATAAGATTTCGGTATTTGGTCTATTGAATGACGTAGTCCTCTCATATTAGATAATCAGGTACCTAGGTACTCCGAACCACGCACTATACTCGTACCTCATACCTAAGGTGCCTAGGTACCTAGGCAGGTGGGTACCTCAGGGATGTTGAAATATTACGAAGTCTTTTAAAACTTGAGGCTTCCTTTTCCGTATTTTGGTAGCAACCTGGAACCTTGGAACTTTGAATCACCGCTTCCAAAAGGGGACACGGAAGAGTAGCCCCTATTACTATACACAGAATACTCTAACGGGTATGTATTCCGTACTCTCAATTCGGACCCGACGTGTCTTTCGCAAGATGGATGTTTCAGAGTTCCCAGTTCCGAGTTAATTCGAAGGCCCTGCATGGTACTTTTCGCTTGAAGCCGTCGAATCTCCTGCCCAAGTGGCCGGAGTGGCCAACTATCACTGGCAAGAGGCCCATTGTGGTGAGTGGTGAGTGGTGAGTGGTGAGTGGTGAGTGGTGAGTGGTGAGTGGTGAGTGGTGAGTAGCTGCGATCCGACCCTTTGGTGACTTGGGCGAAGTCTAATCTAGTCTGATCTGAAACGCCGGCGTGTTGGCATCAAGAGCTCCTATCGATTCATTCTCACCATCTGGACAGGGCATCTGAAGAAGTAGGTTATCTTAGCCCAACTGGAATGGACCGAGCCTTACCTTTGATGTCCTCCTCCATGCAAAAAAAATGGCGTCAAGTGGCTGCCACTCGAAGTTTGATGCCACGTCCACTCTTCACTCTCTGAAACGCGGGACTCACTGGTAGTGAGACGAGAGCATTTTGTGTTCTATGCTTCATTATTGCCACGGTCATTGTCGAAGAGTCCTCCGCGGTGCGTCCAGCGCCCAGCGTCCAGCGTCCTGCATCCTGCGGTGCGGCATGCTGCCCACTTCTGGACGAGTCAGCCATGGACCTGTCAGGGGTGTTTCTGCTTCCTGATCTTCCTTCTAGTCCTATTGTCAATCCGAATTTCCACCACACCTTGACTGCCACCCCAACTACTCATGGCCAACACTAGTCCTGAGTGCTTGGCCAATCCAATTTTACGACCGAATGTCTTCAGAGAGGCGGTCAAGCGTTGGCAGGTCCGGACACACTAACACACACGCTCAAAGGCACGCCCACAATCTCTGCTGTTCGGTCATTCATCACTACCAGCCCTTATGCTGCGCCCTTGGACACGAAGACATCTTCGGAGCTCGAGTGAGTGCGGACCCGCCCGCACATGCTTGTTCTGCATTGATCAACTCTCATTCTTCAATTCCACTGTTCCGGCCCATCGGCTTGTCCAGATATAGCATGTTTCACACCTCGCCTCACACACGCTTTTCAGCAAGTCTTCCTGCAACCCTTGGAATGTCCTGAGAGTGCGCAACTGCATGGAGTCTTCGACTGACATGTCTGTTGCTGCGATTCAATTAGGATGGTAGATTGATGATAGATGTCGATATCCACGAGTCACAACCGCCACATAACTTCTAAATCACTCAGTCGCAGACAGTAGTCATGGCGGTGGACTGAACCCTCCTCAACACCCTTACCATCCCCGCCCTCAGATCCTAGCAGGGATTTGCACAACCCGAGAAACACGCAAGTGGGGATTCACTCCCCGGACGCGGATGGAGACCCGGAGTACCAGTAGCGTGCAGCAGCACAGGCGAAATGGACGAAACGGTCCTGAGTGAGGCATCAAGCATTGCCTTAAAAAACTCCATACCTAGTTAAGTCAATTTGTGTCCGTACCTGCATCTGGTCCTGTGCTCGCAGAGTCGCGGTACGACAAAGCTCCCTTTACTTTACTCATTATAGCTTAAATTAACAATTTGAGTTTTCTGAGCCCCCTTGAGTACTAGGTCCCCACGCAAGGTCGTCCGCTCGACACTGATGCGCATGTTGCTTTGCGTCCGTTCATGTATCTGGACTCCAACAATCATGGTGCTGGTGGTGCTGTGCAGAAGCCCTCCATGAGGTTGTCAACTTGCACTTTTGTCGCACACTATCACGCTCAAGTCGACGTCAATACACTTTGAAAGGACTTGGTCACTTTGTCTCATCCATTTCACTATGTTGTCCACCCGGTCAACGAACAGCAACTAATTCTGCCGGAGTGCCTGGCCCACCTCAGGCCCTCGGGACGTGGACAGAAGATGGTACCAGTCCCCTGCTCCGGATTACAGCCTCAGGATCCCCACCATGCGATATTACACCCCTTGTAACCCTTATGGCCACTACTCTATTGGCCTGAGGGCCTGCTGGCGCCGTCAAGCTTACCGTATCTAATCGTGGACCCATACGATGTAGACGTTTATAAAATTATCATGCTAGATTCCGCCGTGCTCCCGCACTACCAGCTTTGAACGCGACTGTGACATCTCGTGCGCGTGTAAGGTACTTGCTTGGAAGGTTGAGCTCAGAAATTGTATCATTCCCACATATTGCTTGCAACGCGTCCATGTCCTTCTTGTACTTAGCCCTCTGGATCTGGCCGTGACTTTCCCCCTCCCCTTCTTCCTCTAGTCTCTTCATCAAATCAAACCAAAAAGGAAACAGAGCCTCGTCGAAAGCTTCAAGTTGGTCCAGTCAGAAGTTTGATCAACACCCCCCTTTTGTGACAAATCAAAACGAATCAAATTCACATTAGAGCGTTGAGAAACATCAATAATAAAAGCAATTGCGATTGGGCATCATGGTGAGTCTCAGTGCTAAACATTCCAATTTTCCCATCTCTTAGTGGTTGAGTGCAACCGGTGTACGGCTCTCCGGGCATCAAAATCTGTAAGCCTGGATTTTTTGCCCGGACAGCTTTCCAATCGCGTCTTCCTCCTAAATGCCTAACTGGCAGCCTCAGCTCGGGCGCTAGAAAATATCGCAATGCGTTAAGACACCCAATCATGCTGACCTGGTCACCTTTTAGCCCCCCAAGGTGAAGAAACCACAGCATATTTGGGCATGTTGCAACTGTAGGCGAACACCTCTACCAGTCAGGACTTCAACGTGCCCGGACTGCCACCACCCACGATGTTCCAAATGCAAGATTGTTCGCGTCGGCAAATAAGTCGGGCAAACAGGATACCTGTTCACGTGAGATCCTTCAATGGGTCGCCCACTTGAACTCTTAAATCGAGGCCATCCTACCAGTTTGTTTCTGTCTTTGACCACGTTTCAACGAGTCGATTCATCATTTCAGGCAGCGATTATGTCCAAACTTTTGGCTAATAGTCGACCCTCTATATCTCCGATTCGATTCGCCCAGGCTTGCAGTTTCGAACAACAATAAGCATTATGGCTGCAACAGGGCAAAAGAACCAGCCTCGCCCTCTGAGCTCGTTGCCCGACATTTGAGATGTTCCCACCTCTAGATCGTCAATTAAAGCACACTTGACCTACTTTGCGTCTTCTTTCTTGACTTCTTTCCCCTCTCCCAAGATATTCAAAGCATTTATTGTACAATATGGGAGTTAATGCCTCTGACCCAGACATGTCAGAGGTCAAATCTCAACGAGGTTGGCTAGAAGGGTTCAAGTCGTCCGACAAGGTCAATTACCTCAACTTTAATCATTGCTGGTTTGAATACCTTGAGGATCAACTCGATGATGTGGCGGCTGTTGGAAACAACGAGGAACGCAGCGCAATGAGGCACATGGTGGAGAGTTGGGGTGAAAATGAGCACTGTAGGCCGGAGGCGGAGGTGATCGAGAATGTGCTTGGAGAAGCCGACGTGCAAATACTACGCAACGATAGAGCCCAATTGCCAGAGCTTAAGCGCTTGTTGGCAATGGTAGACGATCGAGGCTCTCAAGAAAGGCATCAAATGAAGAACCGAGGCCCCCAAACTGCACATGGAGTTTATAGATTGCTGAAAAGAGAGGTATGATGATGGGGCCTTACCCCAAAGGTTATTCATCCAGCTCATATTGCTCACAGCGCTTTCGAAGCAGCAACCACTGCAATCCCCGGATCTCTGGCACTACCGAAAGCCGAACGCAGGATGCCACAGTTGCACAAAGGAGCCCAACAATAACATCCGGACCTGCGCACGGTGTGCCTGAGTATCAGGGAGAGGAAGGGGAAGCGGACGCTGAGCGAAGATCAATGTAAGTGGCGATCCCCATTTTCTGATGGACACTGTCGATTGATGATAATGGATCAATAGATACATCAACAACTTGGATCAGTGGTGTATAGTCGCATTACTTGCCACAGTGTCTGTCCACGAACATCCAGTCCTCCAAAAGGCCATCTACAACCATCTAGCCTGCAAGACAGTGATCGATATCAACTGTTCGGTGAGCACCTCCAATCACGTAATATAACTCCCGAGTCTGAAGCGGGAAAAGACAGAGGGTGTGCCTATGTACTACCTAGCATTTCATCTGCCATACTACGCCACACGTAGCTCAGCAGATCCTGTCCTTGATCTTCGCCACGACGCAAACGGCCGACCCTTACGAAAAGCCACTGATGTTTCTTTCCTCGACCCAGAGCGAAAAAATAAGGCTTTCATGTACTCTGCCCATACCTCCTGCGTGATAAATGGTTTGGATCTACAGATATGGGTTGCTTACATGTTTGTTGACAACTTCTTCGATGGTGAGCTCGCTAGTGACTCGGTTCAGCGAATTGAGCGGCTGCGTCAAGAGGATGATTACATGGTAGATTACGATCCTTTTACAAGCGACTCGGACCACTTAAAGGAGCCTATCAGCGATCCAAGGGAGTTATTCGTGTGTGCCCTCAACTCGCGCTTGAATAAAGTGAAACTCGAGTGGGTCAAAACGGTGGGAATACTACAGAAAAGCCTTGAGGTGTATGAGCCTATTATCGTGAGTATTTCGATGCCTGTGAGCCACATGGGTGCTCATGCCTAAGCCTTGAAAATTTACATGCTAATAGGTCCGCATGTACCGAATATCATCACCATACCACATCAGAATTCCTGATGGAGGGTCGGCTTTCGAATGGGCGGAGGAGTTCCCGACCTTGTTGGCAAGGTTATCAGAGTCTCTCAACCGTCTGGTTGAAGTTACAGAGAAATTTGTTGATAGCAGCAGGACTCCTTTAACGGAAGGCCACGCTCCTTGTCTTCGAGGGTCTGATATAATTACAATTCTGGAAGAATTGAAAGATCTGGATGAGGACTTGCAAAAGTTGAAACAGAGGACAAAGGAGCTGGCGGGAATGGTAAGTCCCCTGACACCCAATCTGGATGCGTACTCGGTCCTGGTATTGGGCTCTTGAAGTATTTACTAATTATTTGAGCCCCAGCGACGTCTGGAAATAGCACGTGGCAACTACGAAGAGAGCACCCGTCAAGGCGAGCTGGCGCAAGACAATAAAGGCCTCACGATTATCATGACGGTATGAAATCCCCAGATTCGCTTCGGTCAAACTGTCGGCCAAGATCTAAGCTAATTACAGTTTCTTGCTCCGTTTGTCATGACTTGTTCAATGTTCTCCATTTCGGATTTAGAGAATGTCATACCTTTCCTGCGCTCAAATTTCAGATCATTTGCGCTGTCAGTCTGCTGTATTTACCTCTTCATGGGAGTTTTGCATGTCTATCTTCAAGGTGGCGCCATCCATAGCCAGGGATTCAGAACGAAGCTCGCGGGGGTCTTGACCAAGATAAATCATGTTGGTGTCGTGGCCAGAAGACTCGCTCAACAGGGTTCTTCTGGGCAGTGGACACGCGCACAGACAGGTCAGGAAGAGCCTAGAATTGAAGTGTAGAATACCACGGGTAAAGTCATTCAATATCCATCCAGATTTCCCTCTGTGCATAGATTTTCTTCCGTATATTCTCGAGTAGCTTGCCCTTGTTCGGAACATCCTCCACATCCGGCATGGCCAAGGCATCGAGTCTCTGTGGATGGATGTTTTGGGGAACAATGCACCTTGTCATACCCCAGCGTCTGTCACGTCAATATACCTCTGGAACCTCCGAGATTGGCATGTAAACCCCCGTTGCAAGGCGCCCCTATGTTTCGTTTGCCAAAGGCAACCAAGGCAAACAACAATAATTCCGACCAGTGACCACTAACCACGTTATCGGCCAACGCCGAAACGGCCCCTTAGTATCCTGGAGTCAATTTTGCCTCCCCTCCTGTCGGAAGTCGGGACACTGGCTTGCCCAGTGCCCACCGTATGGGGCCTCGAACACAGCACACAGTGCTGTTCAGATCCAGCGTTTGCTCAGCGATGAAGAAGCCCCTGCCAAGGTCCCTCAAACCCCCAATTGGAAGGCCAACGCATTGGAATTCACATTGGGGCATGCAAAAGGTGAGACCAGATAGCTAGGTATGCTGTGTGACGATCAGGGCAGGATTCAGTGGGTGATCCATCCACACCGCTCCGTGCACTGTGCATGAGCAATTTTCTTTTTCGCCCACACCAGGAGATTCAGAGAGGTACTGAGTACTGGAAGATGGTTACAAACGAGAAGAAGACCCACCAAAGGAAAGCTGCACAGGCAAAGGGCGAATAGATCGAGCAAAAAGTTATGGGGCCTCACGAGATTCCCCTTGAGACTTTTCTCCAGATTAGTTTTCTAAAAAAGAAAATCATATGGGTGACAGGTCCCAGAGAATAAGAGAGAGGCGGTTAGCCTTGTACCACCTGCCAAACAGGAGGCTGTGGCACTATGCCGTGATCTGTAGGCCAAGTAGGTATCTAATGCTTTGATTGGTCTTAACACCGCTCAATTTACAATTGACAGCTACTCTAGTTGAACGTCTATCGAAGTGGGGGTGGAATGGCCCAAATATTGCTTCACACATCCTCACATTGTTATTTCGCATAATCGGATTGCTGCCTGAAGCCTGGGAAGCAGATACGGACAATGAAGAGCAGGTGGGTTCACCGCCTGAGCCGCAACATATTGCCACCAACCAGTCTGTGGACGCAGAGCAACGAGGGGAGACTGGGCATGAAGATTTTAAGATCCAGATGGAAAATTATGCGGATGTCTTTGATTTAGAACCCTCGAAAGAGCCAGGTGTACAATTTGAAAGAGCTGGGCTGTCAAAGGAAGCCGGGCTAGGGCCGGACGTCCCCGTTGACGAAATCTCTCTCCCACAGGACGGGGACGAACCGCCTCAACCCGCTATCGAATCTATGCCTGGCCAAATCGGTAGTGAATATGCTCCGATGCAAGAAGAACCTGCTCACAAAGACCTTTCCAAGGATGAGGCAACACAGGTATTGATCATACCGGCCAGAGAGCACAAAGACAGTGGAATACTCATGGGACAAGAAGAAATCCGAAAAGAACAGCCTGAAACTAAGCCATCTATCCAAAATTTGGCTATAGAGGTTGACGACCTCCAGGAAAGCTCAAATTCAGGAGAGAAGCAGGGTCTTGACAGCGCATTGCCTTCTCAGACAAAGAAGAAGGGAATACGCAGGAGGAGATGGTGGGGCCGGTATTAGCCCCCATTATTACCGAAGACGGAACAAAATTTGACGAAGATACAACTGGATCCTGTGAATCAGAAAATGCTGAGAACGCTGTACCAGGGGATGCAGAGGATGTTTTATCACTGGAACAAGACGTCCAGAAAGGCAAGGGCAGAGGCAAAGGGCGAGCAGAACGCGCAGAAGATGGTGATACGACCTCGGATATCCCACCTGAGACACTTATCAAGCTGGCTGTCTACCAATGTGTACGACAGGTGCTGGAGAATGGGATGAGGATGGTTGGACTTGTACCATTGGAAGTCAGGGGTTAAGCCTTGTGAAATGGCTCCATAACTATGGAGCTGGGTAATTTGCAAACTCACTGTAACGCAGCGCTGCAGATGAACTGGATTTTGGCTTTTTTCCAATATATGTATGCCTATTTATTAAAGTTCTAAACTAGACGTGGCGTTACATGCAGATCGAAAATTGGAATGCTATTGCCCCCGCCTCCTCAAGGATAGCTTTAAGCCTATCGCACACAAATATAGTTCACAGCCAGGTTCTCATCTCCATGTCCAGTATATTGCGATTTGAGAGGAAACTTGCAGATACTGCGGGTGATGGCAGCACCAGTAGAAGCACTCACAGTCTGAGCTGGAAGAGATTCAGGGGCATTGTTCTCCTCAACCCAAGAGACCAGTGAGGAAAGTGGATCAACCGGCACAGCTCCTGCAGTGATACCCAGACCACAATGGTCGACACCTGGGGCCAGAAACGTTCGATAGAACTGGTCCATTGATGAACGATCCTTCAAGGTCGATTCTACGCGACGATGATAGTTGACGGTATCCGAGGGGTAAATTAATTGGTCAGAGAGGCCGTGCCACGCGATCACTTTCCCACCCTGGTTACGGAAACTTGAAAGGTTCGGGTCGTCGGATCCAATGACCCCTCCGTACTCCTTTTGTGACTGATTGAATAACCTCTTGAAATCAGCAGTGTCCATCGTCGTAGTGTCGAAATTGGGATCCTTGGCGACGAAGTACCTGAGCCAGGCGTCATTGACAAAAAAGGGCACGCCAGTCCTCGTGCCGTTGGCAAGTGTCGTGTTCGCAAGATAGTCCAGCGGAGCACCTAGATTTAACGCATATGCTCGTAACAGGTCATTGGGAAATGGACCAGCGAGGATATCGTGGATTACCTTGGCCGTCTGCGTCGTAAAATTCACGCTGCTCCCATTGCAGTCAATCTCCGTGCCGACGAGGTTGGACGGGCTGAAATTGCATTTCTTCGGGTCGGTGATAACATTGTCAGCCACCCCATCCAGAGAGTCGCAGGCCGATATGGCGGCTTGGGTGAAAGCATTCAATACACAAGGGCTGACGTAGGTCTTCTGCTCCTTCATAACAACCTGTGGCCACTGTTCTGCCACCACATATCGAGCCCAGTCGATTGCTGGGGCGCCAGCAACGATCCCGTCAAAATCGGCTGGATACCTTTGTGCCGACATGAGGCCTTGCCGCCCACCAGTCGAACAGCCGTTCCAATAAGAATGATGAGGTTTGGTGCCATAAAACTGAGCAGCAATCTGTTTGCCCACCACCGCCATATCATGAACGGACCGCGACGCGAAGTTAGTGAGAAGCTCAGAGTTGACATGCCCATCCGGCTTCAGCGCCCAGAGCGCAGGACTATACGGATCCCCTGAAAGGCCGGCGTCAGTAGATGCGGCAGCATATCCCAAGACCGATGCAGGAGCAAGGCTGTACTCGAATAATCCCGCCGCATAGCCACTCCCGCCAGTACCGAGGAATCGACCATTCCAAGTTCCCAGTGGCAGCCATATCTTGACCTTGACTTGGTCTTGTGCGTTCGCATGGGTAAGGACAACGTCCACTTCACAGACATTGATTCCCGAGATGTCGTTGGGCAGAAGCAGTGGGACGGCTGATACAGTATGGTTTCGTAGCTCTCGTGCGGTCAGTGAGACGACAGTTGCACCTGAGATGCTGGGTTTGCTCAAGGAGGCGCATGCTTGTCCACCAGCTCCGTTGGTTTTGACGGGCGAGGCGAATATCTCGACTGTCAGAATTGCCGTGAGATAGATGCTGAGTGGTAACCTCATATTTGCTGATTCCGATCACTCACTAACAAGTTGCAAGAGAACTCGTGAGTTGTTTCGACCGTGGAAGTTGGATATGATGAGGCTCGACTGCGCTCACAGTCCCAAGTCGCATTATATACTAAGTCTCGAGACCCTTGAAAGCGGCTGTGTCGACCTTCCTCCGGGAAACTGCCAATATCGCAACGTCACAACAGGCCGCAATCCAATTCGCGATCCTACAGACTATTCAACAGCCCGGGTAAAGTAGGTTACCTGGTCCCGTACCCATCAAGCTGTGAGTTAGCCCCAGAAATCGACTCAAAATCAAACCCATCCCAGCATAGAATCCTAATGCAATCTGCCGCCCTCTAAATAAGAAAGCAGATCCCATCGAGTGAGATTTTAGCTGAGCTAATCGTCAAAAGCTTAGATCCTACCTAGATTTCATCCAACACGGCCATTGAAATGGACCATCACCCTTTGCTCTTTCGAGACGATGCTCAAAAAGCACGGAGTGTCCCGAAACACTGGTAGTCGGTTCGGATGGTAGTCCCCGAACATCAAGGCCACTGATACCTTGGGGCGGTCTATGGATTTGGACCATGATTTGTCTCGAATTCTTCGCGACGAGAGGGAAAGTCAAGCTTCCATCTTGTCTCGATCCGGCAAACCGTAGGCAAAAGTTAAAGCCGGCCCCGCCAGACACTGGGGCTTGGATTCGAGGTGTTATCAGAGAATGACGTTGAATTTCGCCATTTGCTAATAGATGGTTAATAGTGCATACAGTACCAGCGCGATGCACAAATGTACAATCCTAAACCGGTATGAAACAGTTCTAGAAAATACAACAGCCTTCCCGTCCTGAAAACGTCCACGGAGAAATATGCAATAGCTGACAAAATTAGCGCCAGCCTCGCGGACCTAAAATCTCACACGATCGCTCTGAGATCTTTTCTAAGTGGACTCCCCACAGAGATTCCAAATCAGACTTAACTAGATATGGGCGTAGTGCAGAGATTGTTCTTGATAAGCGAGAGCCACCGACAAGGCTGAGAGTTCTGCTTCCTTGGCTCCCTTGCCCTTGCGCCATCTTCTCCCCAGCCCTCTTCACATCCTCTTCACATCCTCTTACTAAGAATCCAGGTACGTCAATTGTCTCAAGCACTGCAACCTCAATTCGCCTCTCCACGTTCGCTATATAAAGGCTGGGGGCTAGCAGACACCCGATGGCCTAGCAACAATATTCGTGGTCAAGGCCTGAACAAGACTGAACCCATGCTTGTCTTGCGCCGGAGTCACGCTAAGTCAAAGAATGGATGCAACACCTGCAAGACCCGTCGAGTGAAGTGTGACGAGCATCGTCCATGTTGGTAAGCTTGCAATAGGCGATCCTTTACAGCCAGTCAAATCGCTGACCTAGCACGGTTCGAACTGCCTCCGCCTTAACAAGTCCTGCGAGTATCCGAAGCCGGTCGGTGCTGCTTCATCTCAGACCTCTGGATTCCCATATAAATGGTCAGCGGAGGCTGAAAGGGCATGTTTAGACTGGAAATGCTATGGGACGCTACCCTTCCCTTTCCTCCCAGGCCCGGCATCTTCAGATTGGCATCATCTGCCGATCGGAAGTCTTCGCTACCTGTACTATCTCTGCTCATTAGCGCAGACTCTCGATGCTAATAAGGCGAGTCCCTTCTGCCAATGGTGGGAGGAATTTCCCGTGTAAGTCCAAATCCCAGGAGAGGACTAGGTATTCAAACGAAGAACCACCCACTAACCACCGACCCCTCCAAAGATTCTTACAAGTTGCATCGAAAGTCAACTTTGCCGCGCATGCCCTTGTCGTCATTTCAGCCAGGCGGCTGGCACATGTAACCAAGGAAGCGGGAATCCTGGACGATGCTGCGAAGCACCATGCGCTTGCCGTCCAAGGTTTGAGACAAGAGCTCGCGACCTTCTCGCGCGAGAATGCCGATGCGGTATTGGCTGGGTCGATCCTGCTGCTTTTTCAGCAGGACACATGGTCTGACTGGAGGATGATGATGGAGGGGACCTCCTCCGTAAGGACGGCCGCCCATCGGTTGATATCACAAGAAATTGCTAAGACTCCATCTGACAGGTAATCGAACAGATGAAGCCGTGGATGAAACACTCTGCGTTCTCGTCATCCATCGACCCAGCCACCAACAGCCCATCACCACTCCTACCACGACCACTATCCGACACCGAACCCAACCCACCAACAAGCCTCTCTACCACCAACATCATAAACTTCTCCAGCTTCCCCGACGCGCTCTCGAGCCTCTTCTCGCAAGCCATCGCCTCCCTGAACCGGCTCTCAAACTGCATCAACCGCGACCGGTACGCCGAAGCCGCAACGACGGTGCGCGGCCTCCGAGATCTAGTGCGAGTCGTTCGCGATCGACGGATGGACTTCAAGCCGCGCGACCAGTTCCGACTCATCTACCCGTACTCGACGTTTATGAAGCCGCTCTCGTCGTCGTTCCTGTCAATCAACGAGAACGAGCCATTCCTGATCGCGACGCTTGCGCACTTGTTCGCAGTGAATATCCTGCTCGGGATCGTGTTTCCCGCGATTAA
>Ga0105239_10000563_pt1 | contig 53173 bp, 47 predicted proteins | sample KBSC44metaG_FD_92761 | JGI IMG/M metagenome (GOLD analysis project Ga0105239, IMG submission 92761) | Corn rhizosphere microbial communities from Kellogg Biological Station, Michigan, USA - KBS C4-4 metaG | ecosystem: Host-associated > Plants > Roots > Rhizosphere > Soil | place: Michigan, USA...
ACTGTTCGCCAATCGCAGTCTGATATTCGAACAGCGCGCATCCGCCAATCAGGTTCGCGCCACGAAGGCCTTCGAAGCGGCCGAGTCAGGACTGGAGTGGGCGACTGCGATGTTGAACGAGCCGCGGGGCATCGACTCCCAATGCCGCCCGAACCAATCGTCCGCGCCATTCCGAGCGAAGTACGTTCCAATGGACGACCAATTGGCATTGCGGATCGTCCCGAACAGCCATCCGGCCTGCCGATTTCGAGGCACTTCCCTGGCTTGCAGTTGCCCGGATTCCGGTACGAATCCCGATCTGACCGTCGGCAACGAGGACGGCGCGAGCTTTGCCATCAGCTTCGAAGCCGTGGCAGCCGACCCGGACAGCATTAGAGTCCTCTCCACAGGCTGCACCAACGTGTCGGCCGACTGCATCCCTGGCGCGGATAGCGGCCCGGCGGACGCAACAGCCCGCTCGAGCGTGATTCTGAAACTCAGGCCGCTGCTGCGCGTCCTTCCCGGTGCGGCGCTGACCGCCGGAGGAAGCGTCAGCTTGTCCGGGTCGACGGTACTGCGCAACGTCGATCGCCTCACTGCCGGCATCCTCGTCGAAGCCGGAGGTGATGTACTGGTCGGAGACAGCGTGCAACTGGCATCGTTGCCGGGGTCGCCCGCGATCAACGCCCTGGCTGCCAACGAATCATCGCTCGGCCGGCTGAATCGCGAAAGCGACGACGGCGAAAGCTTCTTCAACGCATTTTTCGCCATGCCGATCGGTCACTATCGCGCGACCACAATGGTGCGAACCGTATCAGATGCGACGGCTGGCGCGCGCGGACAAGCGTTGTTGACCGCCTATCAGCAGGGTTACGACGCGTTCTACGTCGATGGTGACCTCGTGTTCGAATCGCCGAGCATCGGCTCCACGAGCCGGCCGCTATTGCTCGTCAGCTCGCGCGCCATCGCCTGCAGCCAAGCCTGCACCGTGCACGGCCTGATCTACAGCGACAGTACACTGACGGATCGTGATGCTGGTACGGGCGTCCAAGTGCGAGGCGCGGTCATTGCTCGTGGCGATCATCGGCAATCGACGGGTGACAGCGTCAGCTATGACCCGGCCACGCTGAGTCGCCTGCGCCAGCAAGCCGCCATCTTCGTGCGCGTGCCAGGGAGCTGGCGTGATTTCTGAGCGGCCTTCCGCTACCCGTGGCTTCTCGCTCGTCGAGACGATGGTTTCTCTGGCTGTCGTCGGCTTCGGATTTCTGGCGCTGGCTGGCATGCAGCTGAACCTGTATCGCCACGCAGACAGTTCACACCAGCGCGCCACCGCGGCACGCCTCGCCCACGAGAAGCTGGAGCAGATGCGCGGCGTCGAGAGGCTGCAAGGCGACGGCAGCAGATTGGCCCCGAACGATCTCGCATCGGGCGATGACAAGCCCTTGCTCGACGGCGGCAGCTTCGTGCGCCGGTGGACAATAGCAGGTGAGTCCACCGATGGGCAGCGCATGACCAGCGTGACCGTGAGCTGGGGCGGCCAATCGGCGGTCACTCTGGCCACAGTGCTCGCTCGCAGCGATCCGATTGACGGCGCCGGGCTTGCCGTACCACCACCCGGCGGCGTGGTTCGGCGCTTACGTCAACGCCATGTCTCGATTCCCTTGCAGGCATCACCCCTGGCCGGCGTGAACCGAGCGAAAAGCAGCTTGGCATGGCCCGACGGCGGCTACCTCGTCTTCGACAACATGGACGGCTCCGTCGTCGCCCGATGCGCCACCGAGCCGGACGATGGAATCGACCTCAGGACGCAATGCACGGCAGTGAATGCCTCGATGCTCGAGGGCTACATCAGCGGCGTGGACCCGCAGAACCCTGTCGCAGTGCGGTTCCAGCGAAACCGCGACACGCCGGCAGCGCGTGACAGCGAATGTTTCGTCGAACGCACCGGCCGCGGCGGCGATCTTGCCGCCAGCGTCTATCGCTACCGGTGCTTGATTGCAGCGGGCGAGAGCGGCTCGCTGCAGTTCTCCGGATTGCCCGCCGGTGTCAGCGTGTGCCGTTACCTGGCAGCCAGCCGCGACGCGATCTTCGAGAAGTACACTCGCGCGGCCAAGCCTGCGGAACGCCAGAACTTCCTGGTCAGCGCGGCCACTGACTGCCCAGACAACACAGCGCCCTACACCGGCGACTGAGCCTCCCGATGGCTCGCGCCCTGCCGCATGAGCCCATCCCAAGAATCCCAGCCAGACGACTTGCCGATGATGCTGCGCGCACTCGGGCTGGCCGAACAGGCGATCGGCCTGTCGGATCCCAACCCTCGCGTCGGCTGCGTCCTTGTCTCGCCCTCCGGACAGATCCTGGGAGAGGGTCATACGCAGCAAGCCGGCGGCCCCCACGCCGAGGTGATGGCATTGCGCGCAGCGCACGGACAAGGCCATTCGGTTCGCGGCGCCACGGCCTATGTCAGTCTCGAGCCCTGCTCGCATCACGGCCGCACGCCGCCTTGCTGCGATGCCTTGATCGAAGCCGGCGTGGCCCGCGTCGTGGTCGCGTCGACCGACCCCAACCCCCTGGTCGCCGGCCAAGGCATCGCGCGCCTGCGCGCTGCCGGCATCGACGTCGTCGAACTGAACTCCTGCGCGGCAGCCGCCCGTGCGCTCAACATCGGATTCTTCTCCCGCATGCTGCGCGCCCGCCCCTGGGTTCGCATGAAGGTCGCGGCATCGCTCGACGGCCGAACCGCGCTCGACAATGGGCAAAGCCAGTGGATCACCGGCGCCGCCGCCAGAACCGACGGCCATGCCTGGCGCAAGCGCGCCGGCGCCTTGCTGACCGGTGTCGGCACAGTCCTGGAAGACGACCCGCGCCTCGACGTTCGGCTGGTCGAAACGCAGCGCCAACCTTTGCGGGTGATCATCGATTCGCGGTTGGAAACACCGCCGCTGTCACGCATCCTGAGGGCGCCGGGAAGCGCGCTGATCTACGCCGCGCAGGAGCTGCCGGACCGTGCCACGTCGCTTCGTGAAGGCGGCGCCGACATCGCCGTGCATCCGAATCCGAACGGCAAGGTCGACCTGGCCGCGGTCCTCGGCGATCTGGCAAAGCGCGGCATCAACGAACTGCATGTCGAAGCCGGCCACAAGCTGAACGGCTCCTTCGTGCGCGAAGGGCTGGTCGACGAGTTCCTTTTCTACGTCGCGCCGAAGCTGATCGGCCCCGGCCGCGGCCTGGCCGATATCGGCCCGTTGGCACGACTCGACGAAGCCATCGATCTGCGCTTCCACTCCGTCGAGCGTGTCGGCGACGACCTGCGAATCCTTGCGCGACCCACGGTTTCCCAACCGTTCTGAAGCCGGCCATCCCGCGAGCGGCGAGAATTCGCGCATGTTCACCGGAATCATCAGCGGCATCGGCCGCATCGTCGAAGCCGAGCCCTTGGGATCGGACGCGTCCTACGGCAAGCGCCTGCTCATAGAAACGCCGCCCGGCTACCTCGGCGACGTCCAGCTGGGCGACAGCATCGCCATCTCTGGCGCGTGCATGACCGCGACCCGCATCGATGCCGACTCGAACCGCTTCGCAATCGACATCTCGGGCGAGAGTCTGGACAAGACCGTCGGCCTCGATCGCCCCGGCGCGGTCAATCTCGAGAAGGCCCTGCGCGCCCATGACAGGCTCGGCGGCCATCTCGTCACCGGCCATGTCGACGGCCTCGGCATCGTGACCCGTTTCGTGCAGGTCGGCGAATCCTGGGACTTGCGCATCGAAGCGCCGGCCAGCCTGGCGCGCTTCCTTGCGTACAAGGGCTCGATCACCGTGAACGGCGTCAGCCTCACCGTCAACAGCGTGAAGGACGGCCCGGCGGGCACGGAGTTCAGCGTCAACCTGATCCCGCACACCTTGCAGCAGACGACGCTCGGCGGTCTCGCGGCAGGCCAGCGCGTCAATCTGGAGATCGATCTGATCGCGCGCTACGTGGAGCGCATGCTCGGCAGCGCGGCACTCCCCGCGCCCGGCTGAGCGACGCGGGTCCGCCTCCGGCCGGTGCTCGGCTCGATCCGGACCCGCCGCCTACAATTCGACCCATGGCAATCTCCCCCATTCCGGAACTCGTCGCCGAGCTGGCTGCCGGCCGCATGGTCATCCTCGTCGATGAAGAAGATCGCGAGAACGAGGGCGACATCATCCTGGCGGCGGAGCACGTGACACCCGAGGCGATCAACTTCATGGCGCGCTATGCCCGCGGCCTGATCTGCCTGACCTTGACACGCGAACACTGCGAGCGGCTGCAGCTCGCGGCGATGACCCCGCGCAACGGGACCAAACACGGCACGGCCTTCACCGTCTCGATCGAAGCCGCCGAGGGCATCAGCACCGGCATTTCCGCAGCTGACCGGGCGCGTACCGTGCAGGCGGCGGTGGCGCGCAATGCCAAGCCGAGCGACCTCGTCCAGCCCGGCCACATCTTCCCGCTGCAGGCGCAAGACGGCGGCGTGCTGATGCGCGCAGGGCACACCGAAGCCGGATGCGACCTGACCGCAATGGCCGGCCTCGCCCCCGCCAGCGTGATCTGCGAGGTGATGAACGAAGACGGCACGATGGCCCGGCTGCCGGACCTCGAGGTGTTCGCCAAGGAGCACGGCCTGAAGATCGGCACGATCGCGGCGCTGATCGAACACCGCAGCCGCCATGAATCACTGATCGAACGTGTCGGCCACCGCAAGCTCCAGACGGCGCAGGGCGAGTTCGAATGCACCGCCTTCCGCGACCGCACCGGTGCGCTGCACCTGGCCTTGAGCCAGGGCCGATGGCATTCGACGGATGAGGTGCTGGTGCGCGTGCACGAGCCGCTCTCGATCTTCGATCTGCTCGATACCAGTCAATGCAGCCACTCCTGGCCGCTGCAGCGGGCGCTCGCCGCGATCCAGCAGGCCGGCCGCGGCGTTGCCGTGCTGTTGAACTGCGGCGAAGACGCCGAGGCCCTGGCCCAGCACATGCGCCCCGCGGCACCGCGCGACGGGCAGCAGCGCGCCCAGATGGACCTGCGCACCTATGGCGTCGGCGCGCAGATCCTGCGCGAACTCGGCGTCTCGAAGATGAAGCTGCTGGGCAATCCGCGCCGCATGCCGAGCATGGCCGGTTACGGTCTGGAGGTCACCTCCTTCATCGCCGACGAAGCCGAGCGCGACCACCACAACAACAACCGCTGAGGACAGCACCGGATGCAAGCTGCAGACAAGGGCGAGGCCTCGAACCTCGATGGAGACGGTCTGCGCATCGGCATCGTGCAGGCGCGTTTCAACCAGGCGATCACCGATGTACTGGCGCAGAGCTGCCGGGCCGAGTTGCTCGCGCTCGGCGTGGCCGAATCGGACATTGCCCACGTCACTGTGCCGGGTGCGCTGGAGGTCGCGGTCGCGTTGAGCGCGATGGCCGAAGCCGAGACCTTCGACGCCTTGATCGCGCTCGGCTGCATCATCCGCGGCGAGACCTACCACTTCGAACTGGTGGCCAACGAAAGCGGTGCCGGCGTCACGCGCGTGTCGCTCGACCATCAACTGCCGATCGCCAATGCCATCCTCACCGTCGAGGACCTCGAGCAGGCGCAGGTGCGCAGCGACGAAAAAGGCCGCGATGCCGCGCGCGTCGCGGTCGAGATGGCCAACCTGATGGAAAACCTGCAGTGAACGAATCCCCGAGCCCGGCGCCGAAAACCGCCAAACCCTCCGGCGGCAAGCGGACCGGCGGCGCGAACCGGCCCAAATCGGCGCGCCGCTATTCGCGCGAGTTCGCGCTGCAGGGCCTGTACGAATGGCTGGTCGGCGGTGCGGAGGCGGCGGTGATCGACGCCCACGTGCGCGAACAGGGCGACTTCAACAAGTGCGATGCGGTGCACTTCGACGCGTTGCTGCATGGCTGCATCAACGAGGCCGCAGTGATCGACGAAGCGCTCGCGAAACATGTCGACCGCAAGACCACGCTGCTGTCGCCGATCGAACACGGCGTCCTGATGATCGGCGCCTACGAGTTGCGGCACTGCCTGGACATTCCGTACAAGGTCGCGATCAACGAAGCCGTCGAGCTCGCAAAAAGCTTCGGCGGCACCGACGGCCACAAGTACGTCAACGGCGTGCTGGACAAGGCGGCGGCGGATCTGCGGCCGGCCGAGGTCGAAGCCGCACGCGCCGCGCGCCGCTGAGCCCCCGGGGCCGCCGCATGAGACTGGCCAGCCGCCTCGACCACATCGATCCGTTCTACGTGATGGAGTGCGCCAAGGCCGCGGCCGAGCTGGCACGCAGCCCGGCCTGCGCCGACTCGCCGATGATCTTCCTGAACATCGGCGAACCCGACTTCACCGCGCCCGCGCTGGTGCAGCAGGCCGCCGAACGGGCCTTGCAGGCCGGCAGGACCCAATACACCGATGCCACCGGCCTCGCGCCGCTGCGCGAACGCATCAGCCGCTGGTACGGCGAACATCATGGGCTCGACATCGGCCCCGAGCGCATCGTCGTCACCGCCGGGGCATCGGCCGCGCTGCAGCTCGCCTGCCTGGCTCTGGTCGACAGCGGTGACGAGGTCTTGCTGCCGGACCCGAGCTACCCCTGCAACCGGCATTTCGTCGCCGCTGCGGACGGCGTGCCGGTGCTGCTGCCGGCCAACGCCGGCGAGCGCTTCCAGCTCAGCGCGGCCAAGGTCGCCGCCGCCTGGACGGAGCAGACCCGCGGCGTGCTGCTGGCCTCGCCGTCGAACCCCACCGGCACCTCGATCGATCCGGCCGAGATGGGCCGCATCGCCGGCTTGGTTCGTGAACGCGGCGGCTTCACCTTGGTCGACGAGATCTATCTCGGCCTGAGCTACGAAGAGCGCTACGGCCACAGCGCGCTGCAGCACGGCGACGACATCATCTCGATCAACAGCTTCTCCAAATATTTTTCGATGACCGGCTGGCGCCTCGGCTGGATGGTGGTGCCGGCCAGCCTCGTTCCGGTCATCGAAAAGCTGGCGCAGAACCTCTACATCTGCGCCTCGACCGTGGCGCAGCACGCGGCGCTGGCCTGCTTCGAACCCGAATCGATGGCCGAATTCGAACGCCGCCGCGCGGCGTTCCGAGAACGCCGCGACTTCATCGTCCCGGCCTTGCGCCGCATCGGCCTGGACGTGCCGGTGCAACCCGATGGGGCGTTTTACGCCTGGTTCGATTGCTCCGCGTTCGCCGACAGCAGCTGGGATTTCTGTTTCGACGTGATGCGCCGTGCGCACGTCGCACTGACGCCGGGGCGCGATTTCGGCCGTTTTGCCACCGAGCGCTTCGGGCGGCTGTCTTTCGCCAGCTCGATGGCGCAACTCGAGGAAGCCGTCGCGCGCCTCGCCAAGGCGCTTTAGCGGCCCTGCGATGCGGGTTTGCAACAGGGTGCCAATTGCCGCGCCATCTCCCTTGTTTTTCAAGCCGGGAAACTCGCGCGCTGGCCTAAGCTAGCCGCGTGAAAGCACCCCGTACATCAGGCGAGCGGCGATCGGCCGGCCGGCTCGCCAAGGAGAAGCCAACCGGCAGCGCCCAGCAGCTCCCCGGCTCGGTGCGCCCCGTGCCGCCTCCCGGGCCGCCGGCCTGGATGGAGCCGAGCGAGGCGCCCGTTTCCATCGCGCCGCCGTTGGAGTTCGGCTCCAACCTGCCGAGCGGGCCGCTGGAAGAGCTGACGACGATCGGCCACATCGGCCGCTATGCGCTCAAGTACCGTATCGGCGAAGGCAGCCTCGGCGCGGTTTTCGCGGCCCACGATCCGCTGTTGTCGCGGCTGATCGCGATCAAGACCTTGAACCTCGACGAGGCCGCGGAGACCGATCCGGCGTTCGACGCGATGTTCCTGGAAGAAGCGCGTGCCGCCGCCGGCCTGAGCCATCCGCACATCGTCACGGTGTATGACGCCGGCGTCGGCGAACAAGGCCCGTACATCGCGATGGAGCTGCTGAAGGGCCACGACTTGCGCTACCTGCGCGAACAAGGCTGGCGCGCGACCCCGGCGCAAGCCGCGGCGATCGTGCGGCGCGTGGCGGACGCGCTCGGTTATGCCCATGCCAAGGGCGTGCTGCATCGCGACCTCAAGCCCTCGAACATCTTCATGGTCGGACCGACCCAGCCGCGCGTGCTCGATTTCGGCCTGGCCCGCATCGCCTACCTGGAAGATTCGACAGGTGAACGTGGCAGCCTCGCCGGCTCGCCGTACTACATGGCGCCGGAGCAGTGGGACGACGGCAAGCTCGATCGCCGTACCGACGTGTTCTCGCTCGGCGTCGTCTTCTACGAACTGCTGACCGGAAAGAAACCCTTCACCGGTGCGACCCTGGCGCAGATCGGCGAGGCGGTGGCAAAACATCAGCCGAAACCCGCGCACAAGCTCGATCCGGACGTGCCCTCCGCCCTCTCGGCGATGGCGGCGCGCGCGATGGCCAAGAATCCGGCCGATCGTTATCGCTCGGCGCGCGAGCTCTCGCACGAACTGCGCGCCTGGCTCGAAGAAAACGCCCATGGAGACGATGCCGGCGAACCGGAGCTGGAGCCGGAACCGGGCAAACGCTGGTGGATGATCGGCGCCGGTGCGCTGGTGCTCGGCGCTCTCGTGCTGTGGTTCGCACCGCAGCGGCCCGGCCCGGCCGTCGTCGCCGCCAAGGCGCCTGCTCCGCCGGCCAAGGCGAGCGAGCCGGCGGTTGCCGCGGCTTCGGCGGCGTCCGCGCCGGTCGCCGTCGCCGCCGTGGAGGCGGCTTCCGCCGCATCGGCAGCCAGGGAACCCGAGGCCGCTGCATCGGCCGCGGCGAGCGCGCCGATGCGGGTGGCCGTTGCGCCCAAACCGCCCGCGGCCAAGGCTTCAGCGGTGGCGAGCAGCCCCGCGGCCTCGAAGCCCGCGGCCAAGCCGACGAAGCCGGCCAGCGAAGTGGCCGCCGCGCCGGCACCGCCGCCCTCCCCGGCCACGACGATGGGCACCGTGCGGCTCGCCGTCAGCCCCTGGGGCACGATCGAAGTCGACGGTCGCGCCGCGGGCGTGGCACCACCGCTCTCGCAACTGAGCCTGCCCGAGGGCGACCACACGATCACCATCCGCAACGAAGATTTCCCGACCCGCACCCTCACGGTCACCGTGACGGCCGGCCAGTCCGTGACCGTGAAACACCGCTTCTGACGATGTCGACATTGCAGAGTCCCGGCCCCGTCGTTCTGACCATCGCGAGCGCGACGCTGTTGTCCGCCTGCGGCATGTTCCAGCGCGCACCGGCCCCCGCCCCCGCTCCGGCGCCCGTGGTCAGCGTGATCGAGCTGAGCTCCCGCCCGGCCGAACGTGCGCTGCTCGCCGGCCTGCGCGCCTACGACGACGCGCAGTATCCGCAGGCCGAGGAACAGCTCAGGCTGGCGCTGAAGACAGGCCTCGCCTCGCCGCATGACCAGGCCGCGGCGCAGAAATACCTCGCCTTCATCTACTGCACGACGCAGCGCCAGTCGTTGTGCGAAGCCGCCTTCCTGGCCGCGCGCCAGGCCGACCCGGCCTTCGCGCTGAGCAAGGGCGAAGCCGGCCATCCGCTGTGGGGCCCGGTCTACAAGCGGGTCATCGGCGGCGGCGGGAAGTGAGGCCTCTCGGCACCTCCCGCATAATCCCGGGTTACCCCGATGACCGATGCCCGACACCGTCCCTTGCTTTCGCCACACCCTGCGCGTCTACTGGGAAGACACTGACGCCGGCGGCGTTGTTTTCTACGCCAACTACCTGAAGTTTTTCGAGCGTGCGCGCACCGAATGGCTGCGCTCGCTCGGCTTCGGCCAGGAGCGCCTGCGCGCCGAGACCGGGGCGATCTTCATCGTCAGCGACACGACCGTGCGCTATGTGAAGCCGGCACGCCTGGATGACCTGGTCGACGTGACGGTCGAGGTGCGCGAAGCCGGCCGCGCCTCGCTGCTGATCGCGCAGCAGGCGATCCGCTGCGACGCCGCGCGCGACGAGGAACTGCTCGCCGAAGGCACGATACGCATCGCCTGCGTCGACGCCGGAACCTTCCGTTTGCGCCGCATTCCGACCGATGTGCTGGCAGCGCTCGAACCCGAACAAGACACACGCTGAATGAACCAAGACCTTTCGATCTTCACGCTGGTATTGCATGCCAGCTTCGTGGTGCAGCTGGTGATCGCCGGCCTGCTGCTGATCTCGCTCGCGAGCTGGACGGTGATCTTCGGCAAGCTCTTCGGCCTGAAGCGCATCCGCACCCGCAACGATGAGTTCGAGCGCGAGTTCTGGTCCGGCAAGAGCCTGAACGACCTGAATACCGCGGTCGGCAAGAAAGCCGAATCGGCGACGATGGAGCGCATCTTCGCCTCCGGCATGCGCGAGTTCATGAAGCTGCGCGAGCGCCGCGTGACCGACAACGGCGCGCTGCTCGACGGCGCGCGCCGCGCGATGCGCGCGAGCTTCCAGCGCGAGATGGACACGATCGAATCGCATCTCTCGTTCCTTGCGTCGGTCGGCTCCGTGTCGCCGTATGTCGGCCTGTTCGGCACGGTGTGGGGGATCATGCATGCCTTCATCGGCCTGTCGAACCTGCAGCAGGTGACCCTGGCGACGGTCGCGCCCGGCATCGCGGAAGCGCTGGTCGCGACCGCGATCGGCCTCTTCGCGGCGATTCCCGCGGTGATCGCCTACAACCGCTTCGCGCGCGACATCGATCGCATCGCGATCACCCTCGAGACCTTCATCGAGGAGTTTTCCAACATCCTGCAGCGCAACGTCGGCCACGCCGGCGCGGCGCAGTGAGGCCGCGGCGATGCCGGCCGTCTCTTCGCGCAGCTCGCGCCGCCGCACGATCAACGAGATCAACATGGTCCCGTTCATCGACGTGATGCTGGTGCTGCTGATCATCTTCATGGTCAGCGCGCCGTTGATCACCACCGGCCTGGTCGACCTGCCGAGCGTCGGCAAGTCCAAGCAGCAGCCCAAGAGCGTGATCGAGATCGTGGTCGCGAGCGACGAGAGCGTGCGCCTGCGGGTCGACGGCGGCGAGCCGCAGAAGACGACGGTGAAAGGTGTCGCCGCGCTGGTCAAGGAAAAGCAAGGCGGCAACGCCGATACGCCGGTGGTGATCTCGGCGGACAAGGCCGTCAAGTACGAACTCGTGGTCAAGGTCATGGACACCTTGCAACGCAACGGCGTGCAGCGTGTCGGCCTGGCGGTGAAGAACACGGGAAACTGACGTGGAAGCGGTCGTCTCGTCCCGCGATGTCCTGAAGCCGCGCGGCCCGGACCGCATCGGCCGCGGCCTGATGCTGGCCTTGATCGTGCACGTCGGGCTGATCATCGCGATCGCGATCGGCGTGAACTGGCGCAGCCGGGCACCGGAGCCGATGTCGGCCGAGCTGTGGTCGGCGGTGCCGCAGGCCGCCGCGCCGCGCATGGTCGAGCCCGACCCGACGCCGCCGACGCCGCCGAAGCCCGTCCCGGTGCCCAAGCCTGTTCCGGTGCCGAAGGTCGAACCGCCGCCGGTGCGCGAAACGCCCGACGCGCAGATCGCGATCGAGAAGGCCAAGCGCGAGCAGGAGCGCAAGAAGCAGCTCGAGGAAGAAGAAGCGCAGCGCGAGCGCGAAGAGCAGCGCAAGAAGGATCAGGCGGCGGCCGCTGCCGCCGCCGCCAAGCAGCAGGAGCTCGACCGCAAGAAGAAGGCCGAAGACGACAAACGCGAGGCCGAACGTAAGAAGGCCGAAGCCACTCAGCTCGCGAAACTGCGCGAAGAGAACATGAAGCGCATGATGGGCCAGGCCGGCGCGAACGGCGACCCGGGCGCGACCGGCAGCGCCAAGCGCAGCAGCGGCCCTTCCGCCAACTACGCCGGCCGCGTGCAGGCGCGCGTGATGCCGAACGTGGTCTTCACCGAAGAGACACAGGGCAACCCGGTGGCGGAATTCGAAGTGCGCAGCGCGCCCGACGGCACCATCGTCGGAACGCCGCGGCTGACGAAGAGCAGCGGCGTACCCTCGTGGGACGACGCTGCGCTGCGTGCCATCATCAAGACCGGCATCCTGCCGCGCGACACCGACGGTACCGTGCCTTCGCCGCTGATCATCGCGCTGAAGCCGCGGCTCTGACATCCAAGCCAAGCTCGACCATCCCCATGCCCCAGCTCCTGATCATTGGCGGCGGCCACGCCGCAGCCCAGCTCTGCGCCGCGCTGACCGAGGCGGCCTATTCCGGCCGCATCACGCTGGTCAGCGAGGAAAGCGCTCTGCCGTACCACCGGCCGCCGCTGTCCAAGGGCTTCCTGAAACAGGCGGACGACTCGCTGCAGCATCTGCGCGGCGACGGCTTCTTCGACACCCATCGCATCGACGTGCACCTGGGCGATGCGGCGCTGGCGATCGACCGGGCGAGCAAGCAGGTGTCGCTGCGCTCCGGCCTCCAGCTCGCCTATGACCAGCTGGTGCTCGCCACCGGCGCCCGGCCGCGCCGCCTGCCCGGCCTCGCCGAAGGGTTGCAGAACACGGTGCTGCTGCGCAGCGCCGAAGATGCGCTGCGGCTGCGCCGCCAGCTGGCTTCGGCGCAGGCCGTGGTCGTCATCGGCGGCGGCTTCATCGGCCTGGAGCTCGCCGCGACCGCACGCGCGCTCGGCAAGACGGTGACGGTGCTGGAAGCCGCGCCGCGCCTGCTGGCGCGCGCCGTCTCGCCGGAGCTGTCGGAGCACGTGCTGCAGACCCACGCCGCCGCCGGCATCGATGTGCGCTTGAACGCCGGGCCGCTGCAGGTCGTCGCCGAAGGCGATCGGGCAAGTGCCGTCCAGCTCGGAGACGAACGCCTGCCGCTGGATGTCCTGGTGATCGGCATCGGTGCCACGCCCGACATCGCCCTCGCGCAAGCCGCGGGGCTGGACTGCGCCAACGGCGTGGTGGTCGATGCGCACATGCGAACCTCCGATCCCGATGTCTTCGCGATCGGCGACTGCACCGCCTTTCCCTACGCGCCCTGGGGCGAGCCGCTGCGGCTCGAGTCGGTGCAGAACGCGCACGACCAGGCACGCACGCTGGCGGCGACGCTGATGTCGCAGCCCCGGCCGTACACCGCGGTGCCCTGGTTCTGGTCCGAGCAAGGCGCGATGCGGCTGCAGATGGCCGGCCTCGCGCGCCCCGAAGCGCGGCGCTTCAGGCGCCCCGGCGCGACGCCGCAGTCCTTCTCGATCCTGCACTACGAAGACGGGCGGCTGGTCTGCGTCGAATCGGTCAACGCGCCGATGGATCACCTCGCGGCGAAGAAACTGCTCGAACTCGGCCGCAGCCCGGCGCCCGACATCGCCATCGATCCGGCCACGCCGCTCAAGGCGCATACCGCCTGAGCGCGGCTGCACGGCCTTCAGGGGCCGAGCACGATCTCGGCGACGTGGGCGACGCTGTGGCCTTGCGTGTTGTCGGCATCGGCGCCGATCGCGATACCGATCAGCGGCGGCAGTTCGGTGGTCTCGTCGGCGAAGGCCTTGAGGAAATCGGCAGCGAGGTCGCGTTTCTCGGCATGCCAGTCGGTGGCGCCTTGCGCGCCGCTTTGCAGCACCAGGTAGTGCAGCTGGTGCGTGAACGGGCTGTCGATCCAGGTGCCGACCGGCAGCCTGTCGTCCCACACGTAGCAGATCGTCGCGGACGGGACCGGATCGGTGGTCTTCGAGCGCGCGAAGCGCAGCACGTTGCGCTCGACGAAAGGCACTTTGTCGAGCGGCATGTCGAACATCGCGCAGACCTTCACCGTGGTGTCGTCGCCGGACTTGCGGTGCAGGTCGGCGGCCTCGTTCAGCTGGTCGATCTGCCACTGCCAGGAGAGCGTACCGACCGCGGTACCGGCCGGCAGATCGTGCACCAGGTTCGCGTAGGACTTGTCGGCCTCGATGCGCAGTGCCTGCTTGCCGTGCGCGCTCTCGAGGCTGAACTGGGTCAGCGGCTTGGTGGTGTTGCCGGGCAGGCCCAGCACATGCCAGGGCGCCGGCGGCGCGGGGCCGTCGCCGGTGAGGGGCTGCAATCCGGCGGCGTTCGCCGACGGAAGCAGTGCGGCAAGGCAGAGGGCGGCGGGCCAAGCACGTGAAGGTGTCATGTCGTCATGCGGTGCGAGGGTTGAGTGAACTCGCGCAGGCAGGCGGCCGGCTCGAGGACGGTGGGGTTCATCGCGAGGGTTCGATCGTAGACGCTCGCGCCGCCGGCCGAGGCTCAGGACTTCTTCATCGCCTCCATCTTCTTCTTGGCTTCCTCGAGCGTGGTGCCCTTCATCTCGGTGCAGGTGCCCTTGGCGACGTACTTCCAGTCGTCGGCGACGCCGTCAGCCTTCGCCTGGCCGGCGCAGGAATGGCTGCCCGACAAGCTGGCGCAGTCGTTCTCGCCGGCCTTGGCGATGCCGAAACATTTTTCCTTGGCCTTTTCCTGCGCGGCGGCCTGGCCGACCAGGCCGAGTGCCAGCACCGAAGCCAGGGCGGAAGAGATGACGAGACGCTGATTCATGATCGATTCCTCAAGGGGGTTGTTGGAGGCAAATATTCCGGCGGTCACTGCGCGGGCTTCGAGGACTTGCGCAGCAGCGCGATATTGGCGCGCTGCTCGGGTGTCGCGCTGGCCAGCATCGATTGCGCCTTGGCCGTCTCCCCGTTCTGCTCGGCCATCAGGTAGAGGCCGGCATGCAGGGTCGCGTTGACCGTCAGCGCGCAGTCCATCGGGGTCAGGCCTTGCTGCGAAAGCAAGTCCTTGACCGCGCTGTTCGCGTCGATCTTGCGCGCCATCGTCTCGACGCTGTCGTTGCCGGACAGGTCCTTGCTGGTATCGATGCCCCTGCGCTCGATCTCGTCCTGAACGATCTTGAGCTTCTGCAACACGGCATCGGTCAGCAGGTAGTGGGAAGCATCGGTCTGGGCGAATGCCGGCGCCTGCAGACACAACGCGATGAAGAGTGCAAACAAACGTTTCATGGCCTGGGACAAGCTCCTGTCAAGTCGCGGCAGCCGGCTGCCGCCGGCCGCCGGGAGGGCGGGAAAACCAACGCTTATCGGTGAATTGCGCCCCGGGGCGTTCTCCGATGATTCGTCCGCGGGAGTGGATTTCCCGCGATGCGTGTGCGTGGCCGAAACCCCGAGCTTGCCACGCTGCGAAAGCGGAGGCTCGCACGATGTCCGACATGCTCAGTCCCTTGCGCTGGGAAACCCCCACATCCCGTGCCGGTACGGCAGCTGCCGGCGCGACCCCGCTCGACGAGACACCGTCCAACCGCTTCGTCTGGCCGGCGCCGCCGTATGCCGCCTATCCCGCGCCCGAGGAACAGCGCGTGCCGCTGGCCTGCGAGATCCTCGCGCTGAACGGCCGCTTGATGAAGGGCCGCATGATCTTCTTCGTACCCGAAGAAAGCGTGGTCCACGTGCAGGTGCCACCGGCGCGCATCACGATGCCGCTGCGCTTCGATCAGTTCCGCAGCCTGCGCCTGCTCGACCCGCTGCTGCCTTCGCGCGACGGCGGCCAGGCCACCGCGGCGCACCACCGCGTGCTCTCGCAACGCCCGCGTTCGCCCTACGAGATCACTTACGGCGATGGCGAAGAAGCCACCGGCGAGACCGTCGGCCACGTGCTCGAAGAATTCGGTCTGTTCCTCTTCACCCCAATCGAAGACGGCGGCCTCGAAGCGGCCGACGCAGTGCTGCGCGAATTCATTCCGCGGCCGGCCTTCCGTTCGTTTGAGATCGGTTCGCGCATCGGCGAGCTGCTGGTCGATTCGCAGGCCGCGACGCCGGCCGAAGTCGCCGAGGCCGTCGACGAACAGCTGCGACTGCGCACGCAGAAGCTCGGCGACATCCTGCTGACCCAGCGGGTGCTGACGCCCGATGCGCTGCTCAACGCGATCGAACGCCAGTCGCAGATGCCGATGGTGCGCATCGGCGAGGCCTTGCAGTCGCTCGGCCTGGTCGACACCATGCAGCTCGCCGCCGCCCTCGCGCAGCAGCGCGAGGACCGCGGCGTGCCGCTCGGCGAACTGCTGGTGCGCAAGGGCGTGATCTCGCGCCAGGATCTGCAGACCGCGCTGGCGCGCAAGATGGGCTATCCGATGGTCGACGTGGCGCAGTTTCCCTGCGACGTCGCCGCGGTGAAACGCGTGCCGTTCGCGGTGGCCAAGCGGCTGCGCGCCTTGCCGCTGATGCTGCGCGAAGGCCGGCTCGTGGTGGCGCTCGAAGACCCGGCCCAGCCGCAGGTCGTCGACGAGCTCGAGTTTGCCGCGCAGACCAAGATCGTGCCGGTGCTCGCGCCCTTCGGTACGGTGGACGACGCGGTCCGCATCGCCTACGAACGCGCCGGTGTGCACCAGGCAGCGCAGCTCAGCGCCGCCACGGCAGCGGCCGACACGATCGAGTTCGAAGCCGCCGACACCAACAAGCTGATGGAATCGCTGGAGCGCGAAGGCGCCGAGCGCCTGCGCAGCGAGGACGACAAGCCGATCGAACAATCGGACAACTCGCTCGTCAAGCTGATCAACAGCATGATCATCGAGGCGGCGGGCCAAGGGGTTTCGGACATCCACATCGAAAGCTACCCCGGCCGCGACAAGGTGAAGGTGCGCTTCCGCAAGGACGGCTCGCTGCAGCCCTATCTGGAGCTGCCGCACAACTACCGCAGCGCCCTGATCGCGCGCATCAAGATCATGTGCGACCTGGACATCAGCGAGCGGCGCAAGCCCCAGGACGGCAAGATCAACTTCGCCAAGTTCTCGCCCTCGCACAAGCTCGAGCTGCGTGTCGCGACGATCCCGACCAACAACGGCCTGGAAGACGTGGTGATGCGGATCCTGGCCTCGGCCAAGCCGATCCCGCTGAACAAGATCGGGCTGTCGCCGCGCAACCTGAAGCAGCTCGAATACGCCTCGGAACGGCCCTACGGGCTGATCCTCTGCGTCGGCCCGACCGGCTCGGGCAAGACCACCACCCTGCACTCGGCGCTGAGCCACATCAACGTGCCGGAGCGCAAGATCTGGACGGCCGAGGACCCGGTCGAAATCACCCAGCCCGGACTGCGCCAGGTGCAGGTCAATCCGAAGATCGAATGGACCTTCGCGAAGGCCTTGCGCGCCTTCCTGCGCGCCGATCCGGATGTGATCATGGTCGGTGAAATCCGCGACGGCGAGACGGCGCAGATGGCGGTGGAAGCCTCGCTGACCGGCCACCTGGTGCTCTCCACCTTGCACACCAACAGCGCGCCGGAAACCGTCACGCGGCTGATCGACATGGGCATGGACCCGTTCAACTTCGCCGATTCGCTGCTGCTGGTGCTGGCGCAGCGGCTGGTGCGCAAGCTCTGCACGAGCTGCCGCGAGACCCGGCCGATGACCGAGGAGGAGACCGAGGAACTGCTGTCGGACTACCTGCACGTCTGCCCGCCGGATGATCCGCAGTTCGAGCGCGAACGCGTGCGCAGCGAGTGGCTGGGCAGCTTCGGCAAGGAGGGGCGGCTGATGCACTTCCACAGCCGAGGCTGTGCGCAATGCAACCAGACCGGGCAGCGCGGGCGCGCCGGGCTGCACGAGATGATGAGCATCTCGCGCGAGCTGCGGCGGCTGATCCAGACCGGCGGGCGCGCCGAAGAGCTGGCCCGCACTGCCATCGGCGAAGGCATGCGCACCTTGCGCCAGGACGGCATCGAGAAGGTGCTGCAAGGCCTCGTCACGATCGACGAGGTGCGGGCGACGAGCAACGCGTGAGCCCCCCGGGGCCCGCAGCGGCCGCTCGCCTCGTCAGGCCGTTGCCCTTGCGGCCAGGCGCTGCAGGCTGGCGACGGTCTTCACCGCAGCCTGGGCCGCTTCCGTGCCCTTCACGACGAAGTGCTCACGGAAGAAGCGCCGGTGTTCGTCATGCTCATGGAAATTCTTCGGCGTGAGCACTGCGGAGAGCACCGGCACGTCGGTCTCGAGCTGCACCTGCATCAAGGCGCGCACGACGGTGTCGGAGACGAACTCGTGGCGATAGATGCCGCCGTCGACGACGAAGCCGCAGCCGACGATCGCGGCGTGTTGGCCGGCGCGCGCGAGGCGCTTGGCGTGAAGGGGGATCTCGAACACGCCCGGCACTTCGTAGCAGTCGATCCGCTCCGCGGCGACGCCCTGCCGCGCCATTTCGGCGATGAAGCCTAGCCGCGCCTGGTCGACGATGTCGGCATGCCAGGCGGCCTGGATGAACGCGAAGCGCGCCGGGGGAGTGAGGTGTTGCTGGTCTGACTGATTCATGGATGTCCTGGACAAAGATGGAACATGAATCAGGGCGCACGACACCAGCCGCCTGCGCCTCCGAAGAAGGCGCCGACGCCTGGCCATCGCGCTCTCTTTCATCCGGACTGTGACCGTCGGCTTCGGGATCGCACCGAATCTGCTGACCCCGGCTGCCGTATGACCGGCCGCCGGGCGCTCGCGGGCTCGTGCAGGCCGATCGCTCGACCCACCATCACCGCCGGTGGGGACTTGCACCCCGCCCTGAGAACGCTGCCGCGGACCACAGGGCCCGCGACCACGCCATGTTAGCGAGGCTTCAAATCCCTCGCTGTCGCGGGCGCATCAGGGCTGCAAAAGCAAAACGGACTCGCGAGCCGCCTCGCGATGCACACTCACTCGGGAGACAGCTTGCGCTCCAGCAGCAGCCGCTCCAGCTCCGCCGCCGCCCGCACCGAAAAGATCTTGAACAACGCCAGGTGCGGCAGATCCTGCCGCATCGGCTTGCCATCCATGCACGCGAAGTGGCCGATGATCTTGCCGGTCGAGTCGAACATCGGCACGCCGATGTAGCTGTCACGGTCGTACTGGCGCTCCAGCGGCCAGATCTCGCAGACGCCGCTGGGCACGTAGACGATCTCGCCGCGCTCGATCACGGCGCCGCAGGACGTGCCAGCGAGCTCGTATTCGAAGTTGTCGAGCAATTGGTTCTTGTGCAGATAGGCCAGCGTGCGCGCCTGCGTCGGCGGCTCGCCGACGACGTAGCAGACGAGGTTGTCGCGCGTGCCGAGGATCGCCGAGAGGCTTTGCAGCAAGGCCTGGAAGAAGTCGAGTGCCGTCAGCGAGACCAGGCCTTCGGCGGCCTGGACCAGAGCGTTCTCGAGCGCCTTGCGCTGATGGATGTCGTTGTCGACGAAGATCATGCGGTAGGGCTTGCCGCTGGCATGGCGGATCGCGGTGCCGCGCGAGTGCAGCCAGCGATAGTCCCCGCTGCGGTGACGCACGCGGAACTCAGCGTCGAAGTGCGCGGTGCGGCCCTGCAGATGATCCTCGAGCTGCAACATCAGCGCGTCGCGGTCGTCGGCATGCAGCATCGCGCGCCAGTCGTCGATGTCGGCCGGCGCCGCAGCCGGGGCGCCGAGCATGCCGAGCCAGCGCGGCGAGAAGCGCACCGCCTGGGTCTTCAGGTCCCATTCCCAGGTGCCGTCGCTGGCCCGGTCGACGCTCAGCATGTAGCGCTCTTCCAACTCGCGCACCGCGCGTTCGAGCTTGCGGCGCTCGTCGGTCTCCTGCGCCAGCCGGGCTTCGTTGCTGCGCATCTGCTCGTGCAGCTGATGCAGCCGCACGGTCAGCAGCGGCAGCGTGTCCACCGTTGCCGGCGGAGATGCAGCGCCGGCGGCATGGCTGCGGAGCTCGTCCATCGCCTGGCGCAGGCGCCGCAGCGGCCGCAGCAGCACGAATTCGAGGTTGATCGCCGAGACCAGCAGCAGCACGAGGCACAGCGCCAGCGCCTCGACCGAGGCCAGGCTGGCTTGCGCGCCGGCGAGCGCCCGATAGGGCAGCCATGCGCCGAGCAGCAACAGGAAGGGCAGCAGCAGCTTGACTCGAAGGCGAAACATGGCGATGTCCTTCCGATCGGCAGTGGCGGGGCAGCTTCAGGCGACGGCGCGGTCGGCCACCGCATCCGATGGGCCGACTCGCGCGGTCAGCGGCAGGTCGAACGCGAACCGGGTGCCGCGGCCCGGCGTGCTGTGCACTACCAGTTCGCCGCCGTGCAACTGCACGATGCGCCGTGCGATCGCGAGCCCGAGGCCGGCATGGTCGCCGGCACCGGCGCCGGTGCGGTCGGCCCGGTAGTAGCGTTCGAACACGCTCGGCAGGTCTTCCGCGGCAATGCCGCGGCCGGTGTCGCTGACCGCCATCCGTACCCGCTGCGCCGAGACGCCCAACTCGATCGTCACCTGCCCGCCGGGCGGCGTGTGGCGCAAGGCGTTCTCGACCAGGTTCTCCAGCACACGCTCGACCATGCCGATGTCGACCCGCGCCACCGGCATCTCATCGCCGCAGTCGGCGCGCAGCTGCACCTCGCGGCGGCGCGCGTCGAGCGCGAACTTCTGTGCCACGTCCTGCGCCAGTTCGGCCAAAGGGAAGTCCTCGGGCTGCAGCTTGACCTCGTCGGCCTCGAGCTTGGCCAGGTCGAACAGGTCGGCGACGAGCCGGCCCAGGCGCTCGCTGTGGCGCGATGCGGTCTCGAGGTAGTTGCGCTCCTCATCGGGGGCGAGCGTGCCGTGGCGCAGCAGCAGCAGCTCCAGGTAGCCCTGCATCGACGCGAGCGGCGTGCGCAGGTCGTGCGAGACATTCGCGAGCAGCTCGCGGCGCCGCCCGGCGACACGCTCCAGATCGGCCACCTGGCTGCTGATGCGCTCGGACATCATCTCCATGTTCGCCGCGAGCCGGTCGATCTCGTCGCCGCCGTTGCGCGCCGCGCCCGGGAGGCGCAGTGCCGCGCTGAAGTTGCCTTGCTGCAGCGCCTCGACCGCCTCGGTCAGGCGCTGCAGCCGGCGCGTGAAGAGCCGGCGCACGCACCACGCGGCGAACAGCGCGTACAGCAGCGCAGCGAACAGCAGCAGGCCGGCGAGGCCCGGCAGCTGCCGCGCATCGAGCGCTTCGCGCAAGCCGATCATCAACACGCCTCCAAGCGCCACGAAGGCGGCCGCCAGCAGCAGGGCGAGTCGCGTCGAGAGGCTGTTCATCGTTCCCTGAACCGGTAACCGACGCCCCAGACGGTCTCGATGAAATCGGGATGGGCGGGGTCGCGCTCGATCTTGTTGCGCAGCCGGTTGATGTGCGAGTTGACGGTGTGCTCGTAGCCGCTGTGGCTGTAGCCCCAGACCTGGTCGAGCAGCTGCATGCGTGTGAACACGCGGCCGGGGCTGCGGGCGAAGTAGGTCAGCAGCTCGAACTCCTTGGCCGTCAGGTCCAGCGGCTGGCCCTTGATGCTGGCGCTGTGGCGCTGCAGGTCGATGTGCAGCTCGCCGGCTTCGATCAGCACTTGCGCCGGCGCAGCCGCCGCCGAGAGATGATCGGCGCGGCGGAAGATCGCCTTGATGCGCGCCGCCAGCTCGAGCATGCTGAACGGCTTGGTCAGGTAGTCATCGGCGCCGAGCTCGAGGCCGAGCACGCGATCGAGCTCGGAGGACTTGGCGGTCAGCATCAGGATCGGCGTGTAGCGCGATTGCGCGCGCAGGCGCCGGCAGATCTCGAGGCCGTCGAGGCGCGGCAGCATCAGGTCGAGGATCAGCAGGTCGTAGCGGCCGGCCTCGGCCTCGGCGAGCGCGCTGACGCCGTCGGTCATCAGCCGGCTCTCGCAATTCAGCTCGGCGAGCTGCAGGCTGACGAGGCGGCCGATGTCGGGGTCGTCTTCGACGACGAGCACGCGCCGGGTCATGGGTGCTCCTCGTCGACGCGCAAGCCGATGAAGAGACCGCGCGACAGATGCCGGCCGAGTGCGCTGCCGAGGTCGAAGCCGGGATCTGCACCGAGCGCCGACTGAGCGGCAAGGGCCAGACTCTCGCCATCGGCCAGCGCACGCAGCAACCGGTCTTCGCCCAGGCCCAGCACCCGAATCTCGACGTCGAGCGCGTGCTGGACGACCAACAGCCTGTCGCCGCCCTGATCGAGCGACAGCATGGCGGCTTCATCATCGAGCCGCTCCGGCTGGTTCGCCCGCCAGATCGCGAGCACCGGGAAGGCAGACGCGACGAAGCGCGCCGACGGCTGCACCACGAGGCGCAGCTCCAGCTGACTGGCCGCCGGCACTTCGGCCAGCCGAGCCGGCGCGAGCGGCGGTTCTTCGGCCGCGTGATAGGCCTCGTGCCAGGCCCATTCGAGCGCGGCCACGTCGGGCAGGTAGGGCAGGCTGGCGGTGGGGCCGAAGCTGCGCAAGAACGACGGCAGCGCAGCCCCGAAACGCAGCAGATCGCCGGCACGCGAAGGATGGCTGCGGATGAAGCGCTGCGCCATCTGCCGGAAGAAGTCTGCGCCGACCAGGCGCGCCGTCACCGAATAGACCGCGGCCAGCGCATCGCCCAGGCTTTCGAACAGGTTGTTGCGGTAGATCTGCAGGCGCCGCGCCGCAGGCACGCCGGCGGGCTCGCGCACCCGACGCAGCACCGCCGCGTCGCCGCCCCGCCCGAGCAAGGCGTCGAACACCACGTGCTGCAGCTCAGGCAAGGCAGGCATCGTGCTGCTCCCGTCGCCGACCGGCGGCCCTGGCGGCCCATCGATCCGCTGTCTGCGCCTCGGCCACCAACGCCGCCAGCGGAGGCAGTTCGGCATCCCATTCGATCAAGGTCGGCACCGGGCCGAAGCGTTCGATCGCCTGCGCATACAGCGACCAGACCGCGTCCGCCACCGGGGCGCTGTGCGTGTCGATCAGGATCTCGCCATCCTCGAAGACGCGGCGTGTATGGCCGGCGAGGTGGATCTCCTCGACCTTCTCCGCCGGCATCGCCTCCAGGTAGGCCCGCGCATCGAAGCCATGGTTGCAGGCGCTGACGTAGAGGTTGTTGACGTCGAGCAGCAGCCCGCAACCGCTGCGGCGGGAGAGTTCGCCGAGAAACTCCCACTCCGCCATCTCCGGCTGTGCGAACTCGAGATAGCTGGACACGTTCTCCATCAGGATGCGCCGGCCGAGCCGGTCCTGCACCTCTTGCACCCGCGCTGTGACGTGTGCGAGCGCGGCTCTCGTCAGCGGCAGCGGCAACAGGTCGTTCGCGTACTCGCCGCCGATCGAGCTCCAGCTGAGATGTTCGGACACCAGCGCAGGCTCGACCTGCCCGATCAGCTCACGCAGCCGCTGCAGGTGAACCAGGTCCAGCGGATCGGCCGAACCGATCGACAGGCCGACGCCATGCAGGCTCACCGCATGATCCTGCCGCACGCGCAGCAGGCCTTGCAGGGGGCGCCCGCCGCGGCCGAAGTGGTTCTCGCTGTGCACTTCGACGAAGGCGACCGGCGGGCGGACGGCGATGAACTCCGCCACATGCGGCGCCCGCAGCCCGATGCCGGCGCGGCGGAGCAAGGGCAACGGCGGCTGGCTCATCACGATCTCCTCGGAGCGGGCGGGACTGAAATTCATTGTAGGCAGCGTGTCGCGACCGCAACCGTCCGTGATCAATTCGTGAAGATTGCGGATCCGTCAGCCGGCGCTGCGCCCGGCCACGGGCATCGCGAGGCGCCGGCTCAGCAGCAGCGCGGCGGCAATCGCCAGGCACATCGTGGTGAAGGCCAGCCACGCATAGGGCCGCAGCAAGGGCATGCCGATCAGGATCAGCCCGTCGTTGGCGCCGGGGATCAGCAAGCTGCCCCAGCCCATCAGCAGGCCGCCGACGAAACAGCGCAGCAGCTTGGCGGCGCTGGGCGGTGTCGCGCGCAAACGGCCGGCCGTCCAGCCGCCCCACAGCGCGCCAAGCAGCAAGGCCAGCAGCAGCGCGCCACGCGCCGGCAGGCTGTGCGCCATGCCGCGTGCCAGCTCGGCCAGCACGTCGGTATAGGCCCAGGCACCGGCGAGCAGCAAGCTGAACAGGAAAGTGACACCGATCACCGCCGTTGCTGCATGCGGCGACCAGACGCGTCGGCCGAGTTCGCCCGGGCGAAGCCCGCCGCGCAGCGCGCCGCCGATGCGCCACAGCGCGAAGGCGACGAACATCAATGCCGCACCGAGCGGCGCTTGCAGCACCGGCGAGACTTCGGCAAGGCGTCGTGCCGCTGCGGGCATGAACAGCGGCCCCACGCTCAGGCAACCGGCGTAGAAGCCCGGCGGCGTCGCCAGGTACGCCCATTCGCCGGAGCCCAGCCGGGCGACCGCGCCGAAGACGCAGGCCCCGTTGACCCAGGCGCCGAAGCCGAGCATCGCGCCGCCGAGCAGCGTGAAGCCGCTGACCGCATAGGCCGCCGGCATCACCGGCAGCAAATGCAGCGTTCGCGCCAGCAGCAGGCCGCCGGCGACCCACAGCGAGGCTTCGGCCATCGCGGCGAGGCGCTGCCAGCGGCGCTTGCTGACCAGCTCGTCGACCGCGGCGACGGTGCAGGTGCCGCCGCGCTGGATCGCGTAGCCCATCACGCCGGCGCACAGCGCCGCGAGCAGGAACGCCAGCCAGGCCGGCAGCAGGTCTGCGGCGGCGTGCATCACGGCAGGACGTGTTCGATCACGCCTTCGATCGGGTCGGCCGCAGCGTGCTTCCACGGCGCGCGTTCGAGCATGCGCAGCGTGTCGGCATGGCCGGCGTCGCGGCGCGCATGCACGCCGGCGGGCGTGAAGTCGATGTCCTTGGTGTGGTCCTCGTTGTCGAGCCGCGGCGCGACGAGATGGGCCACGTGCATCGTCGTGCCGCACCCCCAGGAGGCGAGGTCCTTTACGTGCGGCTCGTCCTGCTGTTGCTGCGGCAGCTGGCGCGCCAGTTCGCGGATCACGTGGCGCAGCCGATGGATCTGCTTTTGCCGCGCGATGTGGCTGTCGGCGCGGCTCGCGAACTGGATGTCCTTGTGGCGACCCATGACCTGCAGGATCGAGCCCGGCTCGGGGCCGGTCTGGTGCCAGACGTTGACCGCGAAGATCAGCGAGTCTCGGCGCGGCTTGTCGTCGAGCACCGCTTCGATCGGCGTGTTCGAGTAGATGCCGCCGTCCCAGTACGGCTCGCCGTCGATGCGGATCGCGCCGAAGGCCGGCGGCAGCGCGCCCGAGGCCATCACGTGTTCGACACCCAGCTTCTCCTGCCGGTTGTCGAAGTAGCGCATGTGGCCGGTGCAGACGTTGACCGCGCCCACCGTCATGCGCATCGGGCCCTGGTCGAGGTAGGCGAAGTCGACCAGCGAGTTCAAGGTCGCGCGCAGCGGCAGCGTGCTGTAGTAGGCCGCGGCTTCGACGCCCAGCGCCGCGCCCGAACCGCGCAGCGCATGCAGGTTCGGCGTGAAAAAATCGGGGATGCCGCGCATCACCGTCGTCATGTTCGCGAACAGCTTGCCCATGCCGAACGGATCCGGCCAGCCGTTCATCGCATGCCCGCCGTGCGCCGCCTCCATCCGCTCCCAGAAGGCGTCCAGGCATTGCAGACGCCGCTCCGGCGGATTGCCGGCGATCAGCGAGGCGTTGATGGCGCCGATCGACGTCCCGATGACCCAATCGGGCTCGATGCCCGCTTCATGCAGGGCCTGGTACACGCCGACCTGGTAGGCGCCGAGCGCGCCGCCGCCCTGCAGCACCAGCACGACCTGGCCGGGCAAGGTGGAGGGTTCGACGTCCGCGCCGATGTCGCCGGCCGCAGAGGGCTTGCCGTTGGTCTTCCGCTTCGTTGCCATGAGGTCTCCGTCGCTCAGTGCTGGGTCCAGCCGCCATCCATCGTGATCGCCGCGGCGGTCATCGAGGCCGCGGCGTCCGACGCAAGGAAGACCGCCAGCGCGGCGAGTTCGTCGACCCGCACGAACTCCTTGCGCGCCTGGTGCGACAGCATCACGTCGCGCACCACCTGCTCGGGCGAGATGCCGTGCGCCCTGGCCTGGTCGGCGATCTGCTTCTCGACCAGCGGCGTCTTCACGTAGCCGGGGCAGATCGTATTGGCGGTGATGCCGAACTCGGCGAGCTCGATCGCCACGGTTTTCGACAGGCCGATCAGGCCGTGCTTGGCGGCGACATACGCCGACTTGTAAGGCGAGGCGGTGAGCCCGTGCGCCGACGCGATGTTGATGATGCGGCCGCTGCGCTGCAGCTTCATGCCCGGCACCACGGCCTTGATCAGGTGGAACGCGGACGAGAGGTTGATCGCCAGCACCGCATCCCATTTGTCGTCCGGGAATTCCTCGACCGGCGAGACGTGCTGGATGCCGGCGTTGTTGACGACGATGTCGATCTTGCCGAAGGCCGCGCGGGCCGCCTCGGCCATTGCGCGGATCTGCGCCGGCTGGCTCATGTCCGCGCCCGAGTAGGCGACCTTGACGCCGAACTCGCGCTGCATCTCGGCGCGCGTCGATTCAATCTCGTCGGCATGGCCGAAGCCGTTGAGCAAAACGTCGGCGCCCTGCGCGGCGAAGGCGCGCGCGATGCCGAGGCCGATGCCGCTGGTGGAGCCGGTGACGATGGCGGATTTGTTGTCGAGCATGGGGATCTCCGGTGAGCAGGGAAAGTCAGTGCATGGGCAGCGAAGGCAGCGGCGGCGCGTCGTCGGCCTCGCTGGTCCGCGTGAAGCGCAGATGGGTGATGTCGGCAGCGAAGAACATGCTCCACGTCCATTCCAGCCAGATGCGCAGCTTGCGGCCCCAGGTGGGCATGCGCATCAGGTAATAGCCGCGCCACAGCATCCAGGCCGGCAGGCCGGACAGGCGCAGGCCGAAGAGCTGCGCCACGCCCTTCAGGTGGCCGGTCGTCGCCATCATTCCGCGCGAGCGGTAGGCAAAGGCCCGCGTGGGTTCGCCGCGGATGCTGGCGGCGATGTTGTGCGCCAGGGCATGGGCCTGCGCGACCGCGAACTGCGCCGTGGGCGGCGAGGCTTGCCGCGTGGCCGCATTCGGCACCAGCGCGCAATCGCCCAGGGCCCAGACGCCCGGCCGGCCGGTGACACGCAGGTCGCCTTCGACCTCGATGCGCCCGCGCTGCGACGGCAGGCCGAGCTGGTCGGCCAGTGGATTGGCGCGTGTGCCGATGGTGCAGATCACGGTGGCGCTGGCGAGCGCTTCGCCGCCCGCCAGTTGCACACCTTCGCTGCCGACCCGGGTCGCGCGCGCCTTCAGGCGCACGTCGATGCCGCGTGCTCGCAGCGACTGCGCCGCCGTGTGGCCCAGCGCCTCGGGCAGGTCGAGCAGCAGCCGATCGGCGTCCTGCAGGATCGTGACATTCAGTTCATCGCGCGCGACCCGCGGGTAGAAGCGCAGTGCGCCGCGCAGGAAGTCGGCCAGGCTGCCGGCCACTTCGACGCCGGAGAAGCCGCCGCCGATCACGACGAAATGGCCGAGCCGGCGGCGCTCTGCCGCATCGTGTTCAAGCTCGATGCGAGCGATGCGCTGCAGCACCCGGTTGCGGATGAACATCGCATCGCCGACCAGCTTCAGCGGCAGCGCATGCTGCGCCAGGCCGGGAACGAGGTCGAGCTTGGCGCGCGTGCCGAAAGCCAGCACCAGGTGATCGTAGGGCAGGACCTTCGGGCCGGCCAGGGTGCTTGCATGCACGCAGCGGCGCTTGAAGTCCACCGTGCCGACCCGGCCCATGATGAAGCGGCTGCCGCCGCGCTTGGACAGCATCTGGCGGATCGGCGCGACCGCGTGTTCCGGGAAGACCGATGCGCCCACGACCTCGGCCAGCATCGGGTTGAAGGTGGTGTAGCTCTCTTCGCTGAGCAAGGTGAGTTGATGGCCGGCGGGCAGTTGTTTTTCGAGCGCCCGCGCCAGCGTGGTGCCGGCAAAGCCGCCGCCGATCACCACGATGTGCTGGACCGAAGGGCTCGACTCAGCGCGCATGACGGCCCCCGCTCGCCGGCGGCATGAAGCGGCGCCGGATCCAGTGGTCCAGCGACAGCAGCCCCGGCCCGTGCAGCAGGCTGACCAGCAGCAGCACGCCCCAGGTCTGGTGGTCCTTCAGTCCGACCGCGCCCAGGTCCGGATAGGAAATCACCGCAATGATGTTGAAGACGAAGAGCACCGCAGCAGCGAAGCGCGAGCCCAGTCCAAGCGCAAGCAGCACGGGAAAGCAGAGTTCGACGCCGGCGCCGAGGAAAGCGGCGGCTTCGGGCGGCAGCAGCGGCACGGCGTATTCGCCGTCGAAGAGCGACAGCGTGCTGTCCCAACTGGCGATCTTGCTCAGTCCGGACTGGAAGAACACTTTGGCCAGATAGAGGCGAATGCCCAGATCGAGCAATGGCGTCAGCTTGTCGAGGCCGCGCAGCGCGAGGCGCGCCGGGGCGATCCGGCGTGCCAGCCCGCTGCCGGACTGGGCAGCGGGCATCGCCCGGGAAGGGGATTGGAGAGTCGGCATGGAAGCTCCTGCGGGAGTGGGCCGGGCCGGCGCGATGGGCCGGCCCGTCGGCGGATCAGCTCTTGTTCATGCCGGCCGCGCCGCCGTGCACGTTCTCCGGCTTGTCGGTGACCATGCCGCCTGCGATCCTGGCGCAGGTGCCCTTCGGCACGAGGATCCAGGCCTCGTTGTCGCGGTCGGCCTTGGCCGTGCCGGCACAGGCGCTCTTGCTGGTACCGCAATCGTTCTGGCCGGCCTTGACGATGCCGGCACACTTCTCGGTGTCGCCCTTGGCGGCCAGCGCACTGGCGGCAGCGGAAGAGAGGCCGATCGCGATGAGTGCGGCGAGCAAGGGTTGGGTGGTGTTCATCGATGACTCCTGTCGAGTGCTAATGGGGTGAGTGAGAGCGGACGGGACTCGCTGTCCGTCACATCATGTGGTCGTCCATCTGCGCGTCGCCGGGGAACAGGTCCACCGAGATCAGCACGGCCGGCGTGCTGCCGGTGTTCTTCCACCAGTGCGAGGTGCCGTTCTTTTCGGGCGCCACGTCGCCCGCGTGGTGCGCGATCGGAACGGCGCAGCTGCTCGCGTACTCGACCACGCTGCCCGAGACGACATAGATCATCGCGGGCCGCATGTCGTGGCTGTGCCAGGGCACGATGCCGCCGGGCTGCAGGTCGAGCTGGCGCAGGCGGAACTGGCGGCCCTTCAGCGCCAGCGGTTCCTTGGAGAGATCGGTGCTCGCGCGCACCACGTCGGTCACGCCGACGGCCATCGCCGGGCCGGGAGGCTGGCCCTTGCCGTCGGTGACGCGCTGGTTGGCCGGGCATTCGCCGGCGAATGCCGCACCGGCGGCCAGCAGCAGTGCGCCTGCGAGCGCGGCGTTGCGCCATGCAGGCCGGCGATCAAGGCGTGAGTTGTCGAACATGAGATTGCTCCTGTGGGGTGAGTCAAAGTGGCGGATCGAGTCGCCGCAACTGCACGTTGACGACTGCTCCGGAGACAACTTTGACCGACACGATTCACGCCCAGGTCAACGAGAAATCACGCGTTGATCACGGCCCGGACTGGCGCTGCAGACTCAGATCCGGGCTTCGAAGACGAGATTGAACGGCGTCTCCGCGGCCCGCCGGAAGCGTGTGAAGCCGCCCTCGCCCGCGACCTCCCGCAGACGCCGCTCTCCGGCCTGCGCACCGAGGCCGAGGCCGACCTCTTGCGACAACGAGCAAGGCGTGCAGATCATCGTCGATGCAGAGTAATAGACGCGACCGACCGGATTGAGATTGTCCTCGACCCGATCGTGCGCGAAGGGCTCGACGATCATCCAGATGCCGTCTTCGGCCAGCGAGTCGCGCACATGGCGTGCCGCTCCGACGGGATCGCCCATGTCGTGCAGGCAGTCGAAGAAGGCGACCAGATCGAAGTCCCGGCCCGGATAGGTCTTGGCTCCGGCGACTTCGAAGCGGACGCGGTCCGCCACGCCGGCCTGCTCCGCGCGTTCGCGTGCCGCGACGATCGATGGCTGGTGATAGTCGTAGCCGACGAAGGTCGAGCGCGGATAGGCCTGGGCCAGCACGATCGTCGAGGCGCCGAAGCCGCAGCCGACATCCGCCACGCGCGCGCCCGCCTGCAGCCGCGCGCTCATTCCGTCGAGTGCCGGTATCCAGTTCGACTCGAGATTGGCTTTGTAGCCGGCGCGGAAGAATCGTTCGGTGCCGGTGAACAGGCTCGGATGGTGCTCGTGCCAGGCGAGGCCGGTCCCGTCGACGAAGGCCCTCTGGACCTTGTCGACGTCCATGCACATCGCCATCACGCACTCGAAGCCGCCGCACATGAACGTCGGGCTGCCGTCGTCGGCCAGCACCAGCGCGGCTTCGGGCGTCAGCCAGTAAGTCTCGCGCGCCGGCTCGTACTCGATGAAGCCGCTCGCCGCCTGCGCATTGAGCCACTCCCGCGCGTATCGAAGCCGCAGCCGCGTCTTCTCGCTGAATTGATCGGCAGTCATCGGGCCGGCGCCGGCCATGGACTTGTACAAGCCGAGCCGGTCTCCGAGGATCACCAGCGGTGCGCTGGCCAGCGCACCGAACTCGACCACCACCTTGCCCATCAGGGCGTTCAACTTCGCTTCGTCGATCTGCATGTCGCCTCCGGGGTGCCGCTGTGCAACGCGACAGCGTCGGCGCTTCGTCGACATGCACTGCGCCTCTCTTACGGTCTCGCGTACGACCGACGGTCCGCCCGATGTGACCAACACGTGAGCTTTGCAGGAGGGAAGCGTGAGCGATGACGACGAAAGTTGTTTGCGTCACCGACCTGATTCCCCATCACCAACCACCGAGGAGCTTTCCATGAACACGCCCACCCGTCGCGGCTTCGGCCTTCATCTTCTCGCCGCCAGCGCTGTGGCCGCCGCTGTGCCCAGCCTCGCCCGGGCGCAGAGCCGCGGCGATGACGGCCGCGACGACGACAACGAATGGCGCACCGGCCGCGTCTACACCGCGACCAATGCGATCGCCGGCAACGAGGTGCTCGTCTTCGCGCCGGCGCGTGATGGCGGGCTGGCCATGATCCAGCGTGTCGCGACGCAGGGCACCGGCACGGGCGCCGGCCTCGGCTCGCAGGGTTCGGTCACGACGAGCGGCGACGGACGTTGGCTTTTTGTCGTCAACGCCGGCAGCAGCACCGTCTCGACCTACTCGCTGCGCGGCCGCAAGCCGGAGCTGAGCTCGGTCGTCAACGCCGGCGGGTTGATGCCGACCAGCGTCGCAGAGCACGACGATCTGGTCTACGTGATGAACGCCGGCGGCAACGGGAACGTCGCCGGGTTCCGCAATGTCCGCGGCGTGCTGCATCCGCTCGGCGACGGCCAGCGCGGCTTGTCGGCCGCGGGCGGCACGAATCCCGGCCAGGTCGGCTTCAACGAGGACGGCGACGTGCTGGTCGTCACCGAACGCCTGACCAGCCGGATCTCGAGCTGGCGCGTGCGGCGCGACGGCACGCTGGGCCCGATCGTCGTGACACCCTCGTCAGGGACCACGCCCTTCGGTTTTGCGTTCGACCAGCGCGATCATCTTCTGGTCTCGGAAGCCACCGGCGCGCCGGGCGGAAGCGCCGCCTCGTCGTACCGCCTGGATGAGCGCGCACCGGCGACACCGGTGCTGATCAGCGCCTCGGTGCCGACGAACCAGCGGGCGGCGTGCTGGCTCGTCGTCGCGCCGAGCGGCCGGCTCGCGTACACGGCGAATGCGGGCAGCAGTTCAATCAGCAGCTTCCGCGTCGATCGCTATGGCCGGCTCGAGCTGGCGCAGGCTGCCGCGGGCAGTTCCAACGACGGCGGTGCGACCGACATGGCCATGGCGGCGGGCGGGCGCCTGCTCTACCTGTTGGCCGCGCGCGGGCAGCAAGTGATCGCCTTCCGTCCGTACCGCGACGGCTCGCTGGAACTCGCCGGCACCGGCAACGGCCTGCCCGCCGGCTGCGTCGGGCTCGCCGCGGATTGAAATGACGGCACACCCTCGCGGCCGCTTCGTCGGCCTGCAGGAAGCGTCCCATCGCGTGCGCCCTGCGCGGCGAAGGGTTCGACCAGGCAGGCGCCGATGCCGGTGACGAGCACGGTGCGGCTGGCGAGGCTGGGGTAGTGGGCGCTCACGGGGGCGTCGATGCGAGGGGCGGCGCGGTCGACTCGCGTGTCACCAAGCTCAGCGTCGGCACGCAGACCATCGGCGGAGGATCGGGCTCGCCGTCCAGCAACTGCAGCAGCATCTCGATGCCGAGCGTGGCCATCTCCGCGGTCGGGATGGCGACGGTGGTCAGCGCCGGGCGCGACTGGGATGCGAGCTCGATGTCGGTGATGCTGACCACCGACAGCTGCCTCGGCACGGCGATGCCGAGATCGGCCGCCGCGTTCAGCACGCCGAGCGCCGGCAGATCGTTCGAGACGAACAGCGCGCTGAAGTCATGCGCGCCGGCGAGCATCTCGCGCGCCGCCTGATAGCCGCCGAGGTACGAGTCCTCGCAGAAGCGCAGGTCCGCGGGCGTGTGGCGCAGGCCCGCGGCCAGCAGCACGTCGCGATAGCCGTCGTAGCGTCCGCCGTGGATGCCGCCCTGCGGGCTGGCGACGATCGCGCCGATGCGGCGGTGTCCGAGCGCGACCAGGTGCTCCGTCGCGATGCGGCCCGCGTGGCGCGAATCGAAGGCCACGCACGGCAGGCCGGGCGGGCTCTCCGGGTGCTCCCAGATGCAGATCACCACCGGGGTGCCGCGCGCGCGCGCCGTCTGCAATTGCTGCAGATCGAGGCCGCCGCGATTCGCGACCAGCACCCCGTCTGACAGCGAACCGCCCACCTCGTCGAGGAACTGCTGCCCGCCGTCGGCTTCGTAGTCGGTGTTGCAGACGAGCAGGAAGCGCTCGCGTTTGCGCGCGGCCCGATGGGCATGCAGCGTGAACTCCGGATAGAACGGATTGGTGATGCAGCTCAGCATCAGCGCCAAGGTCGGCGCCTTGCCCTCGACCAGCGCACGCGCCGTCAGGTTCGGCCGATAGCCGGCGTGGTGCGCGGCCGCGAGCACGCGTTCGCGCGTCTCCTGGCCGACGCGGCCGCGACCGCGCAGCACGTTGGTGACCGTGGTCGGGGTGACGCGAGCCAAAGCTGCCACTTCCTTGATCGTCGCCATCGGGTTCGTCGTCGTCTCTGTCAATGCTGCAGGCCGGGCGGCGGTTCGGCTTCAGCTTCGATGAGGATCGCCACGCCGCCCGGTTCGAGCGACAGATTCTGCGGCGTCTCGGCGCCGCTGAAGGCACAGCGGCGCGCGCGGCGGCTCAGTTCCACGGTCTGCGGCTGCTTCGTCAGGTTGAGCACGAACAAGACCCGCTTGCCGTCGCCCTGCCGAACGGAGATCTCCACGCCGGCCGGCAGCTCGGTCACCGCCGCGTCGCCGAGGTGCTCGCGCGCGATGCTGCCGAGCAGCAGCCGATAGCCCTCGTCGTCGAGCACCGTGCCGACGTAGTAGGCCTGGCCGCGACCCAAGGCATTGCACGTGATCGCGGCGCGGCCGGCAAAATACTCGCTCGCGTAGCGGGCGATCGGCACCGCCGTGGCCGTCTCGATGATGTCGCACCACTGGCTGCAGCTCACGGAGTCGCCGCTCTCCAGCGACAGCTGCTGCACGTCGTGGCCGACCGGGTCGTATTCGTCGATCTGCAGCCCGGCGACTTCGCGCAGCAGGCCCGGCAGCCGCTCGGACTGGCAGACGTTGTGAAGATTCTTCACGCCGGTGCGCGTCGTCAGCACCAGGGCGCCGCCGTCCTGCACATGCTGCTGCAGCTTGCGTGCGACCGATGGGTCCTCCAGGAACATCGCCGGCGCGACCACCAGCTTGTAGCCGGCGATGCCGGCACGCCAGTCGATCACGTCGGTGCCGACGCCCAGGCGCACGAAGGCGCGGTGCAGCCGCTTGAAGTGATCCAGGTAGTCGAAGCCGTCGGACTGCGGCTGGATCTTCAGCGCATTCAGCTGCTCGTGCGAGAACAGCATCGCGACCTCGTTGCGCACGGCGGTGCCTTCGAGCAGCGGCGTGAGCTGCGCCGCCTCGCGCGAGAAGCGTTCGAACTCGTGGAAGCGGCGCCCCGGCTGGCCATGGTGATCGACCAGCCCGTGCCAGAACTGCTCCGCGCCGACACGCGCGGTGCGCCAGCGGAAATGAATCACCGCCTCGGCCCCGCGCGAGACGCTCTGCCAAGCATGGGCGCGGATCATGCCCGGGAACGGTGTGCGCGACATCGGATGCCAGCAGCCCGGCGTGCCGCTCAGCTGCTCCATCACCCAGTAGCCCTTGCGCTTGAGGCCGCGCGTCAGGTCGTGCGTCAATGCGCCGTGATAGACACGCGCCTTCGCATCGTTCTGCAGGTCGGTGCTGGGGTAGTAGTCCAGCGACGCGAAATCCATGCTGTCGAACAGATCGTAGTAGTCGGTGACGACCGGATAGCCCCAGAGGTTGTGCGTAACGAACTGGCCAGGCGCGTTGGCGCGGATCAGCGCGGCCTGGAATCGATTGAACGCCGCCACCGAGTCGGAGCTGAAGCGCTGGAAGTCGAGCAGCAACGAAGGGTTGAGGTGCGGCGAGCCGCCGAGCGGCGTCTTGACCTGCGACCACGCGTTGTACTCGCCGCTCCAGACGACCGTGCCCCACTCGCGATTCAGCGCCTCCAGCGTGCCGTATTTGCGCTGCAGCCAAGCGCGGAAGCCCGCTGTGCAGTTCGCGCAATGGCAGTCGTTGGCGGCGAGCTCGTTGTCGGTCTGCCAGCCGATCACCGCGCGCTGGCCCGCATAGTGGCGTGTCAGGCGGCCGACGATGATCTCGGTGTGGCGGCGCAGCGAAGGGCTGTTGTAGCAGCGGTGGCAGCGCACGCCCGGCTGCACGACGCGCTGCTGGCTGTCGACCGGCAGCACGTCCGGGCATTGCTCGACCAGCCAGTTCGGCGGCGTCGCCGTCGGTGTGCCGAGCACGATCTCGATGCCCTGGCCGGCGAGCACGCCGATCGCCTCGTCGAGCCAGCCGAACGCGAACTCGCCCTCGCGCGGCTCGAGCCGCGACCACGCGAACTCGGCCAGCCGCACGACCGAGACGCCGGCCGCCTTCATCTGGCGCGCGTCCGCGTCCCACATCTCCCGGTCCCAGTGTTCCGGGTAATAGTCGACCCCAACTCTCATGCGTGTCCTCGTCAATGAAGTCTTTGATTCAGCCCTTGGTCGCGCCCATCGTCAGTCCCGCGACGAAGTGCTTCTGCATCGCGAAGAACATCAGCACCGACGGCAGCGCCGCGAGCAGCGAGCCGGCCGAGACCAGGTTCCACGCGGTCGTCCACTGGCCCTTCAGTCCGGCGACGCCGACCGTGATCGGCGCCGCCTCGTCGCCCTGCGTCAGGCACAGCGCCCAGAAGTAGTCGTTCCAGACGAAGGTGAAGACGAGGATCGCCAGCGCGGCCAGCGCCGGGCCGATCAGCGGCAGCACGATGCGCAGGAAGAGCTGCCACTCGGTCGCGCCTTCGATGCGCGCGGCCTCGAACAGCTCGTACGGCAGCTCCTTGATGAAGTTGCGCAGGAACAGCGTGCAGAAGCCGGTCTGGAACGCGATGTGGAACAGGATCAGCGCTTCGACGGTGTTGAAGAGGCCGAGCCGCAACGTGATCTCGCGCACCGGGATCATCAGGATCTGCACCGGCACGAAGTTGCCGGCGACGAAGGTCGCGAGCAGCGCTGTGTTGCCGCGGAACGGATAGGTCGCGAGCGCGAAGCCCGCCGTGGCCGAGAGCGCGATCGCACCGAACACGGCGGGCAGCGTGATCAGGCAGCTGTTCCAGAAGTAGTGCAGCATCGGCGAGTCGAACAGCACGGTGCGCAGGTTCGCGAGCAGCGAGAAGTCGCGCGGCCAGCCCCAGTAGTTGCCTTGCATCAACTCCTCGGGCGAACGCACCGCCGTCAGCGCCACCGCGATCAGCGGCAGCAGCCAGACGAGGAGCGCGATCGGCAAGGAGAGCTTGTAGGCGGTGCGGGCCGCAGGCTTCCAGCGAGCGATGGGCAGTGGATACATGGCGACTCCCGGTTCAGGATTCGGAGCGCAGCAGGCGCCGCAGCTGGTAGGCGATGAACACGCCCATGATCAGGAACAGCACCACCGCGATCGCCGCCGAATAGCCGAAGCGGAAGTACTTGATCGCCTGGTCGTAGACGAAATAGGCGAGCACCGTGGAGCTGTCGTACGGGCCGCCGCCGCTCATCACCGCGATCAGGTCGAAGCTGCGCAAGGCGGCGATCACGGTCAGCGTGACCGACATAAAGGTCGCCGGGCGCAGCTGCGGCAGCACCACGTGCCACAGCAGCGACCAGCCCTTGGCGCCTTCCATGCGGCCGGCTTCGATCGCTTCCGGGTTGATGCCGGTGAGGCTCGTCAGGTACAGGATCATGCAGAACGGCACCTGCGGCCACAGCGCGGCGAAGATGACGCCGAAGGTCGCATAGCGCTCGTCGCCCAACACCGGAATGCCGATGCCGAGCAGCGTCTTCAGCAGCCCGAAGGCCGGGTCGAAGAACCAGCTGAAGACCAGCCCGACGACCACGCCCGGCAGCACGAAGGGCGCGAAGAACAGCGACTTGACGAGCCGGCCGCCGCGCACGGTCTGGTTCAGGTACAGCGCGAACGCGAGGCCGATGGGAGGCGCCAGCATCAGCAGCAGCAGCCAGAGCACGTTGTTCTTCAGCGCGACGTAGAAGGTCGGCGCGTGGAACAGCTCCTGGTAGTTCGCCAGGCCGATGAAGGACCGGTCGCCGACCCCATCCCACTGGTAGAAGCTCAGCACGATGCTGCTCGCGATCGGATAGATCACGTAGATCCCGAACATCAGGCAGGCCGGCAGCAGGAACATCAGCGCCGCGCGCCGGCGCCGCCTGGCGAGCGGCGAGGCCGCGGCCCGCGGCAGCGGCCGCGACGGGGCGATGGCGGCGGCCATTCACTTCCCCTTCGCGTAGATGCGCAGCCGCGTCTGCTCGAGCTGGGCGAGGATCTCGTCGGCCTTGGCCGGATCGCTGATGAAGCGCTGCATGCCCTTCATGCCTTCGTCGGCCATCTCCTTGGTCATGTCGCGGTCGTAGAACTGCGCGATGCCGCCGGTGGTCTTCGACAGGATCTCGAAGCCGCGCCGCGCGATCGGCTCTTCCGGCACCGGGGCGCGGTTGTTCGCCGGCAACGAGCCGAAGGTGGCGGCGAGCTTGCCGCTGATCTCCGGCGTGCCGACGAAGGCGAGGAAGCGCCGCGCGTCGGGCTTGTTCTTCGCCTTCGCGGGGATGTTCAGGCAGTCGGCCGATCCGTCCTCGGCGACCGGGATCTTCGGATCGATCAGCGGGAACTGGAAGAAGCCGGTCTGCGCCCTCACCGCGGGCGGAATGCCGCCGCTGATGAAGGTGCCCATCAGCATCATCGCGGCCTGGCCCTGGTTCAGCAGCGGCTGCACCGAGTCGAGGCTGTAGGACAGCAGGTTGTCGATGAAGTACTTCTGCTCGATCAGCGTCTTCCAGGTGGCATAGACCTTCTTCACGCGCGCGTCGGTGTACGGCACCTCGCCGCGCATCAGCTGCATGTGGAAGTCGTAGCCGTTGAGGCGGAAGTCCAGGTAGTCGAACCAGGCGGCGATGGTCCACGAGTCGCGCCCGCCGACCGCGATCGGCGCGATGCCGGCGGCCTTCAGCTTCTTGCAGGCTTCGAGGAACTCGTCCCAGGTCTTGGGCTCGCCCTTGATGCCGGCCTTCTCGAACAAGTCCTTGCGGTAGTAGACGCCCCAGGCGAAGTAGTCCGTCGGCATCGCGTATTGCTTGCCCTGGTAGGACGACGGCGTCTTCAGCGACGCGAAGTCCTTGTCCCAGCCGTTCTTCGTCCAGTCGGCCGACAGGTCTTCGAGCAGGCCACGTTCGGCGTAGTAGGCCAGGCGTTCGCCTTCGTGCCATTTGACGATGTCGGGCGCGACGGTGCTGAGCCAGGCGGGCAGCTGTACCTTGTAGGTTTCCTCCTCGATGAAGGCGAGCTTGACCTTGACGTCGGGGTTGGCCTTCTCGAACTGCGCCACCACCTCTTCCCAGACGGCGCGCTGGTTCGCGCCCTTGAAGGCGATGTTGGCGGCGATCGTGCCGGCCTGCGCGGAGGCGGCCAGCGTGAGCGCACCGAAGGCGGCACTGAAAGCGGAAAGGGTTCTGAGCGGAAGTTTCACCGTTGTCTCCTTGTGTCGTGGTTCACTGCAGGTGCAAAAGGGCGTCGCCGTTGGCGTCGAAGAGATGGAAGCAGCCGGCCTCGGCGCCGACGCGGATCGAGTCCCCGACGTCGCTCGCGCTGTTGCCCTTGAGCTTGGCGATCAGGGACGTGGCAGCGCTGTCTTCGAGGTGGAGGTAGGTCTGCTCGCCGAGGCGCTCGACGAGGGAGATGCGTCGCTCCAGCACCGAGACGCCCTCGGGCGGCGCCGCATTGCGGGCCATCTCTTCCAGGTGCTCGGGCCGGATGCCGAGCGATACCGGCTGGCCGGGCCGGACCCCCTGCCCCGCGATGCGCGTCTGCACGATCTCGCCCGAACCGTTGAGCTTGACGGCCACGCCGCGCGGCCCGGTCTCGGCCACCTGCGCCTCGAGGAAGCTCATCTGCGGCGAGCCGATGAAGCCCGCGACGAAGCGGTTGCGCGGGCGGTGGTAGAGCTCGAGCGGCGCGCCGACCTGAGCGATGCTGCCCAGCGTGTCGATGTCGCGCCCGGCGCGCAGCAGCACGATCTTGTCGGCCAGCGTCATCGCCTCGATCTGGTCGTGCGTGACGTAGACCGTCGAGGTCTTTTCGAAGCGGCTGTGCAGCCGGGCGATCTCGACCCGGGTCTGCCCGCGCAGGCTCGCGTCCAGGTTCGACAACGGCTCGTCGAACAGGAAGACGCCCGGTTCGCGCACGATCGCCCGCCCGATCGCGACCCGCTGCCGCTGGCCGCCCGACAAGGCCTTGGGCTTGCGTTCGAGCAGGGCCTCGAGCTGCAGGATGCGCGCCGCTTCCAGCACCTTGGCCTGGATCTCGGACGCGGGCTTCTTCGCGAGCTTCAGGCCGAAGCCCATGTTCTGCGCCACGGTCATGTGCGGGAACAGGGCATAACTCTGGAACACCATCGCGACGCCGCGCTCCGCGGGCACGACCTCATTGACGCGGCGGCCGTCGATCAGCAGCTCGCCGGTCGTCGGGTCCTCGAGCCCCGCGATGATGCGCAGCAGCGTCGACTTGCCGCAGCCCGAGGGCCCGAGGAAGACGCAGAAGTCGGTGCCGGCGATGTCGAGATCGACGTCGTTGAGGATTGGGGCGGTACCGAAAAAGGACTTCGAAATGCCGCGCAGCGTGATTGAGGCCACTGGTTGTCTCCTGAGGCTTTTGTGATGCTTTATCGTTAAATCAAATCTACCAAAAAAACGGCCTGAGGCCGCGTGTTGCTTGATTGGCTGACGATGCTTTCAGTATAGCGACGTTGATTCAACGTTCAATCATTGGCGATAGGGGTTTGCACCATGGCGTAGCCGACCATAGCGGCCGCGACGGGAGTTGGGGCAACATCAGGCATCGGCAGATGCCACCCGAGATCCGAAGGAGTCCCATGCAAAGTCATTCCGACCAGTTCAATGCAACGTCGGCGCAAGGCGAGCTGACTCGGCGCGACTTCGTCGCCGCCTCCCTGGCCGCCGGCCTGGCAGGGGTCGGCAGCCCAGCGGGCGCTGCCGGTCTTCCCATCGTCGAGACCGACGTATCGGTCAAGACCGCCGACGGCATTTGCGATGCCGCCTTCATCCATCCGTCAACCGGTGCGTACGCCGGCGTGCTGATCTGGACCGATGCTTTCGGCCTGCGCCCGTCGATGCGTGAAATGGGAAGGCGTTTGGCGGCCGAAGGTTATGCCGTGCTCGTGCCCAACCCCTTCTATCGCGTGGCCAAGGCGCCGGTCTTCGAGACTGCGGCGAATTTCGACTTCCAGGACAAGGCGGCCTTCGATCAACTCCGGCCGCTGATGGCCTCGATCAACGCGCCGGGCGCGGCGGAGAAGGACGCCACAGCGTTGCTTGGCTTCCTGGATGCTCAGCCTCGGGTCGACAAGTCGAAAAAGATCGGGACCCAGGGATACTGCATGGGCGGCGCGCTCGTGATGCGAACGGCTGCGGCAGTGCCCGAGCGGATCGGTGCGGGAGCCTCGTTCCATGGCGGCGGGCTGGTCAGCGACAAGCCCGAGAGCCCGCACCTGCTGGCCCCGAAGATCAAGGCACGCATGTACTTCGGCGTGGCCTCCAACGACGACCAGAAGCAGCCCGACGCCAAGGACAAGTTGAAGGAAGTCTTCGCTGCGGCGAAGAATCCGGCGACGGTCGAGGTCTACCCGGCCAAGCATGGTTGGTGCGTGCCCGACATGCCCATCGACGGTGGCGTGCCGATCTACAGCAAGGCCGACGCGGAGCTTGCATGGTCGAAGCTGCTGGCGCTGTATGGCGGTGCACTCGCCTAAAATCGCGAGTGGCAAAAAACGCCAAATCACTGGATGGCAAGGGCATAGTGCACAGTCCGGTTCCTGGGTAGAGTTGTCTTCATGTCCGAGACAACGCAATGAGTCGGCGACTCATCCGAACCCTGAAACGCACCGTCATGGCGGGCGTGAAGCCGCATGCGGAAGTCTCCCAGGCCGATCGAGCGCGCGAGTCGGCTCTTGCATTGCTCGAGCGCAGCATCGCCTTCGGGCATGAGCGACTGGCGCTAGTCCGGCTGTCCCCCGCTGCGCGCACGGGCGCCGATATTCCGCCATCCCATTGGAACTATTGCAGAGAGACCGCCGGCCGCAGCCGGGATGCCCGTCTGCAAACCCTGTGGCTTGCTGCGGCCCAGGTCGCCAACCGGCGACACGGGCAGCTCCCTCCATCATCGGATCGGCAGCGCCCGTCCTGAGATTCACCAACGCTCCTGGAGACCCATCATCAGTACCCCGGATATCTTCATCGTCGCTGCGGCGCGCACGGCCATCGGCACTTTTGGCGGCGCGCTGAAGGACGTGCCGTTGACCCAGCTCGCCACCACGGCGGTCCGCGAGGCGTTGGCACGCAGCGGTGCAGACCCGGCCTGCGTGGGCCATCTGGTGATGGGCAACGTGATTCCCACCGAGCCGCGCGACGCCTACCTGTCGCGCGTCGCCGCCATCGATGCGGGCATCCCGCAAGAAGCCCCCACGTTCAACGTCAACCGCCTCTGCGGCTCGGGCCTGCAAGCCATCCTGCTGGCGGCGCAGGCGCTGGGTGCAGGCGATGCCGACATCGCCGTGGGCGCCGGCGCCGAGGCCATGAGCCGTGGCCCCTACTTGATGACGCAAGCGCGCTGGGGTGCGCGCATGGGCGATGCCCAGATGCAGGACTACATGCTCGGCATCCTGCACGACCCCTTCCACGAGATCCACATGGGCATCACCGCGGAGAACGTCGCTGCCGAACAAGGCATCACGCGCGAGATGCAGGACGCTCTTGCGCTGACGAGTCAACAGCGTGCCGCACGAGCGATCGCCGAAGGCCGCTTCAAATCGCAGATCGCGACGGTCGAGATCGCCGGTCGCAAAGGCACGGTGCGGTTCGACACCGACGAGCACGTGCGCGGCGACGTCACGCTGGAACAGCTCGCCAAGATGAAGCCCGCCTTCAAACCCGACGGCAGCGTGACCGCCGGCAACGCTTCGGGCCTGAATGACGGTGCGGCCGCCGTGGTGCTCGCCACCGAAGCAGCGGTCAAGGCCCAGGGCCTGAAGCCGCTGGCACGCCTGGTCAGCCACGGCCATGCCGGCCTGGATCCACGACTGATGGGCCTGGGGCCAGTGCCGGCGACGAAGATCGCTTTGCAGCGCGCCGGCCTGAAGGTGGGCGACCTGGACGTCATCGAGGCCAATGAGGCTTTTGCCGCGCAGGCTTGCGCGGTGAGTCGATTGCTCGACCTCGATCCGGCCAAGGTCAACCCCAATGGCTCCGGCATCTCGCTCGGCCACCCCGTGGGCGCCACCGGCGCCATCATCACGACGAAGGCCATCCACGAGCTGCAGCGAATCCGCGGGCGCTACGCGCTGGCGACGATGTGCATCGGCGGCGGGCAAGGCATCGCCGCAATCTTCGAGCGAGTCTGAGCATGAAGCTTGAGAGAATCGGCGTCATCGGCGCCGGCACGATGGGCAACGGCATCGCACAGGTCTGCGCAGTCGCAGGCTTCGACGTCACGATGCTGGACATCTCGGATTCCGCGGTCGAACTGGGCCTGAGCACCTTGGCCGGGAGCCTCGAGCGCCTGGTCAAGAAAGACAAGCTGACACCGGCGGACAAGTCCGCGGCGCTGGCACGGGTCACCGGATCGACGCGTTACGCGGACCTGGGCGGCACGCAGCTGGTGATCGAGGCCGCCACCGAAAACCCGGAACTCAAGCTGCGCATCCTGCGCCAGATCGACTCCCTGGTCAGTGCAGAGACGGTGATCGCGACCAACACTTCGTCCATCTCGATCACACAACTGGCGGCCGTGGTGAGCCGACCGGAGCGAGTGATCGGCACGCATTTCTTCAACCCTGTGCCGATGATGGCGCTGCTGGAGATCGTGCGCGGCCTGCAGACCTCGGATGCAACGCATGCGCTGGCGCTCGAGTTTTCGCGGGCCGTGGGGAAGACGCCGATCACGGTGAAGAACAACCCGGGCTTCGTCGTCAACCGCATCCTCTGTCCGATGATCAACGAGGCGATCTTCGTGCTGGCCGAGGGCCTGGCGAGCGCCGAGGAGATCGACACCGGCATGAAGCTCGGCTGCAACCAGCCGATCGGCCCATTGGCACTGGCGGACATGATCGGTCTGGACACCTTGCTGGCGGTCATGCAGGTGTTCTACGACGGGTTCAACGATCCGAAGTACCGCCCTGCCCCGTTGCTCAAGGAGATGGTCGCGGCCGGGCGCCTGGGGCGCAAGAGCGGGCGCGGTTTCTACGTCTACGCTTGATCCGTTCGGTCCATCGGGCATTCCCTTCGACGAGATCGCGGTCCCACCGCGTCGCCCGACAGGCGCCGTCGTGACAGATCCGGCGTTTGGCCCTACCATTTCCGCGCAGCGGCGTCCGGTCGGGCATCGCATCGCGCAGGAGAGTTCGCAATGGCTGCTCGTTCGATCGCTTCGTTGACTCTGAGCTTCGGCCTGGTCTCGATACCCGTCAAGCTCTATTCGGCGACCGAGAGCGGCGCCAGCATCAAGTTCAGTCTGCTGGCCCCTGACGGGTCGCGCCTGAAGCAGCAGTACATCTCCGAGAAGGACCAGAAGGTCGTGGCGCGCGCCGAGATGCTCAAGGGCTACGAAGTCGAGAAGGACCGCTTCGTCCTCTTCACCGCCGAGGAACTGAAGAAGCTGGAAGAAGGCAGCAGCCACGTCATCGACATCGTCACCTTCATCCCGGAGAAGGCGGTCGACCCGCTGTTCTACGACAAGGCCTATCTGCTGGCCCCCGACAAGCGCGGCGGCAAGCCCTATGCCCTGTTGATGGAAGCGATGCGCCAGAGCGGCCGCTGCGCCCTCGCCAAATGGGCCTGGAAGGCAAAGCAGTACGTCGTCCAGATCCGGCCGACGGCCGAAGGCCTGGTATTGCAGCAGCTGCTCTACGCCGCCGAGGTGCGTTCGCACAAGGAGCTGAACATCGAGCCGGTGGATGTGTCCGACTCCGAGTTGCAGCTCGCGCTGCAGCTGATCGACCAGAACGCCGAGGACAGCTACGACCCGTCGCAATTCGTCGACGAGGAGCAGAAACGCGTGCTCGCTGCGATCGACGCGAAGATCGCCGGCCAGGAGGTCGTCGCTTCCGCGCACGCCGAAGACGAACCCGGCGGCGGCCAGGTGATCGACCTGATGGCGGCGCTCAAGGCGAGCCTGGGCAAGAAGCCCGCGGCGGCATCGCCCGCGCCGGTCAAGGCGCCGAAGGTGCAGAAACCAGCGGCCGCGAGCAATGTGACGGCGATGCTGGAGGCGCAGGAGCGCAAAGGTCCCAAGCGCGCGCCGAAGGCGGTCGAACCGGCGGCCGCAGCCGCCGCAGCGCCCCGGGTCCGCTCGAAGAAGTGAGCGGGGCAGCGGCGGGATTCGCGCTCAAGCGTGTCCAGGAGATGCTCGGACTCTCCCGCACGGTCGTGAACGGCCTCATCGCCGCCGGCTTCGTCACCCCCAGCCGCGGCCTGCGCAACGAATACCGGTTTTCGTTTCGCGACCTGATGCTGCTGCGCACCGCGCATTCCCTGCAGTCCGCGAACATCCCGCCGCGCAAGATCCTGCGCGCCCTCGCCAAGCTGCAGGCCACGCTGCCGGATGAACTGCCGCTGACCGGGCTGCGCATCACGGCGGTCGGCGCCGATGTCGTCGTCAGCGACCGCCTCGGCCAGTGGGAAGCCCACTCCGGCCAGCGCGTGATGGATTTCGAAGTCAGCCCCGTCGGCAACGAGGTGGCCTTTCTCGAAGCCGCGCCCGATCGCCGGCCCGCCGCCGATGCCGCGCACTGGTTCGAACGAGGCGAGGCCGCGGAAGTGTCGGACCCGGCCGCCGCCGAGGCCGCCTACCGCCGCGCCATCGAGCTGGACCCGACGCAGGTGCACGCCTACCTCAACCTCGGCGCGATGCTGTGCGACGGCCACCGCTTCGACGATGCGCTGGCCTTGTACGAAGCGGCGCTGCGCCACTGCCCGAACGCCGCGCTGATCCACTTCAACCGGGCCGTCACGCTGGAAGACAGCGGCCGGCTGCGCGACGCGCTCGACGGCTACGCCCGCGCACTCGCGCTCGACCCGAGCCTGGCAGATGCGCATTTCAACGCCGCACGCCTGCTCGAGAAGCTCGGCGATTCGCAAGGCGCGCTGCGCCACTTCAACGCCTATCGCCGGCTCGCACGCAGCACGAAAGGGTGAACGCCTCCACGGCCAAAGACCGCCTCGCGCGCTACTGGGCCAAGCGCGACTTCTCGGTCACCGCCGAACCACGCGGGGAACAGGGCGCCACCGGCAGCGCCTTGTCGTTCGTGATCCAGAAACATGCGGCCTCGCGCCTGCACTACGATTTCCGGCTGGAGCTCGACGGCGTGCTGATGTCGTGGGCCGTGCCGAAGGGGCCGAGCTTCGACCCGAACGACAAGCGCATGGCGATCCACGTCGAGGATCACCCGCTGTCCTACGGCTCGTTCGAAGGCACGATCCCGCCCAGGCAATACGGCGCCGGCACCGTCATCGTCTGGGACAACGGCACCTGGGAGCCGGTCGGCGATCCGCACGAGGGGTTGGCCAAGGGCAAGCTCGTCTTCCAGCTGCACGGCCACAAGCTGGCCGGCCGGTGGGAACTGGTGAAGATCGCCAAGGGCGGCGAAAGACAGGAGCCCTGGATCCTGTTCAAGAAGCGTGATGCCTTCGCCCGGCCGAAGGCGGAGTACGACGTGCTGACCGCGCTGCCCGACAGCGTGCTCGGCCAGCACCCAACGCCACCCCTCCAGGCCGCAACGGCGCAAGCCAAGAGCGCCAGCCCGCAACGCGGGCGCCGGCGAGCCGCAGCGTCCGGCAGGGCCGAAATCCCCGGTGCGGTGCGCGCCGCCCTGCCGGAGAAGCTGCCGCCGCAGCTGGCCACGCTCGCCACCGGCGTGCCCTCGGCCGGGCGCTGGCTCTACGAGATCAAGTTCGATGGCTACCGCATCATGGCGCGCATCGAGGCCGGCAAAGCCGTGCTGATCACGCGTGGCGGCCACGACTGGTCGGCCAAGATGCCCGTCCTTGTCGAGGAACTGCAAGGCCTCGGCATCGCCTCGGCCTGGCTGGACGGCGAAATCGTCGTGCTCGGCGACGATGGCGCGCCCGACTTCAACGCACTGCAAAAGGCCTTCGAGCGGCGCATCCGCTCCGCGGAGATCGTCTACTTCCTGTTCGACCTGCCGTTCTTCGAAGGCTATGACCTGCGCGAAGTCGAGCTCCTCCATCGCCGGCAGCTGCTGAAGGCGATGCTGGACGATAAAGGCGGCGACCACCTGCGCTTCAGCCCGGACTTCGACGCCGACCCGGCATCGATCCTCGAGTCGGCGCGCCGCATGAACATGGAAGGCATCATCGCCAAGCGTGCCGATGCCCGCTATTCATCGACCCGCACCGACACCTGGCTCAAGCTCAAGTGCAAACGCCGCCAGGAGTTCGTGATCTGCGGCTATGTCGACCGCAGCGACGGCTCGCCGCAGATCGGCAGCCTGCTGCTCGGTGTCTACAGCGAAGCGGGTGCGCTGGTCTCGGTCGGCAGCGTCGGCACCGGTTGGGACGCGGACGAAGCGCACAAGCTGAAGACCCGCCTGGCGAAGATCGAAACCGCCCAGGCGCCGTTCACGGCTCCGATCGCGAAGCCGGGGCGCTGGTCCAAGCGCGTCGCCGGCAGCGAACGCTGGGTGGCGCCGCGGCTGGTCGCCGAGGTCGACTTCGGGGACTGGACGCCCGACGGCCAGATCCGGCACGCCGTCTACATCGCGCTGCGAAACGACAAGCCGGCCAAGGCGATCACGCGCGAGACGGCGCGGACGCCGGCGGACGCGGCGCCCGTGCGCAGCGCCGGGCACGCGGCGGTGGGCGGCATCAAGGTCAGCCACGCCGACCGCATCATCGATCCCGGCAGCGGCCTCACGAAACTCGAGCTCGTGCGCTACTACGAGTCGGTCGCCGAATGGATCCTGCCGCACCTGAAGGGCCGCCCCTGCTCGCTGGTGCGCGGCCCGAACGGCGTCGGCGGGCAGCTCTTCTTCCAGAAGCACGGCGAAAAGATCGGCATCCCCGGCATCAAGGAACTCGATCCGGCGCTGTGGCCGGGCCATGAAGCGCTGCTCGAGGTCGGCAACGCCCAGGCACTCGCGGGCGCCGCGCAGATGAACGTGATCGAATTCCACACCTGGAACTCGACCGCCAAGGCGATCGACAAGCCCGACCGCATGGTGTTCGACCTCGACCCCGGCGAAGGCACCGAATGGCGCCAGGTGCAGGAGGCGGCAATGCTGATGCGCGCCTTGCTGGCCGAGCTGGAGCTCGAGGCCTGGCTCAAGACCTCGGGCGGCAAGGGCCTGCATGTCGTCGTGCCGCTGGCACCTCGCCTCGACTACGACACGGTGAAGGCCTTCTCGCAGGCGATCGTGCAGCACTTGGCGAACACCATTCCGTCGCGCTTCGTGGCCAAGAGCGGCCCGTCCAACCGCGTCGGCAAGCTCTTCGTCGACTATCTGCGCAACGGCCGCGGAGCGACCACCGCGGCCGCCTTCTCGGCCCGTTCGCGACCCGGCCTCGGCGTCTCGATGCCGGTGTCGTGGGATGAGCTGCCGAAGCTCAAGAGCGGCGCCCAGTGGACGATCGCGACGGCACGCGAGCATCTGTCGTTCCAGACGATCGATCCTTGGGCAGCCTACTGGACGACGAGGCAATCAGCCTCTGCAGGGATGAAGCGCCTCGGCTTCAAGCCTGGCCTCAAACCCTGAGGGGATGGCGAGGCCGGCGACGAGGCGCCTGCGCATTCACGGGCAGGTACCGGCGGCGACGGTGACGGACCCTCCGACCATGACCGCGTTGTTCCAGGGGTCGACATCACTGTTCCAAAGGCTGGCGCCGGTCGCAGGGTCGTAGGGGACCGCGCGCACGAAAACATGGAAGGTGTCGCGAGCCTTGACCGCGGCTGGCAGCCGGAACACGTGGCCTTCGGAGGCGCTGCTCGCTGCCTTGATCGTGAACTCGCGGACATCCGGAGACTGCAGTGCGCTGCCGTCCAGGACATCGAGATGCGTGCCCTTGGTGAACCAGGCCTCGCTCTTCACCAGCACATCGCGCGCCGTGGTGTGATTGTTCACTGCATAGCGAACTTGCACCTGCGACCCCGGGCACACCTCGTCCGAGACGGGCGGATAGGTCGCGCCCGCATTGATGCCGCAGTACACCGGACCGGAGAGGGTGCCGGCCCAGTCGTCTGCCCGGCTCGACACCAGGCAGTTGTCGACCTGCATCGCGTTCTGCGCCTCTTCGCAGGCCTTCAGTCCCTCCTGGGCGTTCGCCAGCGCCTTGAAGAGATCCACGTACTCGCCCTTGAAGATGCCGCCGGCCGGGAAATCGACGTCGATCTCCGTGCCGGTGGCCTTGCTGGCGGCTTGCGCCGCTGCCTCGACCTTCGCCGCTTGTTCGGTGCACTGGCTCTTGGCCACCGCCGATGCCGGCTTGTACCAGGTGCTCGAAACGGAGATGTCGAGCGGCTTCTTGCTGCCCGCCAGGCCGTAGAGCGCCAGCACCCCCGCGGTGTCATCGGGAAGCAGTCGCGTCACCAGCGCGTCCTTGCCGCGGAACCAGGTTCTGAAGCCCTGCGCCATCACGGCATAGCTGTCGTCCGGATGTTTCAGCCCCACCGCGTGGCCCATTTCGTGAGTCAGGATGCCGAGGAAGGTGCGCGGCGAGCCGCGGCGCCCCGCCGCCTTCGGCTGGCGGCTCGTGTAGAACGAACGCCCGAATTCGCCTCGCGCGAAGGCGAGACTGTCGGGCGGTCCGAAGATCCAGTCGTAGTTCTTGCGCAATTGGATGTGCACCCGCGTCTTCGTGCATACGTCCTTCGGATCGCCGTTTGTCCATGCTTCGGCGGTCGTCCCGGAAGGCGGCTTGTTGCTGGTGAATCCGATCACGATCGTGTGCGAGCCGAAGTTGTCCGTCGATGGAGGGTCGAGGTTGCTGTCGCCGGTGATCCCGGAGTCCTGCTCCAGCCTCAGCGCGCTGCCGGGGATCGCGTTGTAGAGCGCGATCACCGCCTTGATGTCGTTGTCGATGCCGGCGAGATCGAAAGGGACCGGGCCGCCGCGCTGCTTGAGATAGTCGAAGAAGCTGTCGCCAAGGAGCCTGACCTTGACGGGGCGCGACGTGTCCCATTTCTGGCCGGGGCACTTGGCACTGTCATCCAGCACGTAGGCGGGGCTCGGCGAGGCGATGGCCGCGAGCAGTGCGGCCAGGCATCCGGCGCGCCGGGCAGCGGCGATGGCAGAGAAGAGTTTCATGGTTCGCTCCTTGGTCAAAGGCAGGTCGAAAGTCGAGTGCGGCGCACTGTCGCCGCCGCGTCAGAAGTAGTCGGACCAGTAGTCGCTGTTGGGCCATGCGGCGACCGCCCTGGCCGCGTCCCGCACCAGCCCGATCAGGTCCCAGTCCTCATCGCCCTCGTCCTTGTTGAACAGCAGCGCTGCCGTGAACGTGTCACCGCTGCGCGCGTCTTGCCAGCGGTCGAGCATCGCCGCGGTACCGGCAAAGCTGCCGGTTTTCACTTGGCCGGGGTTGGTGCTCGCCAGTTGCACGAACCACCCGCAGGCGTCGAATGAATTCACGCCGGCACTGACGTAGGCATGCTTTGCAAAGACCGTCTTGATCGACGCCGCCGAGAGGATCGGGCACGCCGGATCGTCGAAGGTGGAGGCGAAGCGCACCAGGTCGACCGCCGATCCCAGCCACCCGCCGTTGGCGGCAACGCTCTCCATGCTGAAGTGGCCGCCGTACTGCTCCATCGCATTCGAGGGCGCACCCGCGGTCAACACGTTCTTGCGCAGGCCGAAATGCGACGCCTTGCTCGAGTGGTAGAGAACCTCGTCCGGCAACTGCGCTGCGAGCAGCGTGCGGCCAAGCCGCATGCGCCGGATTCCGAGCGGAAGCAGCAGCCGTGTCTTGACGAAGTCTTCATAGGCCATGCCCGAGACCGCCTCGACGATCTGCCCCAGCAGCATGTAGCCATAGTTGCTGTAGACCGCGCCGTCGACCGTGCCGGGCGTGAAGTCGAGCGAATGGTTCTTGCGGGTGCAGACCTTGCTGTACTTCTCGTTCATCCACTTCATGATCAGCTGCTTGGTGATCGGCAGCTCAACACCGTAGTCCGCTGCGATCTGCAGGTCGTTCGACATCGGATCGACACCCGAACCGCCATCGGCGCGGCGGTCCCATCCCCCGACGTGATACAGGAGGTGCTCGACCCGGATGTCCTTGATCTCGGGGTCGGAGATCGTGCCGGGCATGTCGATCAGGTCGACCGCCTTGTCGCGCAGCGAGAGCCTTCCGTCCTCGGCCAGGCGCACGATGGCGGCGCCGGTCAGCGCCTTGCTGACGCTCGCCAGCCGGAACAACGATGTGGGCTCGACAGGCCTTTCGATCTCGGTGATCCAGCTGTAGCCGCGCGCGAGCACCAGCTTGCCGTTGCGCGTGACGGCCAGTTGCGCCCCGGGAATCGTGTTCGCCTGCATGAACGACTGCACACGCTGATCGAAGACCGCGAGCGACGCGTCCGCACGGCCATGGAGCAGGCAGGTGCGCGACTGCGGCACCCAGACGGCCGCACACTTGTCCTGCCCGTCCTCGCGGTAGCAGCTGACGCTCGTGATCCGGTGATCGGTGCTCGCGAAGTCCTGCGCGGTGGTTTCCGCGTCGGCGAACGACATGGCGTGCCGCCCCTGCGGTTCGTAGCCGTCGCGCTTCAACCAGATGGCTGCGAAGTAGGTCTGACCGCCGGCCTCGTGCGCGTTGACATGAGCGATTCGGTATCCATCCGCCTTGAGCGCGTCATAGGTCGACTGATAGTCTTTGGAGGGAAGGTTGTGTCGCGTGTGCAGCGGCGATGCGCCGCCGGTGAACCAGATGGCGGCATAACGCGAGCTGTCGTTCTCCGCATAACCCGTCACGTAGACGAGCCGGTAGCCGGCGGCGGCATACTCCTCGAACTTCGACTGGTAGCCGCTGACCGTCATGCCGTGATGCGTCTTGTGCCCGCGGAAGCTGCCGTCGTTCCACACAGCCGCCAATGTCGAGTTCGATTTCCCTGCTTCCGCCGACAGGCCGGTGACGCCTTCGATCAGGTAGCCACGGGCACGCAGGTCGTCGTACTGCGCCTGGTAGCCGTCCGAGGTCAACCCCAGACGAGTCGCCGTCAGGACCGCCCCGCCGTCACGCAGCCATATCCCCCCATAGCGCAGGCCCTGGGTGGTTCGAAACCCATCGACGAAGATCAGCCGATAGCCCTCGCGATTCAGTTCATCGCAACGAATCTGATACTCGTCCGCGGGCAGGTCGAAGCTGCACGCGGAGAGCGGGGAAATGACGTGACGGCTCATGCGGAACCCCTTCTTGGTTGCAGGACGCGAATGCGGCGTCCACGAGCCAACACTAAGAGGGGTTCTTTGTCAGGTCTTGCGTGGCGCTACCCAGATTTGGTCGGCCGGGTACCCACTTTTCGGTCATGACCGATGCGACTCGCCCGCGTCACAGCTTCATCTCCAGCCGCAGCGCCACCACCCGATAGGTCGGCCCGTTGGAGACGACCGTCTGCGCCTGCCCGCCGGCGAGGATGGTGCTGCTCGTGACGTAGTTGCGGGGCACCAGGTTGCTCAGGCTCAGGCGAAACTTGGTGTTGGGGCTCACCGCCCACAGCACGTAGCCGTCGACGACGCGCGTCAGATCGACGTACTGGCTTTGCGTGTCGGTCTCCTGCACCGTGTAGGGCGGGATCCAGTTGACATTCCCGCCGAGTGTCACCGGCCAGCCGCTCAGCTTGTAGTCGCTGCCGAGGTTGGCGCTGGCGCGCGGCTGCTGGTCGATGCGGTTGTCCGGGCCGGGCACCCCGCTGACCTTGGAGCCGTAGACGCTCAGGTTGCTGCGCAGCGTGATCGGCGCCGCGCCGCTGATCAGCTCGTCGAGCTTGAACTTGGCATCCAGCTCGATGCCTTGTGAGATGGCGTCGCCGATGTTCTGCGGCCGCGAGACCCAGCGCTGATCGACCGCCCAGGGCACCGTCTCGAGCGCGGTGATGCTGCGAATCAGGTCGCGGATATTGCGCCGGAAGAGGCTCAGCGACATCACGCTGCCCGAAGGCAGATAGTGCTCGAGCGCGATGTCGAACCCCGTGGCGAGCTCGGGGCGCAGGCTCGGGTTGCCGGCCTTATCGGGGCTCGAAGCGGTGTTCGGACCGGGCGCGGGGTAGAGCGTCGAGAGGCTCGGCAAGGCGACCAGGTTCTGCAGACTGGGGGCCCGGTAGCTGCGCGTCAGGCTGAAGCGCATCTGGTCGCGCGCCGGCGGGTCGAAGCGCCACACCGCATGGAAGAGCGGGGTCAGCACGTGGCCGCTGTTGTCGACCGGCGCGCCGATCGATTCGCTGCGGGTCTGGATGCCTTCCCAGCGCAGGCCGGCATAGGCCGACCAGGTCCTGGAGGGATCCCACTCGTCCTGCAAGTAGGCCGCGAGGCGCCGGGTCGAGGCCTGCAGGTCGCCGCCGAAGCCGGGCAGCGAGGGCGTGCCGTTGATCAAGGTCAGGCTGTTCTCGGTGCGGTTCACGCCCTCGGCCTCCAGGCCGGCGAGCAGGCTGTGCGTCTCGGCGATCGTCTGCGAGAGCTTGCCGGTCAAGCTCCAGGAGCGGTCGTCGATCGTCGTCATCGTGCGCTGCTCCAGCACCGGCTCGGGGTTCTCGGCGTACTCGTCGATCGGCGCGTCGCTCGCGGAATGAAAGGCGCCGATGCTGCTGCGCAGCTCGAGCCGCGTGTCTTCGGCGAGGCGTTTCTTCAGTTGCAGCGAGAGCCGGCCGAGCGAGGAGCTGCTGTCGCCCGTGGAGACGCTGGTGTCGTACGGCGCCGGGCTGCTGCCGGCGGACTGGTCGAGCGTGCCGTCGATCCGCGTGCGGCCCTGCGAGACGACGACGAAGGGCTGGATGCTGAGCTGGTCGCCGCGGCCGAGCTGCCATTGAAAGCGCGAGCTCAGGTGCAGCGTCTCCTTCTCGTCGTGCTGGCGCGCCTGCAGGCGCTGGGCGATGTCGACATGGCCGCTGGCCAGGTTGGTGTAGGCAGTCTGCGTGTCGGTATCGGTGCGCAGATCGGCATGCGAGACGGAGAGCGTCAGGTTGTACGTGCCTTTCTCGCCGAGCACATCGTTGCGCGTCCATGAGACATTCGGCTCGAGGCGGCCACGCTCCTCGCCGAGCGCGGCGTGCACATCGTCGCCGCGCTGGCGCAAGGGCTCGCGCAGGACGATGTTGATCGTGCCGGCGATCGCGCGGGCGCCGGTCTCGGCGGTGGGGGCACGATAGATCTCGATGCGCTCGACCATGTCGGGCGAGAGCTGGTCGATCGCGAAGCCCGGCGGGATGCGTTCGCCGTCGATCAGGATCTGGGTGTAGCCGCCGCCCATGCCGCGCATGCGGATCTTGCCGCCGCGCCCGGGCCGGCCGCCGATCGTGATGCTGGGCAGGCGCTTCAGCACGTCGGCCAGCGTGCTGTCGCCGAACCGGTCGATCTCGTCGCGGCCGATGACAATCTTGGCCGCCGTGGAGATGCGGCGCTGCTCGCTCTCGTCGCGCGAGCCGGTGACTTCGACCGGGGCGAGGCGG